>LLBY010014214.1_pt8 | contig 10722 bp, 10 predicted proteins | sample 1489401 | NCBI WGS metagenome assembly LLBY01 (sample SAMN04092656, study PRJNA295927) | soil metagenome | biome: Soil prokaryotic community; feature: Bulk soil; isolation source: soil from tomato rhizosphere | host: tomato cultivar Hawaii 7996 | place: South Korea | collected 2011-11-01
TCCGGTTGACCGCAAAGTCACGGACCTGGCCGGTTCCCATGTCCAGCCTCATGACTTTGAATCCGGCGGGCGTCACAGCTCTGGTGATGGTGGTGATCGGCGCCAGGTCGCCAAAGCAGGCGACAAAGGCATCCCCTTCGAATCCGAATTCAGGGTTCCGGCAGAAGTCAAAGCCGTTCGCTGCCGCGTGTGTTTGAAAGGAAACAAACGGCTTTGGTGGATAGGGATTGGGGAACTCGGACACCACCGGCTCGCGTCCATGTCCGCCTTCTCCCCAGTAGGGATCATCCATGCGGATGCCCGAGGCAAAGTCTGGCCAGCCATACCATTCGCCTTCCTTGATTGCGTAGAAATCATCGGGATCATCTACCACGTAGCGCGCGCCGCGCTCGTCCATTCCATGTTCGGTGGCAAAGAGCTGCCCTTCTTCCGTGAAGGCCAGGCCGTAAGGGTTACGTAAACCCCATGCAACGACCTCCAGGTTGCTTCCATCCAGATCGCAGCGCAGGATGGCCCCATTGCATTTCACGTTGCCTTTGATGACCTGTCCGTGCGTCGTAGGTGTCCCGAAAGGGACATACGCGCCTGTCTCAACCGTCTCGCGCAGGTCTCCCAGGATATTCCGGGCTGTAAAGTTCCGCCCGGCCAGCTTGATGTCCATGGCGGGCACGTCGCAGAACTCCGGGTTTTTGTCCAGCCACTCGAACCCGAAATTATCCGCGCCGACCACACCACAGTTGGTAGCACAGCCCGCACCAAAATAGATTTTTTCATCCGGCCCGATAACGGGATGGTTCATCTGGTGGTCGCCGCGCCCTGCCAGGTCGGTCAGGATCTCCTGGGCCTGTCCGTCGGGGCCGATGCGCATCAGCGTATCGGTATTCATTACATACAGATAACCTTTATACCAGCAGGCGCCCGTCACGGCAGCCCCTTTGATCCACTTCTCTTCCGGTAAGGTAAAGAATGTCTCCCATTCCCCTGTGCGGGTGTCCACCTTCAATATTCGTGGAACGGCATCGATCTTGTGACCCGACTCGACAACGTAACAATAGCCGTCATCGTCAAAACAGCAGTGGACAGGCGTGTTAAAACCACTTGCCACCACTTCGGCCAAATACCCTTGTGGGAGCAGGATATCGTTCGGGTTATAACCGCGCGGTCCCTCCCTGCGGATCTTGATCTTTTTCAGCATGGGCAGGATCGGCTGGTATAGATACGACAGCCAGTCCGGGATCGTGGGAGCGAACTTTTCTTTCGTCTTCATGTTTTTCTCCATCTTTTGTCATGAGCGATTTTCTGAGTGGTAAGGCGCTGGTCAGAAATGCAACTGACGCCAAAATAAACAAGACCGAAAATCCCATACCGGGTGATACCCGTTCCACCCCATCCACGATGGGGCCAAATAAGCCCGCGGCTGCCGCGGAGCCCGCGGTGCTGAAATTTGCCAGCCCGAAAAATCGGGCGGATCGATCCTTCGGCACCAGATCGGCCATCAAAGCCCAGCTTCCACCGGCAAACGCGGCCGAGCCGAGGGACATCAGCCCGCCAAATAAAAGGATTTGGCCTGCAGTGTTTGCCCAGATTAACAGCAGGGCACTGAACGCGCTGAGGAGCGACCCGGCGATCATAAGTGGCACACGCCCGATCCGGTCGGCAAGCCAGCCGGTGAGCGGAGAAGCCAGGATGGTGATGAGAGCGAGTCCTGCCAGAAGCACTCCGGCCTGTTCCGCGGCCTGCGCCTCCGAAAGCCCTAGCCGCTCGGCAACAAAGAAAAGCAGAAAACGCCCGGTCACATAAATACCGAGCAAAAAAAGGAAGCGTGCGATCATTAAGCGAACAAAGGACGTTTGTTGGGTGAGATCGAGTCGAAAAATCTGTGTCAATGCAGGGAGTTTTGCCCTGGCTGGGAGATCCCGCTGCATCTTATCCTCTGGCGTGAGGAGCACTGCCAGGGCGTACGCAATGACGAGCAGGGCCGCAATTACGCCAACTGCGGTCAATACCAGGCCGGAACCGAGAAGCTGCCCCAGGATGACGAACCCGAGCATGGCTCCCGTCAAATCCATGAAGCCCTTCATCCCTGAAGCGAGCCCCCGTCGCTTTTCCTCCACCAGATCGGGAATTAAGCCTTGCTGCCCGGCCTGGGCGATGCTGGCGGAAATTTGAACTGCGCAATAGCCCAGTAGAATTCCTGCCAGGCTTTGAACAGCAGCAAAAAAGAACAACGAGATCAGGCTCAAGAGGAGCCCGATCCCGATAAACCCTTTGCGGCCAAGACGAGGTTGTAATTGGTCGGAAATTGAGCCTGCGATCGGCTGAACCAACGCTCCAGCCAGCAAGCCGAAGAATGTGAATAATCCGAGCAGCGTTGCCTGGTTATTTTGGCTGGCAAGAACGCCTAGTTGAAGGGGTAATACCAGAGTATTGAGCCCATCGAAGAGGACGCTCAATGCCAGCCAAAAAATGCTGATCCCGAACAGCAGGCGCGTCTGCCTGCCCATACCTGCCCTATCGATTGACAGTCCGTTTCGTGGGGTTGCCGGTTGCGGAGCCCTCGGTGATGGAATTGGGCGCATTGACATTCGCGCCCGGGTCCACGCCTACGCCGAGGCGATAGACCAGCTCGCCGCCGATCCAGGCAGTGATGAGCGCCAGCGCTGTGCCGGCAAAGGAAAGGATCAGTGCCAGACCATCGGGAACGAAATCGACATTACCACCGCGCAAAAACCAGCTGATGGCAAACAGCCCTACGATGACGACATTGCCCAGTCCATGCCAGAGTCCGATATTCTTGGCGCGTGAGCCATTTGGAAGGGCAAGCCAGTCAATAAAACCGAAGATAGCCGCCAGCAGCCCGCCGAGCACACCGGCCGCGATCATGTAATAGGATGCAGCGGGTAAAAGTCTGTTTCCAAAGATCAGATAGAGAATATCGAAGATAACCGCTGTTGCAAGAAGCCCAAGCGGGAAGACGATCAGCATGGGGTGGACAGGGTGTCCAAAAAGCTTTACTCTGCTTTCCATACGAAGCTCCTTTTCTAACTTGACATTTGTCCAATAGTATCGGAAATCGGATGGCTAAACACTTGGGAGATTCCCTATCCTGGAGTAGGGTTTTATCCTGCGGAAATCACAGATTTCTCACAAAGCCCGTTTTACAGAGTGGCGCGCAATTTGCCCGGGCCCCTGGAAAATTCGGCTTACAGATCCAAAAAAAGGAATGTAATCTAAAGGAGATGAGCGCTAAGGCCAGTTAAGGGCATTTTCCTGTCGTATAGGCCGGCGTGTCCGTCTGCTATAATGCTTGGCATGATTTTAGTTACCGGCGCCACAGGATTTATCGGTCGTGCCCTGGTACGCCATCTTTCTGAGGCCGGGTTGCAGGTGCGGGTCCTGCTGCGCTCTTCTCCCAACTCGCCGCGTTTGCCGCGCGGTGTCCCTGTAGAGGTAGCAGTCGCCAGCCTGAACGATGAGCGTTCCATACGCGCGGCCCTGCGCGGTGTGAACCAGATCTATCATCTCGCCACGGCAGGGACGGAAGGACGCCGCGGCAACCTGTTGCGAACGGATATCGAAGGCACCCGGATTCTGGCGCAGGCGGCTGCCAGCGCCGAGATCGAACGGCTGATCTTTCTCAGCCACATCGGGGCGGACCGCGCTTCCGCATTTCCTATTCAGAAGTCCAAGGGGATCGCCGAAGAGCATATCCGCAAGAGCGGCGTTCCGTACACCATCATCCGCTCGACCGTTGTTTTTGGGCCCGAGGATCGTTTTACCAATAATTTAGCCCAGCTCCTGCGTGCCGCCCCCGGTGTGTTCCCCATCCCCAACGAAGGACGGACGCTAATCCAGCCGCTCTGGGTAGAGGACCTGGTCACATGCATGCTCTGGGCTCTTCAGAATCCGGACATGCTTAACCAGACCTATGAGCTCGGCGGGGGCGAATATTTCACGTTGCGGCAGGTACTGGAAAAGTTGATGAGTATTACGCACACACGCCGCCTGCTGGTTCCACTTCCCATACCATGGATACGGGCGCTGCTGGTCATGCTCGATTCGTTCATTCCAAACTTCAATGTATCCACTTACTGGCTGGATTATGTGGCTGTCAACCGGACATGCCCGGTGGATAATATGCCTCGCACGTTTGGGCTGATGCCGGCGCGTTTCGGTTATCGTCTGGATTATCTCGTCCGTAGACCCTGGTATTCTGACCTTTCAGAAAAGATACAGAGATCGCTGCGCCCCTCGCGTTGACCATGTCCATTCCTGTCATTCGAGTTCTGGAATCCTCCGAAGATATGACCGCCGTCGAGGCGCTGCAGCGCGTCGTTTGGCCCGGCAGTGAAACCGACGTGGTTCCCTCGCATATGCTGATCACAGCCGTACACAACGGTGGGCTTCTGGTGGGTGCGTTCGTAGCTCATGAGCTGGTTGGCTTTGTATTTGGTTTTCCCGGGATTGAATTCACGCCCGACGGGCCGCGCCCGAAGCACTGCTCGCACATGATGGGGATCCATCCCAGCCGGCGGGATTCGGGCATTGGCTTTGCCCTGAAGCGTGCTCAGTGGCAGATGGTCCGACATCAGGGGCTCGATCACATCACGTGGACGTATGATCCCCTGCTCAGCCGCAACGCCAACCTCAACATCGCCAAACTGGGCGCGGTCTGCAACACCTACCGGCGCTCCGAATACGGCGATATGCGAGACGGCTTGAATGCCGGCCTGCCCTCCGACCGCTTTCTGGTGGATTGGTGGATCAACACCCGCCGCGTCGACCGCCGCCTGAGCAAACGTCCTCGCCGTCCCTTGAAGCTGGACGACTTTTCAAAAGCCGAGCTGCAGCCGCTCTATTCCCTGCAACGCCGGCCCGACCAACTGCCCAGGCCGCCAGAGCATTTTTCGCCCCTGAACGGAAATCTCACCCTGGCCGAGATCCCTTCCGATTTCAGCGCCTTGAAGGATGCTGATTTCTCCCTGGCACGCGACTGGCGTTTCTTCTCACGTGAAGTGTTCGAAACAGCCTTTGCGGAAGGCTACATCGTCACAGATTTTATTTACGATGAATCGCGCAGCTTTTATGTGCTTGCGCATGGCGAAAGCACCCTGTTGACCAAGTAATACCTGCCTTGGTAAACAAATCCGCCACGGTTGTGGCGGATTTGTTTGGTGATATACGTTGTCTGATAAAGGAGGTCAGCTATCAGGATAATTAGAACTGGTTCACCTCCGCACGTTGGGGTTGTCACCATACTCCTGTGCGTTCATGCCAACGGGGTGATAGGTGGGCTCGTTATAGAGCGGCCGCGAAGTGCCTGTTGGCAGGGGCTTGGGCGCAGGGCGTGGGAATGACTGCGTGGGCGTGCGAAGAGATTCAAGGTTGGTATTGCGGAAGGCAGGCTGGCTTTGAGGCTGATAACGGGAAGACCTGTGTTCCGCCAGGGAGAAGATCCGGTCGCCAGCAATCGAGAAGGTGTTGATCAGCAGGACGCGGATCAGCAACACCATGGCGGCGACGAAGACCGGCACGATCTTGGTCATGGCAGAAGCGCCGACCAGTACGCCGCCGGCGGCGTTGTGCTGCAGGATGGCCACCGAGACACCCCACCAGGTCAGGCTGGCGTTGAAGGCGGCAGCCAGGAACCAGGCAGCGAAGAGATACCAGACCTCGGCAGGCTCGTCACTGCCCTGCTCGGGCGTGAAGATGCGCGCGATGCCGGCGAAGTCGATGGCGCAAAAGGCAAAGGCTAGAATGCTTGCCCAGCGCAACGGTCCGAACGACAGCGTGCCGAGAATGTCTGTGAGAGCGAACAACGTGCTGGAGTAGTTGAATACTTCAAATGCCAACAGGGCGCAAAGTATAATCATCCCAAAAATTAATCCCCTATTGTGAGCGGTTCCCTGTAGAAAAGGTGATAGTCTGAAGGAGAGCGAACGTTTCATGGAAGCCTCCTGTGGCATTTGGCCACAACTAAAGAACCAGTTGGCGATGCACGTAATATAGAACACTTGTTCTAATTTGTCAAGAGTTTTGCACTATTTTCCTGCATTGTGTTTTTATTGCAATACCCCCATGAATTAGCAAGTGACAGTCACCTGATTGCTTAAGCCCTGTACGGAGAGTGGCAGACAAAGGTGACTGTCACTTTAAAAATCCCTATGGCTGCTCGACCAATCCCCTTCGCACGACATCTAGAGTCTGTAGCGCCGTGAGATTGCGCCAGGGCCAGGCACTCTTCATCCGTACCGGATCGTCGAAAAAGTTGCGGGCAAAGGTCAAATGGAAGTGATCGTCGCTGAGGCCGTGGTTTGGCAGAGGCTGAACGGCGGCCCAGAAGTTCCAGAGCGGGATCTCGTAGTCGTAGGCGATCTGTGCGACCGTGGCATTGATGCTGTGGTCCCCCTCGAGATTATCCGCCTTGGTGGCGATGATAGGCACGGCTCCGGCTTCAAGAATGCGCTCGATGACCTGACGCATGTGTTTGTCATACACCTCGGCCGGCTTTTCGGACCACCAGGTCTCCATGCTGACGAAGACAATCGACGGGCGCCACGCTCGGAGCTCACAATCCAGCGGGGATTCGTTCTTATTGCAGGACTTTGGGTCCGCCCGCAGCGGCGACAGGATCGCGGCCACATTGAAGCCACCTTTCACGGCCAGGCTTTGGCGTGAGAAGGAATCCTGGTACTGATCGATGGTTGGTTGGAGATAAGCATAGTCCTCGCCCAGGCTGAACTCCCCTGGCTTGTCAAAGACAGCCAGGAAATAGGAAGACACGTTCTGGCAATCGCCGATGACGGAGAATCGGTTGGGGTCGTTGCCGAGGACAAGTCCGCGCTCGTAGACCGCGCGCATCGAGTCACTGATTCCAGTAGGCACCGCCGGCATGTGCATCCAGGCACCCTCCTCCAGAGGAGGCTTCGGCGTGAATGTTACCGTGGGCTGAACAGGCTCTGTCGCAGGGAGATCGGTTGCCTGCATGTTGGAATCTACGGATTCCGCGGTCGGCTGGGCGGCCAAGGAAGCGTTGGGCTCCGTCGCCTGGACGGAGATATTCATAGGCGCCGCCTGTCCCGTGGAACAGGCAGAAATCAGAAACATCATCAAGAAAACGAATAAACTCTTGGCTTTCATCATCCTATTTACATTCAGTTTGAATCGCCTCGGCGATTGCCTTTGCCAGCAGTTGCTCTCCTGCAGGCGTGAGATGGATCGCGCTGTTGGTAAACTCGCTGGCAGGGACGAGATCCCACAGGTCGAGATAGTGCCAGTTGCGCGACAGCGCGTGCGCGGCAAGGATCTGGCGGTATTCGTCATAGGCCCAGCGCGGGTAGAAGAAATTATAGCGGATATCGCTGTTCAGCCCGTCGCTGATGAGCATGGGCTCGTTGACCAGGATCGTGTTCGGAACGACGGACATCCCGGCATCGAGCACCTCGAGGGCCAGCGCAGCTTCCAGCGAGGCCAGGCCGTGAAAGTCTTCACTCGCTTCCAGGTCGGTTTGGGCCCGCTCGTAGTCTTCTGGATAGATCTGGTCGATGCCTGTGGACGCCCAGAGCAGACCATACATCTGCAGACGCAGCAGGTCGGCGACGGCGCGTCTCTGGCTTACCAGGGTTTGCTCCCAGGGGGAGAGGTTGACCAGGGCCGGGTCGTTAGGGTCCAGGGGTAATTGGTAACTGGTAATTAGTTGTTGGACCTGTTCTGCATTGTTTGCCACGATCGGTGATGTGAGCTGCTTCTCTTTCGGAAACGCCTCCAGGGTGGTGAGCCAGATGACCATGTCGGGCTCATAATACTGGGCCTGGTTCAGGATCATCAGATCTTTTGTCAGTGAGATCGTCGGGTAACCGAGGTTGTAAGCACGGACGGTCTTGCCGCAGGCGGCGATGGCGCTTTGGTTCAGTTGGCCTGCCAGCGTCTGTTCGGGCCTGAGTAGTGTACCCCAGACAGATGAATCCCCAATGAGCAGGACGCGATACTGCTCCTCGGCCTTTTCCCTCCCCCCCAGCACATGCGAGGCGAACATCGCATCAAGGTCGAACAGGCTCAGGTTATACGATTCGCGCGTCTCCCCAAAGGGGAAGCGTTCCCGCCCGGGGAAAACCAGGTTGTATAAGGAAAGCTTTCCAGGCTGGAAACCCCTCATGAAGAGAAACACCAGATTGAAGGCTACAAACAGGAGCGCCGTCTTGATAAGAAGGGGAAAGAGACGAATACGGGTTTCCATAATCTTTCGCGCTACGCAATCGTAGCACATGTATCATATTCCAAATAATTTCTGGAACACCTGCCATGAAAGGGCCGGATGGCTCAAGGCAAAGAAGACCCATCCCAGCGCGACGAAATGAAAGGTGAGTAATATACCACCGACCTGGAGCACAGGCTGAAGGCGGGCATCTTGTCCCGCGTTTGAATAATGGGTGCGGAGGAAGTCACTCCAGCGGTTTTGCAGGAAGAGTCCCATTCCATGCCAGAGGCCCCAAAAGATAAAGTTCAGTGTAATGCCGTGCCATAAACCGATCAGCAGCATAGTCGCCACCTGGCCCAGCAGGATCATGAACCAGGCAGGCAGTCTCTTCAGCCCTCGCATCCAGCGGTTGAACGGATTGAAAAAATAAGATCGGAACCACTGCGTGAGGCTCATGTGCCAGCTGTTCCAGAACTGCGTCAGGTTCGGTTTGAGATACGGCGAGGCAAAGTTCTCGGGCAGCCTGATTCCCACCAAGCGCGCGATCCCAATGGCAATATCGGTGTAGCCGCTGAAGTCAAAGTAGATTTGAAACGTATAGGCATATACAATGACCCACATCCAGCCCGCCGTTCGCACCTGCGTTGCCAGCGCGTCATTCAAGGCGATGATTGCCAGGGTATCGGCGATCACGAATTTCTTGAACAGGCCGAGGAAGATGCGCTGCCCGGCAAGGAGCGTCTCAGCTTGTGTGAGTGAAACGTCATTTCGCAGGTCCTGAGTGAAGCGTTCGGCGCGGTCGATGGGCCCCGCGGCCAGTGCCGGGAAAAAAACAACGTAGGTCGCAAATTCGGACAGAGACAGATCGGGAAGCCGCCCCATCTGCTTGTCGCGCAAGACGTGGATAAGTCGAAAGGCGATGTACGAGAACCCCAGCCAGCGCAAGTCGGTAAACGCCGCATTTTCGACTGGACGATTGGCAAGGACTCGAAAGAAGATGCTTGTTCCCAGCGAGAAGGCCGGCGTCTTGAGGACGACGAGAATGGCGATCAATAAAAGGATTACAATGCCGATGATGCCTCGGTAGCGGCGTGACGTCCAGCCGAAAAATGCAAATGCTGTTCCAAGGCCGAGGAGAAAAGCAAGATAGAGGATAAGCTGCGGAGGAGTTGTCGCGGTAAAAATAGGGTCGGGCAACAAATAACGGGACAGATCGATCAGGGTCCCTAATCCCAGAATGATCGATAATCCAATGATATTTTGCTGCAAACGCCATGCGCCGGACGGGGATATGATGAACCACGTAAGAAGAGTTAGGGCCAGAGAAAGCGATGGCAGCCAGAAATCGAACGAGCGTAAAGGAAGCGCAGGCTGGAACCAGTAGACGGCGAGTACACTGGTTGCCAGTAACAGATACGTCCGCAGCATACCCCGCGTCAGTCCGCCGATCAGCAATGCAGTCAGTAAAGAAGCGCCGATCTGGATAAGTCCCATTAAAGTCCTTCAATACCCCTTTGTGTTCCTTGGTGTACTTTGTGGTGAAAACTTATTAGCGCGTTCCACAGACCAGCCACTCGCCGCCTTCCTGCACAACCTGGTACGTGCGTACAGAAAGGTCCAGTTGCTGGTCTTCGTTGTTGTAAGTGGCAACAATATTTCCGTTGCAGAGCACGAGCGCAGTTTCCCCCTCCGTCCCCGTTTGTTCGCAGGCCAATCCCTCGAGCCGCGCCGTAACCGCCTGAAATGAATCCAGCTCCAGGAGCGCCTCATCTTCCCATTCGCCGCAGGTGAGCGTTGTCAGACGGTCCGCATCCTTTTCGACGAGAGCCGTGAGATAATTTTCCACGGCCTGGACGGGAGCATTTTCATTGTTCGAGGCACAAGCCGCTAACACCAGAATAGTAAACACGAGTACTAAAACTAGAAAAAAGGTACGCACAGAATCCTCCAGTTTGAGAGTCCGGACGGGGATTATAGCGGCAAATCCCTTATGCAAGCAGGGTCACTTAATCTTCGTGACTTACCCACGCACGAAATAAATGATAGAGATGACCACGCCGATCACCACGACTGTCCAGCGCAGCGTGGATGGCTTGATGCGCCCTGCAAGTTTGCCTCCCAGCACTCCGCCGAGTAAGGCTCCTACAGCCATGATTAGCGCCGCGCCCCATAACACCTGACCGGAAAAAAGGAAGAAGACCGCAGCCGCTACATTGACACTGAATGCAACAGCCTGTTTCAGCGCGTTGAGACGCGTTAGGGAGTCGTCGAGCGTTAATCCCAGGGCCGAGAGGACGATCACGCTCAAGCCTGCACCGAAATATCCGCCGTAGATGGATGCCACCCCCGTAGGCAGCCACGTCAGCCTTTCGATTCCTGTGCTCGACTGACCGTCTCCCAGACGGCGCGTCAACCACGTCCGGACCGGGTCCTGGATGGCCAGCAATGCCGAAGCCAACAGGATCAAATACGGGACGAGCTCTCGGAACAGTCGTTCTCCCGTTTGCAGTAAAAGGAAACCGCCC
>LLBY010012345.1_pt5 | contig 10699 bp, 10 predicted proteins | sample 1489401 | NCBI WGS metagenome assembly LLBY01 (sample SAMN04092656, study PRJNA295927) | soil metagenome | biome: Soil prokaryotic community; feature: Bulk soil; isolation source: soil from tomato rhizosphere | host: tomato cultivar Hawaii 7996 | place: South Korea | collected 2011-11-01
GGCAAAATCCAAACCGATTTTCTCACAGCGCAAAAAGTGAACAAGGGACATGGGCGGATTGAAGTTCGCACCATCACCACCAGCGAAATGCTCAATACCTATGCCGCCTGGCCCGGATTGGCACAAGTCTATCGTTTGGAACGCGAATTTCAATGGTGGCGACGAGGCCACTGTTACAAAACCTCTCGCCAAGTCGAATTTGGCATCACCAGCCTGGTGCGCACAAAAGCCAATCCCAGACAACTCCTGGAGATCCGCCGCACTCATTGGGGCATCGAGACTGGCTCGCATTACCGCCGGGATGTGACTCTCAAAGAAGATGCGACCCGCTTCACCATTGGGCATGGTTCCAGAGTATTGGCGAATATCCATAATCTCGTCCTGGCCTTGATCCGCCAAACCGCTTTTCTCAATGCTGCCCAAGCTCGACGGTTTTTTGCAGCTCATCTTTCCCATGCTTTTTCGCTGCTCATCACCCCCTTTTCCTGACTTTGCTACAGCCATGAAGTTTTGGCTTTCACCAATTGAACTGGTATGGGCAGTTGGATATAATTCAAAGGAGCTTCGTCAAGTCCGCGAGCTAGTGGAAGAAAACAAGGATTTATTCCTGGAGAAGTGGTATGAACAGCCTAGAAACACGTAGCCCCACATCCGTTTTAGCAATTGACGTCCGCTTTACGGAAGACGCCATGCAAGTCAGTCTATCCGATGGACGGGAAATTTCTGTTCCATTGGAGTGGTTTACGCGCTTAAGAAAGGCAACACCAGAGCAGCGCAGCAAATGGAGATTGATTGCGCGCGGAATTGGCATTCACTGGGAGGAAATTGACGAGGATATTGCTGTGACGACTCTTTTGAGAGTGTGACTTTTCAAAGAACCCGGAGATTTGCAAAGCAGATCTCCGGGTTCTTTGAAAATACTGATTAAGCTGTGTGGCTGAACGAGAGTAAGAGCTTTAGTTTTGCGGAAGAAGAAACGGATTTTAGATTCAGCCCGTTGTCGTTTGAGGAGGGGATAAAATCGGAACTGGAGTCGGTTTAAGCCTACGGAAGATTGTTAGTCCGGATCGTGCGTAAGGAGTAAGCAACATGAACGATACAGTTCAAACCTGGCATTACGGCCTGGTGGCGCGGCATTGGGCTGAGAATAACACCACTGGACCTGAAATCGCCTATTATCAGCGGCAGATCGAGAAGTATGGGCAGCCCTCACTGGATGCAGGCTGCGGCACCGGCCGTTTGCTCATTCCCTTCCTGCGGGCCGGTCTGGACGTGGATGGCTGCGATGTCTCCGGCGATATGCTGGCCTATTGCAAACTGACCGCCGAGCGAGAAGGGTTGTCCGCACGCCTATACCAGCAGGCACTCCACGAGATCGATTTGCCGCGCCGCTATCAGAGCATCTTCGCCTGTGGTGTGTTTGGAATCGGTGTCAGCCGCGAGCAGGACTTTATCGCCCTGCAGCGTTTTCACCAGCAGCTATTCCCTGGCGGCATATTACTCCTGGAAATATCTGTTCCCTATGATGACGCCAGGATGTGGTCATTCTGGCATAAGGATGCGCGGAAAGAGTTACCGGAACCATGGCCGGACTATATTGGCAAGATTCCCGAAGACGATCACGAATATGAACTACATTACCGGCCGGTGGCTGTGGATCCGCTTAAGCAGCAGACAACGGGCGAGATGCGCACCTTATTGTTCAAAGACAAGAAATTGGTGGCTGACGATACACGTGTGCTGACCTCAAATTTCTACTTTCACCATGAAATGCAGATGCTGCTGGAGAAAGCAGGGTTTACCGTGGAGGCTGCAAAAGGGGATTGGACCGATGAAGACGCAACTGCCAGCCATGATGTAATTGTCTATTTTGCGAGGAAATAGTTGATCTCCCCAGAGATACTCCTCCTTATTTTTATTGTGCTGGCGATCCTGGCATACGTTGGGGTTCACTGGATCCGCCGTTACGCCGAACTGCGTCGCATTCTGGATCACCCGAGCGAACGCAGTTCACATGACGTCCCCACGCCGCGCGGGGGAGGGCTGGGGATCGTCGTGCTGGCATTGCTAACAGGCGTATTTTTCCTCATGGATGCAGGATGGAATCGAAGATCGATCTATCTGGCGGGCGCGGCGATCATTGCCTGGCTGGGCTGGGGCGATGACGTGCATTCGCTGTCGCCGCGGCTCCGTTTTGCCGTGCAGGGAATTATTGCGGCGATCTCCATTTGGGGATTGGGCTATTTCAAGGCCGTCACCATCCCTTTGGTGGGCGAAGTTCAGCTTGGTCTCGCGGGGATCGCCATTACATTTCTGTGGATCATGGGCCTGACCAATGCCTACAACTTCATGGATGGGATCGATGGCCTGGCAGGTGGCGTAGCGTTGAGCGCCGGTCTCGCCTGGATGTGGCTTGCCTCCAATATAAACAATCCGTTCGTGTTCTGGGTGGCGCTGGCCATCACAGCCGGAAGCCTGGGATTTCTCGGGCATAACTGGTCCCCTGCCAGGATTTTTATGGGTGATGTCGGCAGCACGTTCCTGGGATATAGCTTTGCCGTCCTGCCGTTGATCTCTTCTGACCGGGGCGGCGACGCGTTATTACTTGGAACACTGCTCATGTGGACGATCATCCTTGACGCCGGAATGACCTTCATAGGTCGCTTGATCAAGCGTCAGAATGTCTTTGCTCCGCACCGCTCTCATCTGTATCAGCGGCTGGTGATTGCCGGTTACAGACATGAAACGGTCAGCTCGCTTTATGTTCTGTTGACCCTGCTGGCCGGGCTTCTTGCCTATGAATGGTCGCAGGGACATCAATTTGCCCCGTTGCTCATCTTCTTAGGACTGCCTCTCATCTGGATGGCTCTCTCCGTATATGCAGCACGTCTGCGAAGGCCTGCCCCGGAAACGAAAGCAATTGTTTTAGATCCCTGAACACAGGCGCAGTTTATTACTCCGTCTCTCCAAAGCAATCGGAAATCAAAACTTTCAAACGCCGCTCGAGCATGGTAAACGAGTAGTAACGTTTGGCCAGTTCGTAATTGTGCGCGCACTGTTCCTGAGCTTCCTCCGGATGGCGGAGCACATAGCGCGCCTCGGCCAATGTCTCCTCGCTGATGAAACCATCGAATTCGATCACCTGGAAACCCTTGGGTTTGATATCTGCTTCATAGATCGAATAGTTGTTGACGACCAGGGGGCGCTGAAAATAAACCGCTTCCAGGAAAGCGTTGCCGAACCCTTCAATCGAGGATGGATATGTGACCAGATCAGCCTGCGGATATACATCTCCCAGGGTATAGATTTTCCTTCCCCCCGGGGTCACGCCTCTCTCATCGCCGACAATCGCTGACTCAAAATTGACTTTGATTTCCAGTAAAGCTGCAAACTCGCGCACTCGTTTTTCATAGTCTGTGCCCTCGTCGCCGGCCGCATGGGAAATGACCAGTTCCGCAGGCAGCCCGAGGCGCCGGGTGAGCTCAATCGCGTGCTCGATTCCTTTACGCTGGATAATGCGCGTGGGCTGAAGGATCAGGTACTGGCCGGGGACAAGCCCAAGGTCCGTGCGAGCCGACAGCGCATGGTCATCTGGTGGGGGAGGTGGCGAATCGAAGTCCATAACGTTCGGGATGACCATGGCAGCGATGCCCAGCCGCGAAGCAAGCTGGAATGCCTGGACAGAGTTAATCACCACGTGACGTATGGAAGGCAGGTTTGGCGGGAAGGCCGTGGCAAGATAATCACGCACGCTGTTATTCATGAAGCGCTGGCGCTCCCAGTGGAAGTCATGGTGATGCGCGATGACCGGGTAGCCTGTTTCCGCGATGAATTCGGTGAGCGCCAGCCCCAGCGGGAGGTTAACGGGAATCGTGAGTGCGTTCTCGATAATCAGAGCCTCCAGCCGGAACTGGTGAGCGAACTTGTAGAGATGCTCCTTGAAATATTCCTTTAATTCCTGAACCAGTCTGGATATTCGGGCGGGACGGATGTACACCGAGAAGAAGTCCTGGTGAAGAGCTTCCATCTCCGGGTGCGCCTTGCGACCTTCATGCAGCTGTCCCCACGTCCCGGCATAGACGATCTGGTTGATAGTATCAATGATAGGATGCCGATAAAACGCCTCCGGAACCACATAGCTGATTTCCGTGGGACGGTCAGACAAGCCACTAAAATAAAAACACTTGTGATCCAATCGTTCGAGGACGCTCGCCCACTTGGTCGTCTCAAGGGAAACGCCATCGGTACCGGCAAAACGCGTAGAGATAAATCCGATGCGTCGTGAGGGTGCCATCTTAAGTCTCCTTATTCATACGATTAATTTTCTGCAATACAAGACGGCGATGAAAACGTTTTGATACCATAAACGAAACGGCCCGTGATTTGTTCACGAGCCGTCCTTTATTCTACAGGGAGAACGTCCTTATTATACCTTGACTGCGGACTCCCGCTCCCGCAGCTTCTCCGTTGCACGGAAATACTTCAAGTATCGCATCGAATTTGCGTCCCTGCCGAGCAGCAAGTCGATGGCCTTGATCGTATTGCCCAGCTTGATCGGGTCGGTGATTGCCGTGGTGACGCCCGTCTGGATCGCCAGAGCCAGGAATGCGCTGTTGACAGAGTGACGGTCTGGCAGGCCAAACGAAACGTTGCTCGCGCCCAGGCTGAGATTTACGCCATATTCCTTTCTGACCAATTCAATCGTTTTAAGGGTTACGAGTGCCGCATTGCTGTTATGACCCACCGTCATGACCAGCGGATCGATGATGATGTCCTCGACGGGGATCCCCATTTTCGCGGCGCGTTCGATGATGATGCCCGCCGCGGCGAGACGTCCCTCGGGCGTCGCGGGGATACCATCCTCGCCAATCGTCAGGCCGATGACGGCCGCGCCGCGGTCCCTGACGATCGGCAGGACGGTTGCAAGCTGTTTCTCCTCCCCGTTGACCGAGTTGACCAGGGGTTTTCCCGGTGCAAGCCTGAGCCCGGCTTCCAGGATCTTTGGCTCGTTCGAATCGATACACAGCGGCACATCCACGACCGATAGAATGGCTTCCACCACTTTCGGCATGATCGCCACTTCGTCGATCTGCGGGTGACCGACGTTCACGTCCAGGACTTCGGCGCCCCACGCAACCTGCCGCTGCGCTAGCTGCTTGACGTAATCGAAATTCTGTTCGACCAGCGCCTGCCCCAGCTTTTTCAAGCCGGTGGGATTCAGCTTTTCGCCAATTATGACGAACGGCCGGTCTTCCCCGATGATCACTTCCTTTGTGTTACTTTTCAAAATGGTGTGCACTGTTCCACTCCTGCTGCGATGATGGATCGAATACATATTCCTCGGGCATGAGTCCGGCTTCCATGACGACGCGCGGCACGATTTCGTCCCAGCCGACCGGCATCAGATGGATGCCATGAATGCCCTGCCCATGGTATTTTTTGATCTGGCTGATCAGCTCCAGCGCGATCTGTACGCCCTCTTCCTGCGCCCTGCCTGCCACGTTGGCGGCATCCATCCGTTGAAGGATCCCTTTGGGCAGATACACGCCCGGTACTTCAGAGAGCCTGACCGCCATCTTCAGGCTCTTGATTGGAGCAATGCCAACCAGAATGTATACCTTATCGAGCACATTTCGTTTTGCCAGTTGGTCGAGCCAGATCTCCATGCCGTTGATGTCGAAGACCAGGTTGGTCTGGAAGAACTGCGCGCCGGCGTTAACCTTCTTTTGCTCGCGTAATGCCTGGAAGACGGGGTTGGATGAGAACGGCGAGGCTGCCGCGCCGAGGAAGAACTTCGGTGGATGCGCGATCTGACGCCCGTCGAGATATCTCCCCTCGTCGCGCATCCTGCGCAGAATCCACAGCATCTGGATCGCGTCGAGGTCGTTGATGTCCATGCTCTCGCGCGGGGAGGGGGAGAGCCTTGCGCTGTCGCCGGTGACGCACAGGATGTTGCGCACGCCGAGGGCCGTCGCGCCGATCACCTCGCTTTGCAGATGGCCACGGGAACGATTGCGGGCCGAAATCTGCAGCACAGGCTCGGCCTCGTGGTCGAGCGCGACCTGACTGCACGCCCACGAGGTCATGCGCGGCATGGCCGAGGCATTGTCTGTAAAATTGAGCGCCGTGACGTAAGGCCTTATCGTCTCAATATCCCGGATTAACTTGTCGGTCCACATGGATAGCGGAGGCGTGATCTCGCTGGTAACGACAAACTCGCCGGCTGCGAGTCTACGTTCGAGCTCCGACGCGGGCTCTGTGTACCCCGGCGGGTGATATAAGCTGTCACCCTGCCACCAGTCGGGTTGGCGGACCGGGCGGAAGATCCCATCCCAGGTTTCTTTGCGTTTTGACGCTGATCGTGAGAGAAGCCCACGCGTTATTTTTCCAATTCCGATCTTGGCAACATTCCTGAAGATATCCCGCCACGAATCCTGTCCTACTTTTTCCCAATCGAGAGGCGGAAGGACTTCCAGCAACAGCTCCTCTCGACCTAATTGGAATGACCGCTCATAGATTTTGTACCAGATGCAGGGGCGTGTCTTATCCACATAACAATACTCGGAGGTGGAACCGCCGCACGGACCGTTCCGCAGCCCTTTTGGACATTCCATCGGGCAGATAAAGGCTGTCTCCTGTAACAGGCAATTGCCACACATTCGGCAGCCAAAAAGCGGACCCTTAACGCTGTATTCGAGAACCTGCAAAGCGCGGTCGCCGAAGCTCTCTTTTTTGAACGGCGAGTACGCAGGCTGCCATCTTCGACCGGGGGTCAGACCAGACATAAACACCTCAACTTACAGAAATTATATATTATATATAATTTCTGTCCTCCTTCATTTTACCTGATTTCCGATGACTCAGGTAGTCCCTTTCACCCTAAATTGCTGCGAGTTTGTTACAGGTTGGCTGGATGCCAGGTTGGCACATTTTCGATGGAATATCCTCTAATTTCGTTGCAATTCACATTGTGTATCGTTTTGTTTCAATAGGATTACGTGTAGTAATCAGGCTTAAATTGTGGCGAGATCGAGTTGGAAACAGGCGATATCACCCAGAGCGTGACTTCGATTCGTAGTTTGGAGGAGTATGCAAGTCGATATTCAACAAAAACCGAAGACGTTTGTCGTGCTCAACCCGGTTGCAGGGGTGTCCGAGCCCGGAGCTGTACGCGAGAGAATCGAGTCGGCGCTACAGACGCGCGAGATTCCCTTCGAGATCTATGAGACGACCGGTCAAAAGGAGGAGGACATCCGGAAGCTGGTCCGCGACGCGGTACAACAGGGTTTTAAGCTTTTCATCTCAGCCGGTGGCGATGGCACACTTTCGAGCGTGATCGATGGTCTGGTGGGCACCGGGCTTCCGCTGGTGCTTATTCCTACAGGAACGTGGAATGCCCTGGCGCGCGCCCTGGATATCCCTCTGCAAATCAATCAGGCAGTTGACCTGGTCTTTCAGGAGCACAAAATACAAACGATCGATGCGATGCAGGTAGACGATGGTTACTTCGTCTTGAGTGTCAGCGCGGGGGTTGGCGCGCTCACGATGAAAGATGTCGAACGCGAGGATAAACGCCGCCTGGGCAAGTTTGCAGACCTGCGCAAGGCGATTGCCGAAGTCATGGAGTTCCGCGCCTACCATTTTGAAGTTAAGATCGATGGCAAGCTTACCAAATTCCGCGCCTCGGAACTCATGGTTGCCAACACGTCTATCCTGGGGATAAAGGCTTTACAGTTGGACCCAAGCATCCGGATGGATGACGGTAAGCTGAACGTCTGCCGGATCTATGCCAATAGTCTGACCGATTATCTCAGACTCGGTATCAGCATGTTCCGAGGCGACCAAAAGCGCAATTGGAATGTGATGTGCGTGGAGGCGCAGGAGGAGGTGGAGATTCGCGCGCGCGAACGCTTACCGGTGCAGGGCGATGGTGACTTGATCGGCCAGTTGCCCGTTACGGTAAAGATCCGTCCGAAAGCCATTAAGGTGGTGACGCCCGTATCTGCAAACCCTGCTTAAGAAGTTTATCTGGCAGGTAGCTGCCGGATGAACTTTTACTGCGGTGGGTTTCGTCCGCTGGCCCCTCATTAAGGCTTCTCAGCAGAATCAGTTCAATCGGATGGGGACAAGACAGTACGCCGGTGTTATATTCAACGCAGCTAATGTTATCCCCAGTTCTCGCGAGGTTCTCTTATGACAAAGCTACCTTTGGCATCGGGTCTGCTTCTATCTTTCTTGCTCATCTTGAGCGCGTGTGCGCCGACGATTGTCCTGACCCCTACAAGTACCCCGGCGCCCAAGATAGAGCCATCGCCAACGCTCGCGATTACCCCGGTCGAGTCTGCTTTTGCGCCGAGGAATCCGACCGCCGCGCCGCTCGGTGACATTATTGACTCACATCAAGTCACTTTCGAGACGCCTGACGGCGCGACGATTACCGGCGAGCTTTATGGATCGGGGGATACAGCCGTTCTCTTTTCCGTGATGGGAAATTGCAAACCGGGTTGGAGGGAGTTCGCGCAGCTCACCTCCGCCCAGGGGCTGCTGGCGCTCACGTATCCATGGCGCGGCTGTCGTGGCTCGGGTCGAGCCGATGAGGACGAGCTTCAGAAATTTGTGGACGACGCACGCGGCGCCATCAATTTCCTCCGCGAACAGGGCGCAGAAAGGATCATCCTGGCCGGGGCAAGTCTCGGTGGATTGGCCTCCGCTAGACTCGCCATCGAATCGCAAGCCAGCGGGCTCATCATCGTTGCCTCGCCTCCTGCGATTGCAGAGTGGGGGTTCGAGATTGAAGCGATAGATCTAAGTACAGATATCCCCAAACTTTTCATCACGGCCGAGAATGATCCCACCGTCCCCGCCAGCGCCACCCGCCAGCTTCACGATCTTGCCGCAGAACCCAAAGAGTGGCAGACGTATCCGGGTGACAAGCACGGCACGGATCTCTTTAAGACTGAGAGTGGTGAAGCTATGCAGCAGCGAATTCTGGAGTTTATCCTGCGGATTGCGTCCGCGCAATAACGGGGCGCGCTTAGTCCAGTCTTTGCAAGATATGAGCGACCGCCGTCGAAGCAGGCCCACCAAGGGACTGGATCAGGGCCGTCTTCGCATCCGGGATCTGATTCGGTCCCGCCTGCCCCCGGAGCTGTTGGACTGCTTCGACGGCCTGGTACACGCCCGACGCGCCTCCTGCGAACCCACGCGCTTTCATACCGCCCATCGTGGCACAGGGAATTTTGCCCCTCAGCCCAATTTCACCATCCGAGGCAAGCTTCCATCCCTTTCCCTTGACTGCGAAGCCGACAGCCTCCAGCTGCAGCGCCGCATAGATGCTGAACACGTCGTGATATTCAAAGAAATCGATATCGTCCAGGAGAGCGCCTGCCTGCTTCATGGCCTTGCCCGCGGAGATTTGGGCGGTATCGAAGAACAGCATATCCTTGCGGTCGTGCAGCGCGAGCGTGTCCGATGACGATGCAGAACCTGCAATTTTGACGAGCGGCCGTGAGAGCTCATTTGTCAACAGGTCTCTGCGAGTTAATAAGACAGCGGCTGCGCCGTCCGCGTTCGGCGCCATATCGAACATATTGAGCGGATCGCTGACCATCTCGGCTTTGGCGTAGGTCTCGGGTTTGATCGCCTTCCGGAACATTGCACAGGGGTTGCCTGCCCCGTTGGCGTGCGCGGTGATCGCAAAGCCCGCGAACCCATCTGCCGGGACTTCGTGCTCGTGCATGTAACGCTTCATGAGAAGCGCAGCCTGCGCAGCGGGAGTCATCCCTTGTACCGCTTCGAAATCGGAGTCGCCTGTCGTGGCCAGGGCCGCGTCCACGCCCGAGCCGACCTTGTCGGTGAACTTCTCCACCCCGACGACGAGGGCCACATCCACCAGTCCGCTGGCGACCGCCAGATAGCCCTGCCGCAGCGCTGCTCCGCCCGAGGCCCCTGCCGCTTCGACTGTCACAGCCTCGATTCCGAGGAGACCCGCGTAGTCAGCGAGCAGCACGCCGAGATGGGCCTGGTTGGAGAGATTGGGCGCGAGCATATTGCCCACAAATAACGATTGCGGCTTGAGTCCGCCGGCGTCTTTCATTGCTGCCTGCATGGCGGCAAAGCCAAGCTCACGCAGACCACTATCCCAGTGCTCGCCAACCTCGGTCTGCCCAATTCCTGCAATGATGACTTCTGTCATTGTTCCTCAAAACCCGGTGGTCGAGTAGGGCGAGCGTTCTTCTCGCCCGTATCGAGACCCCATATTTCAACGTATGCAAATCTTGCACTATTTACTTTCGACTTTATGTGCTGAACTCCTCTTTTCAAAATTCTTCTTGGCAAGCTTGGGTAGTATATCTTGATTACCATTTATCACAGCTTCACGTTTTGCTCTGCTCCAATTTTGAACTTGTTTTTCTCTTGCGTAGGCATCGGCAACCCTTTCATATTCCTCAGAATAGACAAGCTTGACTGGTAACCGCTGTGATGTATATTTTGCTCCTTTGCCTTCCTGATGTTCAAAAACGCGATATTCTAAATCCTTGGTAGAACCAACATAATAACTTCCATCTGAACACCTGAGAATATACATCCATGCCATAATAAATTCTTTGATCTTATCGCCAGGTCTCGATACGCCCCTCAAAACGCATTCGGGACTACTCGACCAGCGGGGTACTCTATTTCCAAATACTCTTCAAAA
>LLBY010054805.1_pt2 | contig 10695 bp, 12 predicted proteins | sample 1489401 | NCBI WGS metagenome assembly LLBY01 (sample SAMN04092656, study PRJNA295927) | soil metagenome | biome: Soil prokaryotic community; feature: Bulk soil; isolation source: soil from tomato rhizosphere | host: tomato cultivar Hawaii 7996 | place: South Korea | collected 2011-11-01
TCGCCCCCGCCGCTACTTCAAGCGGGGCGCCCACGCCCAGCCCGGGTCGGCCGCCGAGCGCTGACCTCTCAGACGTGGCTCATCGAGAGCACGCCGCGTGTCTCGAGCAACCGTCGCAGTGAAGCGACCACCTGGGGGTCATACTCGTAGGCAACCCCGGCGTGCAGTGTCTCCAGGGCCTGAAGCGGGGAGAGGTGATCCTGATGCACCTGCCAGTCGTAGGCGGCGGCGACCTTGACGATTCGGGAGACGATGCTGACCTCGGGGTCACTCTGCTCTCCCGGCTTGCGATACGACTGGTACTGATGACGGACGTGGTCGGCGACCCTGCTCAGGTAGGGAGACTCGGCGATGATCTCCGAGCTCCATCGCGCGATGTCCTCGTCGCTGTAGCCCATCCGGATGATCTGGGGCTCGTTGAGGCTCACCCGTCCGATGTCGTGCATGAGCCCGGCATACTCGACGTCCTCGACCTGCACCGGCCCCAGCCCGATCTCCTTGGCTATCGCCGACGCCAACTCGGTGGTCCGGTCGGCGTGTCCGTCGATCCCGAGCCCGGACACCTCGGGGATGCGGGCCAATGCCCGTATCGTCTGCTTGTAGGTGACCTTGGTCTGTTGGAACCGTTTGAACGCCAGGTGGGCGAAGGAGTAGGGAAGCAGCGAGATCGGGAGCGCCCACCACCGCAGTGCGGGCCAGAGCTCCCCGAACAGGGCACCCGTCATGGCCAAGCCGAGGAACACATTCAGGTCGTGGATGATGGCGCGGGCCAGGTAGGTCCTGGAGAGCTCGCGTTTTCCCAGCACCAGCAGCGCCCGCAACACCACCTCGACACCGATCCACGCCAGGAGCGCGATGCCGAACGGGACCAGGTCGCTCCACTCGCCGGTCACCTCGTCGAAGGGCCCGATGCGCAGGGCGGTGTACACCGTGGCATAGGTGCCGTAGCCGACGAATCTCCGCACCATGGTGGGGAGCAGATCGCGATTGTCCTCGCCCCGGGAGTGACGCAGGGCCCAGACGATGGACTCGCCGATGCCGTAGGTCGCGATTGCGCCGGCGAGATCGACACCGTTTCCGGTGTCGAGCACGAAGGGAACCGCGGCGGCGACGGCGAGCCCGGTGGTGAAGCGGTTGCCCGAGTTGGAGGTGGCAACGCCGACCATCGACGCCACCACCAGTGCCGCTACCGCGATCAGGATCTGGATCGGGTCACTGGCGGCGACCGAGGCGGCATAGGCACCGAGCCCGGCAAGCCCGAGGGCGAAGAGCCAGGAGGCGACCGAGAGAGTCCGTCCGCTCCACCTAGCCACGGAGGGTCAGCTCCGGCTCTTCGGCGAGACGCCTCGCCATCTCCTCGTCGTTGACATGCGGCGCCCCCCAGCGACGCCCGGTCTTGTTGAGGGCGCGTTCGAATGCGTCGACCACCTCGGGGTGGAACTGACCTCCGGAGTGACGTCGCAACTCGCTGAGGGCGTACTGCTGGGACAGGGCCATGCGATAGGAGCGAGCCGACGTCATGGCGTCGAAGGCATCGGCCACGGCGACGATGCAGGCTTCGAGACGAGGTGGGTGGCCGTCGTTGTGCCCCCGCCCGCCATACCCGCTGCCGTCGAAGTTCGAGTGGTGACCGGATGCGATCTCGACCATGGGCTGGAGGAAGTCGACCTCGGCCAGGATCTCCTCCACCAGATGGGCGTGGGTCTTCATCTCGGCGTACTCCTCGTCGTCGAGACGGCCGCGCTTGCGAATCAGCTCGGTGGGGACGGCGAGCTTCCCGAGGTCGTGGATCAGGGCCGACCACCGAACGGTCTCCAGCTGGGTGCCGTTGAACCCGAGCTCCTCGCCAATCATCTGTGCGAAGACCGCTACCCGCTCGGTGTGGCCCCTGGTGTACATGTCCTTGGCCTCGAGCGTCTTGACGAAGCCCCTTATCGAGCCGATGTGGGACTCCCGCAGCTGGGAGAAGGCGTAGAGGGACATGTGCCCCAGGGCATAGACACCTGCGATGAACACCAGGATGACGGACCGGTCTGCGATCACGTAGGCGGCGCCGATGAGCCCACCGAGGAGGCCCATCGCCACCTGCCCGCTGAACAGGATCGGCATCTGCGACCAGGGCTCGAGATTGTCACGGCCGAACACGGTTCGCACCGCGTACCTGACCAGCAACGTCTGCACCGTGGTGTAGGCCAGGGCAGAGGCGGCCGACACCAGCATGATGAGAGGGAGTGACCGTGTCGTCGCCGCCACGGTGTCGAGGTTGAGGTCGAGGATGAAGCCGGCCACCGCGCCCGCGGTGACGATCTGGCCGAAGTTGGCCATCGGCTGGAACCAGCGCTTCTCCTTGAAGTCGGCCGGGGTGAAGAGCGCCAGGGCGCCCATCAGCGCCATGCCGAACATGGCATCGGACCCTGGCTCCATGGCCAGGATCACACCGGCGGTCATCGCCACCATCACCGATGCCGACTGCAGCATGCGGTCGTTGACCTCGACCGCGAAGAACTCGAGGAGCACGAACAAGGCGGCGAGCGGGAACCAGAAGCCCCAATTGGGAGGATCGGAGACGAGAAACGACACGACCAACGCGGTCACGCCCATGGCGGCGTACGGGATGGCGATCCGCAGACGACGTTGCACCGTCGGTCGGAGCCGACCGAACCAGCCCAGCAACGCTCTCTTCCTACCTGACTTCATGGGCCCCTGTTGCTCTCTCTGATGCGGGTGAGCACCGGCGCCGGAGCGATCAGCCGATCCGGGTGCCGCCGAGCAAGATTCCCAGGCTCGCGGCACATGTCGATCTACGGGCCAGATATGCCTGCAACTTGACGCTCACCTGATTTGTCGTTATTCGCCGACATTGTGCGCCGACGGGGACGATCCGCTCCGCTGGGGGTAGATGGGCGTTCATTTACAAGGCCGACGTCTGACGCCGGACTCACCATCCCCCGGGCTCTGATCCCGGGGAACCTTCACATGTCAAGAAGGCCCCTGACTTCGCCCGCCACGGGCCGAGGCAGGCAGGTCAACGACCTCGGCTGCCCCACGCAACTCCCATGAATAGCTTCCAGCCAGGCGCAATCTAGAGGCTGGCCCCCCTGTGGACAAGAAGAAATGGACACTCGATCCCCGGCTACCCCCTCCCCCGTGGGTAGCCTTGGCCCATGGATGTGCTGGCGCTCCAGGACAAGATCAGACACATCGAGGGCGTCGAGGCGGCCCGTGTCGTATCCGGGAACGGGCACATCGAGGAGATCCACGTCCTCGCTCGCCGCAACAAACCGCCGAAACAGCTGGTGCGTGACGTCCAATCACTCAGCCAGGCGTTGTTCGGCGAGGAGATAGACCGCAGGATCGTCTCCGTGGTCCAGTTGGCCGACGCCGACCTGGAGACCGGGCTCCGGCCCGCTCTGGTGGACGTCGCGGAGACTCTCGACGGCTCCCGTGCCGAGGTCACGGTCACACTGCGTTGGAACAACGACCTGTTCGCCGGGTCGGCCCGGGGGGCGGCTGCGGCCTCGACCCGGCCCCGACAGATCGCCGAAGCGACCATCGACGCGGTCCGGCAGGCGATCCACAAGGACGCGGCGCTGGCGGTCTCGTCGATGGACATCCCGGTCCTCGGCAGCCGCAAGGTGGCGATCGCCCAGGTGGTGGTGGTCACCGAGGCAACGGAGCGGAACCTGATCGGGTGTGCCTACGTCGAGGACGAGGAGTCGAGGGCGGTGGTCCGCGCCGTGCTCGATGCTCTGAACCGCGTGCTCCCCGACCTGAAGTCGCTCTGACCTCCGCAGTCTCCACCCCGCATCGTCTCACCACGGCCGCCGCGGTGCGTGTCCTCGAGCTCGGAGGCAATGCCGTCGATGCCGCGATCGCGGCCACCGCCACCCAGGGTGTGGTCGCTCCCGAGACGTGTGGGATCGGCGGTGACCTCTTCGCTCTCGTTCATCGTCCGGGTTGGGACCGGCCACGTGCCCTCAACGCGTCGGGCCGGGCCGGAAGTAGGGCGGATGTCGCCCCGATGCGAGCGGCCGGTGCCACCGAGATCGAGCGCGACAACCCCCTCAGCGTCACCGTTCCCGGATGTGTGGACGGCTGGGACGTGCTGTCCACGGGTCTGGGCAGACTCTCCTTGGCGGACTGCCTCGCTCCGGCGATCGAGCACGCGACCGCGGGGTTCGAGGTGTCGGCCGAGCAGGCGGCGGCGTTCGCCACATCGGCGGCGATCTACGCCACGCACCCTGCGGTTGCAGAGTTCTACCCCGGAGGCCGACCGGTGAGCCGCGGCGACCTGGTCCGGCGTCTGGCCCTGGCCGCCACGCTGGAGTCCATCGCCGCCGAGGGCAGGGACGCCTTCTACCGGGGGCGGCCCGCCGAGGACATCGTGACCGAGCTGGGAGGCTCGATCACCCTCGACGACATGTCTTCCTCACGAGCAGACTGGGTTGAGCCCATCTCGTGTCGGGTCTCGGGCATGGAGGCGTGGACCATCCCCCCCAACTCCCAGGGTTATCTGGGACCGGCCGCGCTCGCCGTCTTCGAGATGCTCGACCCCCCACGCGACCCGGAGCACCCCGATTGGTGGCATCTCATCATCGAGGCCTACCGGTCCCTGGCATGGGAGCGTGACGACATCGTCTCCGACCCGGCCCACGCCCCGGTGCCCGCCGACATCCTTCTCGACCACGACCGTCTGCGTCGGGCGGCAGCCACGGTGCGACGGGACACGGCCGGGACCTGGCCTCGTGCCATGGGGCGCGAAGCGGGAACCGCCTTCTTCGCCGTTGTCGACGACGAGGGGATGGCGGTGTCGATCATCCAGTCCAACTACTACGGCACCGGATCCGCCTTCGGGGCCCCGCGCAGCGGGTTCCTGCTCCACAACCGGGGAGCCGGCTTCTCCCTCACTCCCGGTCATCCCAACGAGCTGCGTCCGGGCAAGCGCCCGCTCCACACCCTCTCTCCGACCTTGTGGACCTCGGGCGGGCAGCCGCGATGGGTCATCGGCACCAGGGGCGGCTCGGTTCAGCCCCAGCTGGTGGCGCAGGTGGCGGCGCGGGCTGTTCTCGCCGGGCAGAGCCTCGAGACCGCGCAGAGCGCTCCCCGATGGACGATTCAGGAGATCGGCCCCGACTCCGAGCCGCGGTTCGCAGTGGAGCCGGGCGTGGACTCCTCGATCCTGACCGAGCTTCGCGCCCGTGGCCACGTCATCGATCAGCTCCGGTCGCCACAGGGAGGCTGGGGCCCGGTGTCGATCATCGAAGTGGACGGCCCTCGGAGGGAGACCCATCGCGATCCGCGGGTCGAGACCACGACTGCAGTCGTCATCTGAGCTGCCGGATCACCTCCCGGACGCGCTCCCGGTCCGCTCCCAGCATCGATCCGATCGTGTAGAAGCCGATGCGTTGGACCCGGTCGCCGTACTTGTCCTTGATCGCGGCCGCCAACCGGTCGATTGGCGCGGCCACCCCGACATCGAGCACCACTTCGTCGGGGATCAGATCGGCCATCTCCGCCCACTGGCCACGCTTCGACATCGCGTTCAGCTCCTCGCCGAAGTCCCACCCACTGGCCTCGAGCACCGGTCGATAGGAGGGGGTCGACGCGTAGAACGAGATCTGCTGGCGCACCGGGCCCATCGCCTGTTCGATCTCCGCATCGGTCTCGCCGGTCATGACGAACACGGTCGTGACCCGCTCCACGTCGTCGATCGACCTCCCGGCGCCGGAGGCGCCGGATGCAATCCCGGGGAGGACGACGTCGTCCAGATAGCGCACGGTGTGAAAGGGATGTACGTGGAAGCCGTCGCACATCTCGCCGGCGAGTCGGCTGAGATAGGGACCGACACCGGCGATGTAGACCGGGACTCTGGGGTTGGGAATCGGCCCCGGGTCGAAGAACGGGGTCATCAGGGAGAACTGATAGAACTCGCCGTGGAACGAGAGCGGTGTCGAGCTCTGCCATGCATCCCAGATCGCCCGCAGCGATTGGATGTACTCCCTGAGCCTCGGACCGGGGCTGTCCCACGTCGTCGAGAACCGTCTCACGATGTGGGCCCTGATCTGGGTGCCAAGACCCAGCAGGAACCTCCCATTCGACATTCGCGCCAGGTCCCAGGCGGTCATCGCCGTCACCATCGGGGACCGGGGGAACGCCACCGCGATGGCGGTGCCCAGCTCGAGGCCGGGCTCGGTCACCGACGCCAGAGCCAGGGGGAAGAAGGGGTCGTGTTGGGTCTCGGCGGTGAAGAACCCGTCGTAGCCGAGCGCGACCGCCTCCCGCGCCGCCGCCGGGGCCCCTTCCGGCGGGCCGGGCGGGAAGTAGTAGTCCACCTTCATCCCGGCCCAGGGTAGATACCGATCCGACTGGGTACCCTTCCACCATGAAGCGCCTGGCCAAGGTCGTGGGCCTCATCGGGGGGGCGGTTGCCCTCATCTGGGCGATGCGCGACCGATTCATCTCGGTGGCTGCTTCGCGGGAGCCCGAGCCACCGGTCCTCAAGAGCACCCCTCACTCAGTCGACCAGGTGCCGATCGAGGCCGTGGACGGCATCGGTCCCGTCCTCGCCGGCAAACTGCGTGCTGCGGGGATCGAGGATCTGGCCAGACTCGCCGATGCCTCGCCGGACGCCGTCGCCGAGGCTGCCGGAGTCAGTGCGGCGAGAGCTCGCTCCTGGATCGACCAGGCACGCACCCTGGCCTAGCGCCATATAGCGCACTGATCTACCGGGCATCGTCGTAGACCGGGATCACCGACGGGGGGATGAGGTGCGCCTGGCGGGCGAGGTCCGGTTCGACTCCAGCTCCAGGGCGATCAGCGGGAACAGGTCGTATTCCTCGATTGCGATGTGTCGATAGAGATCGTCGAGCAGCGACTCCAGCGAGACGGGATCGAGGGCTCCCGGCCGGCCAAGGACGTGGTCGAACCGACGATGATCGTCCTCGAGGTCATCCACGTATTGGCTACGCAACCCGATGCGATCGGCCACCCGGAACACCCCCGACTCCTCACGGCGGACATGGGGGGTCAACAACTCGAGCAGCCGGGCCACACCCTCGGCGAGGGTCATCGTCCCCGAGCCGATTCCTTCGACGACCCGGTCGGCCAACTCGACGATCGCATCGTGCTCTGCGCCCAATGCGGCGATTTCGGGGGTGTCCCGGCAACCACAGAACTCACACATGGCCCCCCCTCACATCGCCCGGTCGAACCCGAGTGTCGAAGCTGCCCTCTCGGAGAGCCGCTCCGGAGTCCACGGCGGTTCCCAGACCAGGTTGAGCTGGACCGGAACCTCAGGGAGAGCGTGGCTCAGCACCTGTCTGGCCTCCCAGGGCAGGGTGTCGGAGACCGGGCATCCCGGGGTGGTCAGGGTCATGTCGACCTCCACCCCCAGCTCTCCTATCCGGACGTCGTAGATGAGGCCGAGGGAGACGATGTCGATCCCCAACTCGGGGTCCCAGACATTGGAGAGCGCCCGGTAGACCCGTGTCGGCAGATCCGGTCCCGGCTCAGACGTGGTCGTGTCCGTGGGCATCATGGCCCATCCTCTCGAAGAGCTGGAGACCCTCGGTCACGGACATGCCGGCATCGAGGATCGGGAGCAGGACCTCCTCCTCCTTGCGGAAGTGGAGGTCGACGATGGCGGCGATGGCAGCGAGCCGACGGGAGAGATCACCGACCATATCCCGGTCCTCCCAGTGCGGGAGAGCCCGGTCCACGGCGGCTGCCAGAGCCTCGATGCGCTCGCCGATCACGACGTGGTCGGCGGTCATGGTGGCGGTGACGTCGGCGCCGACCAGTCGATCGACTGCCGGGTAGAGCACCTCCTCCTCGGCGGTGGCGTGGGGAATGAGGTCATCGCGGAGAAAGGCCACGATCCGGGGCAGGACACGACCGGCCTCGGCTGCATCCCAAGCCGTGACCCGCACGGCAGCGTTCTCCACGTGGGCGAGGTGCGGGATCAAATCGCGGTGCTCGGCGCGTATCGGATCTGTTGGCAGTTGAGTCATCGAAGGTCCTTTCATGTCAGTCGGCGACGGCTTCTGTGAGAACGGAGCCGGTGGCGATGCGTCTCGGGGTGATGGTGAGGTTGAGCACCGTCGTCAGGCCGGCGACGGCGATGAGGACGCCGCCAACGGCAGCCACGGAGGCCGAGGTCCCGACGATCCCGGCCAGGACGGCGCCGAACCCTGCGGCCAGGGCCGCGAGCGCTCCCCGGGCCGGGCCCTTTCGATATAGATCGCCGAAGAGAAGGGGCCGGCCCGTTTGGTGGGTGCGAACTCCTCGCGACCTGAGGCTGGTGTAGACGATGAAAGGAACCACCTTGTGACAGTGCCCGACCACGGCCAGGGTCAACCAGGCCAACAGACATGTCACTTCGGCCGCGACCAGCGACGCACGCGTTGCCGACGTCAGGTCGGAGCCGGCAGCCGTCAGCCCGAAGCCGACTCCCGCGGCGAGGAAGACGCTGGAGGTGAACAAGTAGCCGTGGAGCAGCTCGAGGGGGCGGCGGCGATGCCTGACCGAGGCCGTCAACGAGACGAGGTGGGCCCCGAGACCGACGACGACCAAGCCCCCTCCCACCATGGCCAACGGGGGCCACGCCAAGAGGAGCCCCAGGGCCAGGGTCAGCACCCCGGCGCCGATGGCCCCCACCGCCACAGCACCGGATCGGGCCGACGGGCGATGGGAGAGGAGAAACATCGGCCACAGCTTCTCCGCTACCGACACGTAGCTGAGGCCCAACCATCCGAGAAGGCCGAGGTGGGCGTGGGCCAGGACCCGGTTCGGGAGAAGCGGAAACCAGGCGGTGTGGCGGTTGAGGACGAACACGACTCCGAATGCGACGGTCAGCAGCAGGTAGGCCAGCGAGATACGGAGCCCCACCACCGGGACGCCGCCGGAACGTGAGGAGAGAGGCGCGGAGAGGTTCCAGCCCACTACGACGACGGTCACCGCCCCGGAGAGCCCGCCGGCCAGGATCATCCACTCCGGACCGTGTGCAAAGCCGTTGGGGAGGAGCCAGCCGGTCAGGACCATCGTCACCAGACTCACCCGGGCGGCGGCGACCGACCGAATCGGGCGGCGACCCACCACAGGGCCGAACTGGTGGAGGGCACCCAAGACGGCGGTGGTGAGGAAGGCGAGGACCCCGACATGGACCGTGGACACCGCTGCGGGATGGGTAGGCGACATGACGAGTTGATCGGCGGCGAACCACGCCACGAAGCCGAACCCGATCAGACCCAACCCGGCAGCGGTCAGGAATCCCAGCGGCACCGATGCCGGAGGGGTCATCTCGGTCGGGTCACCGATTCCGGGCGGTGCGATCGTCATCGCGACCCCTGAGCAGCCTCGGTCGCCCTGCCCTGCTTCACTCTCATTTTTTCTAGTATATGGTAGATATAATGGGCATCACAAGATGAACCTGACTCAGGCCGACGACGTGTCGCCCGGGGTCGAGTCGCAGCGGGCAGCGACCCGACGGATCCGAAACCTCATTCGACGAGGTTCGCAGCAGGCAACCAAACGACGATTGGAGACCATCGACATGACCGCCACCACCCTCGATGTCAGGGAGTTGGCTCCTCGGGACCGGCACGAGGCAATCTTCACCCACCTCTCCGACCTGGAGCCTGGTCAGACCGTGAAGCTGGTCAACGACCACGACCCGGTTCCGCTCCGTTATCAGCTCGACGCCGAGCGGCCCGGGCAGTTCAGCTGGGAGTACCGGGAGTCGGGACCGGAACGGTGGGTGGTCGACATCACGAGCCGGGCCCGGATCTTCGACGCCAGACCCATCCTCGCTGCCGGTGAGGAGCCGTTCGCCGCGCTGTTGGAAGCAGCGGCGATGGTCGGTGACGAGGAGGTCTTCGTCGTATACGCTCCGTTCGAGCCGGTCCCACTCGAAGCCGTCCTCGGGGAGCAGGGGTTCCGTCACGTCGCCGACCAGATCGACGAGGAGACCTGGAGGGTGACCTTCCTCCGATCATGACCGCGAAGTCGATACAGCAGCAGGCGAGGGCCCTGGGAGATCCCACCCGCCACACCATCTTCCGGTATCTGAGCGACGCGGAAGATGCGGTTGGGGTTGCCGAACTGACTGCCCATCTCGGACTCAACCACAACGCTGTCCGGCAGCATCTGGCCAGGCTGGTGGAAGCCGGGCTGGTGACGCAGAAGGTGGCTCCGGCACAGGGTCGAGGACGGCCTCGGCAGCTGTTCGAGATGGACCCCACGGCCGACGAGAGGTGGGGGGTGGGCGGTCCGTATCGGAGACTCAGCCTGCTCCTGGTGGAAATCCTCCGCAGCGGCAAGAGTGCGGTCGAAGTGGGCCGGCGCGCCGGACAGCAGATCGAACTGGGATCGCGCCGCCGGGGCCGGGCCACGGACGACCTCGGTATGGCCATGATGCGCGGGGGGTTCGATCCCGAGCTGGTATCCGACGGGGAGACTGCCGAATTCGTGCTCCGTCATTGCCCATTTGCCGACACCGCCGCCGCCGATCCCGACACCGTCTGCGCCCTCCACCTGGGCCTCGCTCAGGGTCTCGCAGATCAACTCGACGGAGTGGTCGTCGACGAGCTGGTGCCCCGCGACCCGATCCATGCCGGATGCAGGCTCCGGTTTCACTACGGGACCGGCGAAACCCCCGCGGTGGCGAGCTGACGATCCCATCCCCATCGACGCGCGAGG
>LLBY010010857.1_pt7 | contig 10660 bp, 13 predicted proteins | sample 1489401 | NCBI WGS metagenome assembly LLBY01 (sample SAMN04092656, study PRJNA295927) | soil metagenome | biome: Soil prokaryotic community; feature: Bulk soil; isolation source: soil from tomato rhizosphere | host: tomato cultivar Hawaii 7996 | place: South Korea | collected 2011-11-01
ATCGGCACGCCGTTCTGCGTCACGGTCGACTTCGACACCCTGGAAGACCATGCGGTGACAGTTCGTGACCGTGACACCATGAAACAGGACCGGGTGTCGATCGATCGTCTGGTCGAGCATCTCTCCGGGAAGCTGCCCTGACCTTTACCGGAGATTGACCGCGCACCGCAACAGTGGGGGAATCATGAGGTCGATACTCCGATGGATCCTGGCATCCCTGGTCGTGATCATTGGCGGCGGGGCCTTCTATCTCTACTTCGCCGGGGGCTCGGGGGAGCCCTCCACCGAGCTGACCACCCCCACCCTGGTTGCCGCATCGTCGAGCACCGCCGACGAGGCTGGAGACGACCCGAGCACCACATCCGGCGCGGCCGCCGGCGCATTCGTCATCGATCCCTCGCAGTCGGTCGCCAGCTTCGAGATCGACGAAGTGCTTCGAGGATCCCCGAAGCGGGTGGTTGGCACCACCAGCGAAGTCGCGGGCCAGGTACTGGTCGATCCCCGAGATCTGTCCACGGTGCAGTTCTCCCAGATCGTGGTCAATGCCCGGACTTTCGAGACCGACTCCGGCAACCGGGACCGGGCCATCCGGGGCCCCGTCATCCTCAACTCGGCCAACGACGAGTTCGAGCTCATCACCTTCGACGTCACCGACGTCGAAGGCCTGGGCGCCACGCTCCCGCCGGGAGAGGCGGTCACCTTCACCTTGACCGGCGATCTGCTGATCAGGGGCACAGTGAACGCCGTGACCTTCGACGTCACCGCCACCCTGGTCGACGAAGCCACCATCGAGGGTGTGGCCGAGACCACGGTCCTCCGGTCCGACTACGGGATCGGCATCCCCTCCGCCCCCGGCGTGGCCGATGTGGGCGACGAGGTCGTGGTCAGGCTGGACTTCGTGGCCACCACGTGATGAGCCGCCGGTCATCCTTATGATCGGCAAACAATGGCAGAGCGTGGCGACATCGACCGTGTTCGGGAAGGCACCGACCTCGTCGAGTTGATCTCGGAGGTGACCAAGGTCAAGCGCTCCGGGCGCAGCTTCATGGCCGTGTGCCCGTTCCACGAGGAGAAGACTCCTTCGATGTCGGTCGACCGTGCCCGTGGCCTGTACCACTGCTTCGGCTGTGGGAAGGGTGGCGACGTGTTCAGGTTCGTCCAGGAGACCCAAGGCGTCGACTTCGGAGACGCCCTCGAGCTCCTGGCCCGTCGGGCCGGGATCACGCTGGTCCGTGACCCGGCGGACGCACGGCGCCGGGGCCGTAGAGGTGAGGCGGTGGATGCCATCCGCAAGGCGATCGATGTCTATCACCAGCGCCTCAAGACTGCCCCCGAGGGGGGCCCGGCCCGCGCCTACCTGCGCGGCCGGGGATACGACGTGTCGGTGATCGACGAGTGGAAGCTCGGCTTCGCCGCTACCGACTGGGACACCCTGACCAAGGAGTTGAAAGCGGGCGGCGTCGAGGAGAAGGTCCTCATCGATGCCGGACTGTCGCGTCGTGGCCCGAGGGGGGTCTACGACGTGTTTCGGGGTCGCCTGATGTTCCCGATCCACGACCTGCGCGGCGATCCGGTCGGGTTCGGCGGTCGGAAGGTGGACGGGATCGACCCGAATTGGACCAACAACCCCGATGCCAAGTACGTCAACTCGGCGGACTCCATCGTCTATCACAAGGCACAGGTCCTCTTCGGTTTGGACCGGGCGCGGCGTGAGATCTCGGAGGAGAAGCCGGCGGTGATCGTCGAGGGCTACACCGACGTCATCGCGATGCACAAGGCGGGCATACCCACCGCGGTCGCCAGCTGCGGTACCGCCCTGGGCGATGGGCACTTCGATCTGCTGCGGCGCTTCGGAGAGAAGGTGGTGTTGGCCTTCGACTCGGACGAAGCGGGGTCGCGAGCAGCCCTGCGCGGAGACGAGTTGGAGTCTCCCTTCCGGCTCGACCTCGACCTCAGGGTCGCTCTGATGCCGGATGGCCTCGACCCCGCCGACCTGGTCCAGGAAGGCCGGGACGACGAGCTGGTGCTGGCGGTGGAGAAGGCGCGACCCTTGCTGGAGCGGCGAATCGAGCACGAAGTGAGCCGTCACGACCTGAGCGGCCCCGAGGGAAGGGCGAGGGCGCTGCACGCGGCGGTGGATCAGCTGAAGCGGGTCAACGACCAGATTGCCCGTCGCGAGTACAGCCGGTTCGTGGCTCGTCTGATCGGCGTCGACCTGGAGACCGTCGAATCGGCCGTGGAGGGAGGGCGTCCACGGGGCACCACCGCCTCCGCCAACCCCGAGGGCCCGCTCGACCGCATGGAGTCGGAGTTGCTGCGTGTGATACTCGCTGATCCGTCTCAGGCCGCCGAGATCGAGGTCGAGGACTTCGGCGACAGCCGGCTTCGGGCAGGGTTCGCCGCCACCACCGATCTCATCGCATCGTTGGGGCCGGCGGAGACGCTGGACATCTCTCGGGTGGCCGATCCCGACATCCAGACCCTTCTCAGGTCACTGGCCATGGAGGACCGGCCGCTTGCCTCGGGGCCGGAGATGCTGGCCCGGGTGAAGGAGCGCAGGCTCGACCGGGAGATCGAGGATCTGGAGCGTCGCCTGGCCGGCATGGAGCAGGGAACCGACGCCCATTCAGAAAGCCTGCGCCGGTTGATAGCGTTACAGCGGGAGAAACGCTCAGCAGCGAGACCGTGAACGAAGAACTCAGCAAGGTTGTGGCAGCCCTGGTCAAGCGGGGCAAGCATCGGGGCTTTCTGACGATGGCCGAGGTCCAGCAGGAGTTGGAGGATGCCGAGGCATCGGGCGAGGCCTTCGAGAAGGTCGCTGACGCGCTCCGGTCCCAGGGGATCAGACTCACCGAGGAGGGCCCAGGGGTCACCGAGGAGTTCATCGAGGTCAGCCAGATCTCGGTGTCCGATCCGGTCCGGCTCTATCTGAATGAGATCGGTCGCTATCCGTTGCTCACCAGCCAGCAGGAGGTCGAGCTGGCGATGCAGATGGAGGCCGGAGTCCGGGCTCAGTCCCGCATCGCGGAGGAGGGGCTGTCCGACGAGGACCGATCCTTCCTCAATCACGAGATCGACATGGGTGATGCCGCCCAGAAGCAGCTGGTCCAATCCAACCTACGTCTCGTGGTGGCGCTGGCACGCCGCTATGTGGGACGGGGCATGGCATTGCTCGACTTGATCCAGGAGGGCAACGTGGGGCTGATGCGCGCCGTGGAGCGCTTCGACTACCGGCGCGGCTTCAAGTTCTCCACCTATGCCACGTGGTGGATTCGACAAGCGATCTCGAGGGCGATCGCCGACCAGGGACGGACGATAAGGATGCCGATCCATGTCCTCGACTCGGTCAACAAGCTGACTCGTGCCCAGCGGGAGATGACGCAGTCGATGGGCCGGGCCCCGACGATGGACGAGCTGGCCTTCGAGCTCGACCTGGAGCCGAGCCGGGTGGCAGAGCTGCAGCGCATCGCTCAAGACACGGTGTCGCTGGAGACACCAGTGGGGGAGGACGAGGACGGGACGCTCGGCGATCTGGTGGAGGACTCCGAATCGGACCGGCCGGCGGAAGCCGCCACGTTCTCTTCGCTGCAGGATCAGCTCGCCATGGCGCTCGAGGGTCTCAACGAGCGAGAGCGGGAGGTCCTGATCATGCGATTCGGTCTCGCGGACGGACGGATGCGCACCCTGGAGGAGGTGGGTTCGCACTTCAAGGTGACCCGGGAGCGGATCCGTCAGCTCGAGACCAAGGCGCTGGCCAAGTTGCGTCACCCCGACAAGTCGCAGAAGCTCGAAGGCTTTCTCGAGAGCTCGTGAGCGAGGGCGCCGGGCGCGCTCCGATCGTGACCGTGCCAGAATCGGGACCATGAGGTTCAGGACCGGAGTGGTGGTGGGTGTCGCCATCGGGTACGTGCTAGGGGCCCGGGCCGGGCGGGAGCGTTACGAGCAGATCAAGCGTCTGGCCGGTGAGGTCCGAAAGCATCCGGCCGTCGCCCAATTGGCGGACGAGGGCGTGGGTCTCGTCGATGCCGGGCGTTACGCCACCGCAGCCGTCCTGTCTGCCGGCTCGAAGGGTCTGAAGTCCCTGGACAGCCAAAGCTGACCTAAAGGGTGTGTGGGTGGGCGGCGGCGAGTCTGGATATGCAGCCGGTGATTGGTAACCTTCCCCTTCGGGGAGTCTTTCCGCGGTAGCTCAATCGGTAGAGCAGTGGACTGTTAATCCATTGGTTGTAGGTTCGAGTCCTACCCGCGGAGCAAATCCAGCCTCTGACACTCAGAATCTCGTCCCAACGTCGCTGGTCGAATCGGTCCCGAGAGCCTTGCATCCCTGTGGCGTTGGACCTGAGTGAAAGGCCTTTCGGCCCTGGGGGTCGACTCTCGGCCCGTGTCCGATAGGAGGGTGTCGTCGATTGCACCTATGGGCCAAGCTGCTCCACGGTCCGTTGTAGGCCCCATGGAGACGGTGCTCGATCGTCTGCGTCGGTGGGACGATGCGGCGGTGCGCTATCAGGTCCGGTTCGTGTTGGACGGGGCCGACGAGGATGGCGAGGAGATGCGAGGCCGGGCCGACGAGGTCCGTGCGAGTTCGGACTGTGATGCGGTGATCGAAGGCAGTTTCGTGGATCCTCGCCACCCCTACCGGAAGTGGCAGGGCGGTCACTGGGCGCTAGTTCAGCTGGCCGAGCGGGGGCATCCCGGTGGTGATCCACGCCTCAGACAAGTCCAGGAACTGGTGTTCGCCCGGATTCTGTCACCTGCGTTCCTGGAGCCGAACTGGACGCGGCATGTCGAGGGCCAGCCGGATCGGGTACGACGTTGCGCCTCCATGGAAGGCAATGTGCTCTGGGCAAGCCTGCAGCTGGGTCTGATGGATTCTCGGCTGCAGCAGCTCGCCGATCGGCTGGGAGCGATGCAGTGGCCGGACGGCGGTTGGAACTGTGATGTTCGGCCTGAAGCACGCCAGTCGTCGTTCGTCGAGACGGTTCTGGGTCTGCGGGGTCTGGCGGCATGGGTGGGGGCCAGCGGCGACAGAACTGCCGAACGAACGTTGGAACGTGGTGTCGAGCTTCTCTTGGAGCACCACCTGTTGTTTCACCGAAATGAGACGCTGATCGTGCCCAGCTGGGGACCTCGACCCGACGAGATCGGATTCCCCATCCGGTTCTTCGACGTACTCCTGGTTCTGGAGCTGATGGCCGACTTGGGCCGCCTCGACGACCCGCGCTGTGACCGCGCACTCGGCATGCTCGTCCTCAAGCAAACCGCGGACGGTGGGTTCCCGATGGAGGTGAGACGTGCCCGGACCGCGACCGACATTTGCAGCAACTGCAGCTTCGCTGATTGGGGGCCCGGGGGGAAGAGCCGCATGAACCCCTGGGTGACCATTCGCGCTCTTCGTGTGCTCCGTGCCGCCGGCCGGCTGACGGATGAGCCCCGTCCAGTGGTGTAGGACGGCCCTGATCGTCGCAGGGTCCTGTGATGTCGATGCCACCGCGTGGCTCTCAGAAACAGTGAACGCGATGAGTAGCCACGAAAGGGCGGTTAGCCGAGAGGCAGCCCCAACCTGTGCTTTCAATGTCGGACGGTGTAGGTGGTGTGAGTGGCGTAGGAGGAGCTGTGGACGCTCCTGATCTCGAGGTCGATGTCGTGGTCGAAGCCATCGAAGAGCCGTTTGCCCCGACCGAGTATGACCGGGGCGGTTGAGATGGCCAGGATGTCGACATGTCCAGCAGCCAACGCTTGTCGGATCACGTCGCCTCCACCGCTGATCGCGATGTCCTTGCCTTTGGCCGCTGTAGTCGCCTCTTCTAATGCGGCGTCGAGACTGTCGACGAATCTGAAACCGGTCTCGGGATCGGGTGCGTCCTCCAGGCGGTGAGTCAGCACCCAGAGCGGTCCGTCGAACGGGTTGGTGCCACCCCACGCCTCGGCGGAGTCGTACATGCCACGTCCACAGATCCCGGCGCCCAGGCCCGAGGTGAGATGCTCGAAGAACTCCCGGTCGGCTTCCGACATGCCGACGCCCGGCTCATGCTCCGTCGCATAGGTCCATGGTCTACCCATCACCCAGTAGTGGAGTCTCTCGCCCCCAACGCCGAGCCCGCACCCGGGCCCGTCGTTGGGGCCGGTGAAGAACCCATCGACAGACGTGGTGATGGTGGCGATGACTTTGCTCACAGTTCACTCCTTGTTGGTCGTGCTGGTGGATACCCCGAGAACCGACAACGATGCCGACCTCAGGTCGCGACAGTCGCGACCGTAGGAGGGCGATCACTTGACGTCGCCGATCAGGTAGACGATGCGCCACATCACGTGAAAGGGCGATGGACGAGGGTCCGACCGGATGGGAGGGCGGCCAGCGCCTGGAATCCCTCTCGTTCGAACATGGCGAGGGTTCCGGTGGAGAACCCGGGAGGAAGTTGGCCATCACGTTTGGACGTGTCGATCGGGTACCCCTCGATGGCCCGCGCTCCATGACTGCGTGCGTGGTCGATTGCACGACTGAGAAGGGTTGTCGCGATTCCCTGTCGACGTGAGGGCGAGGGCACGAGGATGCAATAGACCGCCCACACGTTCTGGTCGTCGGCCTCGTAGGGGCTGTTGCGCATGACCAATCGGCTGGCGAGCACATGTCTCAGGCGGGGCCGTGGCTCGACACCACACCACCCGACTGCTTCATCCCTGGCCAAAGCGACCAAGCCCCGTGGAGGGTGGAGAGTGATGATCTGCTCACGGAGGAGTCTTCGCCGCGAATCCCGCGTGGTGGAGCGTTGTTCCCGATTTTCGAGGACGTGGAACTGACACCAACAGTTGCGTGTCGATGCATCCGTCCTGAACACTGACTCGACGGCGTCCCAGCCGACTTCGCCGGCCGGCACCACGCGTATCAGAGTGTCGCTCATCCCGGTCCAAGATACGGTCGAACCAGGACAGCCCGCTTCCGCCTTTCCGATTGTCCCAGCCAGCGACGGAGAAGGGGTCGGATCCTCCCACCAACCGGATGTGGTGACATTGGGGAGCCGCCCCGCTCAAGGCCCGGCAGTGCGGTCTGGGTCACGGCACGGGGACAACCCGCGGAGCAGGCGACACCGGTTGGTCACAGATCGGGTGAAGGCGTGGCGGGGCCACTGCCGTCGACGACTACCTCGAAGGTGTCGTCCAATCCGGTCACGTCGAGGATGCGACTCACCGGACGACTGGCGTGAATCCGAATCCGTCTTCCGTCGCTCGAAGCACGGACCAGGACGGCTATCCCACTGCTGTCCATGAAACCGACGTCTCGCATATCGACCACCACCTCGGGTCCTAGACCATCCAACGCCAACTCGAGATCCGGGGCCGAGGACATGTCGATCTCACCGTGCAATGTCAGGACGTCGGTGCCGTCGACCCGGTTCGACTCGACGGTCAGGATCGGGGTCGTCTGCTGCTCCCCGGAGGGGTTCGGCTCAGACTGCCTCTCGTCGGGCGTCACCAGCGCGTCGGCTTCGGTCATCACGTCTCCAGGGTGGCGGGCAACTCGACCCACACCGCTTTGCGCTCACCGCGCACCTCGACCCCCCAGGACGTCGCGTATCTCTCGACGAGTCGGATCCCGTATCCGCCTCGGTCGCTGGCGAGATCCGAAGCCACTTTCATCGCTCCGGCTCCATCCTCGACCTCGATCCTGATCGTCGAGTCGTCGACGGACAGGCCGACCGTGAACGGCGTCCTGGCGTGCCTGACAACGTTGGTCGCGAGCTCGGAGACGATGAGCGTCGGGATCTCGTCGGGCACACCGAGGGGAGCGAGAGCATCGGCGACGAAAGTCCGGGCGGTTCGAACCGATTCGGGAGCATTCTCGAGGCTGCCAGAGACTGTGTCAGGTTTCGTGATGCCCCGTTTCTACCCTGCGCAAGGTAGCAATAAACGACCCGAGCGCGAAGGGTCAGCCCTCCGCGGCTGCGAGTTGGAGTCGCGCCTTGGCGGTGGGGATGAGGATCTCGGAGCGGTCGTTCTTGGGGAGCGGCGGGCTCCATCTCCGCAGATGCCCGCTGGAGACCATGGTGTCGACGATCTCGTCGAAACGCTCACGTGTCAGGTCGGGGTGGGCTGCCACCACCTGCTCGAAGGCTGTGGCCTCCAACACGTCGATACCCCGGTCGGTCAGATCGATCACCGACCAGAGAACGTCGCGAAAGATCGGTTGTTGCATCTCTGACCTCCCAGCGTCTCCACGCCGTCCTTCAGGATAGAAACCAGAGTCGAGTAGGGAAGGCAATCCTCTGGATTATTGGAGTGCCCGGGCCACCTCACGGAAGTGGTCCTGCAGCGAGACGGCATAGTTGTAGGCGCCGGTGGATCGAAGCCGGATCGCCACCCGGCCGAAATAGTCGCTCAGCTTCTGGGGGTCGGCGTCGTGGGGATCGAGCCAGCGGGGGTCGGTGGCAGCTATCTCGCCCTCGCCCTGGCTGCGAATGAACTGATGGATCCACCCATAGGAAGCGGCGTCGATCATGCGATGCGTGGTGGGGGAGCGGCGCTCATGAGAGCAGGCATACATGAACCGCTGCAGGTCGTCTGGGTCGAGGGCTGTCTCGGGGCGGCTCGGACGGTCGCTCATCGTCGCTCAGGGAAACTCTAGGTCTCCTGTCCCGTGTGCCGCGATCAATCCGACTTCCGAGTCCCCCTCCACATGAGGACGATCCCGATGATCATCGCTAGCACACCGAGCACCACCCATGTCGGGTCGCCGGTCATGAAGCTCTGTGGCGCAAAGGCGACATCGAAGCCCTGGAGCACCCAGACCACACCGGCCAGCAACAGGACCAGCCCGGTGACGAGGCTCATCTGGCGCACCGGGCGAACCTAGCGTTTGACACAACCGGGCCCGTCAGCGGATAATCACGGCGCAATGACGACGAACCTCATCCCTCTCGACGGCGCCGCCTCCAGGCGCTACTTCGGGTTCGTCTACTTCGGCGCCTAGCGCCGATCCACCCCACCCCCGCGCCACTCCGTACTCGAACCCCTCACACGCGCCCGAGGTAGACCCATGAACGACAGGAACGAATCCAAACCAGGTGACATAGAGCAGATCCGGGACGACATCGACCGGATCGACTCCGACATCCTCAAGCTCCTCGCCGAACGAAAGGCTCACAGTCTTCGCATCGCCAAGGAGAAGGGAATCCACGATCGTCCTTCCCGCGACCAGATGCGCGAGGAGGACCTGATCGCCGACCGGATCGCCTCCGGGATGGACCATGACATCGATTCGGGTCTGGTCAACCGCCTGTGGCGGGAGATCGTCAACGACTCGGTTCGCATCCAACAGGAGTTCCTGGGCCGGGTCGAATCCCCGCATCGCCCGGTGACGGTTGCGATCCAGGGCATCGAGGGCTCGTACAGCCAACTCGCAACCCAGCAGTTCTACGACGCCAAGGGGATCTCGGTCGACTACGTGCGGTCCAAGACCTTCGCCGATGCCGTGGCCGCAGTGCAGCGAGGGGAAGCCGATGTGACCGTCCTCCCCATCGAGAACACCACCTCGGGTGCGATATCGGAGGTCTACGACCTCCTGCTCGAGAGCAAGCTTCAATTCGTGGGCGACGTCCGGTTTCGGGTTCGCCACTGTCTCCTCGGGGTCGAAGGTGCGGTCATCGCCGACCTGCGCCGGGTGTACTGCCATCCACAAGCGGTGGCTCAGTGCTCCGACTTCCTCGCCGAGTTGGAGCACTGTGAGATCGTGTACTTCTCCGACACCGCACTCTCGGGCAAGCGGATCCGGGAGTTGGGTGACCCGACGATTGCCGCCATCGCCAGCGAGGAGGCGGCAAGGCTCTTCGGTCTCGATGTCCTGAAGACCGGGATCGCCAACCGCGACGAGAACTACACGCGGTTCATCGTGGCCGCTCCCACCGCCGCCGAGGTCCCTGAAGGGGTTCCCTCGAAGACCTCGATCGTCATGGCGGTGGGGAACCACCCCGGCGCCCTCATGGACGCCCTGGCCCTGTTCCACGATGCCGACATCAACCTGGTGATGCTCGAGTCGAGACCGATACCGCACAACCCGAGGGAGGAGCTCTTCTACCTCGACTTCGACGGGAACATCTCGGATCCCGCGGTGGAGACCGTTCTCGAGATGCTGATGCGCCAGGTCAGGTTCCTCAAGATCCTCGGCTCCTACCCGTCACGTGACCTTCGTCCCAAGCCCGAGGTCAGGAGGACCCCCCGGGTCCCGAAGCAGGCCCCGGAGGGACGGGTGGCCAACCTCGAACTGCCGACTGTCAAGTCATCGGCCAGCGGCTACAAGCTGGGAAGCAGGGGACACAAGGCACAGAACACCATCGTCGAGATCTCCGGGGTCAGGATCGGCGGCGACGACCTGGTGATGATCGCCGGGCCGTGTTCTGTGGAGTCCTGGGACCAGGTGATGTCGACCGCCAAGGTGGTCAAGGAGGCGGGCGGGGCACTGCTCCGTGGTGGCTGTTTCAAGCCCCGCACCTCGCCCTACTCCTTCCAGGGCCTGGGCTGGGAAGGGCTCGAGATGCTGGTCGAGGCGGGGAAGGCCTACGGGCTCCCCGTGGTCACCGAGGTGGTCTCCCCCGAGGATGTCGAAGGGGTTGCCAAGAAGGCAGACGCGCTCCAGATCGGGACTCGCAACATGCAGAACTTCGCGCTC
>LLBY010003025.1_pt4 | contig 10658 bp, 7 predicted proteins | sample 1489401 | NCBI WGS metagenome assembly LLBY01 (sample SAMN04092656, study PRJNA295927) | soil metagenome | biome: Soil prokaryotic community; feature: Bulk soil; isolation source: soil from tomato rhizosphere | host: tomato cultivar Hawaii 7996 | place: South Korea | collected 2011-11-01
AGGTAGGCCTGGCCGTCGTCGTCGATGAACACGCTGGGGTCGATGAAGCCCCTGCCCTTGACGAGCGGGCCGCCGATGGCGTCCACGAAGGGGCCGGTCGGCTTGTCGGCGACGGCGACGGCGATGGTGTTGTCGGGCGCGAACACGGTGGCGTAGAGGTAGAACTTGCCGTTGCGCTCGATGACCTGGGAGGCCCAGGCGCCGTTGTCTTGTTTGGCCCAAGGGAAGGTCTTCAAGGAGGCGAAGACGCCGTGGTCGGTCCAGTTGACCATGTCGGTGGACGAGTAGCACAACCAGTCGCGCATCGTGAATCCGTGCGCGTCGTCCTCGTCGTGGCCGGTGTAGAGATAGACGACGCCATCGTGCACGAGCGGCGCGGGATCTGCGGTGAACTTGGTCTGGGCGACCGGATCGGGAGCGCCGGGCTTGACGCGATCGGAGGCCGGGGTTTGCGCAGGGAGCAGGGCTTGGGCGGCCGCGATGACGACGGCGGCGCACTTCAGGAACGTGTGCGTTTTTTTCATAAAATGTCGGCGGGTGGTGACGGTGACGGAAACGAGAGAGGCGCGGCGGCAGCTCAACGGACCACGTAGAGGCGGGCGGTTTCGCGGATGTCTTCGGAGGAGGCGCCGACGAGCAACTCGAAGGCGCCGGGGTTGACGACGAAGGCGTGGGTGGCCTCGTCCCAGTAGGCGAGTTTGGCGGCGGGCAAGGTGAAGGTGATCGTGCGTTTCTCGCCGGGCGCGAGGGTCACGCGCTGGAAGCCGCGCAGTTCCTTGGCGGGGCGTTTGACGACGGGCTTCACCTCGCGGACGTAGAGCTGGGCGACCTCGTCGCCGGCGCGCTTGCCGGTGTTTTGAACGTCGATGCTCACGGTGACGGAGCCGTCGGCGCGGATGTTCTTCTCGCTGACGCGGAGATTCGAATAGCCGAAGGTCGTGTAGCTGAGACCGTGGCCGAAGGCGTAGAGCGGCTCGCCGTTCAGATACATGTAGGTGAAGCCCTTCGTGATGTCGTATTCGTCGATGGGCGGCACCTGGGCTTTGGAGGCGTAAACGGTGTGGGGCAGGCGGCCGGCGGGGTTGGCGTCGCCGAAGAGGATGTCGGCGATGGCGTGGCCGCCTTCCTCGCCGGGCCACCAGGCCTGCAGCATGGCGGGGACGCGGTCTTTGATGCGCGGCACGACAAGCGGGCCGGCGCTCATCTCGACGACGATGGTGCGGGGGTTGGCGGCGGCGACGGCGAGCACGAGTTCCTCCTGGGTGCCGGTGAGGCCGAGGGTCTCGCGGTCGCGGCCTTCGTGCTCGATGCCGGAGTGGGTGCCGACGAAGACGATGGCGACGTCGGCCTGCTTCGCGAGCGCGACGGCGGAGGCGAGGGCGATCTTCGGATCGATCTTCGATTCGTCGGGGACCTTCACCCAGGCGCCGCCCTTGCCACCAATGCGGGCGCCGACGGAGTGCAGGATCTCGACAGCCGCGCCGGCGGCGTCGCGAAGGCCCTCAAGCGGCGTGACGGTCGCGGGCAGGGCGCCGTTGTAGCCGTTGATGTTCACCTGGTCGGCCAGCGGCCCGAGCACGGCGATGCGCTTGAGCTTGGAGCGATCGAGCGGGAGGAGGCGGTCGCGATTTTGCAGGAGCACGATGGACTGGCGGGCGGCCTCGCGGGCGACGGCGCGATGGGCGGCGCTGTTGATCACGTCCGGCGAAATCTTGCTGTAGGGGCCGGATGCAAAGGGATCGAATTCGCCGAGGCGGAAGCGGGTGCGGAGCACGCGGGCGAGGGCGTCGTGCAGGCGCGCCTCGGTGAGTTTCCCTTCGCGGACGGCGGCGGGGATGTGTTGCTCGAATTCCTTGTCGGAGAAATCGCAGCCGGCCATGAGGGACTGCGCGACGGCGTCCACGTAGGTCATTTTGCCGCGCTCGTGGCCCTCGACCATGGTCTTCACGCCGCCGAGGTCGGAGACGACAAAGCCCTCGTGTTTCCATTCGTCCTTGAGCAGATCGGTGAGGAGCCAGTGGTTGATGTTGTTGGGCGTGCCGTTGATGGCGTTGTAGCTGGCCATGAGCGACTGGGCCTTGCCCTCGACGACGGCGTCGCGGAAGTGGGGCAACCAATACTCGCGCAGCATGCGCTCGGAGACCCGCGCATCGAGCTTGGTGCGGTCGATCTCGACGTTGTTGACCGCGTAGTGCTTCAGCGTGGCGGCGAGCTTGAGGCGCTCGGGGTCGTCGCCTTGGAGACCGCGCACGTAGGCGACGGCCATGCGGCCGGTGAGGAAGGGATCCTCGCCCCAGGCCTCGTGGTTGCGACCCCAGTAGGGGTTGCGCTCGATGTTGATGACCGGGGCGCGGTAGATGAGGCCCTTGTGCTCGCCCTTGGCCTTGGGATCGAGGTGCCAGCCGTTGTAGATGGCCCGGGCTTCGTCGGAGAGCACGCGGGCGATTTCATTCTGCACCAGGTCGGTGTTCCACGTCGCGGCCATCGCGATGCAGGTGGGGAACAGGGTCGTGGGGCGGTCCCACTGCACGCCGTTGAGGCATTGATTCCACCGGTCGGACAGGATGGGGCGGCCGTCCACGGTGACGGTGGAGCCCTTGTGGTTCAGGAGCGCGGCTTTTTGTTCGAGGGTGAGGCTGCCGATGAGGTCGGCCACGCGCTCGTCGATGGGCCGGGCAGGATCGAGATAAGGAGCGGATGCGGAGTCGGCGGCGCGGGTGAGCGGGGCCAGAAGGACCAGCATCGAGAGGACGAGGGTAGAGCGTAAACGGGAGCGGGGTGTCATGGTTGGAGAGTGAGTTGGGAACCGTCGTAACGGACTTCGTTGGACTGGGGGTTTTCGGCGTGTCCGGGCTTCATCCAGACGATGCGGAAAGTGCGGCGGGCGGGCATGCCCGGGTAGGAGCCTTGACGGGCGCCGAGCGTGAGGGTGCGGGCCTTGTCGTCCCAGCGGACGGGGATCGTGGCGGAGGCGCCCTTGAGGTAATCGTTGGTGTCGCCCTGGTCTTCGTAGAGGGCGAAGTCGCCGTCGGCACCGGGATAGACGCGGAGCGTGGTGGGCCCGGAGACCGGTTCCATCGCGTATTGGCGGACCGGATCGAGGGGAATGATAGCGCCCGCGCGGACGTAGAGCGGGAGCGTGGCGAGATCGACGGGGCGAACGATCTCGCGGCCGCCTTCGATGCGTTCGCCGGTCCACCAGTCATACCAGGCGCCGGCGGGCAGATAGACGCGGCGTTCGGTCGCGCCGCGTGTCACAACGGGGGCGACGAGCAGGTCGCGGCCCCAGAGGTATTCATCGCCGCGGGCGGCGGCCGTCGCGTCTTCGGGATAGTGCAGCCAGAGCGCGCGCATGAGCGGCATGCCGGTGTCGCGGGCCTGCCGCGCGAGGGCGTAGGTGTAGGGCAGCAGGCGGTAGCGCAGTTCGAGGTATTGGCGGCAGATCGGCTCGACCTGCGCGTTGGGCAGTTCGCCGGGAGCCGGCGGACGGGCGCCTTCGAGCGGGCCGGGCTGGTCGGTGTTCCAACCCCACGGGAGACGCAGTTGCCAGGCGCGGCCGTGCGAGCGGAAGGAGGGGCAGAAGGCGGAAAACTGAAACCAACGCACAAACAGCTCGCCGGTGAATTCGGGCGTGGGGTGGAAGCCGCCGGTATCCGTTCCCCAATACGGCGAGACGCTGAGCGAGTGGTTGATGCCGACCGGCACCTGGGCGGCGAGCGCGCGCCAACGCGACTCGACGTCGCCCGACCAGATCCAGCCGCCGTAACGGGCGACGCCGAGATAGCCGTTGCGCTGGAGGTTCCAGGGGCGGCGATCGGGACGATCCGCGAGCGGGCCTTCGTAATACATGCGGGCGCGGGCAAAGCGGGACTCGATGTCGAACCAATCGCCCTCGTCGGGCCACCAGCCGTCGATGCCGGCGGCGAAGGCCGGGCGGTGACGTTGCCAGTAGGCCGCGATGTGGGTGGGGTTGGCCGCCGCGGCCGGGGCGTCTTGAAAGGTGCCGTGCAGGCGGTCGCCGTCCCAAGGCAGGCGGATGGTTTTGCCCTTGGCGTCCTTGAGGGGGGTGACCGGCGGCGGGGTGACGTGAACGACGAACTGGAAATTCCGGCGGTGCAGGTCGGCGAGGACCTCCGCGGGCGGACGCTCGAAGACCTTCGGGTTGAACTCCAGGGAGTCGTGACCGGTGTTCCAGCCGGCGGGACAGAAGCCGGTGCCGAGAAAGATCAGGGCGTCGCAGGGCAGCTTTTTTTGGCGGAAGGCGTCGGCCTCGGCGAGGATCTGCGCGGTGTTTTCCAGCGTGCGGTGCGACTGCATGTAGCCGAGGGCCCACTTGGGCGGCAGGACCGGACGGCCGGTGAGTTCCATGAGTTCGCCGAACCAAGCCTGCGGGTCGCGGACATCGGCGACGATGAAATCGAGGCCGGCGGGGGCGTCGGCGATGGGTTGGAATTTGCCCTGTCCGTTCGTGAGGTCGAAAGCGCCGGGGGAGGAAACGACGAACAAGGCCCAGCCCTCGGTGCCGAGGAGGTAGGGCACGGCGATGCGGGCGCCGATGATCGGGCGGTCGGGCGTGTGCTGGCCGTTGAAGTAGGGAAAAATTTTGCCGTTGCGGTCAAACTGCGCGCCGCCTTCGCCGAGCCCGAGGATGGGCCGCGCGCCGGTGTGGAAGGAGAAGCCGGCGGCGTCGGCATCGAAGCGCAGAGTCTGCACGAGGCGACCGGCCGCGTCGGAGATCGTGAGGGTGAGGGGGATTTTATGTATCCGAACGGTAAATACGCCGACGCGGGTTTCCTGGTCGGTCGCGGCGGACGCGTCGCTCAGGCGCAGGGCCGCCGGAGACCAGACGCGGGGGACGAAGACGGGCGACTCCGGGAGGGCGGCGGGGCGGCCGTCCTGCTGCGGAGCGATGACGATGCGCAGGCTGCGGGGCGTGCAGGGATAGACGGCCAGCTCGGCCGGTTGTCCGGCATAGCGCAGGTCGGTTTGGGCGAGAGCAGGTTGCCCAACACACGCGGCGAGACCGAGCGCGACGAAAACGGCGAGATGGAGGCGGCGGGGCATCAACGGGTCACCTTGATTTGGGTTTTTTCGCGGATGTCTTCGGAGGAGGCGCCGACGAGGATGTCGAAGGCGCCGGGGTTCACGACGAAGGCGTGCGTGGTCTCGTCCCAGTAGGCGAGTTTGGCGGCGGGCAAGGTGAAGGTGAGCGTGCGTTTTTCACCGGGAGCGAGGGTGACGCGTTGGAAGCCGCGCAGCTCCTTGGCGGGACGTTTGACGACGGGCTTGACCTCGCGGACGTAGAGCTGGGCGACCTCGTCGCCGGGGCGTTTGCCGGTGTTTTTGACGTCGATGGAGACGGTGAGCGTGCCGTCGGCGGGGAGCTTCTTCGCGCTGAGGCGGAGTTTCGAATAATCGAAGGTCGTGTAGCTGAGACCGTGGCCGAAGGCGTAGAGCGGCGCGCCGTTCAGATACATGTAAGTAAACCCTTTCGTGACGTCGTATTCGTCCTGCGGAGGCACCTGTTGCTCGGAGGCGTAAACGGTGTGGGGCAGACGGCCGGCGGGATTGACGTCGCCGAAGAGCACGTCGGCGAGGGCGTGGCCGCCCTCCTGGCCGGGCCACCAGGCCTGGACCACGGCGGGGGCGTGTTCTTTGATCCAGGGGATGGTGAGCGGGCCGGCGCCGAAGAGCACGACGACGGTGCGGGGGTTGGCGGCGAGGACGGCCTCGACGAGGGCTTGCTGGGTGCCGGGGAGGGCGAGGGATTTGCGGTCGAGGTCTTCCTGTTCGATGGAGGGATTGGTGCCGACGCAGACGACGGCGATGTCGGCGGAGCGGGCGAGCTCGACGGCTTTTTGGAGTTCGGCGGCGCGGTCGATTTTGGATTCGTCGGGGGTCTTGACCCATTTCTGTTTTGGGCCGCCGATGACGCCGCCGACGCCGAAGAGGACCTCGGTGTCGGGCGCGGCGCGGTTTTTGATGCCTTGCAGGGCGGTGATCATGACCGGCTGGCGACCGTTGTAACCGTTCTTGATCGCCTGGTCGGCGCAGGGGCCGAGCACGGCGATGCGCTTGAGTTTGGTTTTGTCGAGCGGGAGGAAGGCATCGCGGTTTTGGAGGAGCACGATGGCTTGCTGCGCGGCTTTGAGGGCGACGGCGCGGTGCGCGGGGCTGTCGATGACCGCGGGCGAGATTTTGGAGTAAGGAACGGAGTCGAAGGGATCGAACTCGCCGAGGCGGAAGCGGACGGTGAGCACGCGGGTGAGCGCCTCGGTGAGGCGCGCCTCGGTGGCCTTGCCCTCGCGCACGGCGGCGGGGAGGTAGTCCTCGAATTCCTTGTCGGAGAAATCGCAGCCGGACATGAGGGACCAGGCGACGGCGTCGCCGGTGGGCATTTTGCCTTTGCCGTGGCCCTTGACCATGTAGCCGATGCCGCCGGCGTCGGAGACGACGAAGCCCTCGTGTTGCCACTCGTTTTTGAGGAGGTCGGTGAGGAGCCAGCGGTTGATGTTGTTGGGCGTGCCGTTGATGGCGTTGTAGCTGCCCATGAGGGACTGGGCCTTGCCCTCGACGACGGCGTCGTGGAAGTGGGGCAGCCAGTATTCGCGCAGCATGCGCTCGGAGACGACGGCGTTGAGCTTCATGCGGTCGAACTCGACGTTGTTGACGGCGTAGTGCTTGAGCGTGGCGGCGAGCTTGAGGTAGCGGGGGTCGTCACCCTGGATGCCTTTCACGTAGGCGACGCCCATGCGGCCGGTGAGGAAGGGATCTTCGCTCCAGGACTCGAGGTTGCGGCCCCAGTAGGGGTTGCGCTGAACATTGATGACGGGGGCGCGGTAGATGAGGCCCTTGCGCTGGCCGGGGGATTTGGGGTCGAGGCGTTTGAGGTTATAGATGGCGCGGGCCTCGTCGGAGAGGACGCGGGCGACCTCGTGCTGGACGAGGTCAGGGTTCCAGGTCGCGGCCAGCGCGATGCAGGTGGGGAACAGCGTGGTGGGGCGATCCCAACTCACGCCGTTGAGGCATTGGTTCCACTGGTCGGAGAGGATGGGCCGGCCGTCCACGGTGACGGTGGAGCCCTTGTGGTTCAGGAGCGCGGCTTTTTGTTCGAGGGTGAGACGGCCGATGAGGTCGGCCACGCGCTGGCCGACGGGCAACGCTGGGTCGAGGTAGGGCGCGGGCGCAGGGTCGGCGGCGCGGGTGAGCGGCGCCAAGAGAACAAGCAAGGAGAGGACGAGGGAGGCCGGGCGCATGGGGTGATGGGGTTGGGGCGAAGATCAGCGGGCGGACCACTTGGCGCGGAGGGCGGCGAGTTCGCTCGCGGTGATGCTCAGGATGCCGCCGTGGCGTTTTTTGCTGGCGCCAAAATCATAGGCGTCGGGCGGGAGCACGTGGAAGGCGCGGGGGTCGTCGAGGTTGGCGGAGACGAGCGGGATGTAGCCGCCGTTGGTGGAGTGTCGGTCCACGAGGAGAGCCCACTTTTGTTCCTGATTAAACGGGAGGAGAATGGGGCCCTCGGCGTTGCGGGCGCTGTAGCCGAGGTGGGCGACGTCGCCGATGCGTTCCCAGGCGCCGGTGAGGGAGTCGCCGCCTTCGATCGTGATCTGACCGTCGCGCGAGGCGCGGTAGAATCGGTGTTTCAGGCCCTTCACCTCGATGATCTGCGTGTCGATGATGTCGCCCTGGCCGAGGCCACGGCCCTCGCGCTCGATGTAGAGCTCGGGCGGTGTGAAGGTGCGAAAATCCTTCGTGCGCGCGCCGAAGATACGCGCCGCGCGCAGGCCGTCGCGCGGAGAGATCGTGGCCCAATAGACGAAGTAGTCGCCGGCGTCGGTGTCGTAGATGGCCTCGGGCGCCCAGGCGCAGCCGGCGCCGGGGATGGCGCCGGCGACGTCGGCCAGCCAGGGCTCGGACCAGTTCACGAGGTCGGTGGATTCCCAGATGACGAGGGAGGTGCTGCCGTGAAAGCGGGCGGCGTCCCAGCCCTTGCCGTTGGCGATGCGGAGGTCGGTGGCGAGGAGGTAGAATTTTTTGCCGTCGGGGGAGCGGATGAGCGAGGGATCGCGCACGCCTTTGTCGCCGAGGGTGGAGACGAGGATGGGTTGGGAGTCGTTGAGATCGGTCCAGCGGAGTCCGTCCTCGCTCACGGCGAAGTAGATCTGCTCACCGTGCGCGGACTCGCCGGTGAAGTGGGCGAAGAGATACGCGCTCGCGGGCTCGGGCGGCGACGCCGGGCGGGCGGCGGCGCTGTTTTCGGCGGGGCTGGCGCAGCCGGAAAAGAAGCCGAGGGCGGCGAGGGACGCGCAGGCGGAGAGCAGGCGCATGGCGGGGCGAGGGCTCACGGCGTGATGCGGATGACGGTGAGCGAGTTGGCCGGGGCCTCGTAGGTGAAGGAGGCGGAGATGGGCCGGCGATTGGTGCTTGGGAGCACGGTGCGCGGGCTGCCGTAGTCGTTGACCACGTTGGCGTCGGGGCCGGCGAGCACGGTGAACTCGGCGGTGGTGGGGACGCGTTTCGCGCCGGCCAACTCGATGCGGACGGGGCGGGACACGTTGGCTCCGTTGACGAGCTTGAGGATGACGGCGCCCTGGGCGGTGTTCTTCACCGTGGAGGCGGCGAAGTCGGCGGGGGCGGGCTCCTGGACGGTCGTGGTCAGGTAGCTGTCGCCGTTGTTCACGCTGAACAATTGCTGCACGTGGTAGCCGATGGTCGGGAAGACCTCGGTGTTGCTAAAGTAGATGAGGTTGGGGTTCCAGTGGGTGTGGTTGCGCTTGGCGAGGAGCGGGGCGTAGGAGGCGAAGCTCACGACGTCGCCGTTGCGCTCGAGGCCGGTGAGGTAGGCGGCCTCGGCGATGGCGGCGCGCAAGGTGGTGCGGCGCTTGTCGTCAAAGGCGGCCCATTCGCCGAGGTAAACCTTGGACTTGGAGCGGTCGTAGGCGTCGAAGCGGCGGACGTTGTCCCAGAGCCATTGCGGCGACTTGTAGCCGTGCTCGTCCACCATGGGCAGGCGGAGTTCGTCGGCGATTTTCCAGCCGTTGACGTAGTCGTGGCCTTCTGGGTTGGGGCCGACGGTGCCGATGACGACGATCTCGGGATGCTTCGCCTTCACGGCATTGTAGATCATCTCGAAGCGCTCGCGGAAGCCGGGGGTGATGTGGTCCTCGTTGCCGACGCCGAGGTATTCGAGGCCGAAGGGCGCGGGGTGGCCGGCGGCGGCGCGCTTGGCGCCCCAGGTGGAGGTGACGGGGCCGTTGGCAAACTCGATGAGGTCGAGCACGTCCTGCACGTAGGCGCCCATCTGGTCCATGGGGATGCACTCCTGGCCCTTGCCCCAGCCGCGGGTGAAGCGGGCGTCGGTGTTTTGGCAGGAGACGCCGGCGGCGACGACGGGGATGGGTTTGGCGCCGATGTCTTCGCAGAACTGGAAATACTCGAAGTAGCCGAGGCCGTAGGTCTGGTGATAATTCCAGATGTTGCGCTGGCCCTTGCGCTGCTCGACGGGGCCGATGGTGTCCTTCCAGCGATACATGTTGCCCAGGCCGTTGCCGTGGACGAGGCAGCCGCCGGGGAAGCGCATGAACTTGGGCTTGAGGTCGGCGATGGCCTGGGCGAGGTCGGCGCGCAGACCGTTGGGGCGGTTGCGGAAGGTTTTTTCCGGGAAGAGGGAAATGAAATCGAGGGCGAGACGGCCCTGGCCGGAGCTCGACACGACGAGGCGGGCGTCGGGGTCGGTGGTCTTGGCGGTGAGGCGCGCGGTGTATTTGGCCCAGGTGCCGGTCGGCGCGGGGACGGCGGCCTCGGCGAGGAGTTCGCCGGTCTTGCTTTCAAGGCGGACGTTGATCGGCCGGCTGGCGCCGGAGACGCGGCGGGCGAAGACGGAGAAGTCGTAGTTTTCACCGGCTTTCACGGCGATGCCATCGAAGCCTTCGTTGCGCAGCCCGACCTGGCCGTCGGGCGACTCGATGGTGAGCAGGGCGTAGTGCGGGGTGTTGGCGTTGAGGGGCCGGTCGAACTGGGCGGCGAGGGTGCCGCGGGCGCCGTCGAGGTGGACGACCTGCCAGGCGGTGAGCTGGTGCCAGCCGGCCTTGTCGGCGGGCGAGTATTCAAAGTCGCGGTTCTGCACGAGCTCGGCGTAGAGGCCGCCGTCGGCGGCGTGGCTGAGGTCTTCGTAGAAGATGCCGACGAGGTCGGGGCTGATGGCTTTGCCGGGGGCGGCGGTGTCAACCTTCAGCGTGATCGGCTGGGCGGCGAGCGCGGCGGCGGACAAGGAGCCGAGGAGGGCCAGGGCGGCGAGGTGGGTTTTCATGGTGATGGATGCGTGGGGGAAATCAGCGGGCGGGGGCGACGTAGGGGCCGTCCGGCGCGGGCGGGCTGAAGATCGGGAAGCCGTTCGCGTCCCAACGGATCACCTGGGCGCGGGTGGCGCGGTCGGGGTTTTCGAGCGAGTTGCCACGGATTTTTTCGTATTCACGGGCGTGATACACGAGGATGTCGGTCTTGCCGTCGGGGGTGGTGGTGAAGCTGTTGTGACCGGGGCCGAAGACCGACGCGGCGGCGTCGCTCTTGAGGACGGGCCCGGGGAGCTTGGTCCAGGAGGCGGCGTCGAGGAGGTCGGCGTCTTCGTCGGCGTGGAGCAGGCCGAGGCAGTAGTTGGC
>LLBY010004462.1_pt6 | contig 10654 bp, 4 predicted proteins | sample 1489401 | NCBI WGS metagenome assembly LLBY01 (sample SAMN04092656, study PRJNA295927) | soil metagenome | biome: Soil prokaryotic community; feature: Bulk soil; isolation source: soil from tomato rhizosphere | host: tomato cultivar Hawaii 7996 | place: South Korea | collected 2011-11-01
CCGGCGGCCGACGTGTGGATCGTCAGCGACAAACCTGTCGAACGCACAACGCTGCTGCCTGCCGGCGAAACCTTCACCCGCAACATGCCGGGCAGCCTGCCGAGCCGGGCGGCCGACAACCTCTTCTGGCTCGGCCGCTACCTCGAACGCGCCGAGGCCACCGCCCGCATGCTCGCCATCCTCGACGATGTCGCGCTCGAGGAGATTCCCGCCCGCGACCGCAAACACTGGCTGCCCGTCTGGCGCGGCCTGCTCGAGGCCACCGGCCACGCCTCCGCCGCCCGGCTCGACGCCCGCTCCCGCCCCCACGAGACCTTCGGCGCCGACCTCGCCTGGCGCCTCACCCTCGATCCCGAGACCCCCGGCTCCGTCATCGCCGCCTGCGACTCCGCCCTCTACAACGCGAGCCATCTCCGCGACTACCTTTCGCCCGAGGCCTGGAGCGTGCTCACCCGCCTGAAGTCCCGCCTCGAGACCCTGCGCCATCGCCACATCCCCCCGGGCCGCGTCGCCGCCGAAAAAGCCCGCCAGCTCCACGCCGGCGAGGCCGAGCGCATCGTGCTCGACCACGTGCCCGGCTTTCACGCCACCGCCGACCACAGCATGCTGCACGACGCCGCCTGGCACTTCCTGCGCCTCGGCGCCCTGCTCGAGCGCGCCATCATGACGTGCAGCGCGCTGCGCCACGTGCTCGCCGCCCACGCCAAGCCCGACGCCGCCCGCCCGGGCCACTACCGCGACAATCCCGAGTTGTCCGCCCTCCTCCGCATGCTCGGCTCGCAGGACGCCTACCGACGTCTCTACCAGGCCCGCAGCCAGCCGCGCTACGTCGCCGAGTTTTTCCTCCAGCAACCCGACGCGCCCCACGGCCTCTTCCACCTCGTGCACGAGATCAAGCGCAGCCTCCTCGCCATCCGCCAGGAGAACGACGTCGCCGCCCCCGCCGGCGAGCCGGAAAAAGCCGCGCACGAGCTGCTCCTCTTTCTGCTCGAGCTCAAGCCCGCCCGCCACTTCGTCGGCGACCCCGAGCTCCCGCCCTTCGACAAGCTCCTCTCCGAGTTCCTCGACCGCCTCTACGCGCTGTATCCGGTTTTCAACGACCACCACTTCAGCCACCAGGCCCGCCTCTCCCTCGCCGATCCCCAAGTCGAGCTCCCCCTCTGAAGCCAAAGTGTGGCCAAAGTTTACCCCGATAAGTCGGGGCCCCCGGCGGCCAACGGACAGCCCCCATCGCCCACGCAAGCGTCTTGCGAAAACCCGCGTCTTCCGCCAGGCCGGGTACATGCCCGCCTTTCCCAAACCCGGCTTCGCCCACGACTACGACCTCGCCGCCGAACTCGCCGCGCTAAACGCCTGGCGCTCCACCAAGCCCGGCCGCGCCATCCCCGCCAAGGCCGCGAACCGGCTTTTGTTGGCCACTTGGAACATCGCCAACCTCGGCGTCCAGGCCCGGAGCGCAAAGGACTACGCCCTGCTGGCCGAGATCGTCGCGTGGTTCGACGTCCTCGCCCTCCAGGAGGTCGCCAACAACCGCGCCGGCCTCGACCGACTGCTCGCCGCCCTGCCCGCCACCTGGCGCACGCTCTACTCCGACACCGCCGGCAACAACGAGCGCATGGCCTTCCTGTATGACTCCGCGAAAGTCACCGCGCGCGAACTCGTCGGCGAAATCGCGATCGCCCCGTCCGACCTCAAGAACGTCAACCTGCCCGACGCCACCCTCGCCAAGTTCGAGGGCTTCGACCGCAACCCTTACATCGCCTCCTTCCAGATCCGCCGCACCGTTTTCTGCCTGGTCAACGTCCACCTCTACTACGGCGCGGCGACCTCCAAGTCCGCGCTGCAACGTCGCGCCCTCGAGGCCTACGCCGTGGCCCGCTGGTGCCAGCGCGAATCGAAAAGCCGCCACGCCCTCACCCCGATCATCGCCGCGCTGGGCGACTTTAACCTGCCCCAAATCTCGCCGGCCGACCCCATTTTCAAGGCCCTCACCCGGACCGGCCTCCACTTGCCGCCGCACTCGACCCAGGTCGGCGGCTCCGACCTCGCCGGCAAACAAGCCTACGACCAGGTCGCGTTTTTCCCCACCGGCGCGGGCAAGCTCTTCACCGGCCGCGCCGGCGTGTTCGACTTCGACGGAGCCGTCTTCGCCGACCTGTGGGAAGCACGCACGGAAAAGCAGTTCCGCTCCTACGTCCGCTACCACCTAAGCGACCACCGTCCCCTCTGGTCCGAGTTCAAGGTCTAGCCAACGTGCGGCCGCCAAAGTGTGGCCAAAGTTGACCCCGACAAGTCGGGGCCCCCGGCGGCCAACGAACGGCTCCCGTCCGCCTCATCGCCCTCGCGCCCCCTCGCCCCGCGCCACCGCTTGCCGCGGCTCCTTCCCGTCGTACGGTCTTCGTCACCCTCGCTCCGCCGCCCCCGCATGCCGCTCCACGACTCCCACAACCACCTCCAGGACGAGCACCTCGCCCCGCACCTCGCCCGCGTCGCCGCCGCCTGGCCCGATCTCGCCGGCCGCGACGGCCGCATGGTCGTCAACGGCACCCACCCGACCGACTGGCCGCGCGTCGCCGCCCTCGCCGCCGCCCACCCCTTCGTTCTCCCCGCCTACGGTATCCATCCATGGGATACAGGCGCGCCTCGCCCCGACGACTGGCTGGCCGATCTCCGCGCCCGCCTGCTCGCCGATCCGCGCGCCGGCGTCGGCGAGATCGGCCTCGACCGCTGGATTCTCGAACGCGCCGCGCCCGACGATCCCCGCCTCGCCGGCCTGCGCCGCGCGTCCATGGACGAGCAGATCGCCGTCTTCCTGCCCCAGCTCGCCCTCGCCGCCGAGCTCGACCGCCCCGCCACCATCCACTGCCTGCACGCCTACCCCGACCTGCTCCCGCTCCTGCGCGCTCGCCCGCGCCCGAAACGCGGCTTCCTGCTCCACGCCTACGGCGGCCCCGCCGACCTCATCCCCGAACTCGCCGCCCTCGGCGCCTATTTCTCCTTCAACCCCTCCTTCCTGACCTCGCGCCGCCCCACCCTCGCGCCCCCGTCTTCACCCCCGGAAAAGTGTAACCAAATTGGTTACACCGTGCCGAAACCGCACATCTCCCCGAAACTTCAGGCCTTTCTCAAAATCCCCGCCGAACGGCTGCTCTGCGAGACCGACGCGCCCGCCATGCTCCCGCCCCAGGCCTGGCGCACCCACAAGCTCCCGCCCGCCGCCGACGGCTCGCCCGTCAACCACCCGGGCAACATCGAGGCCGCCTATAGCGGCCTCGCCCAACTTCGCGGCCTCGACGAGACCGCGCTCGCCCGCCAGGTCGCGGACAATTTCCGCCGCCTCTTCGGCACCTGAGCGACGCACGTTCACCACGCGAGGCTCGCGCGGCCCACCGCTCACCGCCCGGCGATGCGCCGCCTAACCTCGCGGCGGCCACCGCGTCAGACCCGCTCCGCCCCTCACGCGCCGAAGACCCCGCGAAGGCCCATTGCGCTTTGCGCAAGCCATCCTCAGGCTCACGACGCGAGTCGCCGCCCTGGCGCTCGCTCCTTCGGTTCCTTCTCCATGCTTTTTTTCTCGTTTCGCCGCATTCCGGCCCGGCTCGGATTGCCCCTGGTGGTCGCCCTCGCGCTGACGTTCGCCCACCCGCCCGGCGCCACCGCTCTCCTCGCCGCCTCTCCGCTCGACAGCCTCGTCGGCGCCCCCGCGCCCACCACCCCCGACACCGGAAACCCGTTCAGCGTCGCGGCCGTAAACGCGCGCCGCGCCGCCCTCCAAATCGAGACCACCCGCGTTCGCGCCCGACTCGAAAAACTCCCCGAGGACCAGAACGACGACACCGTCCTCGCCCTCACCCAGGAGATCGGCCTGCTCGCGCGCATCGACGGCGTGCACGCCGAGCAACTGCGCACCCTCCAGCACGCCGCCGATCTCGCCGAGGAAGCCGCCGCGCTCGCCGAGCGCACCCAAAATCCGCTCCCGCCCGAGACCCGCCTGCCCCCGCCCCGCGGCCTCGCCCGGCTCGATGAGCTCTACGCCGAGCGCGACTACCTCGTGCGCGCCGAGACCCTGCTCGAAACCGATCTGGAAAACGCATCCGCCGCCCTGGCCGACGCGCGCGACGACCTCGCCGACAAGGATCGCCTGCGCCGCACCGCGAAAGAAGCCTCCACCTCCGCCCGCGCCGCCGCCGATGATCGCCGCCCGTCCCTGCACCTCGCCGAGCTGGAGAGCCGCCTGAGCCGCGAAACCGTCATCCTCGCCGAGGGCGCGCTGAATACACTCCGCGCCCAGCAAGCCCTGCTCGCGCCGAAGCTCGCCCTCCTGTTGCCCGACATCGAATGGCTGCTCGCCCACCTCGTGCTCGCGGACGACGACCTCGCCGCCCGGGCAGCCGAGGCCGAAAAACGCCTCGCCGCTCTCGACAACGCCATCGCCGACGCGCGCGAAGAGGCCGAGCGCGTGGCTCGCCTCGTCGTCGCCGCCGAGCGCCGCGCCACCGCCGCGGCAACCACCGACGACGCGGCCTCGACCGACGAGCTGGAATCCCGCCGCGCCGACCGCCAGACCGTCAACCTCGCCCTCGGCGCCCTGTCCTCGCTCCGCGCCCGCCTGGAAACCTTCGCCGAGGTGGATCTCCTCCGCCGCCAGGTGCTCTCCGGCCAGGGCGCGTCCGCCGACCACAAGATCTGGGCCGCCGCCAACCGCGACGCGCTCGAACGCCTGCCCAAGGACCGGCGCGTCCGCTTCCGCGAGCTGCGCCAGAGTCGCCGGGAGTTGCAGGAACTTCGCGCCCGCCTCGCCTCCCCCGCCCGGACCGACGCCGCCCGCGATCAGCCCTGGGTCCCGGATCGCGTCCGCCACCTCGCCGACTGGATCGCGGTCAACGAGCGCGACCTCGCCGACCTCTCCGACCTCGCCACCGCGCGCGAACACCTCGCCGAGGAACTCGGCGACCTCGTATTCACCTTTTCACTACCCGATGCGCTCGGCGCCGCCTGGACGAGCCTCGCCGCCGCCTGGGACCACGAGGTGTTCTCCGTCGCCGACCGCCCGGTCCGGGTGAGGACGATCCTCACCGTGCTCGTGCTGCTCTTCGCCGGCCACTGGCTCTCCCGCCGCGCCAGCGATCTCATCGGTCGCACCGTGTTTCGCCGCCTCGGCATGAACACCGGCCACCGCGCCGCCTGGCAGACGCTCTCCTTCTACGCGCTCTTCCTCGTCGTGCTGCTCACCGCGAGCAACCTGTTCCACCTCTCGCTCACCCAGTTCTCCGTGGTCAGCGGCGCGCTCGCCGTGGGCATCGGCTTCGGCAGCCAGACGCTCATCAGCAACTTCATCAGCGGCATCATTCTCCTGCTCGAACGCCCGGTGAACCAGGGCGACGTCATCGAGATCGACGGGCAACAACTGACGGTCGAACGCCTCGGGCCGCGCAGCACGCTGGTGCGCTCCTTCGACAACGCCCAGATCATCGTGCCCAACAGCCGCCTGCTGGAGGAAAACGTCATCAACTGGACCCTCTCCGACGACGTCGTGCGCACCCGCATCAACGTGGGCGTGGCCTACGGCTCGCCGACCCGCGAGGTCGCGCGCCTGCTCGAGGATGTCCTGCTCGGCCTCGAGGAAGTGAAACGCGAGCCCGCCCCGCTGGCCACCTTCACCGACTTCGGCGAAAGCGCGCTGAGTTTTCAGGCCTCGTTCTGGAGCGCCCTCCAGGGCCGCAAGGAGCTGGAAAGCGAACTGCGCCACCGCATCGCCGAGAGCTTCGCCGCCGCCGGCATCGTGATGGCCTTCCCGCAGCGCGACGTGCACCTCGAAACCACCAAACCGCTCCGCGTCGAGGTGGTCGCGGCCACCCGGCCGCCCACAAAAGGATAAGCCCCCCGGGACTCGTCGGAGAGGGCCGCACGCGCGCCGCACGTTGACGCGCCGACGCCCCGCGCGCCGTCCTTTCGCCCACCCATTTACGAAACCCTCCCCCAATCGCACTACGTATATATAAAAATCTTATGCGGAGACTACTTACTAACACGTTAACTTGTAAGATACCAAAAAACAGTTGCTTACGATTACGACTAACTGTTTTTACGCATTTGCAATGATTCTGTAACTTTAGGCTGATAGCCTATCATAGCCATGCGTAAACCAAGTCTTCCGCTCCTCCGTTGTCTCGCGATACGCCTTCTCGGCACGTCGCTCTGCGCCGCCACGCCCGACGCCTACCATGCGCCCTCCGGCGCCTCCTCCGGCCTCGGTTTCCCGCTCCCGTTCAGCTCCACCCTGCCCTACGACGTCGATGTCGCCGCCCTGCGCGCCCTGAGCGACACGCCCGACCAGCCCGCGCCGCCCTACACCATCCCAGACGCCAACATCCCGGCCGCCCAACGCTGGTTCGACATTTACTCCTGGCAGGCCTTCCTCGCCCTCAACTGGCCCGCCCTCCCCGACGGCCGGCCCGACAACAAACTCACGCTCGCCGACTCCTCCACGCCCCGCGTCTGGGAATACTACGTGGACGCCAGCCAGGTTTACCGCAAGGACGGCGCCGCGCCGCTCCCGTGGGAAAAGGCCGTCGCCGCCAGCCTCAAGAAACAGTTCTGGATGCACGGCATGTCCGTCGGCACGCCCGAGGCGGAATCGGAAAAGGACGACGGCGACGGCGGCTACCCCCTCCCCGTCATCGGCGGCGCCAGCGGCAGCCTCCAGGCCTTCACCGGCCCCATGATCGACCAGCAGGGCAAGTGGGTGCGCTACCAGGCCGCGATGAACCGCGTCGAGTTCGACTACCTCGTCGAAAACAAACTCTACAACCTCGAGGGTCAGGTCGCCTACACCGCCAAGAACAAGATCTCGTTCCCCGCCAACCAGGGCACGACCAAACACGGCGCGATGGAGATCAAGATGTCGTGGAAGCAGCTAAGCGACCAGGACGACCCCGCCCGCTTCCTCGTCCGCGAGGCCCGCGTCATTCCCCTCACCGGCAAACCCTACACCGCCGACTTCGCTCTCGTCGGCATGCACATCGCCGCCAAGACCGAGTCATCCCCCACCTGGATCTGGGCCACCTTCGAACACGTGGACAACACCGCCGTGAACGACCTCGAGACCGACTCGAAAGGCCGCCCGCTCAAGCCGACGTTCTACAACCCGGAAAATCCCACCATCCCGGTCAACGTTCTCGCCCCGAAGAACGCCGCGCCCGTCAACCAATACAACCCCGCCACCGGCACGGACGACGGCCCCGCCGTCTTCACCTCGTGGGACGAGTCCCTGACCACCAACCCCACCCAGACCCTCCAGGTCCTTCCCATCCCCAAGGCCACCGCCGCGCTCAACGCCCAGGTCCGCGCCGCGCTTAAAAACCTCGGCTCCGTCTATCAATACTACGAGCTCATCGGCACCCAGTGGCCCGCCGCGCCGTCCTTCCCCGGCTTCACCAACGGCGTCGCCAACCAGCCCGACGGCCGCCTGCTGCCCTCCTCCCACGAGAGCATTCTCTTCAAGATCCCCGGCAAGGTCGTCCCCGTCTTCCTCGTGAACACCACGATGGAAACCTTCTTCCAAAACGGCAACCAGCCCGCCGGTCCCGTCGCCGACGACTACCGCCTGCCCGCCGGCCTCCTCGCCGATCCCAACACCATCTTCGCCACCGAGAGCTGCGCCGGCTGCCACTTCTCCGCCGGCGCCGCCGTCGCCTTCAAAAAAGACCCCTACGGCCGCTACGTCACCCAGACCGTCGATGGCCAAAAGTATCGCGTCCCGATCTTCGGCCAGAACGCCGTCCGCGGCCGCATCGGCGACGCCGACTACTCTTGGCTGATGCAGCTCCGCGCCCAGTCCGCCCCCTACGAGGGTTCCGACACCGTGGACATCTCCACCCAGCTGATACCCAACACCCAGTAAAGTGTCGGGCCAAAGTGTCGGGGCCGCCCCCGGCCCCGAATCAGGTGCCCCTCCGTCCGTCCCTCCCGTATCCACCTTCCACCTACACACACCCGTCACCCACCCGTCATGAGCGGCAACTTTCCCTTCGTCCCCGTCAACGGCTTCACGCCCAATAATTCCGGCTGGAGCACCGTAGGCGACATCGCCTCCTGGTCGCCCGATTCCACCGGCCGGCGCTTCACCTTCGTCTTCGGCGCCAACAACGCCTACTCCCTCTACATCGAGGTCCTCGGCCCCACCGCCTACCGCCTGCGTTTCAACCCCGCGCCCGGCGCCACCTACGCCACCGAGAGCTCCACCGCCGTCGTCACCCGCGACCTCGGCCTCGCCGGCCTCAAGGTCACCACCGCCCAGCCCAACCCGCAGACCCTCCAGATCAACACCGGCACGATGACCATCCAGGTCGCCCTCGCGCCCTTCTACGTCCAGGTCTTCCGCGGCAGCCAGCTCATCAACCAGGACGCGCCCGGCCAGGGCGTGCTCTACATCCCCGGCCAGCAGGTCGTCGCCATCATGAAGACCGCGCCGAGCGGGGCCAACTACTACGGCCTCGGCGAAAAAGCCGGCGCCGCCCTCCAGAAGAACCAGTTCACCTTCACGTTCTTCAACTTCGACAACTACACCTACAACGGCCCCTCCGAGGGCCAGCCCGGCCCGCTCAACCCCACCGAGCCGCTCTACTGTTCCATCCCCGTCCTCATCGAGAACAACCCCCAGCTCAACCCCTACAATCCCTACGCCGGCCCCGCCTTCGCCACGGGATTGTTCCTCGATAATCCCGCCCAGACCTACGCCAACGTCTCGGCCAACGATTACTCGGACATGGACGGCAAGTATTACCTCGGCGCCCTCTACAACGAGCTCGACACCTACTTCTTCGCCGGCACCGGCATCGCCGACATCCTCGCCCAATACACCACGCTCACCGGCCGCTCGCCCATGCCGCCGCGCTACGTCTTCGGCTTCCACCAGGGCGCCTACGGCTACTTCGACCGCTACAAGCTCGCCGCCGCCGCCAACTCCTACCGCGCCGCCCGCATCCCCTGCGACGGCCTCCACATCGACGTCGATTTTCAGGACAACTACCGGACCTTCACCCACAGCGAGATGAAGTTCCCCAACACCAAGGAGCTCTTCGACGACCTCCACGGCATCGGGTTCAAGATGTCCACCAACATCACCCCCATCATCACCACCAACGTCCTCAACCAGGAGGGCGTGAAGGCCCCCTACGCGCAGCGCGACGCCCTCGTCGCCGCCAACGCCCTCATCTACAACACCCGCTACGACTCCGGCGAGGACCCGTCCCTCTACCAGGGCGGCGTCAACTACGGCATCAACTACGGCAACAACCCCTACCCGTATCCGCCCCTCCAGCCCAACGCCCAGGGCCAGACCCCGCTCACCGCTCCCGGCAACTACCCCGACTTCGGCCTCACGTCCGTTCGCCAAACCTGGGGCCAGCAATACGCCGACCTCATCCAAAACGTCGGCCTCGACATGATCTGGCAGGACATGACCTGCCCCGCCATCGACGCCAACCTTCCGCCCTCCCAGCAGTATTATAAAACCTTCCCGCAGGACCTCATGATGGCCCAGGAGCAGACCGACCCGACCACCGGCAAGGTCGTCGCCGTGGACTACCTGCCCAACGCCCAGCTCCACAACAGCTACGTCAACAACCTCCTCCACGCCACCTGGGACGGCATCAACCAACTCGCCCCGCAACGCCGCAACTTCATCATAGCCCGCGGCGGCTACGCCGGCATGCAGCGCTACGCCGGCCTCTGGACCGGCGACTCCGCCTCCAGCTGGGACTTCCTCAACATCAACATCCCCGAGGTCCTCAACCTCGGCCTCTCCGGCGTCCCCATCAGCGGCTGCGACATCGGCGGCTTCGCCACCGGCTCCGGCACCACCTCCGCCTCCGGCATCGTCGGCGGCACCATCGTGGGCGGCGTCACCAACTACGAGCTCTTCACCCGCTGGATGCAGGTCGGGTCCTTCCTTCCCTGGTATCGCAACCACTACGACGGCTACAACAAGCAGTTCCAGGAGGCCTACGCCTACGGCGAACCCGTCCCCACCAACTGCCGCACCTACATCGAGCTGCGCTACACCATGCTCCAGGTGTATTACGACGCCATGTATCGCTGGACCCAGACCGGCCTCCCGATCTGCCGCCCGCTCTTCCTCGCCGCCCCGGGCGACGCCGGCGTGTATGGGAACAACAACTACTACATCAACTCCCAGTTCCTCGTCGGCGACGACTTCCTCGTCGCGCCCATCCTGTTTCAGGCCGAGACCGCCAGCCCGCCCATCTCGCCGACACGCGATCTCTACCTGCCCGCCGGCAGCGACTGGTATGCCTTCCAAAACAACGAGGCCCCGCTCCTCGGCGCCGTCCAGGGCGGCACCGTCATCAGCTACACCGCCGGCCTCGACCTCGTTCCCCTCTACGTCCGCGCCGGCGCCATCCTCCCCTTCCAGGAGCTGGAGCAATGGGTCGGCCAGCTGCCGGCGAATCCGCTCACGATCAACTGCTACCCGGGCCCCGACCGCTGGACCGATGCCACCGCGTATCAGCTTTATCAGGACGACGGCATCACCCAGAATGCCGAAAACAGCGGCGAATTCCGCCTCTCCCGCATCTACCAGCAGACGCTCACCAACGGCGGCACCACGCGCCAGATCCGCATCGCCCGCGTG
>LLBY010021332.1_pt5 | contig 10654 bp, 15 predicted proteins | sample 1489401 | NCBI WGS metagenome assembly LLBY01 (sample SAMN04092656, study PRJNA295927) | soil metagenome | biome: Soil prokaryotic community; feature: Bulk soil; isolation source: soil from tomato rhizosphere | host: tomato cultivar Hawaii 7996 | place: South Korea | collected 2011-11-01
TTATCGTACGCAAGACAGTGTCGCGTCTTATCTGGATAGGATTTAATGAACAAGTCTTTGTTCTGCAACAAAAAAACTCATTATTTTCGTGCCAAATCGGCGTTCCTTTGATTTAATCGATCCAGATTTCCCTGCGTGGCGGCAACTGATGGCATTGACAACGTCGTTCACGTGCGGCAGAGACGGCGTGGCGTCCGTATGGATATCAGTCAATCTCGCTTTTCATGATTTTTCATGTTTCTTTCCTTTCCCTGCCGGATCGGATTGCAATACGCGATATCAAAACGGAGGCCGCAATGTCGAATGAAGTGTTTGCTGCAAACAAGTCGCGCCGGATTGGCAATTCCATCATGGATGTCATCGGCCACACGCCTGCGGTTCGACTGTCGCGACTATTTCCGTCAAGACCCGGCATCGAAGTGATTGCGAAGTTGGAGTATATGAATCCAGGCGGCAGCATCAAGGACCGCATGGTGCGATACATGTTGAAGTGCGCACAGGAAAGCCGGCAACTCGACACCCGCCGCGTGGTGGAAAGCTCGTCAGGCAATACCGGTGCAGCATTGGCAATGGCATGCGCTGCGTATCAACTCGATTGCGAAGTTGCCGTGCCAGACACGACCAGCGAGGAAAAGGTAAAGCGCATCAGCGCGTACGGCGCCAAAGTGCATACCTGCCAATCGGATGTCCCGGCAAATCATCCCGACAGCTATTATTCCACCGCCATTGACCTTGCGGCGCGCAATAACGCGTTTCATCTGGACCAGTATTGCTCTCAATTGAATCGCGAAGCGCATTACCTGGACACGGCGCCGGAACTATGGACGCAGATGGACGGGAAAATCGATTACTTTGTTTGTGGCATCGGTTCCGGAGGAACGATTTCAGGCATCGGGAAATTCCTGAAAGAGCGCAGCCCGCACATCAAGATCATCGGCGTGGAACCCGAGGGATCCGCCTATCGCGCTACCGTCAGTGACAGCACTGCCTGCACCAGCTTTTGCTCTGTCATCGAAGGCGTCGGAAAACAAACACCTTCCGACAGCTTTGACGCCACAGTGGTGGATGATGTCATCCAGGTGCCGGACGAAAAATCGCTGGAGTTTTGTCACCGCCTGGCGCAGGAAGAAGGCATTCTGGTTGGCGGATCGAGCGGCAGTGTTGCCGCCGGCATTGCAGTGTTGCTCGATCGGATCGAATATGGACGCATCGTGACGATTTTTCCGGACTCCGGTGCATTCTATCTTTCAAAATATTTCTGACAGCCGACAGCAACCAGGTGTTTTAACGAGGAAGTTTTGCACATATGCGATCGGCACATTGGTGATCTGGCCTTCATACGTATTGGCCGGCACCACGCCCGGCTGGTATGCCGGGTCGTCCACCTTTTGCACCACATCTTGCGGTATTGACGCCACAACAATCTTGACCGACGTAGCCAGATCCGCAGCGATGCCACGTCCGGACTGGCCGATTGCAATGTCGCATCAAGTTGGCGGTTCTTCATCAGTTCGACCGATTCGCCGAACGGCAGGCATTCGACCTTCGCGAAATCCTTGCACGACATCCCGGCCGCCTTCAGAATCGCACACCCATTGAGCTCGGTGCCAGATTTTGGTGCACCAACCGAATTCAGACCAGCAGCGGGATGGATTGCGGCAAGCCGCACAACTGGCTTGTTTGCCATAGCACGTCATGGACGTGGCCCTGGGCAAATGCTGCCGCCAGCGACTGGCATGCATGTTGCTGGTAGGATATGTCCTTACCTATTACAAATCAGACTCAGCGAGGGATACATGGACGGCAACCGAGTAGCAACCCGATCGATCACGCTGCGTTTTCTGGCGCAGCCGACCGATGTCAATTTTGGCGGCAAGGTGCATGGCGGCGCCGTCATGAAATGGATCGACCAGGCCGGCTATGCGTGCGCGGTTGGATGGAGCGGTTATTACTGCGTTACTGCCTATATCGGCGGCATCCGTTTCTACAAACCGATTTTCATTGGGCAAATCGTTGAAGTCAAAGCTGTAGTCGTCAACACCGGAACAACGAGCATGCACATTGCCATCGAAGTATCGGCAACCGATGCAAAAACCGGCACACGCAAGAAGACTGCGCAGTGCATGACCGTCTTCGTTGCCATTGACGACGCCGGCGACAAGATGAAAGTGCCGCACTGGAACCCGACAATACCGGTGGATATCGAGCTACAAAAGGCGGCGCTGCGTTCGCTGGAAACCCGCAACAACGAGGCTGGAGAATTCGTGTTTCCTGATTAAAGCCTGGGCCGGGGCCGGTAGGGTCGAATGGAGTAGAAACCCGTGCGCATGACGCCGAAAAAGAAAATACCGTTGATCGGGCTCGGCTTGGTGTTCTCGGTACTGGTCATTCTTGACACCTACTTGATCGCCGTGGACAAGGCGACTGAAGACATCCGCAAAACCGGTGAGGGCCAGTTGCAAATCATCGCGCTGAATCTGGAATCGGTACTGGAAAAATTCGAGACATTGCCATTCGCACTCGGTTACCAAACGGAAGTCGCCGAGGCGCTGGCAAACCCCAACGACCCGGCGGCAATCAACCGCCTGAATCTGACGTTGCAGTCGATCCAGACACAGGCGAAGGTCAGTGCGCTGTACCTGATGAACCGCAACGGCGACACGCTGGGCTCCAGCAACTGGGATCAGCCGCTCAGCTTTGTCGGCAAGAACTTTGCGTACCGGCCCTATTTTCAGGAAGCGTTGCGCGGCAAAGCCGGCCGTTTCTACGGCATCGGCAGCGCCACGAATGAGCCGGGCTACTTCATCGCGCAACCGGTCTATCGGCGCGGTACACGGCACGACACGGCAACGCCGATCGGCGTCATGGCTGTAAAAATCAGCCTGTCGGAATTCGAGCAGACCTGGCAGAAAAGCGAAGATCCGATCGCACTGGTCGATGGCAGCGGCGTGGTATTCCTGAGCAATTTCGGCAACTGGCGCTACCACAGCATCAAGCCGCTTGATGCAAGCGAACAAAATGACCTGGCCGGCACACTGCAATACGCTGGCCGGTCGATCAGGCCGATCACATCATTACCACCGCAAGACCGCACCCGCTTCGGCGACTTCGTCAGTCAACCGGTTGGACGGCTTGGCTGGCAATTGATGCTGTTCCCGTCGCAAGCGCACATTCACCAAACGGCCGCTTACTGGGCAGCGGCATCGGCGCTGATTCTCGCGATTGCTGCCATTTCGCTATGGGCAGGATATCAGCGGCGCCGGCGACTCGAGGAACGCAGCGAATCGCGCAAGGCATTGCAGGCGGCAGCCGAAGAACTCGACCGCAAAATCGCCGACCGTACCGAAGCGTTGTTGCAGGCAAACCGCAACCTGGAAACCAAATATGCCAAGCTGAAAGAAACCGAACACCTGCTGCGTTCGACACAAAACGAGCTGGTCCAGGCAGGCAAGCTCGCGATGCTGGGACAAATGGCGGCCGGCATCACACATGAACTGAACCAGCCGCTAGCGGCGATCCGCGCATTTGCCGACAACGCAGTCACTTTTCTATCGCGCGCGCAACCGGACAAGGCACAGGAAAACTTGTCAAACATCAGTGCCGCGAGCGCCCGCATGGGGTCCATCATCAGCCAGCTCAAAGGCTTTGCGCGCAAAAGCCACGAGACGATTTCGACCGTCGATCTGGCGCAATCGATGCACACGTCGGCATTGCTGGTCGAAAGCGAGTTCCACCGGCATGACGTCGAACTGGCAATCGATGTGCGCATGCCGTTGCACGTCCTGGGCGACACGGTGCGGACCGAGCAGGTATTGATCAACCTGATGCGCAATGCCTGCGACGCCGTCGCCCAGGCGCCGGTCAGGAAGGTATCCGCGACGTTGGATCGCGACGGCACGGAGGCAGTGCTGCGGATTCGCGATTCGGGCGCCGGCATACCGGAAGACGTGGCACAGCATCTGTTCGAACCGTTTTTTACCACCAAATCGTCGGGCAACGGACTCGGCCTCGGCCTTGCGATTTCATCCTCCATCGTGCAGGCGATGAACGGCCGTCTGGAGGCACACAACCATGAACAAGGCGGCGCGGAATTCATACTGCGCTTGCCGTTGACGGCGCAAGAAACCCGTCGCCTGGAAGGAGAATCTCTTGTCGGTACTTGAAGCAATCCTGATCGAAGACGAACATGTGCTGCGCGTTGCGACCACGCAGACACTGGAGCTGGGCGGCTTTGTCGTGCGCGCGTGCGCCAGTGCGGAAGAAGCGCGGCAGTGGCTGCAACCCGGATTTCCCGGCGTGGTCGTGAGCGACGTCAGGCTGCCCGGCATGAGCGGGCTGGAGCTGCTGGCCCACGCGGTGTCGATTGATCCCGACCTGCCGGTCATCATCGTCACCGGTCACGGCGATGTCGGCATGGCAGTGGAAGCAATGCGTGCCGGCGCGTACGACTTCATCGAAAAGCCGTTCGCCGCCGAGCATTTGATGGATAGCGTGCGGCGCGCGCAGGAAAAGCGCGCGCTGGTGCTGGAAAACCAGCGCCTGAAAGCCGCTTGGACTGCGCACCCGGACATGCCGGCGCTGATCGGCCAATCGACGGCGATCGAACGCGTGCGGACAATGATCCGCAACGTCGGGCCGACCGACGCCGATATCCTGATCAATGGCCAGACCGGCAGCGGCAAGGAAGTGGTCACCCGTCAGTTGCACGTCGCCAGCGGCCGCAAAGGCCCGTTCGTCGCGATCAATTGCGGCGCACTGCCGGAAACGGTATTCGAGAGTGAAATCTTCGGCCACGAAGCCGGCGCGTTTACCAGTGCGCAGAAGCGCCGTATCGGCAAGCTCGAATATGCGAAGGGCGGCACGGTCTTTCTCGATGAAATCGAAAGCATGCCGCTCGCGCTACAGGTGAAATTGCTGCGCGTGTTGCAGGAACGGCATCTGGAACGACTCGGCGGCAACGATCCCGTAGCGATCGACTGCCGCATCATTGCGGCCAGCAAGGCTGATCTGTTGAAGCTCAGCGCGCAAGGTGAATTTCGCGAAGACTTGTATTACCGGATCAGCGTCGTCAGCATCGACCTGCCGCGCCTGGCGGAGCGGCGGGAAGACATTCCGTTGCTGCTTGCGCATTTCGTGCAGGGCGCCGCACTGCGCTACAAGCGCGATGTGCCGCAGTGGACGCCGGCGCAGATGGTGCAATGGCAGGCACGCGACTGGCCGGGCAATGTGCGCGAGCTGCGCAATTTCGCCGATCGTCTCGTGCTGGGTGTCGGCGATGCGGTCATGGCGCCGAGCGCAGCCGACGTTCCGGCAATCACGCTGGACGGATCGCTGCCGCGACAAATCGACGCATACGAACGGATATTGATCGTCGATGCACTGAACGCATGCGACGGCAATGTCGCCGTGGCTGCGGACCGGTTGGGCATCCCACGCAAGACGCTGTACGACAAGCTGAAAAAATATTGCCTGGCGCCGGGCCGCAGTGGCGAGTAATGCCAATCGGTATCAGGCCGGAATACCACGCCTGGGTACTGTCAACTTGCCGAAAAGGATGCAAATCGGTAGGGTTGCTGGATGAGCCAATGTGACCTGTATCGCGGATTCCGGTATCCCACCGCCATCATCAGCCATGGGGTGTGGCTGTACTTTCGTTTTTCGCTGAGCTTGCGCGACATTGAGGAGCTGATGGCTAGCCGGGGTATTTTCGTCACCTACGAAACCATCCGGCAATGGACCTTGAAGTTTGGGCAGACGTATGCCAATGTCTTGCGCCGGCGCCAGCCCAAGCGCGGCGACAAATGGCATCTGGACGAGGTGGTATTGACCATCAAAGGCCAGCATCATTATCTGTGGCGCGCGGTCGACCAGGAAAGCCATACACTCGATGTGCTGGTGCAGCGCCGGCGTGACCGGCAGGCAGTCAAGCGCTTCTTTCGCAAGCTGCTCAAGGGACTGCGATACGTGCCGCGGGTGCTGGTCACGGACAAGCTCAAGACTACGGTGCAGCGAAGGCGCAGATCCTGCCGGGTGTCGAGCATCGGCAGTGCAGTACCGGTCCGTCTGGACTGCGGCTTTTTCACTCTGGAATGAGGTCACCGGTGTAGGGAATATTCAATAATCGCCGCTTGATTGGCACTTCATCGCGCCTATTTGGGTTCGTTTTCCCCAATGCCGCCTTTACGTCCCAACAAGTTGACAATACCCGTTTTGGCTTGCAGCACTACAACCGAGAAGAAATAGACCTTTGCAAAGCATTGATAGATGTTTGGGCGCAACGCCTCGCATTGCTTCACTAAAGTCGGACCACCAGATAGGAAATCATTGACACAGGGAGCCGAAAGTTTCCCTTTATTTTTTCTCCAACTGATATATAGTATGTATATCACATATGCGAGGTAAAAATGCGAGCATTGGTAGATATTCCCGACAGGCAAATTGATGATTTGACAGTGATTTGCGAGACAAAGAAATTGTCTCGCGCTGAGGCAATTCGACAAGCCATTGCGTCCTACATTGAAAGGAACAAACCTGGTGCAGTAGATGCCTTCGGCCTTTGGAAGAACCGCAAAGTAGACGGGCTGGCGTATCAAGAACAGGTTCGCTCAGAATGGTAAAGGCCCTGTTTGAGACAAACATCTTGATTGATTATCTGAACGGGTTCGAACAGGCGAAAGCCGAACTTGATCGGTACTCCGATAAGGCAATTAGTCTTATTACATGGATGGAGGTATTGGTGGGCGCCACACCAGAAACGGAAAGCATTGTTCGAGGCTTTCTGAACGGCTTTCAGAGCTTGCCAATTGATGAGCAGGTCAGTGATCTCGCGGTTGCGATCCGCCAGAAGCACAGAGTCAAGCTGCCTGACGCCATTGTTTGGGCGACGGCACAGGTAAATAGCCGAATTCTTGTAACGCGCAACACCAAAGACTTCTCGCATGACGAACCGGGAATACGTATTCCCTATCACTTGTAGAACCAAGGAAAAGTGTTGAAACTGCATACTCTTTTGCCCGATCCGGCGATCCTTGTTGCACTTGCGCCAGAAGAATTGGCCGGCGTCGTTTTGCGCGTTCTGAAAGCGGCCCTTCAAAACGGAAAATTCCATCCGACTAATGTATGCAACGGGGAGGTTGTCCAGTATGTGCAAGCTGTCCCTGGGGCACCGAAAGATAAGGTTGAAGCGGCGGTCTCGGAAGCCATGCATTGGTTATTCGTGAATGGACTGACAATGCATGCGCCGGGCGATACTTTTGGCTGGCATGTAATTACCAGACGGGCCGCTTCGATTGAAAGCGAAGAGGACTTTCGGCAATACAAGCAGGCAAGTGCGTTCCCAAAATCAATGATCCATCCTCGATGAAGGAAAACGGATAAGACTATGCAATGGTCAGCGGAAATTAGCGAGGCTGAATTTATTACCGCGTCTACCGATGTGGACGAATTCAACACCATAAATCGGCCAGCGCGTCCGCTGCCAACGTATTTATCAAGACGGAATTCTGGGATATCTTAAGCGATGAGGACCAGACGTTTAAGCGCAGAGAAGCGTACGCATCCATAAAAGAGTGGATCACAGACCACGGCTGCTTGCCCTATCGAGCTACGATCGTTGATCATCAGAAGGTGACACGGCTTATAGCTGACGTTTGGCTGTCATATCTGCGGACCCTCTAGAAGATAGAAAAACATATGGAAAGTGTAAAGCCAATTGCTGCTCTGATTATGTTCACTGCTTTGGCAGGCTGCGCAGTGCCGCTCACGCCGGGTGCCCAGAACGTACGGACGATCTCGGCCACTCAAAAAGAGCGTTGCGAATTTCTAAAGCTGATTACATTTAACCAAAGACTCGGCCCCGATAAGTCTGGTAACGCCATGAAAAATGCGCTGAATGAAACAGCAGCCATTGGCGGAAATGGATTCTATATTGTATCGACATCTACCGATTGGGCTGAAGGAGCTTCGGTGGTTGGCGAGGCTTATCGGTGTAAATAGCAAGGAAAAAGGTACCGATGACTGTTGTGAAGAAGGACCCATACGATAAAACGAGCAGTAAGCGTCAGTCCGCGCATCTGGAGCGACTTCTAGAGAGCAAGGGTAAGCGCCTGCCGGTGGACTTGAGCGGGGAGCACATCGACAAGCTTGACGCTTTGATCGCGGCGGGTTACGGCTCGACCTCGGCCGCAGTCATACGCAGGGCGATAGAGGATGCGCACAAAAAAATATCAAAAAAAGCTTGACGCCGTTTATATAAACGGCATAATGAATCATGTTCAATTGATTCACAAAAGGATTTAGGGAATGGAAGCAAAGAAGGAAGTGCTGCCGACCGCCGAGGCAGGCGGTGCGCGAGTTGAGGCTCATCTGGACACATACGAGCTGGCGAAGCTTGATGCGCTGGTGGCGAGCGGCGTGGTCGGATCGCGCCAAGCGGCGTTGAAATACCTTGTCGGATTACTCTCCACGCCGAAATTGAATATGCAAAAGTCGCAGGAGAAACAACAACAAAGACAATCAACAACGGACAAAAAAACCTGGCTGAATGACCGGTCTGGAATCGATTGGTTTGACTAAGGAAAATATTGAAAAACTTCAAAAAAGCGCTCAGATTCTTAGGGCTGCTGTTCACAGGATGCATCGTTGCCATGTAAGCGTCCTTAGCCATGCACATGCGGCCCGTCTTTTGGTTTTCACCCTTGAATCTGGAAGCGTTGTTGAGGCGACCATACCTGATTCGAGCGATTGTCCAGCGAGAATTTATTCGACAACTAAATTCTACCCAGCCCCCGGTCAAGGTAGCCAGACCAGTGTCGATTTTCTGGATTTGGCTGACGTCAAATCAGTGTTATACGGACAGCGCCTACCGACGTGGCACGCAATGCGAATTGTCATGCGCGACGGGCGAGAGTTTTTGTATCCTTGCCTTGTCCCCACAACGTATCCATGGGGTTGAGTTCGGGAGCGCGTACGGGCAACCAAAGCAATTGCATCCCCAATCGGTCAGCCAAGACTTGTGAAGCTTGTGCCGTATGACTACGGTCTCCATCCAACAACAGCGTGACATGCCAACCGCGATACTGCCCATGCACCCACTTCAAAAATGTCTGGAAGTCTTCTGCACGTTGATGCAATCGCACTTGAAACAGGCGATGGCCGGTCACCAGATTCATCACTCCAAAAACCACCCGACGGGCATTCTGGCCACTCAACAATACTCGCGCCGGTTGACCGCGTGGCGACCACATTGCCCGTAGCGGCGGAAACAACAACAAATCCGTTTCATCTTCGGCTAACAGGACACTGCGCGCTGGAAAGCCACTGACGACGCGGCGAATTTGCCGTTTTTTTCTCTCGCTCCGGATCGGGAGCCAGCACGTAGCGCGGTCGCTTCCAGACATAGTCCAGCCGATGCAAGCCACGGCGTATGGTGGAATCGGAATAATGCCTACCTGTACCATGCCATAGCTGCTCCCGCAGCAGCGGAACTGTCCAATAGGTCGCACAGTAGCCAAACTGTTCAGGCTTATGCGTCAGCAAAGCCTACAGCAGTGCTTCGACTTCTTCCATCCAGTCAGACGGCCGCCCTGGATGGGGAGCATCAACCAATTCCAGAATGTCATGGGTATGTCGAAAGCGACCGATCCAGTTGTACACGCTCTGACGGCTTACCTGCAGCGATTCAGCAATCTCGACAACCGATTTGCCTCGGCTATGCTCCAACACGGCAAGCACCCGTCTATACAGATGAGCATCGTCCGTTTCTTGAAACAGATTCAACACGCGTCGCCGCTCGCCAGCCGATAATCTTGGTCCACTCATGGCATCTTCCTCGCTTCGTATCGAAAACCATGAGCAAATTTTATGTCAAAAGATTTATGACGACCTGCTTAGATAAGGCGCTAGAGAGCGCCGACCCTGACAGGCTGTCGGCATCGATTACAACAATGACAAGCCGGGGCGGAGCCGGATCGGCGCTCTCTACGTCGAGATTTATCGCTCATGCTCTGTTCCCTGTGTCGATTGCTCCCGCACGTTCGCTTGCCGCTCTTTGTGGGCAGGCTCACGGCTTGCGTTGAAATTGTTCGTCTCGCCCTTATTCAAGCCGTATTGAATTTGATCTGTAACGGCTTTTAATGCCCGTTGGATTTGATCTGTAACGGCTTTTAATGCCTGCTGCGGCGACTCTGGTTCGCCCCGCATCTTCGACGCGAAATAATCCGACGCATCGCGCAATGTCTTGTATGCCGGCGCAAGGTCTGGATGCTTTTGCAATGCCTCGGTTTTAGACCAGCGCTCAAACGCAACCGCTCGACTCGGCCGAACGGTATCACGTAACAGGTTAGCCAAGACGCGGTTGCCTTCCAAGCGATCCATTGTGTAGACAACCTTGCGCATGGTCTCATGCTGAATATGCGGCTTCGCCAGTTCGTTGACGCTTAAATCACGGGCGATATAGAGAAGGTCGCGGCCCGTATCACTGCGGGCGAATCGCGTCCAATCCAGATCATAGCCGGCTTCATTGGCAAGTTGTCTTGTGAACGTCCTCAGTGTGCGGCTGTTGCCGTCGCTGAACGGATGAATGTAATCAAGCTCGGTGTATAGCTTGGCAATGCTGGCCGTGAAATCGGCCGTTTTCAGGCCGCGCAGCCTGTCA
>LLBY010013194.1_pt2 | contig 10650 bp, 13 predicted proteins | sample 1489401 | NCBI WGS metagenome assembly LLBY01 (sample SAMN04092656, study PRJNA295927) | soil metagenome | biome: Soil prokaryotic community; feature: Bulk soil; isolation source: soil from tomato rhizosphere | host: tomato cultivar Hawaii 7996 | place: South Korea | collected 2011-11-01
TTGTCCGTACACACATGATCCACCGCATAAAAAGCTCGCTCATGACAGTATTCATTAAAATAGATCATCGATTCATCACAATGCTTCAGAGAATATCCGGGTTCAAAATAATTGATTTGGAGTGATTTATAACAATAGGTTATTATCTTGTAGCCTTGTTCAGATGCAGCTTCATCTGAGACTATTTCTGGACTGGCATACAAAGCAGAATTAAAGGACTTGCAGAGTACAATGAGCTCATCAGAGCAAAAACAAAAATAATGAACATTCTCCCTTTTTGAGATACTAGTCTATTCAAGTGAACAGCTTTTCTGTCTAACATGACAAACCTACTATAAATTGTATTATTTAAATTCTGTATATATTTATTAGTTATTGGGAAATTAGACCTGTATTGATATTTCAGATAAGTAACGCTCTACCTACGACACTATGCAACATATATGAATGGATCAGCACATCTGATAATCAATTTCAAACTGAAAAATTATTCAAGAGAGGGGAATGTTATGGATGGAGCCCTTAATGGAGACACTATACAAAGCGGCTGACAAACACAACTAATTAGTAAGTAAACTGATTTCTAACTGTAATTATATGTCTATAAAATGAATTATTATCTGCACAGTTATAAAGTGAGAGTAAATCGATACTTTGATTGATAATCACAATCCTTATCAAACAGCAGGTAGAATTAGAGAAATTTAGTTGGAAAATAACAAAAACTAGTAAACTACCGACAAACTGATTTTCTCAAGATGCCTTCAACATGAAATTTTATCACGATATAATTGCTACGGCTTTTCTATTAACGATTTACAAACTACTATTGACAAGAAAAGTAATCAAAATGCTTTGAAGAATTATTTCAGTATCATCAGATAGTTTAATCTTTCGGAACTATTTTAGAAAATTATTTTAATTAATGTTCTATTTACTTAATTTACGAAAAAATTGTTAAAGTCAAGAAATAATATGTTTATCATTCCACTATTGTTGTTACTCTCCTTGATATATTTGACAATCACTCCAAATGAATTCAGTAGACCGATTAAAACCAACCATGTCTTAGCGCAAGGTATCTCCTCAGATTTGATCCGAATTACGATTACCTCTACATTTACAGATAGTCCGGGTAGTTTTCTTGTTATTGGCTAGGTAAATAACATATCGACTAACTCACAAACAGACATTGTTATTACAGCAATTTTATCTGATAATACCAATAATGCAATTTTTGGTAATTACTCGGCATTTTCTTCAATAGAAACTCTTAGGCCATCAGAGCTTTCCCCATTAGATATTGTAATACAAGATCCTCAACAAATATTAGGCAAGTTTAACTTTATGGAATTTTTAACTGCATCTCAACCTGCCATGACAGAAAAACCTTCTACTCTGGCAATAAAAGGTAGCAGTTCATTTGTGGATAATGTTGGAAATCCGCATATCGTAGGCAGCATAATTAATCAAGGGCAGTCCCCAGAAAAATTCTTAAATTTAGTTGCGACCTTTTATGATAATTCTAGGCTGGGAGTTGTCGGTACCCAGAGTTTTGGACTCAAAGTGGGTAGTTTGGCTAATAATCAGGCGGCACCTTTTGCCATTACGATTACAGACAATAAAACAAAGTCCCAGGCTGCATTTTATTCTTTAAATGTGGATTCTGCACAAAGTTCTATGAGTCCTACTTTGAATCCAAAGGGTACTTTTGGTGTCCACAATACAGATACTGGGCAATTCATTAGCGGTGGTGAATTCATAAATCCCTTTTTGAGTATCGATCAGGATACAAATCAAAACATTCAACCGAGTAATAACAATGATAACGACAATGACAACGACAATAACGATAACGATAATGATAATGATAATCAGCGTGGTGAACAAAGAAGAGATGATGATGGTAATCCTTGATTTGATGACGATAACTGCAGTGAAGAGGCAGGATCTTCAGGTGGAGACTTATCCGAATGCGAAGAGGCTGAAAGAGAAGAACAAAATGAACACGAGGACGAGGATACATTAGATGATAGTAATGACAGCAATAATGCGGGAGACGATCAGGAAAATAATAACAATGAAGCCGATGGAAATGGGGAAGATAACAACGATGAATACAATTGACAAATAAAAATTTCAACGTGTTTTCAATTTTCAGTAGATGGATTTGGTACTTTGAATATCGTGAGCATAATATGCTAAATAACTTCTGGTTTCTTTTTTGGCGGATCGGTCAATACGTTTTCTTTACTATAACAATGAACGTTACAATATTTAATAAACTTGAGCGGCTAGTCTAGTTTTATCACTCTTGATGCGCAGAATCCATGAATCCTATAAACCTTCTTTTATTACAGGAAGGAGAAGGAGGAGGATAGAGGAGTAGATTGGATCAAGCTGTATTATACAGTTCATCGATTAGACTACTAAGTCTAAAGCCTATCGGTTTTATCGAATTTTTACCTCTGGTTTCTAATGCCTTTTTGGATTTAATCCATGCTAAATTAGTTCTCAATGCCGATACTGTATTTGCTTTTTCAGTGCTGCTAACATTTGGATACATCTCATCGCAAATCTCTTCTACAGTCCAAAATTCTTTTTTTGGATTTGAAGAGCTCAGTGTATAAAGGTGAACTACTAAACTGCCTATTCCATTTTTATGCGGGTCAATTGCCTTAGAATCCATTTTCTTAGAATGTATTTGTTTGCTATTTTAAATAGTTTTCAAATAACCCAGATACTTACAATAACGATCACATAAACATAGAATTTTTTGAAATTGTGAGACTTTGAAATATAAAAATTATCATAAATGGTATATTTACTAATATACATAACTTATTTTTGAAGAGTTTTTGGCGGTCAAAATCATATTTTAGTGATCATATTTTGCGTCAAAAATCGTTAGATGGCATATGTTGTTAACTGAGTATTCAAGAAACTTTGTTGTTCTGTTAACATTTTCTATCTCATTAATTTTTTTGATCCTTTTAATTAATTCGAGAAGTTCAAATGCCTTTTGTAAATTGTTTCAGCAAAAATGTCTGTATTGCCCAAGTGGATTTGGATCGTGATAATTCCTTTGTGTATAGATGTTTATTGGAAAACATTATAGAAGTTGTCATATCATAATTCCTGAATATATTCAACAATTTCAATCCAGTTAGGACTTTTTCCTGACTCGTATCTATCCAAGTAATTTAATTCCCCAGTATCTTGATTGATTTCATAAATAGATAAATATCCTGATTCTTGTCCAGCTGCCAGCACAAAGTGACCACTCGGATCAATATTAATACCACGTGGTATCTTTTCAGTATCATAATTTTGAATATGTGTTAGCACTCCAGATTGATTATCTACGGCAAAAGCAGCTATACTGCTGGATGCTCTTTCACTTGTATACAACCATTTTCCGTCGGGAGTAATATGAATATCAGCTACTCCTAAATTGGTAACTTTATCATCACTAGTAATCTCGCCTCTATCCTGAAAGCTAAAGTTTCGAGGCATGGCACTTATTCGTTGAATTTCTTTTAAAACACCTGTCTTATTATCTAGTTCATAAGCATAGACAGTTCCATCAATTTCATTTGATACATAAACGAACTTATTATCAGGTGAAAATTCTAAATGTCTTGGCCCTGAGTTATCCTTGGTGTTTATGGCACTCGGTTCGTTTGCTACAAGCGTTCCATTGTTTTCATTAAACAAAAATTGTTTGATTTGTGATGTACCTAGGTGAGGTACAAAAACAAATCGATTTGATAAATCACTAAGTATTGAATGAGGTTTTGCCCCGGTAGAAATTATTTGGACGGGTTGTGGCTGAATCGTGCCGTCAAGTTCAATCGAATTAACGGCTATTTTTGCTTCGTTATATGACACGGATAAGAGAAACCGACCAGTCTGATCAACAGAAATATATACCATGTTAGCAGGTAGCAACTCTTTTGAAATCTGACTTAGGTTACCTGTTTCAGGATTTATCAGATATGTAATGGCTGAATAGGGTTCCGCGCGAATTGAAGCATAAAGAAATCGCTGATCTGGACTTACTGCCATATGCATTACCTTTTGTTCAGCAGGTACTTTGGTTACCATTTTCATATCCCCAGTACCTGAGTTCAACTCAAAGATGGAAATATTGCCCTCTTCACCATTAGAAACATATACAAATGTTTCTTGAGAATAAGAGTTTGTTATTCCTACAATTATAGTTTGACTAATTAGAAATCCTAGCAAAATAATCGAGAATCTTAAGGTTAACATCGACCCTATTTATCAGTCATTGATGAATCGTTTACATATATAAAGAGTACAATTACAATACCGGATTTGGACAGTACTTTTTAGAGAATTCACTCTTTCATAGATCCATGTTTTTGATTAGGTATTGAACACAGACAAGAACCAAAAGTCATCCCTTTTTATCAGCGTTATGGATTGGATTTATTTGGACCATCAAACTAATAAAATGTGCATCCATTTTTCCAACATCATGTAAATGCCTATCCCATTATTTTTGAATTCTTCGATTCAACGCGCATCAATCTTGATTTGAAACCTAAAATTTCTAAATATCAAAAAAATTACTGATGTAAAAGTTTTTGAAATTTTGACACCCAGCTACCGTCGCTTTTATCAGAAACGAAGTCAATGTTAATTTCTTTATTGCAGCAGTCTGAGTATATGTTTTCAAATTCTTTAGTAATATTCGACCAGTTATTTGAAAGTTCATTAAATGAGTCTGTAAATAGATCTACGGGATCCTTGGTTTCATCTGGAAGATTTCTAATCTGTTCAAGTACTTGCTCTCTTTCTTGGATAGACATATCCTCGAAATCTTTCATACTCTATAGAAACTAGACACTTCTAAAAGTACAAGTGTTAAATTGACCATATCATCTTGTCAATTAGAATTATCCAAAACAAATTATTAAGGTGGATTCCTGACGAATAGGGTTATTGAAATCTATAAAAAAAGGTTTTAGGAGGTATTAACAGATGTATTTTTCAACTAGTTAGCAATTAATCCACTATTTGCATCCTTTGTGACAATATCTGGTGTTTATGTTCCTCCTTCGCTCCCTGCTGCAATTGCTAATCACCATTGGGACAGACTGCATTTATTCACGATGATGATCATATATGAGATTACATCTTATACGATGTGATTTACTTTCTGTTGACAATCTATCCAACGTTTTTGTGTAAATTACACAATTACATCAATATACTGAATTACTACATTAAGGTAGTGCCTATCTATACAAATCGAACTTAGTCCAATGTGCTAAATTTCTGTTATCTCCATTTCAAAGCAGATCATTTATTGTAAATTTACTTATGCATAGAACGACTGAAAAAATACCAAAGGCAAAAAAGGCACACTATCAATATAACAGATCAAGAATATCATAGGACTAATACTTTGGTTCAGAGGAGGGAGAGGAAGGGTAGGGGAAAGAACTTTTACAGATTAAGTCGATAACACTATTTCATCACACATTTAGTAAGATAGATTTGAACGGCTGTATAGCAATGGTCTTTGTTGCAAGTCCAGTTAGAAATTGCGCAGAGATTTGCGTAGCTCAATGCTCTAAAAATTTGACTAGTTCGATAAATAAACTGAATAATAAGAATAACCATACGTCTTTCCTTCCTTCATTCGGATTTGCAAAATAAATGGTTGAGATATAGAAAATTAACACAAAAATCTAAATGAATTAAACACAAGTCTTAATTCAGATGGACTGTAACCAAATTCATAATTTTCTGGAGTATCTTCTAATACCACGAGAAACATTTGATTATTATCGCAAGTATATACCAAAAGCGTTTTTTCAACTGTCATGACACTGTCAGTTGTTTTGCCTTTCTTTCTGACCACTACACTGGCAGAATATGAATCTCTAACCACATATTTATTGAATTGGATTTCTTTGTATACAATTTCATTGAGTTGAACCGTGGCCCTCAATATCTCTTCAAGGGTTTTATTGCTAGATATCACATCATTTCTAATTTTGTCCGCCACCCTCATGATCCCAAAGCTCATGGGACCATGAGTCATGAGAACATCTACACCATATCTGATTCTGCAATTATAAACCGAAACCCAGTCAGATGGATAATCAAATGATATTCCAAGTTCATGATTCTCAAAAGTCTTCATTTCACATTATCATATCAATACATTACGACAAATTACTTTAGAGATCGCATAAAGATTGTCTACTATTTTTCATGGATACTATGAGTTATTCTTTTTCCTTTTTTTGGCACAACAATTTGCACCTTTGGGCGATTTCCTTAACTGATTTAATAATATGACTACTAATCAAACTCAGGAATTTTTCTAACAGATTATTACTGTGACAACGGTCAACTCTTTTGCAATCTCGTCGATCTCGAAAATGAATCCACTTTCTACCTTGGAAATGTTGAGTTGTTAGATTTGTAGGGTCTTGCATGATAGACCACTATTATAAATTGTAAGACCCCTCTAAAATAATTAAGTAAAAAGTTAGATGTTATTCGTGTTGGGTTTGTAAAGACGATGTCTGTTTGATCTGGTTTAACGTAATCACTCTAGACCTTTTCACAATCGTAATTAGAAAAAATTGCAGTCAATGTATTCTAGACAAATTCAACTGACAGTGTTAAGAAAAAAGTATCACCATGTATTTAAGAATTATTCATTAGTTAAAAGTAGGCATTCCTATTCTGTGAATGCTTATGAACTAAGAACAAAAACGTTCTACCTGGTTTAACTCTTTTTTCAATAACGAAAAACTTTTTAGAAAGCACCTACAAGCCTGTCTTTCTAAAATCTTTTAGAAATTTCATGTTATGATGCCGACTTCGGAGGAAGAAAGCCGATTGATTATCAATGGATAGAAAGGAACATCGAACGATTACAAATAAACCTCAAGTCATATTGCTATAATTTTGAAGAAATCATTCTCCATTATTTTTGCCTGTTGTACTCAAAAATGTTTCTATGATTCTGGTAAAGGTTTCAGGAAATTGATACATCAAACCATGTCCTGCATCTCTAATCTGTACGAGCCACGATCCAGGTATTTTATCCATCAAGACTAAAGAATTGTTAGCAGGAACAGCTTTATCTTCCATTCCGGTTATTATTAAAGTAGGTTTAGTCAATCTTTGATGTTGGTCACATACCCCAGTCCAGTTCTTTGAAAGCCAGTTTTCATTTATATCAAATTGTTTTTTTAATGTACTAGAGAGTACGATTTCAGAAGACTTTGGTATTGCATCCAAAAAATTTGGGCTTTCCTTAATCCAGTTGATTGGAAATGTTACCTCCAGAAATGAATTTACGTCTTCAGTCTGATTATTTACAAAATCTGAAAGTGCTTTTACAATTTGAGGACTTTGAGGAATACCTTCTTGTCCACCACAGGAAGCTCCCGATAGTATGAGACGGTTTACTTTTTCTGGATATGCTAGGGCAAGCTTTTGTGCAACAAATGAACCCATAGAGAAGCCCAACACATCAATTTCTTGTAATTTTAGAGCACTCATAAACCCTGCAGTGTCGCTAGAAAATTGTTCAATGGAAAAGGGCATTGTCCCTGAGGTCGTGTTACCAACCCCTCGGTTGTCAAAGAAAATCACTTTATGATCCTTTGACAATTCTTCGAGGAAGTAGGCAGGCCATACATCCATTACATTGCCACTACCACTTATCAGTAGTATTGGTTCTCCCTGGCCAATCTGTTTATACGCTATGTCAATATCACCGACTCTTACCTTTTGTGATACAATATTATCCAGTATCGATACTTTATGTTGAAAAGTTGGTAAAGAAGTAGCGTTTTGAGTTTGACTAGCATTACTCTCAATTTTGCTTGAATTAGAAATACTATTACTTAGTCTGTCAATGGTGTCTGCAATTGTTTGTTGAACTTGCTTGTTACTTGAGGATTGCAATTCATTCTGACTTTGTTGTAAGGATTGACCAAAAGATGATGTTGAATAAAGCAAATTGATTTCTGGGATCGAAATTGAAATACTGCTAACAAGAACTGTAATAACGACTAATGCTAGAAACAATTCAGATGAGAATTTATAGAGATTCACACTTTCTTTATCTCAAACCGGATAATAAAATTTAGAATCGTTATTATGGATTCTATTTCTTGTATTCATTGTTTTTTCTTCCGTCACCATTACCCATCTGTTTTTGGGGGATTTGAATAAAAATAGAGTAAGGATTGACGATATCTAACTCCCTGAAAAGAAACTTTCATGTGCTAAATAGAATGGCAATGATCTTCAATAGACAATTAGGTTGAACAATCACACGTCGAAAATCTCTAGCATTTTTTCACCTTTCCAAATTACACACATATATCAAGTCGTACGTACTTCTATAGCTATGCTTTTTTGCAGTATAATCTTCGGAATGATCTTTAAATAAGTTCTTTTCAGTATCAACTTAATCAACCCAGTTATATGAAATTCCATACATAACATCATGGATAAGAAAATTCAATTATCAATCTTGTCAATATTTCTCGCAGCAGCACTCTTAGGCTCAGTTGTAGCCTATGGTGAAAACTTGGCATATGCTGGTGGAAAAAACAAAAAATCAAATGAAGCAGTACAACTTTTAGAACAATCTTCAGTTACTGGTCAAGATTCAAGTTGTTTTTCCGAACTTGGTGACACAGTTGCTTCATGTAACAATTTGGCCTTCACACTCAACTTGAATGATGGTAACAACGCTGCAGGACAACAGTAAACACAACCAACCGTTTTCTCTTTATTTTTTTAATTATTTTTTTAGAATTTTTAACAACTATGGATAGAGAAATATCATCTAATATTGTCAATATCTTTAATTAGTTTTTGACGATTGCCTACCATGGTTCCGATTTCGCGAGTCAAGGGCAATACTCAAGGATTGTGAAGCAATAACATTTAGAAGTATAATTATTAGTCATTGTTAAATCGACAATTCAACCTAAGATTGTATGAACAAAACAGACATAGTAGAAATTAGGTCATAGATAACTACAAAATTATCGATCCTTTCAGTTGTCTTTGTGGGTGCGATGATGGTATTTCTAATTCCTGGGTTAGTGGAAGAAGCTGAGGCAGTTGTACATAGAAAAGCTACTGTTCCACCAGGTACAACTTTTTCTGATCTTGTATCGTCCAAGAATGATGGGAGATTTACTAGCGGTCCCAGGATAGTTGAAAAAGGTATGCAAATAGTATGGTTTACGGCTGGCTCAAGTTTACTAGGAGATAACGAGAAAGGTTGGGTTACTACCAATGTTAAACAGGCTGGAAAAGTTATTGATAGGGTCTATTTTGGTTTTAGTAATCCAATCTCGGGTCAAAATACATACACTCCGTTAGCCGATCCGGGACCACTAAAGATTACCTGTCAAATACCGCGGGGTAACACTGTGACCGCTACATTTGAAGTTTCATTCAGAAATCAGAATGATGGTAACAGTTATTATGACTTGCTAGACACATTTGGCGGAGAACAAACAAAAGCAATTAGAGAGAAGACACGCTGTTAAAAGTGGATACGAGCTAATCCCATTCATTTTTTGATAACGATATGAATGGCATAAGATATGCTGATCTAACAGAAATCTTTCAAAAAAAGCAGTATGGTCATTACAAAAAATACCACCTCATGTTTGACAAAGACTTGGTCCTTTCTTATCACGGCTCTAACGATATGATTGAGTAATGATATCTTAAGAATAGGCTGGGCCGGGTATAAAGAATATCTTAAGACGACCTGTATTGAAAATACAGTTAAGGATAGGTACAATTATTCTATCAAATATCCAAGATATCTTCTAAATCCAAACACTATTTCTGATTTACTGTCTTTTTCACCAAACAAAAGATTACACATTATGAAGGCCTTATCTTCTCTATCCAAATTCTTAGGATATAGTGATGTTTGGCAACAAGCAATCAAAAGACATAATATTAAATGGTCTACAGGGAATAGTTCCTTTGTAGTATTTGACAAGATAGTTAATCATACCAACTATTCAGATATGATGGATTGGATTAGACAAGTAATTAAGTTACCTTCTTAATCTCACTCGAATATAATAATATTTAATACTCTTATTGGTTTGAGACCAAGCGAATCCATTAAGTCAGTACATCTCTTGCAACAGGATTTAGATTCTTATTGGAATAAAGATAAAAGGAATATTGGAACATTATAAATTCCCTAGTGAATTAATTAGAAGAACCAAAAATGTATACATTAGCGTCGCTTCCCCACAAATTGTTAAACTTGCTTTAAACTGTTCAACTAAAACTACTTACAATTCTCTGAAGGTTATGCTAAAAAGAAAGAATATTGAGATGAATATGTATTACTGTCGCAAGGTCTTTGCGACTTACCTGCGCAATAAAGGAATTGAACCTGAAATCATAGATTTGTTACATGGAAGAATAAGCAGTTCTGTATTTGTAAATCATTACTATCGACCCGACATTAACGAAATAATAACAAAGAGGATAAGGCCAGTGTTGGATGAATTGACTAAGGAAATGCAAAATTAGGTACGTAATTATAGCCATTGTAAAATTATTTTTCACGTTCTAATCGGTATGAGTTGTAATGGA
>LLBY010001574.1_pt2 | contig 10623 bp, 15 predicted proteins | sample 1489401 | NCBI WGS metagenome assembly LLBY01 (sample SAMN04092656, study PRJNA295927) | soil metagenome | biome: Soil prokaryotic community; feature: Bulk soil; isolation source: soil from tomato rhizosphere | host: tomato cultivar Hawaii 7996 | place: South Korea | collected 2011-11-01
CGCTCGCGCCCAATTACATTGGAGGCAACGGTGCTGACCCAGAGTTTATCCGGCTGCTTGAGAGCTTATTTCCGGGATTTCAGTATTAATTTCAAGAGATCTTAAGAATAATTTTCCGTCATTGCGAGGAGGATGCTTGTCCCGACGAAGCAATCTCACTTCTCGTCTACAAGAAGAGAAATCTTTGAGAGATTGCTTCGCTCCGCCCGCAATGACGATTCCTATTTCCACGGCGCGACGATCAAAGCATGATTATCTTCCGCCGCGTGGCCCAGGTATGGAAGCCCCCAGGACTGTGAAATGGTCTTCAGTAGCGAATAATGCGTGTACGGTGTAGGGTCTTCAAATCCATTTAGAACCTGCGGAGACTGGATGACCATCGGCACACGCCCACCCCCGGGCTCCGGCAGACCGCAGCAAGTATGTGAGCCCTGCCCCTCTTCCCATAGCATGGCAATGAAATACGTCTGACCTGTCGCATCCAGGGCTGGGATGAGGATATTCAATAAATTGGTCAGCCACGCATCGGAAATATCGAGCGAGCAATCGTGCGAGTCGTTGCAGATGTTTGGCTTGATGAACATAAAGTTCGGAAGTGAATTCGCGGCGATATCCACATGAAGCTGTGTCAACGGGACGACACTGCGCGTGCAGCGCTCCGGATTCAGCCGGATGGGATCGAAGTAGATAAATGGGTTATGCTTCTGGGCATACAGGTTTGTGCTGCCAATAAAACAAGGCTCTGGCATATCTTCCTGGTAGGTCTTCCAGGTGCGGCCGCTGGACTCGATCAGGTCCGCGAGGCTCTGCGCATTGACGAAACATTCACTGCAATTCGTATCGATCCCAAACGTATCGCCACCCATGAGCGCGATGTAGTTCGGCAGGCTGGGGTGCATGATGGCATAGTATTGCGTTAACAATGTATATTCTCTGGCCAGCCTGTTAAACGTCGGCATTTGAGGATTGCCAATGACAGAGCCAAACTCCTTGTTTTCGAACATAATAACGGCGATATGCCCGAAGTTTGGGACGAGGGGACGCGGCGTGTCAGTGGGGACCGCCGTCGGTGGAAGAGTCGCGCTAGGAAGAGGGGGCGCAACCGTGAAGGTCGCTGGGGGAACAGCGGATGCTATGCTGGGAGGGGCAGATGTGGCGCAGGCTGAGATCCATACGAACAGAAACATCCAGACACGAAACCGATACATTTGATCCTTTCTCAGAGATTAGATGTAGTTCAATCCGGCGGAGTCTAACCCTCATTCGTTAAAGGATGCTGAAGAATCTTCGCAAGTCCCTTTGCTTTTGGTGTATTATAGATATGGTGGTTACGAAATTTCACAACTGGAATCTGACCCCACAGGAAGCTGTTCGCATCCAGGCGGAAATGCGCCAGCGCCTGGTCCTCTCCTGGGATAATCGGCCGGTAGAAACGATTGGAGGCGTGGACGTCAGCATCCAGGCGGAACACACGCGTGCGGCAATCGTCGTATTGCGCTACCCGTCGCTCACACCCGTCGAAGCCGTTGTGGAAGATGCCCCGCTCGTGTTTCCCTATATTCCCGGGCTGCTCGTATTTCGCGAAGGTCCCGCTGTTTTGGCGGCGTGGAGCCAATTGCAGAACAAGCCCGACCTGCTCATGTTCGACGGTCAGGGTATTGCGCACCCTCGCGGAATTGGCATTGCCTCCCACATGGGCCTCTGGTTAGAACGCCCCACCATCGGCGTAGCGAAGTCCCGTTTGTACGGGCTGCATGGCGAGGTCGGGCCCAGACGCGGCGACCGCGGCGACCTGCTGGACAAAACCGCGAACGTGATTGGCGCCGTGCTGCGGACACGCGAGAAGACGAACCCGCTTTATATCTCTCCCGGCCATCTCATGGACGTCAGCCATGCCGTCGAATTTGTGATGGCTTGCAACACCACATACCGACTGCCCGAACCCACCCGCTGGGCGCACAAAGTGGCAGGAGGAGAACAACTGCCGCGCCCGGAGGACGATCAGCCCAAATTGTTCTGAGTTGGTAAGCAACGATCGAGGAGGATTCTATGGACATCCAGACCGTCAAAATCGAAAAGCCCGAAGCCATCAATTTCATCCTGGGGCAGTCTCACTTCATCAAGACTGTCGAGGATATTCACGAGGCGCTCGTGGGCGCTGTGCCCGGCATCAAGTTTGGGCTGGCCTTCTGCGAAGCCTCCGGGAAATGTCTCATCCGCTGGACGGGGACGGACGAAGCTATGATCGATCTGGCGAAGCGGAACGCACAATCGATCGGTGCGGGGCATTCCTTTATCCTCTTTTTAGGGGAAGGTTTTTACCCGATCAACGTCCTGAACGCGGTCAAGCAAGTTCCGGAGGTCGCGCGCATCTTTTGTGCCACCGCCAACCCTACTGAGGTCCTGGTTGCTGAGACCGCGCAGGGACGAGGTATCCTGGGCGTGATCGACGGTTTTTCTCCCCAGGGAATCGAAGATGAAGAAGGCATCGCCTGGCGTAAGGATTTCCTGAGGATGATTGGGTATAAAGTCAAGTAGGGCGGATTGCTAATCCGCCTATAAGTCGTTAGTCGGGTTGACAACCCGACCTACCTGCCCTACTGGCATTACAATATCCTGATAGTTCATGAAGATTAATAATTTATCATGAGCTCATGCTAGAATTGTTTCTGATACCGCACCTCTACCTCCCAGGCGGTATTTGTAGACGGAGTGATCGAATTCGATGACCACACGCCGAGCGCCATCCAGGATCATCCCCAGGGCCTTTCCGGGCATTAAACCAGATGAGATCGAACAGCTGATTGCCAACAGTCAGGTCCACTCCTATTTGCCGGGCGCAATCCTTTGCCGTGAAAACGCAGTCGAGGACCGTTTTTATATGATTCTCGATGGCGAAGCCGAAGTGACCAAGAACATTAACAATAGCGAGTCCCGTTTGCTTACCACGCTCTTGCCGGGTGACTTTTTTGGAGAGATGGCGCTCATCCATAACGCGCCGCGGGCGGCCACAGTCACGGCAAAAACCGCGCTGACCACCCTCGAGCTGGACAAGGCTGCCTTCGACAAGGTCATCCGTCAAAGCACGAGCATAGCCATGGCGATGGTGAGCCAGATCAGCAACCGCCTGCGTGAGAACGACCAGTTGGCCATCGATGACATTCGCATTCGGGCGGCCGAACTGGCAGAAGCCTATCAAAAGCTTGCCGAGCAGGACCTGGCGCGACGTGAGTTCCTCTCCAATATTGCCCATGAGCTGCGCACACCTCTGATGGTAGCGAGCGGAAACTTGCAGATCTTGCAAAAAGGAATCCTAAAGGGCGAACAGCTGGCCGCGGGAATCGACACGGTGGCGCGCAACGTCCAACAGATCGTATCGCTGGTCAACGATATCCTCTTCCTCCAGGAAATGGATCTGGTCCTGCCGGACTTTCAAAAAGTGGATATGAACGAGATCGGCTACATAGTCGTCGGTAAGTATGCAGCTTCTGCCCAGGAACATGGCGTCAGCCTGCGTTTCACCCCCAGCCCTCACCTGCCACCCGTCTGGGGGGACGCCAAATCGCTCGAGCGGGCCCTCATGGCGCTGGTAGACAATGCCATTAAGTTCAGCCCTCAGGGCGGCGGCGTGAAGATCAGCCTGAGCAAAAACGATCCGTGGGTTTTGGTCGCGGTCGAGGATCAGGGCATCGGCATCCCAAAAGAGAACGTACCGCGCATCTTTGACCGTTTCTATCACCTCGAACGAAGCGGAGACCATCTCTTCGGCGGCATCGGGCTCGGCCTCGCGATCACCCGCCAGGTTATCGAACAACACCAGGGCAGCCTGGATGTGGTCAGCACGCCCGGCAAGGGCAGCACGTTTACCATGACGTTGAAGCAGTGGAGGTAGAGCCAGGACATAATAAAACAGCAGAAAGGTCATTTCATGCAACAGAAAAGAATATACACATGGATCAGCGTGTTGCTGATCACTATTTTCCTCGCAGCCTGTTCGCCCCTGCCGGTCCCCCCCACAAGCACACAACCCATTGAAACAGCGCAAAATACGGCTACTGTCCCAACCGCTACCCTGGAGGGCAGCACACCTGTTGCCTCACAGAGCCTGTGCACGAACCTTTACTATCCTGTCCGCCAGGGCGCCACGTGGACGTATAAGAGCACTGGCGGCCCTGCGGGTGAATATAGCTTTACCGACACGATCACCTCGGTGCGCCAGGACGGCTTTACCCTTTCCACACAGATCGGGCAGTTGACCCGCCTCCAGGAATGGACCTGCACCGCCGAGGGTCTTTCTGCCCTGCAACTGGGTGGAGCGCCGGCAGCGATGCTCAACTCACAGAACATCCAGTTAAATCTGGATATCAATAACGCCACCGGTGTCACCTTCCCCAGCCAGATCAACCCCGGCTCTCAATGGCAGCAGAACATGGACGTCACAGGGGATGTGACAGCATTCAACGAAGAAGCCGAAGCGGCCGGGACTGTGCAAATGAGCTTCAATGCCGTTGGGAACGAAAGCGTGACGATCCCTGCCGGAACGTTCGAGGCCTTGAAGGTGGAAGTGGACGTCTCACTCAATGTCAATGCCACATACGAGGGGATTACTCTCCCCATCTCGTTCACCGGCGATTACACCTACTGGTTTGCCCCCAACGTAGGCTGGGTCAAGGCCAGCGGCACAGGGATTGTGCTAGGGAATTCATTTACCGATACAACCGAACTACAATCGTATTCCATCCCATAACTACGAATCACCACAATCGACAACAATTGGGCGAGGCATTGCTTCGCCCAATTGTTATTCTGTAAACTCGACAATCAACCGTTCGCGTTCATCGTAATAGGAGCGCGCCGAAAATGGCGGGTCACCGCGCTGCATGTGTTTGATTTTGGATAGTAAGATGGGGAGATCCTCAACCACGGGCAATTCACCGATTCGATCAAACGGGATCCATTCGGCTGTGCCCTCTTCAGAGGGAGCAGGCTCACCCTCCGGGCATTCATCCGTGAAGAGATATAAAGCAATCCCCATTTCTCCAGCATCAACGAGCAGCGTACCACACAGCCACAAATTTGCCGCCAACTTTGTTTCTTCGAGCAGCTCTCGTCTGGCCGCGGAGAGCACATCTTCACCTCGTTCCACGTGACCACCGAGCCCGTTGTATTGATTCGCCCACAGACGCTTGGTCGGCGCGCCTTTGAGGAGCAGGAACGAATCACCACGCTGCAGAAAGATGGCAGTTCGGGGAATGACGACGTATCGATCTTTCGAAATACCCTGGTCCGATTGAGGCATCCGATTTCCTCCGGCAACTAAGCCTGCTATAATTTCTTCCAGCAAATTCCATTCCGCAATGTACCACAATCGACAGCTTTAGTCATGGTCGCGCAGTAACGATTTTTATGATCAGCCATTCACCCACAATAGGCACCCGGATGAATCTCGAATTCAAACGTTTTAAGAAAGAATACTATACCGAGTACGCCTCCTGGTTTTCTGACCCGGAGCTGAATCGTCATCTGGGACCTATGGATCTTGCGTGGCTGGAGGCGACACTTTCTCAGCTCGAATCACAGGGAGTCACATGGGCTGTATTTTGCAGTCGGGAGTTGATCGCCGTCGTCGAAACCTCCTTTGAGGAGGAAAATTGTTTGCTGGCTGCGATTACGGCCATCGCTACGAAACCAAGCTTTCGCCAACGCGGCATTGGCACAAGCGTCTTACAAATGATTCGGAAATTGCACGGGAGCAAAGGAATATCAGAGCATATCGCTTATGTTTGTGTCGATAACGAGGCCGGTCGCCGATGTCTTACAAAAGCAGGCTTCGTGGCCGTTTCATCCCAGCCCGATGAGCGGGGATACATCGAGTTCCGTCACTATGCGTGAGGCTTGAAAATGACAATATACTATGTACTATGGCGATAGATCCAGCAACTCGCAGGTCCCCTTTGAAGTTTTTCGGATTGCTTTTTGCTCTGACAGCGCCATTTTGGTTGCTAAGCACGGTCGTCAAAGCCGAAGGATTGCCAGACAACCTCCCGGTAACCGACGTAGGGGCGACGTTTGTCCCGCTCTTCGCGGCGGCCATCCTCATTTACCGCGAAGAAAAGCTGGACGGCGTAACAAGATTGTTGCGAAGAACCTTTGACTATAGGAGAATCAAGAATAAGGTCTGGTATATCCCTATCCTCGTTCTGATGCCATCTTTATACATTCTGACACATTGGATCATGCGTTTGCTTGGGCTTCCTGTTCCTACCGGATGGGATATTCCCTGGGCCACACCCTTTATTTTCTTGGCCTTCTTTATTGCCGCGGCGGGCGAAGAATTAGGTTATATGGGCTATCTGATCGATCCAATGCAGTTGAGATGGACAGCTTTAGCGACAGGTCTTATCGTGGGCTCAATATGGGCATTGTGGCATTTTCCTTCTATGATCCAGCTCGGGCAAACTCCTATTTTGATGACATGGGGATTCCTTGCCACGGTTGCCTTTCGTATTTTATACATCTGGCTCTATAACAACACGAATCAAAGTGTGTTCGGCGTCATTCTATTCCATGCTATCAGCAACACGGGAAGGACGATCTTTCCAGGTGGTCGTTCTCATTTTGAGCTTGCCAACGCGACGGTTGGCTATTCCATGATTGTGGTGGCAGCAATCGTTGTTGTATTTCTGTGGGGGCCGAAAACATTGGCGCATTTCAATCTGCGAAAGAGTAAATGACGAAAGGTATTGAAAAACCTGTGCCACAGGAGATCTAGATGGAAATCCACGACGATGACCTCATCAAGTTCGAAGCAGAAGGAGCCGTGCCATTACCAGAGACAGACCTTCAGGGCTATGTGGAAAACGACGGGGCCCGGATCTGGTATGCCGCCTATGGCGCTGGAGCACCTGTGATTCTCTTACATGGCGGGCTCGGACATAGTGGCAACTGGGGCAATCAAGTCCCCGCGCTGGTCGCGGGTGGCTACCGTACTATTCTGATCGACAGCCGCGGCCACGGACGGAGTACACGCGACGAACAACCTTACACCTATGAGTTGTTGGCGTCCGACGTTTTGGCCGTGATGGATGCATTGCAGATCGAACGGGCGGGTTTTGTGGGCTGGAGCGACGGCGCCTGCACAGCTCTGATCCTTGCTTCGAAAGTTCCCGACCGCCTCGCAGGTGTTTTCTTCTTCGCCTGCAATATGGACCCGAGTGGCACAAAGGAATTCGAATTCGGGCCCCTTGTCCAGCGCTGCTTTAGCCGTCACGTGAAGGATTACGCACAGCTCTCGCCCACACCCGATCAATTCGACGATTTTTCCGAGGCAGTGGGACTCATGCAAAGAACGCAGCCCAACTACTCGGCGGGAGATCTGGCGCAAATCCATGTGCCCGTCGCGATCGTCCATAGCGAGCATGATGAGTTCATCAAGCGCGAACATGCTGAATATCTGGCCCGAAGCATTCCGAATGCAGAATTTATTTATCTTCACGGTGTGAGTCATTTCGCACCGCTGCAGAGACCGGACCAATTCAATGCAGCTATGCTTGCATTTCTCGGCAAAATTCTATGAGGAAGGCGTTATGAGAAACGATGAATTATCCGATGGAGTCGAGCAAGCAGTCATAGAGTGCCAGCGGCGTTTTTGGGCTGCCTTACAACAAAAGGATGCGGAGCTTTTTGTGCAGGTGCTGGCCGAAGATTTCGTCTGCCGGTCCCCCGGGCAGGAGGACCAGGACCGGACTGCGTTCATTGCTAACCTTACGTCTATTTCATTCCCTGTAGTGGGCATTCGCGGCGAAGACATTGCGATCCGAGTTATAGGCGATATCGCCATCCTCACGGGGACACAGGTGGCCCACATGTGCTTACCCAATGGAGCAATGGTCCCTCAACGGCTGGCTCTCACGAACGTCTTCGAAAAAATAGCAGGAATGTGGAAGATGATCCTCGCGCACCCAGTACTCCTGCAGTAAGACGTGTGATGCTTAGCGCTGACAGCTGGGACAATAGAACGTGTTGCGTCCGCCAATTCGAATATAAGCAATCGGAGTGCCACAGCGCGGACAAGGCTCACGTGTTTTCTCAAAGATATAGCGACGATGGGTGGCTTGACCCTTAACCCCGAACAGATCTCGTTGTGTGCCGCGCAGGGCAATGCCTTCGGAGAGCATCTTTCCAATCGCCTCGTGCAGCCGCATCAGCTCGACTTGTGTGAGTGAGCTAGCTGCGCGACGTGGATCGATTCCCGCCAGCCACAGGCTTTCATCGGTATCCCGGTTGCCGAGCCCGGCGAGCACACGCTGGTTCAACAATACTGACTTCAACACACCGCGCCGTCGCGACAGTTGTCTGGCAAGCACATCGACGCTAAAGTTCGGGTCCAGCGCTTCGGGGCCGAGGGAATGGAGAGCGAGCTGTTCTGCCAGGGCCTCCGGCGACGCCACAGCTGCGCGAGCATAACCAAGCTTATCGATCAGGCGCAAGTCCTGGTCTTGATCGAGATACCAGACAATCAAAGTCTCCGCGAGGCGCGGCTGCGCGGTCGGCGCCAGCGCCAACGTCCCCCACAACGCGAAATGAACGGCGAGTACGAGATCGCCGGAGAGAGGCAGCAGGATGTATTTTGCCCGGCGATGGGACTCTAGCACCACGCGATGGGTGAGCAGGGACGTAAACTCGTCCACGGTGGGGAAACGCACCGCGGCGGGTAAAAGAACGTCGGTCCGAGCAATCGTCCGCCCGACCACGGCTTCGCGCAGGTCGCGTACAATCGTTTCGACTTCAGGCACTTCTGCCATGATAAATATAACGAACCGGTGGGATCACTGTCATGTCAGAAGTCAAACGCTGCGTAAACATGCTCATTAGGGTAAACTACGACATACCCGTCCTACTTTATAAATAATTAGAGGTTTACTATGTCCGCCACCGTGCTCATGCTTTTCGTTGTTACATCGTTTGTCGCGATTGCGACCCCGGGTCCCACCGTCTTGCTTGCACTATCCAATGGCGCGCGCTTTGGCACCCGCGTGGCGTTGTTCGGACTGCTTGGCGCCATGCTGTCGGATCTGATTCTTATTGGTACTGTATCTATCGGTCTGGGTGCGGTCCTGGCTGCTTCAGAAGTAGCGTTTCAAATATTGAAGTGGATTGGTGTCGCTTATCTCTTGTATCTCGGCGTTCAGCTCTTGCGAACAAAACCGCTATCAAAGTCTGACATGCCTCAAGGGCTAAAAACGCCCACCTCACATACCCATCGACTCTTTCTTAAATGTCTGTTAATCGCCCTGACCAACCCCAAGGGTTACTTGTTCTTCTCAGCCATCCTTCCGCAATTTGTGAATCCACAGGACCCGCAATTTCCTCAATATGTTGTGCTTGCGCTGACGTTCACGCTGATCGATGGGCTGGTGATGCTTGGTTATGCCAGCAGTGGCGCGCGAGCCGTACAATTCTTCCGCACTCCCATGACCATGGTTTGGATCAATCGCTTCAGCGGAGGCGCGCTAATTACACTGGCCGGTGCCTTAGCGCTCTATCGACGTTCCCACGATTAATTTGTGAGGTGTCATCTACATGAGCAATGCATTCGAAGCCATAATCAACATCCTTACAGCACGAGACGTCGCCTACACAGTGCATGAGCATGTCCCCTCGTATACGTTTGCCCACGCAGAGGAGCGTTTACCATTTCCAGCTGAGCGCCTTCTAAAGACAGTCGCGTTTCGAATCAAGAATGGATCCTATCTTCTCGCCGCTGTGCGGGGTCCAGATCGCATCGACTACCGTAAGCTCGCGGCCGCGAGTGGAGCCAAACGTGCCGATATCGTCCGGCTTGCTCCGGAGGAAGTCAAGGACGCGTTTGGGATTGAGGCAGGAAGTCTCAGTCCCATTGCTCTGCAAGCCGAGCCCAAGGTTTTCTTCGATACGCAAGTTCCAAATGAGGAAACCGTGTTTTGTGGGATCGGGCGGGCCGACCGGACGCTCGAGATTCGTCTGAGCGATCTCGTGCAGATCACCGGCGGACAAGTTCTGCCGCTGATACAGGATGCCCAATAATATCGCTCGGCGCTGTGTGGATTCCATATTCACTGGGATGACCAGCAAGATCATTAATGCCTGGACCTATCATGCTGATATCGAAGTAATGGTAGAGCAGAAAAACGTTTGAGCTCGAAGTGAGTGGAGATTATGGGTGCGGCTATAACGCCACGATCCTTGTTGAGTCGGATCCGTATTTATTCATCACTGAAACAGACAAGACCAATAACCGAGGCAGCGCGACAATCCTCGTCTCCAGTATCTGCTAAGCTGCAGATCTGGCGCACATCCCGCTTTTTAAGACAAAGATGGGTTGTCTTGCAGACAACCCATCTCTTGGTTTACGGCATGAGCTAGGCTACCGTAATACTCTGATCCAGATACACATCCTGTATGGTATTCAGGAGCTTCACACCTTCTGCCATCGGGCGCTGGAAGGCTTTGCGTCCGGAGATGAGACCCATTCCGCCAGCGCGCTTATTGATCACTGCGGTCGCGGCAGCTTCGACAAAGTCGTTCTCACCTGAGGCGCCACCGCTGTTGATAAGGCCAACGCGGCCCATGTAGCAGTTCGCC
>LLBY010020886.1_pt1 | contig 10612 bp, 7 predicted proteins | sample 1489401 | NCBI WGS metagenome assembly LLBY01 (sample SAMN04092656, study PRJNA295927) | soil metagenome | biome: Soil prokaryotic community; feature: Bulk soil; isolation source: soil from tomato rhizosphere | host: tomato cultivar Hawaii 7996 | place: South Korea | collected 2011-11-01
TGGCAGGGCGGATTTACGCTTTCCACGTAAAGGATATGCGCGCCGACCGCAGCATGGTCGCAGTGGGGCAGGGGACGATCGATTTCGCCGGGCTGTTCAAGCGTAAGGGAAGCGCCGGGGTGGGCCATTTCTACGTCGAGAATGACCAGGCGCCCGCTCCCTATCTTCCCGATATCAGCACCAGCTTCCAGGCGGTGCGCGCCCTCCGCTTCTGACCGGCATCGAAAGGAAACAGGATTATGGGCTCGACCAGCAGGTTCGATGCGATCGTTGTAGGATCAGGTGTCAGCGGCGGATTCGCGGCGAAAGAGCTCACCGAAAAGGGCCTGCGTGTCCTGATGCTCGACAGGGGCGTCATGGTCGAGCATGGCCAGGACTACCCGTATGATGGCAAGCCCGCATATGAAATCCCCGCGCGCAACATCATGCCGGAACAATTGGCGGACAAAGACTATTTCATCGGAAAGCATGGCTGGGCGACCCCCAGCAACCGTGGCTTTTACAATGACGATCGACTGAACCCCTACGCCTATGACGAAGGCAGCAAATTCTACTGGATTCGTCCCGGCGCGGTGGGCGGGAAGTCACTGATCTGGGGACGATGGAGCTTTCGATGGGCACCCGAGGACTTCAGCGCCAACAAGCGTGACGGGATCGATGGCGAATGGCCGATCGGTTATGACGACATTGCGCCCTGGTACAGCTATATCGAGAAATATATCGGCGTTTCGGGATCTAGAGAGAATCTGCCTTATCTACCCGATAGCGAATTCCAGCCGCCGATGCCGATGAACATCGCGGAAAAATGGATGAAGCAGCAGATCGAAACTCAATATCCGGGTCGCAAGCTGATCAACGCCCGGCTATCCAACCTGACCGAGGACAAGCCGGAGCAAAACCGCACCAAGTGCCAGTTGCGTAATCAGTGCAGCAACGGCTGTTCCTTCGGCGCCTATTTTTCCACGCAGTCGGTGACATTGCCCGCCGCGCGCGCGACGGGACGACTGACGCTCAAGTCGGATGCGGTGGTGACCAACCTCGAATATGATCCGGCGGCAAAGCGCGTGACCGGGGTCCGTTTCATCGATGCCAAGACCGGCCAGGCCGAAGTGGTGAGCGCGAACATTGTCTTTCTTTGCGCTTCGGCGATGGCATCGACTCAGATCATGATGAATACGCGTGCGCCGGGGAGCGAGCGCAGTCATTTGGATTCCAGCGGCACTCTTGGCCGATATGTGATGGATCATATCTTCCGAGTTCAAGTCACCGGCGAGATGCCGGGCATGGAAGAGTATATCGAATATGGCAGGCGGCCCGGCGGCGTCTACATTCCGCGTTTCCGCAATATCGGTGGGGACGAGGGCGTGGGTTTCAAGCGCGGTTACGGCTATCAGGGAAGTGCATGGCGCGAGGCGCGGAAGCCGGTCGGCTTTGGCGCGTCGATGAAACATGACATGCGTAGCTATGGGCCGTGGATGTTCTCGATTGGCGCGTTTGGCGAATGCCTGCCCTACAAGGACAACCGGGTTTCATTGCATTCCGACAAGGTCGATCGCTTCGGCGTTCCGCTGATGCGTTTCGATGTCACTTTTCGGGAGAATGAGCTGCGGATGATGGTCGATGCGCGCGCTCAGGGCGAAGCTATGCTCAAACGTGCCGGGCTAAGCAACATCTGCACCAAGGTTGACGAGCATGTCCCCGGCGAGGCGATCCACGAAATGGGCGGCGCGCGCATGGGCGCTGATCCACGCGCGTCGGTGCTGAATAAATGGAGCCAGGCGCATGATGCTTCGAACCTATATGTCACGGACGGTGCCCAGATGGCGTCGGTTTCCTGTGTGAACCCGTCGCTGACGTTCATGGCACTGACGGCACGGGCGGCGGATCACGCGGTCAGGCAGATGAACCCGGCATGAGAGCATCTTGAGAATCTTCACGTGATCGACGAGATCATTGAATGTAATCCTTTACATCATCTCTGTTTCTGTTAGTCATGTCCCGCTGCAAAAAATGACGGCTCAGCAGAATAAGTTTGAAACGGCACCGGGCAAAGTTGCCTGAGGGGAGGAAATAATGAGGGGTTTGAAGCTTTTGAACGCGCTCGCCTGTACCACATCGGTTGGTGCAATGGCGATTTGCCTGCCATCTCATCTCATGGCGCAAACGGGCGGAGCATCGGCGACTGCCACGCAGGACGGTTCGGTTGACGAGATCGTCGTGACAGGCGTCCGCGCCAGCCTTGAACGGTCGATCGAGATCAAGCGCAATTCATTCGGTGTCGTAGACGCCATCTCCGCCGAAGATATCGGCAAATTCCCTGACACCAACCTTGCTGAGTCGCTTCAGCGTATCACGGGCGTAGGTATCGACCGCAGCAACGGCGAAGGATCGCAGGTTACAGTGCGCGGATTTGGGCCGAGCTATAATCTCGTCACGCTGAACGGGCGTACGCTCGCCACTGCGCTTGTACAAACGGTCGGGACGGATGGAACGGGTGACGACGCGGTTGGCACTAACCGGTCTTTCGACTTCGCAAACCTCGCTTCGGAAGGCGTGCGTACGCTGGAAGTGTACAAGACCGGCCGCGCCGCCATTCCGTCCGGTGGGATCGGTGCTGCGATCAATATCGTTACGCGCCAGCCGCTTGATGCGAAGGACGGCGGCTTCACCGGTAGTATCGGTGCCAAGGCGGTCTATGACGCGAGTGTCGATGGTTGTCTTGATTGTGGATCGAAGGTCACGCCCGAATTTTCGGGAGTTGTGAACTGGAAAGATCCCAATGAAGTCTTCGGTGTCGCCCTGTTCGGCAGTTATCAGAAGCGCAATTTTACCTCGATCGCAGCGGGGTCGAATAACTGGAACATCCGACCTTACAGCGAGTTCCTGACCAATGGCAGCATTGAGTCCGGCGGCATTTGTCCGCCGGGCGTAACGACGCCGCAACAGGGTTGCACCATTGTGCAGAATGCGCCGACTGATCCGAATCAGCTGGTCGCTTACCCTGACGACAGCGCCTATCATTACGCCGAGGGCAGTCGCGAACGTATCAACGGCCAAGCGGTGGTGCAATTCCGTCCTAGCGATACTGTCACGATCACCGCCGACGCCCTGTTCGCGCAGAACAAGCAGCGCGAAGTTCGATCGAGCCATCAGTTCTGGTTCAATCGTCCGTACAATGAAGTCCGGTTCGACGATAATACGGAAATCCCGACTGCCTATTATCTGCACGAGTTCAACGATGGGACGAAAGACGTTGGCTTTGAGGAGCAGAATCGTGCCCAGAAGAGCAGGCTTCAAGATTATGGCCTGAACATCAAATGGGAGTTCGCCGATAATTTCACGATGAACCTTGATGGTCATATGAGCTATGCGACGAGCCGCCCGGACAATCCGAACGGATTTACCTCCACCCGCGTTGGCGTCGGCGCAAAGGTAGTGGCCGAACATTCTGTCGACTACAGTGGCGATATTCCGGTGCGGCAGGTCACGTTCGGCAACACGCCGCTAGACCTTAACAGCGTGGGCAGCACGGTTGCGCGCACCACGGCATCCACCCAGACCCAGCGCCTCAAGGAATTGCGTGCCGATTTTGGCTGGGATCTTGGGGAAGGAAGCCGGTTCGACTTTGGCGGGGCTTTCCGAACCTCCAATACCCGCATGACCGTGCAGAACGGCTATCAGCCGCTGGGCGACTGGGGCCTTTCCAACCCTGGCGATGTGGAACAGGTCGCACCAGGCCTGCTCACGGCCTTCTGCATGGCCTGCAAATTCGACCATTATAATCCCGGCAACGATCCTGAAACGCTGACCGCATTCCGCGGTGACGCGGCAAAAGTCTATGCCGCGCTGTCGCCCTATTATGCGGGCCTGGGTAACGCCGTCAGCACGTCGGGTCGCGCCGACAACCGCGTAAAGGAAGATATCTGGTCCGCCTATGGGCAGATCACCTGGAACGGCGAAATCGCCGGTCGCAAGGCCAATCTGGTCGCTGGTGCACGGTTCGAGCACACCAAATCCCGTTCCACCTCAATCCAATCCATTCCGGTGGACATTCCGTGGATTGGCCCCATCGATCTTCCGATCGTCATCGGCACAGGAAATTTCGCGCTTCAGGACGGCGGCAGCTACAGCAATCTATTGCCGGCGATGGACTTCCGTATCGAGGTCATGGACAATCTCGTCGCCCGCTTCTCGGCCAGTCGTACGATTGCCCGGCCCAATTATGGAGACCTGTTCAGTGCCACTTCGATCATCGGCGGGGGCATCACCGCGTTGGGAGGTGCCGCGACTGCAGCCGGCGGCAATCCCAGGCTGAAGCCTTTGACATCGGACAATTTCGATCTGTCGCTTGAATATTATTACAAGCCCGACAGCTTCGTTTCGATCGGCTTCTTCGACAAGCGCGTTCACAACTTTGTCGGAGCGGGGCAGACCCAGTCGGCCTTGTTCGGCCTGCGCAACTCGACGTCGGGTGCTCCGGGCACCACTTCGGGTGACGCGGTGGCGGCGTTGCAGGCGCAGAATGTAGCTCTGAATGCTCAAAACCTGTTCGTCATGAGCGCTCTCATCCAGAATCAGGGGTCGGTGGCAGCCGCTACGACCGAATTCATGAACAATTACAACACAGCGACGGGTCAGCTGGATGCGACCTATGCTACGGACATCGCCAATACGCTCGATGTCGCAACCTTGGCGAACGACCCGTTGTGGAGTTTCTTAGTAACGCAGCCGGTCAACAATAAAGACGCACATATATACGGCCTCGAACTTGCCGGACAGCATTTCTTCGGCAATACTGGCTTTGGTATCTCGGCTTCCTATACATTAGTCCGTGGCGACATCAGCTTCGACAATGGGGCCAGTCCAAACAAGGATCAGTTCGCACTTCTGGGGCTCAGCGACTCCGCCAACGTTACGCTGATCTACGACAAGAGCGGGTTGTCGGCGCGGCTGGCCTATAATTGGCGCGACAAATTCCTGTCGAGCTACAACCGCGTGCCGTTCCGCAACCCTGTGTATAACGCGGCATTCGGCCAGCTGGACTTGAACGTCAGCTACGACATCACGCCGCAGATCGCGGTGTCGTTCGAAGGGCTCAACCTGACCAGGGAAAGCGTCAGGACCTATGGCCGCGATGAAAAGCAGCTATGGTACGCGCAGGAACTCGACCGCCGCTTCATGCTCGGTGCGCGGTACAAATTCTGACTGCCACCAACTGAGCCATGTTACGGAAGGGCGCTGTTCACGCAGCGCCTTTTCCGTTTTTCGCCGGTCTTTAAAAGCTGGCGGAGCGAGTGACCATCAACGCTTCTGTGGGGCAGCCCGATATGGCCGATCCGGTTCTTCTCAATAATGTCGATCACGCGGATGTGCGGGTTCGCACTGGACATGGTGCCGAGTTTGGCGATGCGATCAACCTCGTCCGCGTCTTCGTGCCAGAGTTTGAGGAATTGCAACGCGAATATCCCATCCTGCTGCGCCGCACAGCTGGACAATCCCTTCATGCCGTGGTGCTGCTGGGGCTGGATCGGGATGAAAATCTGTTCCTGGCCGATGGTGGATGGAGCGGCCGTTATGTTCCTGCACTACTGGAACGCGGCCCATTCTCGATCGGCGTTGCCGGTCAGGGCGCTGGCGTTTCCGGCGGCGAACCGATGATCCATATCGACCTGGACCATGTCCGGATCAGCAAGGACGAAGGTCATTCGCTGTTCCTGCCGCAAGGGGGCAATTCGCCTTATCTCGATCATGTGGCCGATGTGCTGCGCGCGATCTTCACGGGTGTCGAGATCGAAAAGACGATTTTCGCAGCGTTCGAGGAATATGGGCTGATCGAGCCGATCAGCATCGAGGTAAAACTGGACGATGCGCACCAGTATAAGCTGTCCGATTTCTGCACCATCAGCTTGGACCGGCTGATGCAACTGGACGGCGCCGCGCTGGAAAAGCTGCATCGCGCCGACTATTTTCGCGCTGCGATTTGGATCGCTTCGTCCTTGCGCAACATCAGCCGCCTGATCGATATGAAGAACGCGAAGGGCGGCTGAACGCGGGAAGGGTGTCGTGGCGATGGCGATCATGGGCACAAGGACGAAGGAACTGACCGGCATCTCGCCGGATGCCATTCCGTTCGAGGACCTGATCGCGGGTGATCGGCCCGTGATCCTGAAAGGCGTTGCGCGCGACTGGCCCTTGGTTCGCCATGGCCTGGAATCGGCGCAGGCGGCGATGCGCTATCTTTCCAGTTTTTATCAGGGGGCGCTGGTTACAACCTTCATCGGCGGGCCGGACATCAATGGCCGGTTCCACTATACGCCCGATGTGACAGCGCTCAATTTCACCTCCGAACGCATGCGGCTCGATGCGTTTTTCGAACAGGTTCTGGCGCATGGCGACGTTTCTCACCCGCCCAGCTACTATGTCGGTTCGACCGATGTGGATGCGTATCTGCCCGGCCTGCGCGTCGAAAACGACCTAAAGCTGGATATTTCCCGTCATGCGAGCGCTCCGCCGCTGGTCAGCATCTGGATGGGAAATCAAACCGTCGCTTCGGCACATTGGGACAGTTTCCATAATCTCGCCTGCTGTATGGTGGGCGGCCGCCGTTTCACCCTGTTTCCGCCTGAGCAGGTGGAAAACCTCTATCCCGGCCCGCTGGAACCCACGCCGGGTGGGCAGCCGGTGTCCATGGTGGATTTCGCCAATCCCGATCTTGAGCGCTTTCCACGCTTCGCAGAAGCCCTGAAAGCAGTCGAGGTGGCCGAACTGGAGCCGGGCGACCTGCTCTTCTACCCGCCGCTCTGGTGGCATCATGTAGAAGGGATCGGCAGTTTCAATGCGATGATCAACTATTGGTGGAGCGCCGCGCCGTTGTTCATGGACTCGCCGATGAATACGCTGCTCCATGCGATGCTGAGCCTGCGTGACCGGCCGGAGCGTGAAAAGCAGGCATGGCGCGCGATGTTCGACTATTATATCTTCGGCCCGTCGGATCGTGCGGCAGCACATCTCCCCGATCCCGCACGGGGCATGCTCGCGCCCCTGGACGATCTGCGCGCGCGGCGGTTGCGCGCGATGCTGCTCAACCAACTCAATCGGTAGCGATACACTCGCGTCGTTTCAGGCAGCGGCCAGCCCGGAATTAGCCGCGTCCAGTTCGCCGCTTTCACGCGCCTTCTTCCCATAGACCGCTTCGAACAGGGGGGTCGCCATCACCGTGGTGGCGATCGCCATCAATACCATCATGGAAAAGAGCGTGGGGCCGATAATGCCCTTTTGAAGGCCGATATTGATGATGATGAGTTCCATCAACCCGCGCGAGTTCATAAGCGCGCCAATGCCCAGCGCGGTCCGATTGTCCTCACCCGACAGGCGCGCGGCAGCGTAGCAGGCACCGAATTTGGCAAGGATGGAAATCATAAGGACGCCAAGCGCGACCAGCAGCAGCGGGATGGAATTGACCATGTCCATCCGGGTGTTAAGCCCCGAATAGGTAAAGAATATCGGCAATAGCAGCACGACGGCCAACGGTTCGACCTTGCGCTTCAGTTCCTGGACGAACAGCCCGCGCGGCATGCACGCGCCCATCAAGAACCCGCCGAAGATCGCGTGGATGCCGATCGCATCCATCAGGAACGCTGCGAAGCAGAACAGCATCATGGTGATCGCCAACACCTGCGTGCTCATCTCTCCTCTCGCTTCGACCATGCGTCCGAGTGGAGCCATCCAGCGGCGGCCGCACGTCATCATGAATCCCGCGAACAGGATCGCCCCACCAATAGCGATCACCGCCACGCCAGGGCCACCGCCAAAGGTGGCAAGGACGATCGCGAGCACGCACCAGGACGCGGCATCGTCGAACGCGCCGGCTGTCAGGCTAAGCGTTCCGAGCGCACTATTGGCCAGACCTCGCTCATTGATGATGCGTGCCAGCATGGGAAAGGCGGTGAGGGCGATGCACGCGCCCATGAACAGGGTCGCGTTCGCCTGGCTGATCCCGGCGGTGAACAGCCCGGGTATCGTCAGCAGATAGGGGGTGACCAGCGCAGCGAGGATGAATGGCGCGATGATCCCGGCGGCGGAGACGCTGGCCGCGCTCTTTGCCTTCGACCTGAAATGATCGAGCCGCAGTGTCAGCCCCACGATGAACATGTACAGGCCCACGCCCAGTTGGGCACCGACATAGAGGACGTTACGGGTTTCCTTAGGGAAAATCGCGTCCTGCAGGCCGGGGAGTAACAGGCCGAACAAGGATGGGCCAAGGACCACGCCCGCGATCATCTCGCCCACCACCTGCGGCTGTTTCAACAGCTTCTGACCAAGCCAGCCGACCACGCGGCAGGTCAGGATGATCACCGCAAGTTGCAGGAAGAAGCGGATGCTGTAGTCCGATGGCGCGTAGCTTGTAAGTGCATGCACTTCTGGCCCGTGGGGCGCGAAAATATCGCCTAGTGCATGCCCCGCTTGGCTCAGCCAATCAGCCATTCCTGTCCTCCGTCCCTCAAATTTCCCAGGCATCTGCCGCGCCTTGCCGACATCATCCCAACGCCGGAGGCAGGGAAATGCAAGCAGAAACGTGAAAACGTTTACATTGTCACATCGTGATCGGTATTAATGCCCGGTCGAAGGCGTGCTTCACACCATCAGGCGGTGCCGCCGCCAGAATGCGACGCCACAGTGCAGGAGAGGGCATTATGGAAAATCAAGGGGTCAAGCGCGTCGTAATTGCCGGTGGCGGCACCGCTGGCTGGATCGCCGCGGCGGCGCTCGTCACGCAACTCGGCCCGCTGCTCGACATCACGCTGATCGAGTCGGAGGAAATCGGGACCGTCGGCGTCGGCGAATCGACCATTCCCACCGCGCGGACATTCCATCGCATGATCGGGCTGGATGAGCGCGATTTCATGCGTGAGACTGAGTCCACCTTCAAACTCGGCATCCTGTTCGAAGATTGGGCGAGGATCGACGACAGCTATATCCACAGCTTCGGGATGATCGGCAAATCCACCTGGATGGCTGATTTTCACCATATTTGGATGGCCGCGCACGAGCAGGGGCTGGCGAGCGATCTGGGGGATTATTGTTTCGAACTGCAGGCGGCGAAGGCAGGCCGGTTCGCGACATCCGACGACGCTAACATCAATTATGCCTACCATCTCGATGCCGGCCGTTATGCGCGCTACCTTCGCCAGTTCGTTGAGGCGAGGGGCGTCAGGCGGGTCGAAGGGAAAATCGTCGAGGTTCAGCAGAATGCGCAGAACGGTTTTATCGAGACGCTGCTGCTCGATTCCGACGCGCGTATCGAAGGCGACCTCTTCATCGATTGCACCGGCTTTCGAGGGCTTCTGATCGAACAGACGTTGAAGGCGGGTTATGAGGATTGGTCACACTGGCTGCCCGCCAACGCCGCATTGCCGTTGCAGAGCGCCTCGGTCGGCCCGGCTTTGCCCTATACGCGTGCGATGGCGCATCAGGCCGGATGGCAATGGCGCATTCCGCTACAGCACCGCGTCGGCAATGGCTTGGTCTACAGCAGCGAATTCATGTCCGACGATGCTGCGGCCGATCTGCTTCACAGCCGTGTCGAAGGCGACATTCTGGTTCAGCCGCGCCCAGTCCGCTTTCAGGCTGGGCGACGCCGATCCGTATGGGAGAAAAACTGCGTGGCGCTCGGTCTGTCGAGCGGGTTTGTGGAGCCGCTGGAATCGACCAGCATCCACCTCATCATGATCGGCGTGACGCGCCTGATCCAATCCTTCCCCTTCGGCGGGGCGAATGAAGCGGTGGCAACCCACTTCAACAACCAATGCCGACGCGAGCTTGAGAGCATTCGCGATTTCGTCGTGTTGCATTACAAGCTGACCGAGCGGGACGATAGCGAGTTCTGGCGCTATTGCCGCAACATGGAAGTGCCTGATTCCCTTGCCCAGCGCATTGCCTTATTCCGTGAGTCCGCCATGGCCTATCAGTCGCCGGACGATCTGTTTCGGGTGGATTCCTGGGTGCAGGTCATGCTGGGACAGCGCCTGAAACCCCGCCGGTATCACCAAGTTGGTCGCCTCATTCCCCGCGACCAGCTTTGCGACTCGCTCGGCCACCTCAAGACGAACATCGTCAATGCGGTCTCAAGCTTGCCCTCGCACCACAGCTTCGTGGAACAATACTGTCGGGCCAGTTGACGTAGCCCATTCCTGTATGATGATCATCGGCTGGTTGACGATCCTCGGATAGACCATGTCGAGCAGTCAGCAGATCTTGCTGAGCGTAATCTCCGCCATCTTCTCGCGCTCGTTTTTCGCGATCCATTCCTTGGCGACCGCCTTGAAGATGTCGTTCTCCTCGACACAGGCCTTGGCGCGCGACCTTCTGCCCATAGGATGGATTCAGGCCCGCTGCTATCACGCGGCGGGCTTCTTCCCGCCGGCCGCGCGCATCGGCAAGGCTGACGTCCGGCCAGACGCCAAAAGCCAAGGTGCGGTGTTTTCGAGATGACGGTAATCAAGCCGCCGCAGCTTGGAGCCATTTGCCCCACGAGGAGATAGAGACCACCATCGTTGGATGGCTTATAGTCGCTCTCACGCGGTTTGTTTCTGCCAGATAAAGCGCTGATCGA
>LLBY010000049.1_pt4 | contig 10609 bp, 11 predicted proteins | sample 1489401 | NCBI WGS metagenome assembly LLBY01 (sample SAMN04092656, study PRJNA295927) | soil metagenome | biome: Soil prokaryotic community; feature: Bulk soil; isolation source: soil from tomato rhizosphere | host: tomato cultivar Hawaii 7996 | place: South Korea | collected 2011-11-01
GTGCGGCTTTTCTCCAGACGTTTTGCCGTACAGGAACGGATCGGTCAGCAGATTACAGATACTTTGGAAACCATGCTGCACCCACACGGAGTAGCTGTCTACTTGGAAGCGCGCCACTTATGTGTGGAAATGCGTGGCGTACGAGAAATGGCGCCGATGACCCGTACTACTGTTTGGCGTGGGCATTACGCTAACGATCCGGCTCTGCGATCTGAATTCTTTACTGCCTGCGGTTTGCAGCGAAACGAGCGGTAAATGGAGGCAGCCGCCTGCACAAGAAAGGAAGTGAGATGGATCAGGTCTTCATTAGGGACTTGGTTGCGCGTGGAATAATTGGGGTCAATGACTGGGAGCGTGAAAAGCCACAGGAAATCCTGATCAATATCGTTCTTTTTGCCGACCTGCGTGAGGCCGGAAATAGTGACAATATTCGAGACAGTGTGAATTACAGGACGGTAGCGAAGAAGGTGCTGGCACACGCAGAAACAGCCCAGCGGCAGACGGTTGAAGCGCTAGCCGCGGACCTGGCGCGTTTATGTCTTGAGGAGCCAGGCGTACAGCAAGTTCGTGTGCGGTGGAAAAGCCGGGCGCGGTGCGGTTCTCAAGGTCTGTGGGAGTCGAGATTGAGCGGACCAAGAGTGAGCTAGTGTGAAGCATGCGGCGAGTGGATGGTTTTTGGTTTCTTGTTGTAGAGCGTGATCGAAAAGGAGATAATAATAATGCTGTATGTAAAGCGTGTTTATGAGGCGCATAAAGCTAACGACGGTACCCGGTATTTGGTCGAAAGGTTCTGGCCGCGCGGGATGAAAAAAGAGAATCTGAAGATGAATTCCTGGTTGAAAGAGGTTGCTCCCAGCAGTGACTTAAGGCGTTGGTTCGGGCACGACCCGGCCAAGTGGGATGAATTTCAACGCCGATATCGGGCCGAACTGGATACGAATCCCAGTGCATGGAAGCCATTGTTAGAAAGTTTGAAACAAGGTAATGTCACCCTGCTTTACTCTGCGCGCGATACTGAGCACAATAATGCCGTTACACTCAAGTCCTATCTTGAAGAACGCCTGGCAGCCTGAAGAGAATAGAAGTTTTAGCGACGCGTTACGCATCCAGCGAGGAATGCGAAACATCCGTAAGCCTGCCTTCTGAAATCCTATTTGATGTAGCGCGGTCGGGTCATGTTTTCTGGAGAAAGGATTTCATCCAGTGCAGCTTTGGTAAGGTAACCCTTTTGTAGGACGATTTCGTATACCGAATCGCCCGTGGCCAAGGCAAGGTTTGCGATCTCCGTTGATTTTTCATAGCCTATGTAAGGATTGAGCGCAGTGACCAGCCCGATGCTGTGTTCGACCATGCGCCTGCAGATTTCGCGGTTTGCGGTGATGCCCGTGATGCAACGTTCAGTCAAAGTGCGGCAGGCCCGCCCAAGCAGATCGAGGGAGGTGAACAAATTGTAGGCGATGACTGGCTCCATCGCATTCAACTCCAGTTGTCCTGCCTCGGCGGCCATCGTAATGGTTAGGTCGTTGCCGATGACCTCAAAGGCTACTTGGTTAACGACCTCAGGGATAATTGGGTTGACCTTTCCGGGCATGATGGTCGAGCCAGGTGCCATCGGCGGCAGGTTGATCTCGTACAACCCCGCGCGGGGGCCTGAGGACAGAAGGCGCAGGTCATTGCAAATTTTGGAGAGCTTGACCGCCACACGCTTGAGCACGCCCGAAAGCTGTACGTATGCGCCTGTATCCTGGGTGGCTTCCACCAGGTTTTGTGATTCGATCACAGGAACGCCGCTAATCTCAGCCAACTTCATAGTCACCAGGTGTGCGTACTCAGGGTGAGAATTAAGTCCAGTGCCAATGGCTGTAGCGCCCATGTTGATTTCGTGGATCAAAGACTGTGCCTCGCGCACGCGGGCAATGTCCTCACTCATCATCACTGCCCAGGCGCCAAACTCCTGTCCGAGGGTCATCGGCACAGCATCCTGAAGTTGAGTACGACCCATTTTGATGACATCAGCAAATTCATGGCTTTTGGCCGCAAACGCCTGGCGCAGCCTTTCCATTTCGTGCAAGAGTCCATCCATGGCCTGGCTCAACGTCAGGCGCAAAGCGGTGGGATAAACATCGTTGGTCGATTGCGACATGTTGACGTGGTTGAGGGGGTGAAGAATATCGTAACGGCCTTTCTCGTAGCCCATCTGTTCAAGCGCCACATTGGTAATCACCTCATTGGCGTTCATATTGGTCGAAGTGCCTGCGCCACCCTGAATCATATCGACCACAAATTCATGATGGTGGTGGCCGCCAATCAGCAAATCGCAAGCCTTGGTAATGGCTTGGGCGAGGTGCGATTCCAATAGGCCAAGCGCCGTGTTGGTCCATGCAGCGGCTTTTTTGATGTAAGCCAGCGATTTGACAAGTTGCGGGTAATGCGCAATGGGAATCCCCGTCATATTGAAATTCTCCAGTGCGCGCAGAGTCTGGATGCCATAATAGCGATCGGCGGGGACTTCACGTTCGCCCAGCAGGTCATGTTCGAGTCGGGTTTGAGTCATGTAATCCTCCAGAGATACAGGTAGGTCTATGCAAGTCGTCAACGTTAGCTGACGGCTCTTAGAGTCTTTTGCTGTTCAAGCATATCATCTATTTTCCGATGCAAGAAAATGCGCATACTCCTTTGAAGGCTCTCAAAGAAATCCGCCAAATTGTGGAGGACAAATACGTACTTCCACGCTTATCGTTCCCCCTTTGTCAGGCTAAAGTCACCATGCGTCTAACCAACTCAGAAGATCCGTGTGAACCACTCTAGCAGAGAGCCAATTCGCAAGGTAATACTTCTCTCAATTTTTTTCTACATGGTTTGAGAGCAGGTAATGTCGTTCCCGAAGAACAAAAAATGTATTTGCCCAGTCGACGATTTTGAATGGAGTAAAGAGTTTCTAGGATAAAATCAGTTCAGGAAATCTCTACTAGCGACCAAAAAGTCCTCAAACCTCAACGGAGTATTCATGCAAAGATTGAACCTCTGTCGATTGCCAATTCTTGAGGAAGCTTACATGCAATATCTGTTTTCTGACCTGATTGCAGTCCCTGACATCCAACGACTCTTGTTTACTTTTCATTCGGGCAGTGGGATACCGACTGAGATCCTAGATGTGGATGGTCAAATCATTGTTGCTTCTCCAGCCCAAAATATGTGGCACGAATTCCATCCGGATGTCTTTCGGTTCAGAAAGAGCGACGGCAAAATCTCTTTCCAAAAAAATGAAAATTCATTGTGGCGTGACGAACCCATCAGGGGTCTATTCCAGTATGCTCGTGCTATTCATCTTGAAGACCGGGAGATAGGCACCCTCTTTCTAGGGCCGGTTTTTCATACTCAGCCAGGCGAAAATGTAATTCGCCAGTTGGCGCAGGAGCTTAGTCTCGATGAAACAGCTTTTCTGGAGAATGTGAAAAAAGTGCCCATTGTCACTGAGAAGCAAGCTCAGAGTTATGTTGAGTTTCTTGTTCAATTGATCCAGGACAGGGCAAAAATGGGACTCAACGAGAATCGCCTGATTGAGAGCCTGAAAGCCTCACAAGGGCGGGAAGCAAAACTGCAAAGTGCTTATGACGAGTTGAAAGCTCGCTTCTTGCAGAGAACAGAAGAACTGCAGAGAGCCAATGAAGCCTTACAAGAGAGTGAACAGCGCTTCCGAGTTGCGTTGATTGACACGCCAATTGTAGTATTTAACCAGGACCTTGACCTTCGCTATACCTGGATATACAACGCTCAGAGTTATGCAGATCAACCCGTGATCGGAAAAACCGATGCCGATTTGTTCTCTGCTGAAGACGCCATGCGCCTGACTGCCTTGAAACGGAGAGTTATAGCAGCAGGATTGTTAACGCGGGAAGAAGTATCGGTGACAGTCAATGAAAGAACGAACTTCTATGATATGACTCTGGACCCCCTGTTTGATGCAGATGGCGCTGTCACGGGATTGACCTGTGCGGCTACAGACATCACTGAGCGTAAAGAGATCTATGATCAGATGCGGCGCAGACTCTCTGAGAGTGAAAGCATTCAGAGGATTGCTCAGGGCTTACTGCAAAAGATTGGTCTCGACGAAGTACTTAAGATCGTTTGCGCTGAAGCCATGCAGCTAACTGGCGCAACAGGCAGTGCGGTTTTGCTCCTCGAAGAGGATGGGTGGCTGAGAGTAACCAAAAGTGCGGGCTCACCAACATATGCATTAAACCGTCTGCCGGTTAGCGGATCGTTTGCAGGTCGTGCTTTCCAGACGGGCGACCATGTATGGGTAAATCTTCAGGATAGCGACCCTGATGAGGCGCATCAATTGCAGCACTATCCGTGGATTCAAGGTTTGGTTTCTCTGCTAGTGGTTCCTTTAAAAGTGGATGCAAAAGTGATTGGAATACTCAATATCCTGAATAAGCCAGGTGAACTTACTCAGGAAGATATGCGAATTATCGATCTGTTCGCGGATCAAGCTGCCATTATCATTGAGCACGTCCGCTTACAATACCAGGCTGAACAATTAGCCGTGCTGGAAGAACGCCAGCGCCTGGCGCGCGAGCTGCATGATTCCGTCACGCAGGCTCTTTACAGCGTCACTTTATATGCCGATGCCGCTCACATGGCGTTTTCGGCGGAGAAGTGGGAGGCTCTGGAGAGCAACCTGCAGGAAGTGCGAAATATGGCACGAGAAGCAATGTACGATATGCGACTATTGGTTTTCGAGCTGCGTCCCTTTATGCTGGAGACGGAAGGCTTGGCGTCCGCGTTGCGTGCCAGGTTGGCAGCGGTAGAGGGTCGTTCAGGGCTGAAGACGCAGGTCCTTGTGGAGGATGAAAGACGTTTACCAATTGTTATCGAAGAAGAGCTATACAGGATCGCTCAGGAGGGACTAAATAATGTGGTCAAGCATGCCGAGGCAACGCAGGTTCAGATCCAGCTTAAATATGATGAAAATACCGTCTCGTTGGAAATGATTGATGATGGAAAGGGATTTAAGCCGGAAGCTGCTAACCAAAGCGGTGGATTCGGATTGCAGGGTATCAAAGAGAGAGTGCAGCAGTTAGGCGGAACCATGAAGATCGAAAGTGCCCCCCGCAACGGAACGCGTTTAAGCATAAGGATTCCCGCCGAATGAAGCGAGTACGACGAAGCCGGGTGAATGAGCCAGGAGGCGACGAATATGAGTAAGACACCGATTACGCTATTGGTGGTAGATGATCAAACGATTGTGCGTAAGGGTATACGTGCGCTTTTGGAACAAGTGGATGATATCAGTGTGATCGGTGAAGCTGCTGACGGCGAAGAAGCAGTAGCTCAGGCAAAATTGCTCGATCCGGACGTAATCTTAATGGACCTGATGATGCCAAAGATGGATGGAATTGCCGCTATTCGAGAAATTCAAGCTGGTAATGTGCCCAAACGGATAATTGCCCTCACCAGCTTCGTTACTGAAGATAAGGTTTTTCCGGCAATAAAAGCCGGCGCAATGGGTTATTTATTAAAGGATTCTGAACCCGAAGATCTCATTACCGCGATCCGAAAGGTCAATCGCGGCGAACCATCTTTGCATCCTGTCGTCGCAAAAATGGTTTTGGAAGAATTAAGCCAGCCGGTCAAGCAGCCGTTAACGCCAAATCCCTTGACGGAACGGGAAGTTGATATTGTGCGCCTGGTTGCGCAGGGACTGAGCAACCGCCAAATCGCTGAACAACTCGTGATCGGAGAAGCAACGGTCCGCACGCATGTAGGAAATGTTCTGAACAAGCTTCACCTGGCTAACCGTGTCCAGGCGACTCTATATGCCCTGCGAGAAGGACTGACATCTCTAAACGAAACAGATAATCTTAGCAACGAGTAATCGTTTTCGTCTGAAATATGTCAAGCGACAGGCCACCAATCGGTGGCCTATTTTTATATCCTCCAATGGACCGATTCGTAAATCCCCAAAGTGTGGATACGGAAATCCACGCCTTGCGGATGACAGATAAAAACAGCTGGGGTATTCTATTAACAAGTCACAAATAACCCGCGAGAATTACAGGTACGATATGCAGGTCCATGAATGGATGACAGCCAATCCCATTACTGTATCTTCAAACGCAACATGCTCTGATGCGTTCCGTTGGATGTTTCTGATGGAACTCCATGCGTTGCCAGTAGTGGATAAAAAAGGACAGTTGGTAGGAATAATGACTGAAAAGGATTTACTCTGTGCCTTGCCCACATCCACAGCTCTGCTCAGTGTGTATGAGATTGACAGCCTCTTCGGCGAAATGAAAGTGGAGAAAGTGATGACCAGACGTGTCATTTCGGTTTCAGAGGATTGTCCCCTGGAAGAAGCAGCTCGCATCCTGGTGGACAACAAAATTCGCAGCCTGCCTGTGACAGGTGGGCAGAAACTGGTCGGCATTATTACCCGGACTGATATCTTTCGGGTGATGATGGAAACGATGGGCGGCCGGTCGGAAGGACTGCGCGTCACGATTCAGCTTCGAGAAGACAAGGGAGAACTTGGCTCAATTACAGATGGAATCATTCACTTGGGCGGTAAGCTCGTCAACCTTTCCACGTTTTGGGGTGACGACCCCCTCAAGCGAAAATTAACATTGAAGGTGCGAAGGATAAATCGAGAAGAATTGCTGCTGATGCTGGAAAGGACTATCGGCGTTCAGGTGATTGATTATTGTGAGAGCCGTGCCGAATCTGAACCACATGCAATATCTCAGGCAACAAGTTTAGGAGTGTTTCCAATTCAGGATCTGGATGCGAAAGTCCCTTAGCCTGTGGATTTAAAATGAAAAATCACGACCGTGATTTGCGCCAAAGTAAAAGGATTCTGATTTGTGATGATGAACCCAAAACGCGGCAAGCACTCAAGGCGTTATTGCTCACTCGTGAGGTTACTTGTGATGAGTCTTCATCAATGATACATGTGGTTGGCGAAGCACACGATGGTTACGAAGCTGTTCGGTTAGTGAAAACTTTCCTGCCGCAAGTGGTTGTGATCGACGCCTGCATGCCGGGTATGGACGGTCTCGAAGCCACCCGTCTAATCAAAAGGCATTGGCCTCAGGTGAAGGTAGTCATACTAACAATGTATGCTGACCAACGGCAGGTGGCACTGGATGCTGGGGCGGATACCTTCCTGATGAAGGGGTGCCTGGCAGAGACTCTGTTCGAGGCCGTGCTGGCCTAGTCCCCAAAGCTGGATCGCTGTCGCCTGAGAGCTAATATAGAGCAGCGAACAATACGTCAAGGAAAAAATATTGGACGTGGGCGCATTTCGATCCTGATTAACAGGAACGCAATTGCGAAGCAAAAAATAAAGGAGTACCTCATGAAGCAGTATCGTTATCTAATTGTAGGCGGCGGTTTGACAGGTGATGCGGCTGTACGCGGCATTCGTGAATTGGATGCAGAAGGTTCAATCGGTATGATCAGCATGGAGCCTGACCCACCTTACACGCGGCCGAATCTTTCTAAGGGACTGTGGAAGGGCCGCCCGCTGGAAAAGATTTGGCGCAATACCGAGAGCCTGGGTGCTGACTTGTACGTAGGACGCAAAGTCACACAACTCGATCCATCGAAAAAATATCTCCGTGATGATACTGGAGAGGAATACACGTACGACAAATTGCTGCTGGCTACAGGCGGCTCTCCCATCCGCCTGCCTTTTGGCGGTGACAATATCATTTATTACCGCGACTTCCAGGATTACCAGCGTCTGCGCGCGTGGACGGAGCGCGGTGAACGTTTTCTAGTCATTGGCGGCGGCTTCATCGGTTCAGAGATCTCCGCAGCATTGACGATGATCGGCAAGAAAGTCGTGATGGTTTTTCCTGAAGAATCCATTGGTGCAAATATTTACCCCGCTGATCTAGCGGAGTTTTTGAATGAGTATTATCGCGAGAAGGGTGTGGAGGTCATACCTCATGATTTAGTGGCGGGCCTTGAATTAACCGGGGATCGCTCCACAGTTCGCACCAAAAGCGGGCGCGTTTTCGAAGTGGATGGCGTTGTAGCCGGAATCGGAATTCGTCCAAACCTTGAACTCGCACAACAGGCTGGACTGCAAGTGGATAATGGAATCGTCGTCAACGAGCACTTGCTGACCTCTGACCCCGATATTTTTGCTGCAGGCGATGTGGCAAGATTCTTCCATTCGGCACTCAGAAAGGGCGTGCGCGTGGAGCATGAAGATAATGCGCTCAGTATGGGAAAACTCGCAGGTCGAAATATGGCAGGCGCGAATGAGACCTATACCCATGTGCCCATGTTTTACTCAGACTTGTTCGAATTGGGTTATGAGGCAGTGGGAGAATTAAATAGCAGGCTGGAAACTGTAGCCGATTGGGAGGAACCCTTCAAAAAAGGTGTGGTCTATTATCTGGACGAAGGTCGTGTGCGCGGCGTTCTGTTGTGGAATGTCTGGGATTCTGTGCCTGAAGCACGCGCCCTGCTCAAAGCATGGGGCCCCTTCAGCGCAGCTGATCTAAAGGGCAGACTGGCTAGTAAGGAGAAGGAGGGGCATGCTGCATCCCTAGTCTTTCCAGGAGTCAACAAATGAAAAGCAACCCTTTGTTGGAGTTGGAGTCTTTCGGGCAAAGCATCTGGATGGATTTTATCAGCCGCGGGACGATCTCTTCCGGTCAGCTCCAGAAATGGATTGAGCAGGATGGAATCAGTGGTGTCACCTCAAACCCGTCGATTTTCGAGAAAGCGATAACAGGAAGCCACGACTATGACGAAGCCATTCGGAACATGATCGCAAAAGGGATGACCAGCGAGGAGACTTTCCAGTCGCTTACTGTGGAAGATATCCAGAGTGTGGCTGACCTCTTGCTCCCAACTTATGATCGGACGGATGGCCGGGATGGCTTTGTCAGCCTGGAGGTCTCGCCAAAGCTGGCATACGATACGATTGGCACAATTGAGGAGGCCCGCCAGCTTTGGTCGCTAGTAGACCGACCCAACGCGATGATCAAAGTGCCGGCAACGTCCGAAGGGATGCCAGCGATCCGGCAACTCACTGGAGAGGGGATCAACGTCAATATCACTCTGTTGTTTGGATTGCCTCGCTACCAGGAAGTAGTAGATGCGTATCTCGGCGGCCTGGAAATGTTGGCGGAGAAGAACAAGCCTCTCAAAGAGACTGCCTCTGTGGCAAGTTTCTTCCTCAGCCGGATCGACGTTCTTATTGATCCTGTGCTTGAAAAGAAAATGAAGATGAATAGCCCGGAGGCTGTCATCGCTCGACGCTTACACGGACAGATAGCGATTGCTTCTGCCAAAGTAGGTTACGAGATATATAAAGCAATATTCGGGAGTGATCGCTTCGCCAGGCTCGCAAGTAAGGGAGCGCGCACCCAAAAATTATTGTGGGCAAGCACGAGTACGAAAAACCCAGCTTACCAAGATACCAAGTACGTGGAGGCGCTGATCGGGCCTGACACCATTAACACTGTACCCATTGAGACGTTAGATGCCTACCGCGATCATGGCAGTCCAGAGCAGAGCCTGGATCAAGAAGTACACACGGCTTATCACTTGTTAAACAAACTTGCATCGATTGGGATCGATCTGAATGTCGTCGCACAGCAACTGGAAAACGAGGGGGTGGAAAAATTCATCGCGGCATACGACCAATTGATGGCTTCACTCAGAGAAAAAACAGCTGTTGTGCATGAACATTAGTGACTCAACACAATGAAAAATATGAATTCGTGCGTAGGTCAGTTGCAAGGTGTTTGCAAAAGGAAGATTTATGAAATCCATCAATTTGTTTGAAGATTGGCAGTTCGATAACAATGGACCACACGCGAATCCTTTACATGTCGATAGGAATGGCAGGGCCATTCTATTCACGCTAAAGTGTGAACAAACGATTCGCGAACACAATGCCCCAGGCTCACCTTTTTACGCCATCATTCTCAGCGGACGAGGTATCTTTACAGGAGGAGATGGTGTGGAGCGGATCCTTGGTCCAAATACACTCCTTGTGTTTGAACCCGGTGAACAGCATACTGTCCGCGCTCTGGATGAACTCGCCTTTGTTGGTTTTCTGCATGGAGCGCCAGGTGCTCAAATAAAGCCACCAATTCTTAGCAAAACGGATGAGGGGGTAAGGTAAAAGTGCTTTGTTATCTCGAACTGACAGCGAAACGAGAGGTGCGTACAATGGAAAATGGAAATACCCCGGAACTATGGGAATGGGCTGAATATTATTGTCCCTGGTGTTATGTTGCAGCCGTGCGACTGCACAAGATCATGCCCGAGTATGAGGGACGTGTGAGGGTGCGGCAGCGGGCCTTTCCCCTGGAAATCTATGGGGGCGGTCCGCCCAATCGCAATGAGCTCGAATTGGAAATATGGTTGGCGGCCTTGCAGGAGCCAGAGGCAGTCTTCAAGCCTTTTAAAGAAGATTGGCCATCCACCACATTACCAGCTTTCGAAGCTGCGTGGTGTGCTTTTCAACAAGGCGAGACGATTGGCCATGATTTTGACCTGCGAATCCGCAGGGCTTTTTTCTACGAGGGTCGCAATATTGGGGATTCAGAGGTTGTATTTGAACTCGCCCGCGAAGCGG
>LLBY010049498.1_pt1 | contig 10609 bp, 10 predicted proteins | sample 1489401 | NCBI WGS metagenome assembly LLBY01 (sample SAMN04092656, study PRJNA295927) | soil metagenome | biome: Soil prokaryotic community; feature: Bulk soil; isolation source: soil from tomato rhizosphere | host: tomato cultivar Hawaii 7996 | place: South Korea | collected 2011-11-01
GTCATGCACCTCGCGCGTCCGGTTTGAGGTGATGATCACGACCGGCGGGTTCGAGGTCCTGATCGTTCCGATCTCGGGAATCGTGATCTGAAAATCGGACAGGACCTCGAGCAGGAAGGCTTCGAATTCCTCGTCGCTGCGGTCGAGCTCGTCGATCAACAGGACCGCTGGTTTCTGTCTGGACTGTTCGATCGCTTGCAGAAGCGGACGGCGCAATAAGAACTCGGGCCCGAACAATTCTGACTCGTCGGCTTTCTCACCGCGTGATTCCAGCAGACGGATATGCATCATCTGACGCGTGTAATTCCATTCATAAACGGCGTGATGCACATCCAATCCCTCGTAGCACTGAAGGCGGATCAGATCCGTATCGAGCAGCGCCGCCAGGACCTTGGCGACTTCGGTCTTGCCGACGCCTGCCTCGCCTTCGAGGAAGAGCGGGCGACCTAATTTCAATGCAAGATAGAGCGAGGTGGCAAGTCCACGCTCCGCAATGTAGCGCCGTTCGCGCATCGCAGATTGTAGTTCATCAATGGAAGTGAAGTTCAAGAGATCCTCTCACCGGGAGTAAGGCTCCGTCTTACATAACGTTCCCAAGTTACATTTCGTTTACACCATCAAGGACGAGAGTTGTTTTTCGTAGCAGAAAAAGACACTCTCTCCAAAAACGAAACGAGCAATGGGGAAGCTGAGGTGCATGGGATTTCATGTAGTGTACTCGAAATCGAAGAAACCGCGACGAGTCCCACGAAAAGCCGGGGTGCCTGAGATTCGCAGGCAATTCACGTTAATCAAAGTAGCTTACAAATCGCTAAGTAACGTAATGTTCAGCTTCACGTCGTGCTATAGGAAATGACTTCGGTTTGTCAACGGGCGCAGACGTTTGCCCGTTTCGTCGCTGCCTTCTCTATTGCCAAAGGAGTGAGTGTTCGATGAACGATACATATCATGAAATGATCCTGGAGAAAATTCATATCTCCGGTGTCGAGGAATGGTACTGTCCAACCTGCGGACGCCGGTTTCTGGTGCAGTGGCCTCCGGCCTATAAGATGATCGTCATCGAAGTCGGCGAGAAGGATACGCGCCACAACCTCAGCCGGAGTAACAGCCGTATCGGCTCAGCTCCACCATCGCCGTTGGAAGCGATGGACTTCACCGATGAATTTCGCTTAATCCCCTGGATCAAGTGGATGGAGAAAGTCGATTTCGAGGGCATGTGGGGTAAAAGCGCGTAGTGACCTCGAATAAAATCTGACCATTATGAATCTTAATAAAGACCCTAAAGGTTTGGTCGCGTGCTAAACCTTTAGGGTCCTTTCTTTTTAACCTTGCGCGCGTTCGGCTGCGAGCAGCAGGGCGCGCTTCGCCATGACTTTCGCCAGATGAGCTCGATACTCCGAAGAGGCATACGCGTCGCCGAGGGTTGCATCGAGGTCCATCTGCTCGGTAGCCGCGGCGATGGTCTCTTCCGTCGGCTCCTTGCCCTTGAGTGAAGACTCGACCGATTTGGAATGCACCGGGTTCGCAGTAGCGCCGCCAACTACGACGACGGCTCGTGCCACCTTGCCATCCTCCAGTCCGATCAGCGCGGCGACGCCCACAACCGCGTAGTTGGAAGCGGGATGCCGGTGCTTGAGGTAGGCGCCGCCCATCCCTGGCCTGTATCCGTAAGATGGGACTATGATCGACGTGAGCACTTCGTCGCGTTTCAGAGCAGTCGTAAAGAGATCCTTGAAGAATTTTCTCGCTTCGATCTCGCGTTCACCTTTCGGGCCGGTTGCTATCAGAGTCGCGTCCAGGGCCGTGATCAGCGTCGGATAGTCCGAGGCCGGGTCCGCGTTGGCCAGGCTGCCGCCGATTGTGCCGCGGTTACGCACCTGGGGGTCGGCGATCAACGCCGCGGCTTCCACCAGGATCGGGCAGGCCTGCTTGAGCTCTTCGGAGGCGGCGACCGCGGCGTGGGTTGTCAGCGCGCCGATCTTCACTTCCTTGCGCGAGACCTTGATCCCACTCAAGCCCTTGACGTGACCGATATCCACAAGCATAGGGGGGTTGGCTACGCGCAGCTTCATCGCCGGGATAAGGCTGTGTCCGCCCGCCAGGAGTTTTGCTCCCTTGTTCTTTTCGAGCGCTTTCACCGCATCGCTCACCGATGTAGCTCGATAGTAATCCATGGTTGAAGAATACATGATTCTGCCTCCTCTCTCGTTACATCTCGGCGCTCTGCATGGCCCGCCAGACCTTTTCGGGTGTGAGCGGCATGTCCAGGTGTTTGATGCCCAAAGGGGCCAGGGCGTCTACCACCGCGTTGACGACGGCCGGGGTCGAGGCGATTGTGCCCGTCTCCCCGACGCCTTTGACGCCCATGGCATTCGTCGGGGAGGGAGTCTCCGTGCTGCCCAGTTCCAATGGGGGTAAGAAACTCGCCTTGGGGACCGCGTAATCCATCATTGAGCCGCTGAGCAATTGACCGTTTTCATCATACACTGCGCCCTCCCAGAGGGCCTGGGCCACGCCTTGCACGATGCCGCCATGGATCTGTCCATCGACAATCAACGGGTTGATGCGCTTTCCTACATCATCTACCGCAAGATACCGCAGGACCTTCACCTGGCCGGTATCCTTATCGACCTCGACAACACAGATGTGTGTGCCAAACGGATACGTGCACTCCGGCGGATCGTAGTAGGTCACATCGTCGAGGAACGGCTCCATGCCGGCGGGCAAACTGTAGGCCAGCGCCGCCGCGCCTGCCAACTCCTGAATGGTCTTACCCTTATCGGGTGATCCTTTGACGAAGGCTTTGCCACCTTCGAAAGTCATATCGTCGGGCGAGGCCTCGAGCAAATGCGCCGCGAGTCGTTTGGCTTTTTCCTTGATCTTCTGCGCGCTGTTATAGACGGCCATACCACCGACCGCGGCACTGCGGCTGGCGTAAGTGCCGTATCCGAAGGGCGTGCCAAGTGTGTCGCCCAGCTGGACGATGATGTCTTCCATCGGGATGCCCAGCTCCTCCGAAACGATCTGCGCCATCGTCGTCTCATGGCCCTGACCGTGGGACTGCGTGCCAATCGTCAGGATCACCTTGCCGGTCAGATGCACGCGGATGTTGGCGCTTTCCCACATCGCCGCGCCCCAACCCTGACCGGTAGGACTAACTCCAATCCAGTTTGAGGGGGCAGCTCCACAAATCTCCACGTAGGTGGAAAACCCGATGCCCAGATACTTGCCGTTCTTGCGTGCTTCTTCCTGCTCTTCGCGGAAGTTTTTGTAGTCGACCATCTCCAGGGCCTTATTCAACGCCTTTTCATAGTCGCCGCTATCGTATTTGAGTCCCGCAAGGACATTATCGGCAGGCTCGTAGGGGAAATCTTCCGGCTGAATGAAATTCTTCTTCCGCACCTCGACGGGATCCATGTTCAGCTCATGAGCGACCAGATCCACGGCGCGTTCGACGAGGTAATTCGCTTCGGGCCGTCCCGCGCCGCGATAGGCGTCGACCATGCCTGTGTTTGTGTAAACGCCAAGCACGTTGCAGTAAATGTGGGGTATCTTATACGCGCCAGAGAGGATACGTCCATAAAGTGTTGTCGCAGTGCCTGGCGCAATGGTGGAGAGAACCCCGCCCAGATTGGCGTATGTGTGGACCTTGAGCGCGTTGATCGTGCCATCGCGCTGCGCACCGACTTCCATATCTGTTATGTGGTCGCGGCCATGGGTGGTAGCGATATAGTTCTCACGCCGCGTTTCCGACCACTTGACGGGCCTGCCCACCTTTTTGGCCAGGGCAGCCATCAAACAGTATTCAGGATAGAGGAAAATCTTGGTCCCAAAGCCGCCGCCCACCTGCGCTGTCAGGACGCGCATCTTCGTCTCAGGGATGCCGAAGACGAAGGCAGTCATCAACAGCCTCATGATGTGCGGGTCCTGCGAGGTCATCCACACGGTGTATTCCTCAGAAGCGGGCTGGTATTGCGCGATACAGCCGCGCACCTCCATCACATTCGGGATGAGGCGCTGGTTCACCAGCCGCTGTTTGACAACGACCTCTGAGGAGGCGAGAGCGGCATCTGTGCCTTCTTTGTTTCCATTCTTCCAATCCATGCAAATATTGTTGGGCGCGTTCTCATGAATCTGCGGCGCGCCGGCGAAGGTGGCTTTCTCTGTATCGACCACAACCGGCAGGGGCTCGTAATCCACCTCGATCAGGCCAAGCGCGTCCTCGGCGGTATAGCGGTCATCGGCAATGACAACTGCCACGCCCGCCCCCGTATGCGTGACCCGATCGATCTCCAGCACACGCGGTGTGTTGACGTTATTCTGGATACGCCCCGCCTCTGCCTGCCAGGCGCAGGGAAGGGCAGGCAAATCCTTGAAATCCTCGCCTGTGAATACGGCGACGACGCCGGGATGCTTCCGGGCGCGTTGTGTATTGATACGCTTGATCTTGGCATGCGCGTACGGACTGCGCAGGATCGCTGCGTGCACCATACCGGTTAGTTTTACATCGTCCAGATATTTGGCCTCACCCGTGATCAGACGCGGGTCTTCCTTGCGCTTGATCGCCGCGCCCATGACTTTTGTTGCCATCGCGTCCTCCTTTCTATTCGGTGCCCTGCGCTACGGGCTCGCTCATCTCTTCAGGCTTCGCTTCCGCGGCGGGCATTGCTTTGGCCGCATGCTTCACCGATTCGACGATGTTTTGATAACCCGTGCACCGGCAGAGCGTCCCTTCCAGGCCGTGCCGGATCTCTTCATCGGTCGGATGTGGGTTGTCCTTCAACAGGTCCACTACGGTGATGATCATACCGGGCGTGCAGAACCCGCATTGAAGACCGTGCTTCTCCCAGAATGCCTCCTGCACCGGATGCAGTTTGCCATCCGCGGCCAGGCCCTCAATGGTGGTGATGCTGCTTCCATCAGCCTGCACCGCCAGGACCGTGCAGGACTTGACGGCCACGCCATCCATCAACACAGTGCAGGAACCGCACTGGCTCGTGTCGCAGCCGATGTTTGTACCCGTCAACCCGATTGTGTCGCGCAGGAAATGCACGAGCAAGAGGCGCGGCTCTACCTCGCGCTGATAGGCCGTGCCGTTGACGGTGATCGAAACCGGATATGCCATAACAGCCTCCTCCGTTTGGAAATTGATTCCGGACGTATGCCGGTTGAGCCAAATGTAGGGTCTATCTGCCCAGCGAAGGCAAATTCCACGACCGTCATTGAAGGGTCGCCCTACTGTATAAAAGTTATCTATTGGACGAGGTTACTTCTGTGAGAGATTCAGGTTTGCTTGTTTGGTCGGCGTCATCCTCCTTTACATCTACATCGCGCGGCAGGCCGCGTTCGCGCACATCCTGTAAAAGCCCCCCGTGCCCCAGCTCGATAATATCCCTTCGCGTCAGGTGGTCGCCCACCAGCAGGCGCGGCAGGATCCAATCCACGATGTTAGTCTTGCGGCTGCGCGCGCAGCCAGGGGCTCCCACGACCGGCACATCGTCCAGGTAGGCCAGCATCAGCAGGTTGCCCGGATCCACCGGCGCGCCCACGGATTCGACTCGTCCGCCTGCGCGTTCCACCGCGCGCGGGACAATATCATGCGCGTCCATAATCGCAGTTTCTCCAGCCAGGAGGATCATCCCAATCCCTGAGTCCACCTGCTGCTTCAACATCTGTGCGAGCGCGGCTTCGTCGGGCTCATCGTCCAGGGCAACAAAATCTGTCTGTGCCACGAACGATCCAAGTCTTTCAATGCGGTCACGCAACGGAACAAAATCAGCCTCCAGGCGCTCGTGGATGGACGCGGAGCCCGAGAGGATCATCCCAACAGCTCGAGATGGCAACGCATCGACGCGTACCACGGCGCTACCGCTTGCAACCGTCTCCGCAGCACCGACAACAGACTCTGGCAGGGCATATGGGATGATCTTGACAGTCGCCACAATTTGTCGCGGACGCACGGGGGAGTGAGTCGTCAGCGTTGTGAGAGTGACACCTTCACACAGATTAATTTGAGCCAGGCGCTCCACGTCGATTCTTAATATCCCCATTTCATTCGAAAGCAGGTTTGCACGCCCAGAGGCCACCCCAGGGATATGTAAACCCGGTCCACAGCTGACTTCTGCAATTCGCCGTGCGGCCGTGTTTTCATCCACGTCGTCCGCATCCATTTTCGCCACATAGACAGAGCTACGGCCCAGGGCGCGCAGCTTCTCCAGGTCCTCGTCGGTGAGAGGCTTTCCCTTTCGCAGGAGGCGGCGGCCAGCCGCGTCGGCAATGTTGTGACCGAGGATCTTACCTTTCGCTTCTGGGAGTGGAACCGGAGCAAACTTCATTAATCTCCAGTGTAGTAACGGTTTCTGCCGTTGATCTTCTTTACGAGACAATTAGTCGGTAGCTGTTGCGTTCTCCGTTTCGATCTTTTTACGCACTTGATCATAGAATTGGCTTGCCAGCTTTTGTGAGACAGGGACCATGAGGCGCGCCGCCAGGCTGGCGAGTTGTCCTGAGACATTGACGTCGGCTGTCCAATGGACGCTGGTCGAGCCATCGGGCCCATCGCTAAGGTGCATCTCGCTGATCGCGTCGGCGACACTTCCCGTGGCAGAGCCATGTGCTTTCAGCTTTGCGTAATCCGGTTCTTCCAATTCCAGGATTTCCACCTCCCCACTGAAGCGGGCCTTCACTGCGCCAAAGCCGACCGAGACTACCCCGCGATAACGTTTGAGCGGCTCGATTATCTCGATCTTCTCCACGCCGGGTGCGCATTGACCAATTTGATTTGGGTCGGTCATAAAGTCCCAGACCTTTTTTCTCGGGGCGCGTATGCGGACGTCACCTTTGAGCTGCATGCCATTTACCTCGTTGTAGAATGTCTTTCCACGATTTTAAGATTCATAAGGGAGAAACGCGAAACGAGCTCTAGAGTCCAATACATAGGGCTGAAAAACCACAAACCTGCGTGCACGAGCCGTAATACAACAAAAGTACTCTGTAGAGGGAACGGGCTCCTCCTGGCTGGAATGCTTCGGGTGAGGAGGTCTATTTTAGAGTGGTATGGATAAATTCGATTGTATGGGTTCGGGGAACCGTGATTTCTCACGTGAAACCCAAACTAGAAAGCAGGCAGTGATGAACCCAGTGTTCCCAACGCGCCGTGGGCTTCAAGGCGATTCCGGCGATGGGCGGTGGATGACATCAATTCTGACAATCTTGGTTTTGGATGAAAATATTATATCCCTATTGTATTGGCTTGGCAAATGAAGCAAATTTTGGGACTCGGGCTCATGGAAACACAATCCTTATGCCGCTTCATCAGAGATGTTTCTTTCATTTTCTTTGGCAATATGCTTGTAACCTTTTCGTATTTTCAACGTCATGAGCGTGTACCTAACAAACTTGCAAAGGTTGTGCTTCTAGCAGGACAATAAATAAGAACTGCACGAGAGATGTCTATACAAATTTTGATTGGTGGTTCCGGATGCTGAATTGGTATGTCTTCCAGAGTAAGTTTAGAAAAGAGAGCATGGTGTGCGAACAGCTTCGCATCCATAATCTCGATTCCTACTTTCCTTATCTTTATGAGCAGCCAGTCAATCCACGTGCTCGCGGAATAAAGCCCTATTTTCCCGGCTATGTGTTTGGACGCCTGGACCTGGAACAGGTTAGCAGATCGGTTATAGATTGGATCCCGGGTGCGATTGGAATCGTGAGCTTTGGAGGCGAACCGGTACCTGTCCCAGATCATTTGATCAATATGCTTCGAGAGTACCTTGAAACCGTTAATGCCACAAAGAGCAAACTAGCTGAGCGATTTCAACTCGGTGATTTCGTGACCATTCGCGGAGGACCATTTGCCGGCTATGAAGCCATTTTCAATTCTCATTTACCCGGGCGCGATCGGGTGGAAGTGCTATTGAATCTGCTTCAGGGTCCTCAGATACGAGTACAACTACCTGCCGACCAAATTGCACTGAACGGTTCTTCATTAGTAAACGGTACACCATGTTAGCGATATTTTTCTCCAGACATGACGTGGGCCTTCCTCAAAGTGATAGGAAGAGTAATATCTATTAGGATTTACTCTATACTTGCGGCCTTCTTTCCGAAGCCGCTCCCCTTATAACAACGAAACGCCAATGTATCGATCCCAGCCGCGTAGCTTGCTGCAGCACTTATCGTTGAGCGTTCTCTTTCAACAGACGAAGACCAGCTTCATTGCACTCAGCAACACGGCTTAGTCTGAGCTAGACCTTACATCCTAACATTATCGTTTTCTCCTTCGATACAATCACCTGTGTCGGAATGGCGGAGCGCGGCACAAAGAAAAATTCCGAATATCATGAATGAACAAAATATGCTCACTCTTGTAAACTCCCCCCTAACCGATCAACCAAGCCAGGCAGTGGCCAGTCTTGAAACCTTTTACCGCCAAATGTATACAATCCGCAAGGTGGAGCAACAGCTTCTCGATTTGTTTGCACAAGGCTATGTTACCGGCACGGTCCATACATCTATGGGCCAAGAGGCCTGTGACGTTGGAGTCGTCAATGCGCTTGACCGATCCAAAGATATCGTTTTTTCGAATCACCGCGCACACGGTCAGTTTCTTACATATTGTGATGACGTGGAAGGATTGATCGCCGAGATCATGGGCAAAGAGACCGGCGTCTGCAAGGGCATCGGAGGAAGCCAGCATATCCATAAAGTCAATATGTACACCAATGGCGTGCAGGGTGGAATCGTTCCCAATGCGGTGGGAGCTGCTCTGGCAGAAAAGATCAAAGCGACCGACTCTGTGGTCATGGTCGTTCTGGGCGATGGCACCATGGGGGAAGGGGTCGTCTACGAAAGTTTTAACATTGCCTCCCTGTGGTCATTGCCCGTATTGTTCCTGCTGATCGATAACGGCATCGCGCAGAGCACGCCCAGGCAGCTGGAACACGCTGGCGATCTGGCAACTCGGGCAACCACTTTTTCGATTGACAGTGTTTCGATCGAGACTGATGATGTTACGAAGGTCTATTCGACCGCTTGCGAAATCGTGAATGGAATGCGCGAGCACTCCAGACCATTCTTCCTTCATATAAAGACGGCCCGGCTAGGCCCACACAGCAAAGGGGATGATACCCGTTCGAAAGAGGAAATCGAGCTCCTGAAGGAGAGAGATCCATTGCTGAGAATCGCAGGGAGTCTTCCTGCGGATCTCCGAATGGAGATCGAGCAGAATGTCGATGCTCGTGTTCAAATGGCAGTCGAAAAAGCAATGGCAGCGGCCCATCCGGGGCTGGAACAGTTAAGGAGGGTATAACTATCGCTACATTAACTTTCTTGGAAGGCTTGCGCGCGGGACTTTTCCAGGCGATGGAAATGGACCCGCATGCAGTTCTTCTGGGCGAAGACATTCTAGATCCGTATGGGGGAGCATTCAAAGCAACCAAGGGCCTTTCCACAAAATTTCCGGATCGAGTATTCACCACACCGATTAGTGAAGCGTCCATTGCCGGGCTCGCAGTCGGGATGGCCTTGCGGGGGATGCGCCCAATCGCGGAGTTCATGTTTGGCGACTTTATCACATTGGCCGCGGATCAAATCGTCAACCATGCTGCAAAATACATAGGAATGTACAGCGATCAGATCAAGCTTTCGATGGTGCTTCGTACGCCAGTTGGGGGAGGGCGTGGATATGGTCCAACCCACAGCCAGTCTCTGGAGAAGATGTTCCTGGGCCTGCCCATGTTCCACATTCTTGCCCCCTCTCATTTCGTCCATCCAGGCGACGTCCTGGTTCAGGCGAGCGCTCTGGGCTATCCAACCCTGTATCTCGAGAATAAGCTGCTCTATCCAGAATTGTTGAGGCTCGAACCACAGATGGGGGCGATCCAGCGCACAGTGTATTTCGATGGGCATAATTATCCTGTGGTAAAGCTCTCGAATTTTTCAGACAACCGCAAAGCGGATATCGCCCTCGTTACGTATGGCGGGATGAGCCGACTGTTGCCGCCAATCCTGAACCAACTTGCAGAAGAAGAAATCTGGGCAACGGCCTGCTTACCTGTTTGCTTGAGCCCTTTGCCCATCAAGCTAATCCAGGACATGACGGAAGGGATACGAAAGATCATGGTGATCGAAGAAGCTTCACCGATGTTTGGGTGGAGCTCTGAGGTTACGACGGCCCTTTATGAAGCACATGCAGGAAAGCTGGATGGACCTATCCTTCGAATTGGAGCCGCAAATTCTGTGATCCCGGCCTCCAAACCCCTGGAAGAAAAAGTACTTGTTTCAGAAGAAAAAATCCTGTCGGCCATAGTTGAGGTGATGGCATGGTAAAAATTCTGCCCGTTAAAATGACCAAAATCAGCGCAAACGACGATAACGGTACGATCGTCGAATGGTTGCGCAAAACCAGCGAGGAGGTGAACAAGGGCGAGATTCTATGCGTAGTGGAAACGACCAAGAGCATATTTGAGATCGAGTCCCCTGCGAGTGGCTACTTTTATCCGCGATCCAGTATAGGAGACGCAGTGGAGGTAGGCACAACCATCGGGGCCATCGCCGATATGCAGGTCAGCCAGGACGAAGTGTTTCGTCTGCTGGAACAAGAAGAACA
>LLBY010027424.1_pt2 | contig 10608 bp, 8 predicted proteins | sample 1489401 | NCBI WGS metagenome assembly LLBY01 (sample SAMN04092656, study PRJNA295927) | soil metagenome | biome: Soil prokaryotic community; feature: Bulk soil; isolation source: soil from tomato rhizosphere | host: tomato cultivar Hawaii 7996 | place: South Korea | collected 2011-11-01
GCGGCGGCGAGCTCGCGCACCGCGGCCGCCAGGGCCTTCGGATCGTGGTCGCAGAGCACACCGGCACCGCTCGCCCGCAGCACCCCCTCGGGTCCCCCGCTCCGCGTGCTGACCACCGGGAGTCCCGCGTGCAGCGCCTCCGCGACGACGATCCCGAAGCCTTCCTGCCTCGACGTGAGCAGCAGCAGGTCGTGCCCGAGATAGGCGCGGGCCAGCTCGGCGGTGGAGATGGTGCCGCGCAACCGCACGGTTGCGCCGAGGCCCCGGAGGTCGGCGTCGATGCGCTTGCGCCACGGCTCCGAGTAGGGGCCGACGATGGTGAGCGTGAGCGCGACCCCCTCACTCGTCAGGCGGCGGCAGGTGTCCAGCAGGAGGCCCACGTTCTTGCGGGGATCATCCACGCGTCCGACGAACAGCAGGCGCAGCTCGCTCTCCGCCGTGACCGGCGACGCCTGCTCCCGCTCCCAGTCGAGCGCCGCGAGATACTCCGCGGTTGGCGGGTGCGGCAGGACGGCGACGCGCTCGGGCGAGAGCCCATGACGCGCGACCATCCGCTCCCGTGTGTAGTCGCTCATGGCCAGCAGACGGAACGCCCGACGATAGATCGCCCCTTCGGCCGCCTGCCCGATCGGGAGGAGCGCGCCGTGGAGGGCGCGGCCGACGCCGGAACCGCGCTCGGCGCGCCGAACGTCGCGAGTGCTCACGGCAGCGAGCTCGTCGGCGATCGGCGTCGCTTCCCACACGATGTACGGGACACCCGCGGCCCAGAGACTCCCCGCATAACGAGAGTTCACCACCCAGGCCGCGGACCACCGGCGCAGCGGCCGGCGGTGCAGGCGTCCGGCGAGCATTGCTTCGGTATGCACGGTGAGTGGCTGCGTGCCGAGCACGAGCTCGGCGCCGCTCGCGTGCATCCGCGGACGCCAGGCGCTGCGGTGCGTGAGGGTCGTGACCTCCCCGATCTGCTCGAGCGCGAACCGCATGACGGCGGAGCTCGCCGAGTTTCCCGCCGCCCCACCCGGCGCCGCGCCGGCGAGGAGCAGCGGCGCACGGCTCGTCGCGCCGGGGGCGCGCTCGGCGAGCGCGAGCTCAGCAGCCAAGGCTGGCGACTTCGCCGGCACGTGGAGCGGTCGCCGGTGGCGAGTAGACGCCGAGGCCTTCGAGCGCGGCGACCACCCCCGCCGCCGTCGCGTCGTAGCTGTAGCGCGCCGACCGCGCCGCCGCCGCCCGGCCGATCTCACTTCGCCGCGCGGGCTCGTCCACCAGCATCCGGACCGCTTCCAGCATGCGCGGGCGATCGCGCACCGGGAAGACGAATCCCGTTTCTCCCGGCGTGATGAGATCCGGGACCGCGCCGACGCCGCTGGACACGACGCTGGGGAGCCCCGCGGCCATCGCCTCGTTGAGCACCAGCCCCCAGGTTTCGCGCAACGACGGCATGAGGAAGATGTCCGCCAGGCCGTAGATGCGCGGGAGCCGCGATTGATTCACGAAGCCCGTGAACGTGACGTTGTCCATGCCGCGCGCGCGCTCGCGCAGCGCCGGCTCCAGCGGTCCACTTCCCACGCACAGCCCGTGCACGCGCGAAGCCAGCTGCGGATCGGCGCACACGTCGAGCAGCGCGAAGGGATCCTTCACCTCGGTGAGCTTGCCGACCGTGAGCACCACGATGCGGTCGCGCGGCACGCCGAGCTCGTCGCGCGCAGCCGCTCGCTCCGATGCGCTGAGCGCGGCGGCCGCGCGGATGGTGTCGACGTCCACCGAATACGGCGTGAAGTAGAGCTGCTCGGGACGCGCGCCATATCGCTGGTACGCCGCGCGATTCTCCTCGCCGATGTACAACAGCGCGTCGCTCGAGCGCACCACGTAGCGAAGCAGGGCGGTCCGCACCCGCGCGCGAGCGCCCTCCGTGGCGCCGTCGGGCCGGAGCTCGCTTCGGACGAGCACCTTCGTTCCCCGCAGGCGCGCCCCGGCGATCGCCATCCAGTTGCTCGGATAGAGGTAGCCGTTCACCCAGAGCGCGTCGTGGCCGTCCAGCATGGCGGTGAACGCGCCGGGGTTCACGGCGTGCAGCGGGTTGAAGGTGTTGGAGACGGGGCTGGCGTTCCACAGGAAGCGGCTCCGATAGCCGCTCAGCTGATCGGTGTCCCAGACGATGGTCCTGCCGAAGTTCCGATCGAACTGCGGCCGCACGCCGTAGTCGCGGCAGTAGAGCACCTCGACGTCCAGCGCCGGCTGCATCGCCAGGCGGCGATACACCGGCGTGAAATACTGAACCGGGTGCGACGCCAGAATCGCGAGCCGACAGCGTCTCGTCACGCCGACAGCGTCTCGTGCCGCTCGAGAATGGCGGCGATCCGATGATCCCAGCTGTGCCCCGCGCGCACGACCTCGCAGCCGGCGCGCGCGATGCGCTCGCGCTCTTCCCGCTCGGCCAGGTAGCGGCGCACCGTCGCCACCAGCTCCTCCACGTCACCGAAGCACGCGACGGAAACGTTCTCCTCGAAGATCTCGAGCAGCTCATCGGTGCGCTCGTGGAGCATGAAGCTCCCGCACGCCGGAATGTGGAAGGTCCGACTCGTGATGCGGTCGTCGTCGGAGGCACCGGGGCGCCGCTCGCTGAGTAGCCCGAGGTTGATCGCCGACGCGCGAATGGCGCGCACGTACTCCTCGCCGGCCGCCTCGTGCCCGGCGATCGCGGCGGACAGCACATCGCCCGTGCTCACGCGATGCCACTGGTTTCCCCATACGCGGACTCGGGCCTCCGGAAGCCGCCTGACGAGCTCGCGGAGCAGGTGCTCCTTCTTGGGCGACCAGGTGCCGATGAAGGAGACGTCACAGCCGTAGCGCCGCTCGTCCTCGGCCGTGAGCTCCACCGGGCGGTGCAGGTCGGGATCGTACGCATGGGGGAGGAAGCTCGCGCGCTCCATCTTCAGGCGGTCGGCCATGTCGCGGACACCGAAGCGCTTCGTGCAGAACACCCAGTCGTACTCGGGAAGCGCCTCGGGCAGATACGGTCCGTGCACCGTGAACGACACGTCGGGATAGAAGCAGTAGCAGCGAACGCCGCGCTGGCGCAGCGCGCGCAGCGCGTCCCCCCGTACGAAGGTCCCCTTGAAGACCAGCAGTAGATCGGGCGTGAGATACGACGCGCGGCGGAGCAGCGCGTCGTTGAACTCGCGGACGGCGGCGGGGCGCAGCAGCCGCGCCACGGCTCGCATGGTCGTGCTCTTCCACTGCACCGGCACGAGCTCCCACTCGGGCACGACCTCCACCGACCATCCCGCTCGGCGCAGCGCTTTCATCCCCGCGTAGCCGTTGCTGCCGAGCCACTGGTCGCACACGACCATCGCGCGGCCGGCGCCGTGCGACCGCTTCGGTGCCGCTGCGGGAGTGGCGCCGACCTGGAGCGAGGTCACTCGCGCGCGAAGCGTTGACCCATCGCCATGCGACGTCGCCGGGGCGGCGTGAAGACGGTGGTCGTTCTCGCCACGAGCGACAGCCCCACGAACAGGATGTAGACGGCGATGATCGTCACGAAGATCTGCATGTCGGCGCCGAGGATGAACCCGATCCAGAAGAGATAGTATCCGAAGGCGGCGCCGAGCACGTTCGTGGGATCGCTGAGGAAATCGGTGCGCGACCAGAGCACGGCGATCAGCAGCGCGAACGCGACCAGCCCGAGCAACACACCCGGCCAGCCGAAGTTCATGTAGAGCTCGCCGGGGATGGTCATGTTGACGGAATTGTTGATCGAGCCATCCGGCCGCTGGTACGCCTGGCCGATGCGCAGGGCGAACCACGATCCCTTGGCGATCGTGGGCTTCTCCGGCCAGAGCACGCGCGGCACGAAGGCGTAGGCCAGGTACTCGAGCGTCTTCCCCTCGAGAAAGCCTTCCTGCTCGACGATGCGGCCGACCTGGGAGAGCTGGTTGAACGTCGTCAGGCGTCCGAGCACGGTCTGGCGGCGCTCGTCGCCCGGCATGATCTCCGCTTCCTCGGCGAGCTCCTCGCGCGCCTCGTAGACCGTCTGGAGGCGCGAGATTCCGGCGCTCGTGTAGGCGCGCACGGCGCCAAACGCGCCGAAGTACACCACGAAGATCGCACCGATCGCGTAGATGGGAATGAACGCCTTCGACCTGAGGGGCTTGAGCGATCGCGCGCCCATCAACGCGCCGAGGACGAACGCGATGATGGCGGACACGAGATCGCTCCGCAGATAGTCGTACATCACGGCGCGCGCGCTCTCCATGAACGCGACGAGGAGCCCGGCGGCGATCGCGCCGGGGACGCCGCGACCGTAGCCGGCGCGCGCCAGGGTGAATGCCAGAAGCTGCGGGATGAGATAGACGAGCGCGCCGACCGTTCCGAGCGACGAGAACCTGAACATGATGTGCATCACGATCGACAGCGCGGCCACCCAGATGCCGCCGTACACGAGCCGCCGATCGTCCACTCGCCCGGTGACACGGGGGAACACGTCGGCAAGCGCCGGCATGATCCCGGACCGCAGCAGCATGTAATTCGCCGCGAGCGGAACGACCGCACCGGCCAGCGCGAGCTGCGTCGCCAGCAGCAGATGCTCCTCGCTCGTGTACACGAAGTACGACGCGCGCGCGTCGGTGAACTGTTGCGCGATGCCGTACGCGTTGGCGATCCCCATGAGCGCCGAGGATGCCGCGTACACGGTCATCGGCGAGAGCAGGCCGGCGCGGGAGTACGCGCCGTCGTGGAACGCGAACGCGAGGGACACGGTGGCCGTCGCCACCGAGTAGTAGAACGGCGAGCCCAGCCCGAGCGCGAGCACGAGCGCCATGGCGGTGAGGAGCGCCATCAAGCGACTCACCGCGAGCAGGAGGCGAATGGGCCGCGTGTGCGGCTCGGGCGTCCGCGACACCGGGACCGGCTGCCAGCTCGGGGCCGTCACGCCCATGCGATCCCCTGCACATCGAAGCGCTCGGCCCAGCGGTGCACGATGTAGCTGCGCCACACGTCGAGCGCGGCGGCATCGTCCCCGGCGAGCAGTCGGTCGTTCCGGCGCCCGAACGTCGTCGCGTCGATCGCCCCCAGCGACTCGATCCGGTCGCGCGTCATGTACGCCCGGACGGCCGCGTTGGCCTCGCGCAGCCATCTCGCCAGCGGCGTGTGGAAGCCCACCTTGTCGCGCCGTGCGCGCACGGGCTCCGGCAGCACGTCCCGCATGCTCTCGCGGAGCACGCGCTTCGTGATCCCGTCGGCGAACACGGCGTCGCTCGAGGCGCTGAACATCAGCTCCACGAGTCGGTAGTCGAGGAACGGCATCCGGCTCTCGACGCTGAACGCCATGGCGTTGCGATCATCGTAATGCGTGAGGTGCGGAATGGCGAAGCGGGTGAAGACCTGCGTGACGTAGTCGTCGAAGCCGGCCCGCCGCACGTCGCGCGTGAAACGACGGTGCATGGCCGTGGACCGGAGCGTCGCCGACGCCAGGGTCGCGTGCGACGCAACATAACGGGCGCGCAGGCGATCGCGAACGGGGAGCGGCAGCGCGTGCGGCATGGCGGCGAGGAGCACGCGCGTGGGTGCCATCCCGGCGCTCGCCGCCCACGCGTGCACCTCGTGCGCGGCGCGCGACAGCTTCCCGCGCGCGAGCAGGTGCCCGAGGTAGGCGCTCACCATCGACGGGTAGCCGAGCAGCAGCTCGTCGCCTCCCTGCCCCGAGATCACCACGGGCACGCCCGCCCCGCGCGCCGCGCGCATCAGATGGTAGTGCGCGAAGATCGACGTGTCCCCGAACGGCTCCTCCTGGTGGTCGAGCACGTCGGTGAGCACATCGGTCCAGTGCTCGCTCTCGACATCCACCCGATGCTCGATCGGGCTCGTCAGGCGGTCGCGGACGGCCTCATAGTACGGCGTCTCGTCGTGCCGCGAACCGGGGAAGAGCGAGGTGAAGAGATGGAGCGGCGCCCCGCCGGTCAGCCGATCCACGAGCAGCACGAGCGTGGACGAGTCGAGCCCACCCGAGAGCGTCGCTCCCACCGGCACATCGGAGCGGAGCCTGAGGCGAACGGCGTCGGTGAGGAGCTCGCGAAAGCGCGCCTTGAACGCGTCGTCGTACGGGAGGCGATCGGACGGTGCGACGACCGGCGGCTCCCAGTATCGCGCGACCGTCGCTTCCCCATCCGGCGTGACCGTCATCGCGTGCGCCGCGGGAAGCTGCCGCACCCCGTGAAAGAACGTCCCCGACGGGAGATGTCCGTAGGTGCCCTGCGTGAGAAAATCGAACAGCGCCTGCCCCTCGGCGCGGAAGCGGAGCCCGACTTCGCGCAATGCCCTGAGCTCGCTCGCGAAGTAGAGCTCGCCGTCCGCAGCGGTCGCGTAGTAGAGCGGCTTCTTGCCGGCCCGGTCGCGCGCGAGGAAGAGTGCCTGACGAGCGCGGTCCCAGAGCGCCAGCGCCCACATGCCGTTGAAGCGCTCCAGCGCGTTCGGCCCCCACTCGCGCAGCGCCACGAGCACGACCTCCGAATCGGTCGCGGTGCGGAAGCGACACCCCTTCCCCTCCAGCTCGCGCCTGAGCTCGAGGTAGTTGTACACCTCGCCGTTGTACGCGAGCACGTAGCGGCCCGTGTCATCCTCCATGGGCTGACAGCCGGCGCTCGAGAGGTCGATGATGCTGAGGCGGGTGTGACCCAGGGCGACGTGTCCCTCCACCAGCGTGCGCTCGGCGTCCGGGCCGCGATGGCGGAGCGTGCGCGTCATGCGGGCGATGCGGTCGCACGCATCGGTGCCGGCGAGCGGGCGCGGCGAGACGAATCCCGCGATTCCGCACATCAGCCGACGTTCCGGACGAGCAGTGCTCTCACGGGCTCCATCTGATGCCGCATGTTGTACCAGGCGCGTGCGACGCCGGTCGCGCGCTCGCGTGCGCCCGGCTCGGAGGCCCGGTCGAGGAGTGCGCGGACGGCGCGACCGATCTCCACCGGCTCCAGCGATGCCACCAGCTCGGCCACACCGGCCCCGGCGATCGGATCGAAGTACGGGTCGCGGAGCGCGAGCACGTGCAGCCCGGCCGCGAGGTACTCGCCCAGCTTGTTCGGCGCCGGCATCATCGCCTCGAGCACGCCCTCGCGGCGCAGGAGACAGACGCCGACGGTGCCCAGCGACTGGATGGCGCGCAGCTCGTCGCGAGGCAACAGCGGAAGGAGCAGCACGTCGTCGGCCCGCGGCGAGGCGCTCACGAGCTGGCGCAGCGTGCGGGCGTACTCGCTGTCGCCGACGTTGGTGATCACGAGACGGGCGTCCGCCGGCCACTCCGACATGCTGCGCACCAGCTCGTGCACCGCCTGGGTGCGCGAGACGCCGCCGGTGTGCAGCACGAGCCGTCCCCGTCGAAAGCGTTCCGGGACACTCGCGGCACCGGCGACGGCGTGCCCGCTCGTCTCGCGCCCGAGATACGGCGCGTTGAGCACGACGGCCGGCGTCCGCGACAGTCGCGCGCGGTCGGCGATCCACTTCGCGCGCGCCTCGGACGGAGCGCAGACGAGCGCCACGCGCCGCGCCGCACGGAAGGCACGGCGGTTCCGAAGGCTCGTCAGTGGCGAGCGAAGGAAGTCCGACGCGCCGGCCACATACATCTCGAACGCCCAGTAGACGATCGGCGTCCCCCTCGCCGCCGCCGTGGCCGCGAGCAGCGATGTCGGACAGGCCGCGACGATGAGCGCCGGACGCTCGCGAGCGATCGCGTCGCGCACCATGCGGGCGAAGCGGCGACGCGCGCGGGCACGCGCCCATGCCGAGCCGCGATGGCGGCCGACGATCTCGAACGACACGCCGGCCGGCGCGCCGCTGGCGGCGGCGGGCGAGTCGAACGTGACGAAGCGGGGCGCATATCCCTCGTCCACCAGACAGCGCGCGAACGCGTGAAGCGGCGGGAGCAGGTCCGGGTGCACCAGCGAGACGATGACCACCGACGCGCGCATCCCGGCGCCCTCGTCAGGCGCGTCGGTTCCCGCAGGGCTCGTCGCCGCGGCGCTCGCGCTCATGCGGGCGTGGTGGACGGGTTGGTGAGGCGGTGCTTCACCGCTCTCGCCGTCGCCAGGGAGAGCGAGGCGATCGCGCTCCCCTGCACGCGATCCCAGGCCGACCGCACCGGCTGATGCGGAACCGGTTGCACTGCCGACACGACCTCGAGATATCGGTCCATGCAGCGCTCGATGGAGTACTCCTGCTCGGCGAGCCGGCGCGCGGCCCGCCGCCGCTCCCGGGGCGGCACGCTCGTCAGGCGCTCGATGCACTGCACCGCGGCATCGATGTCTCCCGGCTCGAAGAGGGCGACGCAGTCGCCCGCGCCCGGAAGCTGCTCCATGTCCTCCAGCCCGCTCACACGCGTGCCCGCCACCCCGCAGCCGGCGGCGAGCGCCTCGATGGCGACGAGCGGCATCCCCTCGAACGCGCTGGTGAGCACGAGGAGGTCCGAGTCGCGCATCCGCGCGCGCACCTCCTCGGCCTGGAGCCAGCCGTGCAGCCGCACGATCGGCTCGAGTCCCATGGTGCGGACCGATTGGGCGAGGCCCGGGGCGTCCGGACCATCGCCGATGATGTCGAGCGTGAACGCGCGGTCGCGCGACCGGAGCGCCAGCGCCAGCCGCGGCAGGTCGCTCAGCCGCTTGGACACCTCCTCGAGCCGGCCGGCCCAGATCAGCCGGAGCGGCACGGCCGTCTCCGCACGGTCGGTTTGCGGCTCGCCGAGCGGCACGCCACACGGAATCGTGTGCACGCGCGCGGCCATGCCGGGATGACGGCGCTTCACGGTCTCCGCAATGCGCGTCGAGACGCACACCACGGCGGCGAGCGACCGCGCGTGCCGGTCGACGAGCGCGTAGTAGTCCTCGTGGTCGCTGTGCAGCACGGCAATCATCGGGTGGCTCCGGCTTTCCCATGCCGCGGCCTGCCAGACCGGCGCATCGTCCGACACGACGACGGGAATGCCGTCAGGCACCCCGCGAAGAAGCTCCTGGAGCACGAGGGCGCGATGCGTGAACGTGCCCAGCTCGTACTCGAAGCCGACGTCGGTCGAAATCACGGTCGGTCCGTCGTTTTGCCTGACGAGATCGAGCACGGGGCGGTGCGATCCCGCGCTGATGAAGGGTTTGCGCACCGATGGCGCGCAGAACCAGCTGCCGAGACCGCGCCGCGCCAGCTCGAGCGCGGCATCGGCCATCCACCGCGTGACGCCGCCGCGGTGGTACGGATGGCAGAGAAAGGCCATCCCGTCGCGCATGCGATCAGCCTCCCGGGCGCTCGAAGAGCGCATCGTAGAGCGCCAGCTCGGCGTCGAGGCGTTCATCCCAGCCGAACAGCTCACGCGCCGGCGATTGGGCCGAGGCTCCGTTGCCGCAGTTCACGACATCGACGATGTGCCGCGCCGTTTCCGCAATCAGCGACTCACGATGCTCGGACGCGATGGCGCCGCAGCCGCCCGGCGGGTACGGCACGATGCGTACGTTCGGGTAGGAGCCGTACAGCGCGGCCGTCTCACCGAGATCCACGGCGATCACGGGCGTGCCGGTAGCGATGGCTTCCATGACCGAGTTGTTCGCCATGCCGCTGAGCAGCACGCGCGCGCCGTACAGGTGCGGCGCCACGTCGTCATCGTATCCCGGAAAATCCACCTGCGCCTCGATGCCGAGCTGGCGCGTGAGCCGCTGGAGCTCGTCGCGCTGCGGCCCGTCGCCCACGATCACGAGTCGGTGCGGTCGATGGAGCTGCGGCAGCGCGCGCGCATACGACTCGATGACGTAATCCACCGCCTTCTCCTCCGACAGGCGCGCGATGCAGAGCACCCGGTCGCCCCGCTGGCGACCGTCGGCGTTCGGGATCACCGGAAACCCGTTCATCCACTTCCGATACCGGCGCGGTTCCACGCCGACGCGCTCCATGTACGCGTCCACGGGCGTTCCGTCGGCGGTGCTGATCAGCATGTCCGCGTGCTTCAGGTACCCGAGCTTGACGCGAACGAACTCCCGAAACGTCTCCGTGTCGAGGTAGTCACGGCCGTGGTACACGCCGCCGAGCCGCACCACGAGGCGAGATCGCGGCACCACGCGGCGCATCAGCTCGGCGTACTTCCGATAGACGTGCAGCTGGTTGACGATCAGCGTATTCGTCCCCAGCATGCAGCGCGCGAGCACGCGCGCGAAGTTCGGCTTCGTAAAGTGAATGAAGCGGATGTTGCCGTAGCGCTCGGAGCGATCGGACTGATTGAGCAGGTAGATCGGGATGCGATCCGTCTCGTTCAGTCGGATGAGCAGCCGCGAGAACGAGTAGTTCGCCGGATTGTACACACGGTCGCTGCTCGTCTCTCCGGGATACAGCACGACGATCCGATGAACGTGCTTCACCGTCTCACCGCTCTCGTGCGTTTGGCGAGCGCGCCGCGCGGGGTCACGAGGCGACTCGGGCCCGCCGGTCCAGCGCTTCCCGGTAGAGGGCGCGCACGTCGTCACGCACGCCTTCCCAGGTGAAGCTCCGAACGGTGAGCGCGCGGGCGCGCGACCGCGCCGCACTGCCGAGGCGCGCGAGCCCCTCCAGCACGCGCCGGCGGCGCTCGTCCGGGGCGAGCCGCTCTTC
>LLBY010001337.1_pt1 | contig 10598 bp, 9 predicted proteins | sample 1489401 | NCBI WGS metagenome assembly LLBY01 (sample SAMN04092656, study PRJNA295927) | soil metagenome | biome: Soil prokaryotic community; feature: Bulk soil; isolation source: soil from tomato rhizosphere | host: tomato cultivar Hawaii 7996 | place: South Korea | collected 2011-11-01
CCAAAAATAATTCAAAAAAGCATCAATAAACAAAACTTAAACAGTTTCTAACATTTATGAAATTTAAATGGTTTTAATAACTTAAAAACTTTACATTTAATGTTCAATTTTTTTGAAACCATTCAACTAAAACAAAATGAAACATCTATTACTATTTCTTGCAACTGCATTTATTTTTTTAAACATCAAAGCTCAAAATATTCCGCTATATGTTGGCACCTATACCGATGGTTCCAGCGAAGGCATTTACAAGTTACAGTTTAACCAAAAAACAGGAGAACTTAGTCATTTACAATTAGCTATAGCGACCGAAAATCCTTCATTTATAACATACTCACCAAATAAAAAATATTTATACGCCGTAAGCGAAAGCCTTGGCGGCTCTGTTTCTTCTTTTAAAATTCAAGAAAACGGCTTATTAAAGTTTTTAAACAAAGTAAGCAGTAATGGCACAGGTCCCTGCCATATTTCGTTAAACAAGCAGGGAAATAAAGCTGTTGTTTCAAATTATCGTGGAGGTAGTGCAGCCGTTTATAGCATTTCAAGGGACGGAAAACTCAATGAAGCCTCCCAAGTTTTTGAATACAACACCACAGATAAAGTATCTCATGCACATTCCGGTCAATTTTTTAGAGATGAATTATTTATAGCCGACTTGGGCATGAATGCTGTTTATCAATACAAGCTAAAAAATAACAGTTATGAATTGGCTACGCCTTCAATTTTTAAAACCACCGAAAACCCAGGCCCAAGACATTTTGCTTTAACAAAAAACGGTCAATTCATCTATATCATTAACGAGTACGGAAGCTCTGTAACTTCGGTTAAAAAAACAGACTCTGGTTTTGAACAGATTGATTACGATACCACTTTAGATGAAAATTATAAAGAAAAAAATGCTTGTGCCGATATTCATTTATCTAAAAACGAACTTTATTTATATGGTTCCAACCGAGGTGAAAATACCATCGTAGTTTTCAAAAGAAATAAATATGATGGCACCTTAGAAAAAATTCAAACGGTACCAGTTCATGGCGATTGGCCAAGAAATTTTACCCTTGACCCTACTGGAAAATTTTTATTGGTTGCCAACCAAAAAAGCCAAAACATAGCCGTTTTTAGTATAGACGCTTCCACGGGAACACTTACTTTTTTACATGATGTAAAAGTACCCACGCCTGTTTGCTTATTATTTTAAAGAATCAATTTTGGAATAAAATAAAGCATTGATAATTAGAAATAAAATATTATCTTTGCGCCCTCATTAATAACCGAGGTCGAGAACCTCAAATAATTAATTATTATGCCAGTAAAAATTAGATTACAAAGACATGGTAAAAAAGGGAAACCTTTTTACTGGATTGTTGCAGCCGATGTACGATCAAAAAGAGATGGTAAATATCTTGAAAAATTAGGTATTTATAACCCAAACACAAACCCAGCAACTATAGATTTAAATGTTGATGGCGCTGTACAATGGTTGCAAAATGGTGCACAACCAACCGACACAGCTAAAGCTATTTTATCTTACAAAGGTGCTTTACTAAAAAATCACCTTGCAGGTGGTGTTAGAAAAGGTGCTTTAACAGAAGAACAAGCTGAAGCTAAATTTACTGCCTGGTTAGAAGAAAAAGCAGGTAAAGTTGGTGCTAAAACCGATGGTTTAGCTAAAGCACAAGCTGAAGCTAAAGCTAAAGCGTTAGAAGCTGAAAAAGCTGCTAACGAAGCTCGTATTGCTGCCGCTGCTCCTGTTGTTGAAGAGGAAGAAGTTGTAGAAGAAGAAGCAACTGAGGTTGTGGCTGAAGAAACTGCTACCGAAGAAGCTCCTGCTACTGAAGCTGAAGCACCAAAAGAAGAAGAATAAAAAAATAGTTTTTTATACTTTTAAACTCCGATACATGTATCGGAGTTTTTTATGCAAAAAAGTGTCATTTTTGCATAGTCCCTTAGAGAAGGGGATTTTATATTTTAAAAAGGAAGATTTCCATCTTCATGGAAATGAAAAAACTAACACTCAATGAAGAAAGAAGATTGTTTTTATTTAGGTAAAATTGTATCAAAATATAGTTTTAAAGGTGAACTTTTAATTAAATTGGATACCGACCAACCTGAATTATATGAAGACCTTGACGCCGTGTTTATTGAGGTCCGTAACACATTACTCCCCTTTTTTATTGAACGCTCACAGCTTCATAAATCAGATTTATTGCGTGTGCAGTTTGAAGATGTTACAAACGAAGCCGATGCCGACTCTTTAATAAAAAGCGATGTGTATTTACCACTCGAGTTTTTACCAAAACTAGAAGGCAACAAATTCTATTTTCATGAAGTTATTGGGTTTACTATGGAAGATATAAATTATGGAAAAGTGGGCACTATCGTTGGCATTAATGATTCTACCGCGCAAGCCTTATTTGAAGTTGAAAACAATGGGAAAGAAATTCTTATCCCTATGAATGATGAGTTTATTGAAAAAGTAGATAGAAAAAATAAAACGGTTTTCGTTAAAACCCCAGAAGGATTGATTGATTTGTATTTATAATTTTAGGGGTAATTTATAAAAAAACAGGGGTGATTTTAAAAAATCACCCCTGTTTTTGTTTTACTTATTTTAGAGAACAAATTCTTCTTCCCTTTTCATGGCATTCATATGGTTATAAATACTATCTTGTTGTTTTATCAACAACTTACATGTTGATAACGGTAAGTTAATTTGCCTTAGTAACTCATTATATTTTTCAATATTAAATTTTTTTAAACTATAAATTTCCTCCATCAAATCAGTTTCATTATTTGATATAATGAGATCTCTAAAATTCATCCAAATTCTATCAAAATCACTGCTTGATACATTCAATTGTTTGGGCTTGCCCTCTAACTTTACAATTTCAGCTCTTAACTGCCTGCCAAATTCGTTTCTTTCAAAGCTTCTTTCTCTAAAAAATGCTTTTAAGTTATCATCAGCAGCTAAATCTTGAGCTTCCAAATAAACTTTTTCAATCTCGTAATTCATAATTAACAAATTATTGAGCTTACTTAAAATTTTTTCTAATGACTTCATATAAATAATCTTTAGTTTAGTACCTACAATAAATTTTTTTAAGATGCGTATTGTTTTCACATCCATACATCACATCCATAATCCATATCACCATATTAATAACGGCAATAACTCAAACTTATTTTTCTCACAATTTAATATATTTTGAAATAATTTAACTAGCCTTTTAAGGTTTTTTTATGAAATTTTAACAAAAAAAACATGTCTAATAAACCGTTCAAATTCAAACAATTCGAAATCAACCAAGATAAATGTGCCATGAAAATTGGTACCGATGGCGTACTTCTGGGTGCTTGGACCCCTATACAACAAAATCCGTTTTCCATATTAGACATTGGTGCAGGCACAGGTATTGTAGCGCTCATGCTAGCACAACGTAGTCATGCCGAACTTATTGACGCTATTGAAATTGACGACGATGCCTACGAACAATGTGTAAATAATTTTGAACAATCGCCTTGGGGAGACAGACTCTTTTGCTACCATGCGTCTTTAGATGAGTTTGTTGCAGAAATTGAAGACCAATACGACCTCATTATATCAAATCCGCCTTTTTATTCAGAAGATTATAAATCTGAAAACCTACAACGCGATTTAGCCCGATTTAACGACGCCTTACCTTTTGACCATCTAATTGAAAGCGTTTCTAAGTTATTATCCGAAAACGGCATCTTTTCTGTTATTATACCTTTTAAAGAAGAAGCATCATTCATTAAAATAGCTGCAACATTCCATTTATTCCCAAACAGAATTTTACAGGTAAAAGGAAATCCTTCTTCAGAAATTAAAAGAAGCCTCATAGCGTTCTCGTTCAGCGAAACCTGTGCTGAGCAAAGTCGAAGTAGCGTCATAAAAAAAGAAACCCTTATTATTGAAACAGGGCGCCACGAATATACAGAAGACTATATAAATCTGACAAAAGATTTCTATTTAAAAATGTCATAATACCATTGGAATTAATTAAATTTGAGACCATATAATGATAAATTCATAAAAAAATACTGCTTTTGCTAATTATTTTATTTTGAATAAGTCAAAAAATCAAAATTAATGTCACGAACGGTAGTAAATGCCTCTGTCATTAATTTATAATAAAATGACCAGATGAAACCAGATTTATTTGAAGCACCCGATTATTATAATCTTGATGATTTACTTTCCGAAGAGCATAAATTAGTTCGAAATGCTGCCAGGGCTTGGGTAAAACGTGAGGTCTCTCCTATAATTGAAACATATGCCCAAAAAGCAGAATTCCCCATGCAAATTATTAATGGTTTGGCAGAAATTGGTGCTTTTGGTCCTTACATTCCTGTGGAATACGGTGGAGCTGGCTTGGACCAAATTAGTTATGGTTTGATTATGCAGGAAATAGAACGTGGCGATTCTGGAGTCCGCAGTACCGCTTCGGTACAATCTAGTTTAGTCATGTATCCCATCTGGAAATATGGCACCGAAGCCCAACGTCAAAAATACTTACCCAAATTGGCAAGTGGTGAATGGATGGGTTGCTTTGGTTTAACCGAACCCGACCACGGCAGTAACCCAAGTGGCATGGTAACCAACTTCAAGGACATGGGCGACCATTACCTTTTAAATGGTGCTAAAATGTGGATAAGCAATGCACCTTTTGCACAAGTAGCCGTTGTTTGGGCTAAAGATGAAACTGGAAAAATACATGGTTTACTGGTTGAACGTGGCATGGAAGGTTTTACAACTCCAGAAACACATAATAAATGGTCGCTTCGCGCATCTGCAACAGGTGAACTTATTTTTGATAATGTAAAAGTGCCTAAAGAAAATATATTGCCTAATAAATCTGGATTGGGCGCAGCACTTGGGTGTTTAGATTCTGCACGATACGGCATTGCTTGGGGTGCTATTGGCGCAGCCATGGATTGTTACGATACAGCACTTAGATATAGTAAAGAACGTATGCAATTTGGTAAACCCATAGGCCAATTTCAACTGCAACAAAAAAAATTAGCTGAAATGATTACCGAAATTACCAAGGCACAACTTTTAACTTGGCGACTTGGGGTTTTGCGTAATGAAAACAAAGCAACCTCAGCTCAAATATCTATGGCAAAACGCAACAATGTAGATATGGCCATTACAATAGCCCGAGAAGCACGCCAAATACTTGGAGGCATGGGTATAACTGGCGAATACTCTATTATGCGCCACGCTATGAATCTTGAAAGTGTTATTACTTATGAAGGTACGCACGATATTCATTTGCTTATCACGGGACTGGATATAACTGGCTTAAATGCTTTTAAATAGGTTCCTTATTTTCAATATAAACCAATACTTATTTCAAGATGGTCTATTAACCATTCTTGACGCTGAACTTATCTTGACTTTTCGATAAAAAGCATGTTACACCATTTAAGCTTTGAAATAAAAATTTAGACAATAACTGATTTTCGACAGGTTTTAAAAAAAACTCCTGACTTAACTTTGTTGTTGAATAACGAATTTTTTAAAGCCATGCAAGAATCAAGAAAAGACATTGTACAATTTATCAATTTACAATTAGCAGCCCTAGGACAGCCTATTTACAAAGATTATGAGGATAGTGATGAAAAATTTTGCGATCCAAAATTTGAAGCGCTTACCTCTGGAATGATAAAAAGTATACGTGAAAAATCCAGATTACTGGCAGACCACCATTGTCCCGCAGATTCAAGAATTCAAAATTTTATAGATGATTACTTAAACAAGGTTTTTATAAACAAATCCTATAAACTGCCCAACAATACATTAATACTATCTAAAAAAGGACACGCTAGAGAAGTGAGCTTGCCCCCTAATGGCAATACTTTTAAAAGTGAACTGGTTACATCCAATAGAATAAAGCAAGGAATTTTAAACAACCCATTAAATGACAAAAGAACCACAAAAGGCACTTTCCATATTGTAGAAGGTGATTTACCTGTACCATTAGATAAAAAAGAAGTGCCAAAAATTACTTTTGCCCACTTTTTGAATGCAGCCTTTAATCCATCTGACGATTTAAAAATACTTCCATTTACCAGCAACCAAGAAAACAAGGCAAAAACAATGGTATCGATGCTTTTAAGGCCTATTGTGTGTCCAGAAGTAAAAGGTGTTATTACCAAAAAATCTATGGAAGTTCGCTTTTTTGCACCAGGCAACTTGGTGAGTAATTTAGACTTTGTTGAGTCTATCTTTGGAAATGCAGGAGACCCAAATTTAGCACAAAACGATGCCGCATTGGACACCGAACATTGGACAGGTCATACTGGATGCATTATTTTGGCTCCCCAATTAACAACCCTTAAAAAGAAAGCTGTTGGATTGCCCCATTTTAACGACGCTACAGAACGTCAAAAAAGAGATGGTATGTATTGGAATGATGCCAACGACATTTATAATGATGGCAATGCTTTTAAAGTGACGTGCAGGGACGACAGAGGTGTCGTCATTACATTAATAGCCGATAATTATTACGGTTACTCAAAAAAAGAAATCAAAACCCAAATCAGCTACTCTGCAAATTTATTTGGTTTAGTTGAAGAGGAACATGCCGGAGGCGCAATGGCCTTTGCAAGAAGAGTTATGGGTGACACCTTAGACGGAAGGGATTACTCAGAATTTCATAATAATAAGCACTCTTTTGAAGAAGTTATAACACTACTAGGAAATAATATAGAAGTCATGCCTGAAAACTATGCCATCGACAAAAAATATCCCAATATTGTTTACATTCCAGAGTTTTCTTATGTAAACACCAACACCAATAGCATTATCTGGAAGCATAATGGAAAAGATCAAAAACTAACCATATCACCATACAAAACCTATGTGCACCCTACTGGTAATAAATTCAGATTGGAAAAACACAAGAGCATTAACTTATGGCGTATTGTAGATACTTTTGCTGAGGGTGTTTTTTGTCATAAACCCTGTACCGTATCAGGTGGTGGGAAATCTGAGATTTCAAAATCTATGCAAAACGCCATTACTTACAGTACGTTTAATATTCATGACATTGATGAAGATTTCAAAAAAGCAGATGAAATCATAGAGTTCAATTATTCTACGCGTTGGAAAATCAAAGACCCGAATAGACCAAAATCGAGACATTTTTTAAGTGAAGACAGAAGCTTGAGTTCGGCGGTAAAACTGCTTACCCCATCAGAAGAAAACTCAGATGAATTCAACGAATTTTTAAGAAACATCCCTGTACATATCAGATCGTTGGTGCTTTTTGTAAAACGATTATACAGACAAGCACACGGCGCGCTAAACTGGAAAGATTACATGTCGGTAGAAATAATCAATGGACAAAAAGGAACAGGTCTTTTGTATAATAACACCCCAGTGGTGGGTAGTTATGTGCGTATTGGGTTCAACCAAAAAGGAAACTGGATGCTAAATAAATTGAGATCTGATTTTTCTCCTTGTGAAAAAATCCAAACCGAAGACGACATTACTGCTTCAATAACATTACCTAGAGAACAGATAAAAAACCTGAATCCAGAATACTCCAACAAAAGTGTAAAAGTACTCACCAATTGCGAAGCGCATTTGTTCCAAAGACCTGATGAAGCCGTTGTAAGAGGCTACGATAAAAACGCAGAATTGGATATTATTTCAAATGGTCGCTTTTTAACAAACTATGAATTGTTGAAAAAAGCCGATGCCATTGCCATTTATGAGGACACCATCAACTTTGACAAATACACGCAACCCGTTAAAGATTTCATTACCAATATCGTAAACAGCAACGACGACGAAGCATTTTTTGTACTGCCATCACACACTAGGATTGTGAATGGCGAACCCACTGCCAATCCCCGCTATTTGGAGCCAAGCAGACATATTGAAGAAACTGAGGCTAGTTATTTAGCAGATATGGGTGTGCGTTTACTTCGAAAAATAAAATTTGACGAACCCGTTATTCATGTGGTAAATGCGGTACTTCCTGGCAGACGAAACAACCCTGTTGATAAGGTTGCGGGCATTCGACCTTTGGCGGTGTATAATCCAATTCACTATCAAGAAACCCCCGAATTGTTTATGGACTTTATCTGTAGCCTAACAGGTAAGTCACCATCAACAACCGGAGCAGGTTCAGAAGGAGCCTTAACCAAAGCCCCATTTAATATGCTAACACCAACTACCGATTTGAATAATGCGCTATTGTCTCACATTTTAACAGAATCAAATGGGTTTAGCACAGCAGCTGGATATGTAGGAGCTGAAAATAAAATTGACCATGACGTCAGTTTGCTTATTCCAGAAATCTGGGCACGATTGGAGCCAAAAGATAGAGATCCCAAACAGCTAATTGCAAACGGTTCCTTAGAAAAATTGGATGATTTCGAGTACCATGGCGAAATCATATTGGCAAGTAGATTAGGCTATAGAATTACAAAAACATTTGCACTAAGATGCATGAATAGATTGTTTGATGAACCTACAGCCGTTTTTAACGAACGCATGCTAAAACCTGAAATTCAAGGCATTGAAGATTATGTAGATGGTATTAAAAACATTGTTGAAGCACAACAAAAAGTGGCATTAAGCTATTTTGAAGATGGCAGTGTTAAAGCAGCAATACCACCTTTAAAAATACTATTGCACATCATGGCGTATGGCAACTATGAGGGAAAAACCATTGACAACCCCGAATTACGTCAGTATTTCAATAGAAATTACGTATTGAAGAGCGATTGGTACAAACAAAGATTGGTTTTAAAACAGCAAAAAGACATTCGTTTTTATGATTCCCAATTAGCCTATTTGGAAGCGTTTATCGCAAACCCAAACAACGATATATTAATTGAAGAAATGAACATTAAAGAGCGATTGAAATCAGTAAAAAAATCTTATGACCATGTAAAATCCCCTAAATATTTAAAAGAATTGGTTGGCACCATAGGCGCAGATCCACTGTATAGAAAGTAGCTTTCTAAAAAATTAAGGCACAAACGGTATTCAATCAAGAACAGCATGGCAACTTAACTGTTGGAATACTAAATGCGTTTCGTTAAATATTGAATTATTTGATATGATTAGACCAGTGAGGTTTTAAAACCTCACTGGTCTTTTTTTTCCTAATATTTTGATTACATTTACTCTTATGTTTTCATCTAAAAAACGGTTAGATAATGCTTATAAAAAAGCTAAAATCATCAACTTTGATGATGCTAGTAAATTTATTTTGTTTAGTGATTGCCACCGAGGTGACAATAGTTTTGCAGACGATTTTGCCAATAACAGAAACATTTATTTTCATGCCTTAAAACATTATTATGCTGAAGGTTTTCAGTATTGTGAACTTGGTGATGGCGATGAACTTTGGGAAAACCTCTCGTTTAAACCCATTTTTGAAGCACATAAAAATGTGTACATGCTCATGCGCCAATTCCACAAAGAGAACAAACTGCACATGATATGGGGAAACCACGATATGGTTTACAGAAACCCAAATTATGTGAAAAAGCATGTATTTACTTATTTTGATAAAACTTTGGGTATTGATGTTGACTTATTCCCTGGGATTGAATACCACGAAGGCATTATTTTAAAAAATACAACGACAAACCAAGACCTGTTTTTAACCCACGGGCATCAAGCCGATTGGTGGAATTATTTATTTTGGAAATGGAGTCGCTTTATGGTTAGAATACTTTGGAAACCGTTGAATGTCATGGGAATTGCGGATCCAACAAGTCCTGCCAAAAACTACAGCGAACTTATAAAAGTAGAACGTCGAACCAAAAAATGGATTATTGAAAACGATAATTTGGTAACTATTGTTGGTCACACGCATCGACCTCGTTTTCCTGAACCTGGAGACATTGCTTTTTTTAACGATGGCAGTTGTGTTCACCCAAGGAGTATTACTGGTATTGAAATTGAAAACGGTGAAATTTCATTAATCAAATGGTATATCGATACCAATGATGATGGCGTCCTTCAAATAGTAAGACTATTGCTTGAAGGCCCAAGGAAATTGATTGACTATAAAACAAGTCCTTAATAGATTGACGCAACCAAAGGCTATTTTTTATATCTAATAATAAAAACCAAACACATGGAAAAGGCCATTTCAATCTTCTTATTATCACTTTTTGTTTATGGCTGCAGCTCTAATGATGAGATTCAATTAACCAAAGGTGATTACTTAATATTTGGTCACTTTTATGGATATTGCATTGGAGAAAGCTGTGTAGAAATCTTTAAGCTGACCAATGAAAAATTATATGAAGATTCTAACGATAATTATGCTAACGAACCTTTTAATTTTGAAGTTTTAGACACTACTAAATTTGAAGCTGTTAAAGATTTAATTGATTATTTCCCAACAAAATTGTTGTCAGAAAAAGAAAGCACACTTGGCTGCCCTGATTATGCTGATGCTGGCGGTCTTTTTATTGAATATTCTAGAAACGGTACGGTTAAAAGTTGGAGAATAGACCAAATAAAAGGTAATGTCCCTAGTTATTTACACAACTTTATGGATAAGGTAAACGAAAAAATAAGCCTTATTAACGAATAAAAA
>LLBY010050328.1_pt1 | contig 10587 bp, 8 predicted proteins | sample 1489401 | NCBI WGS metagenome assembly LLBY01 (sample SAMN04092656, study PRJNA295927) | soil metagenome | biome: Soil prokaryotic community; feature: Bulk soil; isolation source: soil from tomato rhizosphere | host: tomato cultivar Hawaii 7996 | place: South Korea | collected 2011-11-01
CAGCGGCCGCAGCGCGGTCAGGCCCGGCCGCCCCGTCACCGTTTGATGCAGCGCCGTCGCCGCCCGGTACTCGCGCTCCACGAACCGGCGAAGCTGCGCGAGCTCCTCGGGTGTCGAGTGGCGTGGCTTGAAAACCTTCAGGAATGCATGGGTGCGTCGTCCCGCGGCGTCGACGCGGATCCGGAGAAGGATGGAAAATGGCCGCTCAAATCGCGCGACCGGCTCGAGCAGGGCGTTCGGGTCGCCGAAGTAACGGTCGGCATCCCCCGCCAGGGCGGCGAGCGTGCCGTCGAACCCATCCGTGCGCGGGCGCATAGCCCCGCTGAGATTGCAACAGCCGTTCCGTTATCGGACGACGCGCACGTTGCGGGGACGATCGGGTGGCGTCGACGTGTTCGCGTCGCTCGACGAGTAGCCCGCTTCCACTCCGGCAATCGCGACGAGAAGGCTCTCGACGCCGGCCCCGATGTCGGCGCCGTCAGTGGCCGCGCCGCGCAAAGGGCTGGCCGGCTGCAGTCGGAAGTCGCCGGCCGCGAGGTTCACGAACTGATCGTCGAACACCGGAGCGAAGAGATTGCCGGCCGGATAACGCAGCGGGTTGGCGCCGGAGAGCAGGTTGCCGCCGATGACCCCGTCCGGGAAGTAGGCGCTGATGACGTCGCTGCCGTACTGAAAATAGGCACCCGCGATGCCGTAGGTATTGTGACGCGCGGCGTTGTTGGTGAACCGAAATCCCTGCACGGTTCTCACGCTCGTCGACGTGCCGCCGTACACGTACACGAGCGACGACCCGTCGTGGTCGATCGTGTTGTGGTCGATGGTCACGGCGCGCGGCTCGTCGCCGACCTGCAGGAACCAGCCGTTGCCGCCGTTCACCGCGCGCGAAATCGCAAACACGTTGTGGCGCACGGTGATGTTCGAGGCCTGGCCGCTCACCCCGGGGCTGTCGTAGCCGAGCAGGTTGATCCCCGCGGCTGAATTGCGCACCACGTTGAAGCGGAACGTGACCTGCTCGACGACGCACCACGTGCACCGGCCTTCCGAATTCCGTGGCGTCAGCACCACGGCGTATCCCGCCTGGCCGTCCTGCCAGTTGTTGTGGAGCACGTTGTACTCCACGGTCACATTCCGGGCGTTCTTCAGCTCGAGCAGGTTCTTGACGACCCAGCGACTCCCCTCTGAGGTCGGCACGGCTTCGGCGGTCCCGCCGGTGCCCGCATCCGTGAAGCGGGTGCCGACGACGCGCCAGTAGATCGCCTGGGATCCTGCCGCCCGACCGTAGACGCGATATTCGGTCGCTCCCTCCACGGGCGACCACGCGAGCGCCACACCGCCCCCCGCGGTCAGCGTCGTGCTCACCTCCAGCGACGCGGCCGAACGGCCGGTCTTGCCATTCCCGATCGGTCGGCGCGCGACAACGCGATAGGCATAGCGCTCGCACGCGGGGGCGCCGCTCGCCGGCTCCGCGGACACGCCCGCAGGCGTCGCGAGGATCGGGTACCGCCACGCGTCCGGCTTCGCCAGGTAGTTGCGCCGGATGACAATGTTCGACGGAACGAGATTGGCGATCCTGGGGTCGGCGCCGCCGAACATCAGGTTCTCGCCCGCGCCTTCCAGGTGGTTGTTGACGATCTTGAATGGCCCCGGCCCATTCCAGCCCACTATGGCCTGGGAGTCGAAGCCCTTGATGCGGCACTCGGCGAGCCAGCTATCGATCACCGCGCTGCTCCGGCTGTTGAGTACTACGCAGCGCTGAATTCCTTGGGTGCCCGCGCCATGTACATAGACCCTGTCCAGGACGATGTGGCTCGGCAATACATCCACCGTGGTGGCGGTGTTGTCATAGTCGCCGATGTGCATCAGGGCATAAGTCATCTCGGCCGTGGAGCCTACGTCGAGCCCCATAAGCCGGTAATAGCTCGCTCCGCCGCCGGCGGCGGTGCGGATCGCGGGCATGGCGTTCGGGGTGCGGATCTTCGCGAACGCCGCAGCCGACTGCGGAGTGATCCTGGTGCCCTCGGGCGGCAAGGCCGTCGCCGTCCGGATAGTCACCCATCCATTTCCGCTCTTCTGCGGCAGAACAAAGTTGCCGGTGTATGTCGCTCCGGCGGCCAGTTCGACCACGTCGCCCCGCGCTGCTGCGTTGAGAGCGCCCTGAAAGTCGCCACCCGCCGGAACCACGATGGTCCGGCCGGTTGGCGCTACCAATCGAGTGTCGAGGTAGACGCGCGGCAGTTCCGGTGCACGCCCGGTCGGCACCGCTGTCGGCGGCTCATAGGGCGCTGGATCGGTTGCGCTGGGCTCATCCGGCTCGTCGGCGGTAGGCTCGGTTGGCTCTGCCTCCGGTGACGTGGGCGCCTCGGTGGGTGGCGCATCCGCTGCCTGAATCGACACCAGAGCGGTATCCACCTCTGGCCCGCCGTGCCGGCTGGCGATCACCTGATACGATCCTGCCGTGCTCCCGGCGGTGTAGTGCAGCCCGCTGGCCACACCGCCCTCGGCGGTGCTGAGCGACGCCACCAGCGGCACGCTGTCGCCAGCCGAGGTAGTTCCGTAAACGAAGAACTGCTGCCCCTGGCCCGCCACCAGCGACACCACCGCGGGCACCAGGTACATCTTGGCTATGCTCACGCTGTTGCTTTGCGGCACGGTGACCCGCGTCGTGTCCCGGAACTTCTTGCCCCGGTCGTAGCTCACCAGCCGGTACTCTCCCGGTTCCTTGGCCCTGAAGTTGGTCATCGGCTTGCCGTTGATGACCGTATCGCGGAGCTCGCCGCCGTCGAGGGCCTCCCATTCGGCCTCCACCGGCATCCGCAAGCCGTCCGCACGGATCGCTACCACCCGAAGCCGAGTGGACTGCTCCGGCTCGACAGTTGGGTTGTCGGAACTTGCCAGCATGCCGACTATCTGGGAAGCGTCTGCCGGGGAATCACCACCGGAGGAGGGGCCAAACTCATTGCCAAGCGGACTGCCGTCGGTGCAGGCGGAAACGCCGGCGACCACCGCCAACAGCGCGGCGCCTCGAATAAGCGAAAGGCGGCGGGAGAGCTTGTGCTTGAAGGACATTTGCGGACGCTCCTGGAGATCCATGGATGCGAACGGGCCGCCGACGGCGCTCCCGTTATCGCCTGGGGGCGTATCCGCTGGCGGCCCGGCTGGCATGGCGCGAAGGCGCCGAAGCTCCGTGGATCTGCGTCCCGGGGTTTCCCACCGGTTTGCTCTTGGCAGCGAGACATGTAACGCTACCCGCTGGAGCAAGCTACTTGCCATCTGCCAGACTGCCGGCAAGACATTGCGGTGCAGTGCCTTGGAACGGTGCTGCAAGGTAGTGCACGGCCGGTTTCTTTCGAATTGCCCGACGAGGCCGCAGTTTCTATCGCGCCCGGTTTCGCGCTGTCGGTATCAGAACCATCCGACGCGCTTCGGTCGCCTCCCGCTTGCACGCAGCTGCGAGGGCCCAGATGAGGGCCAGGTGCACGTACAGGAAGGTCAGCTTGCTGTACGACCCGAAGATGCCGGCGATCAGGAAGCAGACAAGGCCCAGCTCGAGAAAGCGAAGCTGCATGGCACCGTCGGGAGTGATGCTACGTACCCTCCGCCTGACCGACCAGGACTGCGCAATCGTGGCCCCCACCAGCACCAGAAACAGTATGAGACCCGGGATCCCATTCTCGGCTGCGAGTGTGATGTAGGTACTGTGGGCGTCCCGGTTTCCCAGCGCTGCCGAAACCGAGCCGTTGGCGTACCTGTAGGTATCGAGTCCCGTCCCGGAGACAGGATTGGCCTTGATGACCCGGATTCCTGCTTGCCAGATGGCCCATCGCTGCTCGGCGGAGCCTTCCTGGTCCACCGAGCTGAGGGTTTCGGTGCTGGTGGCATAACGCAGGCCCTCTAGCCGCTCCCACACGCCCTTGGGGGAGATGGCCACCAGCAGCACCGCGATGACGGCGATGGCGCCGAAGATCCGGGCCCTCCGGGGATGGGTCCATAGCGCAGCAACCACGAATACTGCCAGCGCCAGCAGCCCTGCCCGTGACTGGGTTACGACGATGGTGAAGGGCATGACCACGATGGCAAAGAGCGCGCCCAGCTTGACGATTCCCTTGCGTTCGGTCATCAGCAGCGCCGCTGCCATCGACAGCTGCAGCAGCGTGAGCGCCGCCAGGTCGTTGGAGTTGGTGAAGATGCCCTGATACCACGCGGCCCGGCCGAAGTAGGTGTTGCCTGTGAAGTAGTTGAACATGGTGCCGCGCACCGGGTGGCTGCCGAAAAGCGCCAGGAAGAACACCATGAAGAACCAGATCTGGGCCCGCGAGCGCAGCGCATTGACCATCACCAGGTAGATCAGGAAGACCTTGCTCAGTTCCAGCCAGGCCTCGAATGCCACGCCGCGCCAGGGCGAGAACACCGCACCCGCCGCCGCCCACACCAGGAAAGCCGAGAAGAGGCCCGCGCTGGTGGTGAAGCGGAACCCACCGGGGAGGAGGAACAGCCCGATGATCCCCACGATCATCGAGGCACTGCCTATGGGCAGCCGATAGGTGGTGGTGGCAAAGATGAACCCCAGCACCCCGATCAGCGACATGCTCCACTCGACTGCGGTGAGCCGGGAGCGAGCAGCCACCAGATAGCGCCAGATGGCCGCCGCCCGCCCGCGGGCAGCCACATGACTTTCCGGTGCCGGGATCTCGGCCCTGACAGGCGCAGCGGGTTCGTACGCCGGGATCGGCACCCCCGCTGGCCGGTTGCTTCGCCACCCTTCGGGCTTTCTCATCACTTCAGTTCCTGGTACAGCGCGATGAGACGCGAGATTACGCCCTCTTCCGAGAATCGTTCGACCGCCACTTCGCGGCCCCGGGACCCCATGCGAGCGGTTCCCACTGGGTCCGCCAGCCGGGCGGCCAGCGCCTCGGCCAGGGCCGCAGTATCGCCAGCGGGAACCAGCGTACCGGTTTCACCATCCAGCACCACGTCTCGCACACCACCGACAGCGGTAGCCACCACCGCGCGCCCGGCAGCCATGGCTTCGGCAATGGTGTTGGGAAATCCCTCGCTCAGCGACGACAGCGCGGCCAGGTCGAGGTAGTGATTCACGTTGGGACGATGAGGAACCAATCCAGTGAAGCGGACTCGCGCCGCGATGCCGAGCTCGCGCGCCAGTCGCTCGACAGTGGCGCGCAACGGTCCGTCACCGATAATGGCGAGGTGAAGCTGCGGGAACCGGGGCGCCAGCTGCACCACGGCGCGGACCAGGCTGTCGTGGTCCTTGACCGGCGCCAGCCGGGCCACGATTCCGAGCAATACCGCGTCCTGGGGGATGCCCAGCCCCGAACGCCAGGCTGCTATTTCAGGGGCGGCCGGTGCGATGAACGCCCCGGGCTCGAGGAAGTTGGGGACCACCGACACCCGGCCTTCGGCAACGCCCTCCCTCCTCACCATGCCGGCCACTTCATCGCTGTTGGCCAGCACCCTCGATGAGCGTCGCTGGGCCACCCGGTTGAGGGTGTCCAGCCGTCGCTGGGTCGAATCGAGTCCCCACCTCCGGCTGGCGATAACCGCAGGCGCGCCGCCGCGCCGAGCCCAGAAGCCGGCGAAGATGTTGGTGTAGATGTCGTGGCAGTGTACCACATCGAAACGGCCGTTGCGAACCAGCGAGGCGAACCGGAGTCCCTGTCGCAGTGCTCCCGCCCCGTAGAGGTTGGCCAGCGGGAAGCCGTGGACCTTGATCCCGGCTGCATCGTATCGCTCCCGGAGGGGACCCTCGCCCTGGAGCGCGGCTACCTCGAGCTCAACTCCCTTCCGCACCAGCGCCTCGGCGGTGCGCACCGCATTGAGCTCGGTGCCGCCGATGCCGAAATTGTCGGTGCAGAAAAGCACCCTTAGCGGGCCGACGCGCGTCGAGGTCGTGGCTTCGCTGCCGGGAGCGGGCTGGTGCAGAACGGCGGTGTGCAGCTGTCGGTTTCTCCGGCAAGCGGTTGGCGCAAGTTCGAGCAATCGGCGTGCCCCCGGAACTGGCGAATTCCTGACCACAGCGTAAGATAAACCACGCGTCGGTGTCACAGCCGTGACCGATGTTGTGGGACTCCCGCAGCACTCGGAGGGGGAGCGATGAAACACCCCTTGCGGAGGCGGCCGCACGCGTATCGCAAGTCGTTTAACGTGAATGACTTGCCACCATCAGTTCCTGGCTGCTGACCGAGTACGGAAGTTGCGACAGCGGTTCGTGCCTTCAACCGGAGAACACCATCAATTCGTCTGCTGGTGAGGCTCGTTATCTGGCGCTGGCAGGGTATCCGATCGGGCTGCTACTGATCGCGATGCCGTTGCTGGACGTCCTTCCCAAGATCAATCCCACCAACTTCGGCAGCGCCGACTGGCGCTACGGGGCCGTGGGACTCCTGGTAGGCAGCGTGGTGACCCCAATCATCGGGCTCGCCTTCGCTGGCAGTTCCGCGCTCGTCGCGCGGCACCGCGGCGTCCTCCTGGCAGTGTCTGTGGCCTCGCTGGTTCTCGGATTGTTGCTGATCATCGGTGGCGTGACCTTCCTCAGCGATTTCGGTGCGGTAAAGCCGGACCTGAGCGAGCGCGTTGCGCCGGCGTTCCGTGCGGCCACCACCAAGACGGTGGTGATCGCGCTGCTTGCCGCTGGAGCCGCGGTCTGGCTCGGCTATGGCGGCTTGCAGGCGTTGCGCGCCGGTCGCATGTCCGGACCGGAAGACAGGTCACGTGGTCTGGTGGTCGGTCATTAATCCCAATCAAGGAGTCTGCACTATGAAGCTTGGCAAACTGATCAGCCGGAGCGCCCTGGTCGCTGCCTCGCTCGCGATGTTCGCGGGCACGGCGAGCGCACAGGGAGTTCTGGGTCTGCCGTTGCTGAAGACGGGAGACATCTCAGTTGCGTTCGTCGGCAGTGATGCCGACTTCCGCGACGATCTGTGGTACTTCTCGGCCCTCGGCGATTTCAATTCGCCGTCGGTCTTCCTGTTCAACAACCACACCACCGCTCCGGGCACGATCAACGATTTTGACGACAGCAGCCTGTCCATCGGCGCTGAAGCCATCTTCGGGATCTGCACCAAGGAAGATGCCGGCGATCCAGGCGCGGCCTGCGAGAACGCTGACAATGTCTTCTACAGCGGCGACGCCAGCCGGAACACCGATGGCGAGCCGCACATGATCGCCTGGACCCGCGCCGAGTACGAGGCGCTGACCGGCACCGATCTCCTGGCCGACCTCGGCATTCCGGCCGATTACGACTGGGTCATCGGGTTCGAGGATATCCTTGGCGGCGGTGACGAGGACTACAACGACGCGATCTTCGCGATCCGTGGCATCACTGCGGTTCCGGAGCCCATCACCATGACGTTGCTCGCCACCGGCCTCGCCGGCATGGGCGGCGCTGGTGCAATCCGTCGTCGCAAGAACAAGCAGTAAGCGCAGTACAGACCGATCTGCCAGACATGGGGCGCCCTCGTGGCGCCTCATTCTTTTGAAGGCGTGGGGCGTGGGGCATGACTTGTGCAAACACCGCCCTGCGGTGAGCTTCCCTTGATTCCAGTAGCGGGTAACCGGTGAATTCACGACCCTGGGTTTACAGCCTCTACGCCGTCGCGCTCCTGCTCATAGTCCAGCCGGTGGCGGAGGCGCTCGCCTTTTCCTGGCCGATACGGTTCGGCGAGGTAGGCTGGCGCTTCGGCATGGTCGGCAGCTTCTTCACGCTGCTGGGCACGTTCATCGTGGGAGTCGCGCTGCTGCTCCTGACGGCATACCTGCTGGGCCACCGCCGGGTAGTCCGGGTCGGCGGAATCATTTCGATAGTGCTGGGGGCGCTGCTGACTGTCGCGTCCGCCAGCTTTGCACTCGACTGGGTCCAGCTGCGGATGATCATCCGGACAGACCTCAAGGGCGGTTTCGACATCACCGCTGCCAAGGCGGTCGTCGGCGGCGTACTGGGCACCACGGCCTTCGTGCTGCTGGGCTATGCCGCCATCCGTGCCAGCCGGCGTCAGGCTTCGGCCCGGGATACCCGCAAGGCGGGCCGGGGCGAAGGGCTGGTGGTGGGGCAGGGCTGAACTGCCAGATGGGTAGTGGAGAGTAGATAGTGGGGAGTGGGAGGAAGTTTTTACCACCCACTCAACGCTCCCCACTTCCCACCAGTTGTTCGAGCTCATCCAGGCACTCCCTCCGGAGCGCGTCATCGATCAGCGCCACCTCGAATCCATTCCGCGCCACCTGTGCCAGGCGTGCCGGCGGGAGCCCCATCCCGGTCGCCAGCGCAGTGTACTCGTCTGTCAGGGTATTGCCGAAGCAGAATGGGTCGTCGGTGCTGACGGTGCAACGCACCCCGGCCTCGAGCAGGCGGGGGAGGGGATGCTCTCCGAGTGACGTCACCACGCCCAGCTTGAGGTTGCTGATCGGGCAGGTGTCGAGTGTGACATCATTTTCAACCAGCAGCTCGACCACCTGGGGATCCTCGATGGCGCGGACCCCGTGCTGCACACGCCGCACGCCCAGCTGTTCCACCACTTGCCTCACGCTTCCGGCACCGGCCAGCTCGCCGGCGTGGGCCTTGGTCACCTTGCCTGCCTCCGCCATCCTGCGCCAGACGGGTGCGCTCCACGGCTCGAGCGGCCACTGCTCCTGGCCGTGGAGGTCGATGCCGGCGAGGTGCTCCCAGGTGTGGAGCGAATCGATCACCGGGGCGAGGGCCGGTGTGCAGTCGATCCGGCGCATGCCGGCGAAGACTCGTACCACCAGCCCGGCAGGGGCCGCCGAGCGAATCGCGTCCAGGATGTCGCGCGGGTCCGCGCCGATGATGGTGCCTATGGGAAGGTGGAAGCTGATCTCGACGTAGCGGACATTCTGCGCCACCAGCCCGTCAAAGATTACCCGGGCTGCTTCGTGATACCGCTCGGGCGACTTGTACCAGAGCGCGGCGTGGGTGAGGAGGCCGGTCTCGAAGGTTGCAAAGTCGGGATAGCGATGCCCTGGCGCCCACCAGGGAGGCTCGCCTCCTGCAAAGCAGTCGGGGGCCACTCGCCGCAGCAGCTCAAGCGGCAGGGCCCCCTCGATGTGAAGGTGGGTCTCGGTCTTGGGAAGCCGCCCGATGAACCCGGACGGGTCAGCGGGCGGCTGGATGCCTAGTCCCCGGCCGGCAGGATGGCCGAGACTTCGGGGATCATGATGCGGGCAACCTGCTGGGCCAGCGAGTCCGGCTGGGAAATCCTGTCGTCGCCGAGAGGAATCACGATCCGGACCAGCGCCTCCTCGGTACGCCCGGTGAGGGCGGCGTCGCGGAGGAGGTCCCACTTGACGCCATACTCGCTTGACGCCACCCGGCCCCGGCCCTGATACCAGTAATAGACCAGCGCGCGGACATCCTTGTTGGCCAGCTCGTAGCGGTTCACCAGTGCGGTGTCGCTGCCGATAACCACCGGCTCGCGGCTGGATGACAGCGCTTCCCAGCCCGCGCCCGGGAGGCAGTTCCTGGGCGAGTGGATGGTGCGGCCCTGAGTCTGCTGCTCGTAGTAACCCACGTACACCGAGAAGGCCGGCATCGTGTCGGCATCAACGAAGGTGCGGAGCGAATAGTGGGACATGCCGGCCACCGCCTGTTCTTCCTGGCTGATGACCTGGTCGTATCCGGTGAAGCCGGCCAACTGCCGGGGCAGCGAATCGAGGTCGCCCCTGAGCGGCATGGCCACCTGGCGCTGTACGCTAAGCAGCAGCATGCACCCGAAGCCGAAGCAGCCGGCCGGAGCCCAGCGATGCCAGTTACGCATTGGACGTGCTCCTCATGAAGCGGTTCTCGATACCGCTCGCGGCCCAGGCCAGCAGGCCCAGTATGCCGAAGGCAATCACGAAGAGCAGCCAGCCCTCGGTCATGTGCATGAATCCTTCTCCCAGCTTCGGGTCAACGAAGTAGACCAGGAAGCCGGTAAAGAAGACGCGAACGGCGTTGATGAGGATTGCAACGGGAATGGCGAGGAGCAGCAGCACGATACGGCTCACAGGATGGCGGAGCCAGAGGCCGCCCACCATGACGCCGAGCGCGGTGAGCGCCGTAAGGGATCGAAGCCCGCTGCACGCCTCGGTGACGAATAGCTGGTGCCCTGGCAGGGCGATGACGTTGCCGGAGAGCCGCACCGGGATGTCCCGCATCTCGAGCAGGGCGGCGCCCATCTTCGAGGCCTGGAACTGGAGCGGCAGGGCCAGCGTGGTGGTGATGAGTGCCGGCCAGGGAATGGACAGTGCCAGCAGGGCGAAGGGCAGCCACCAGTGCAGCAACTGCTTCCATCCCCACGCGAAGACCACCAGCCCGGCGAGCGCGGCCACCATGGACATCCGCATGGTGAACACCTCGGCGGCGAGTCCCGAGAGATAGCGCAGGATCACGGCGCCCATCAGGATGGCGATGCCCCATCCGATGCTCGCCTTGCGATCCTCGCGCAGTCCCCTCTTCCACGCCTGCCAGATGGCGATGGGAGCCAGCAGCAGGCCGTGGCCCGCCTCCGGGTTGTTCCACCAGTCATTGACCAGCAGCTGGGCCGGCTTGCTGAACAGGAACGCGAATGCGATGGCGGCGAC
>LLBY010003102.1_pt3 | contig 10586 bp, 9 predicted proteins | sample 1489401 | NCBI WGS metagenome assembly LLBY01 (sample SAMN04092656, study PRJNA295927) | soil metagenome | biome: Soil prokaryotic community; feature: Bulk soil; isolation source: soil from tomato rhizosphere | host: tomato cultivar Hawaii 7996 | place: South Korea | collected 2011-11-01
AGCAAAGCTGGCAGCCTGCCAATTACAACACGATCGATCCCTACATTCCGGTAAGAGGCGTGGCAGCCTTTATTGAGTTTCTCAAGAAGGCGTTTGACGCGAAGGAAGATCTCCGTGTACCCAACCCGGATGGCACCATCGGCCATGCTGAAGTTCGGGTTGGTGATAGCGTGCTTTTGATGTTCGATTCAAACGACAACTGGCCTGATACACCTGCGTTTTTGAGAATTTATGTTAAGGACGCCGATGTCAGTTTTGGACGGGCGATTGAGGCTGGCGCAGTGTCTCTTACTGAAGTTATGGATAGCTTTTTAGGGGAGCGCGGCGGAAGAGTTAAGGATCCATTCGGTAACATCTGGTGGATTATTACCAGGGTAGAAGATCTAAGCGATGAAGAAAAGGGGCGGCGCGCCGGCGAACAAAAATATTTAGACAACATGGCGATTGCGATAAAAACATTTGATGAAGAAATGCGCAGCCGGAAGAGCAAAGGCTGAGGGTTATTCTTTACTGAAAAAATCAGCTGCCAGTCAAGGAGTATGGTCATTATGAACCCGTTCTCGATCGACGTTCCACAGGCCGACATCGACGACCTCAAGCGACGCCTCGCGGCCACGCGCTACCCCGACGAAGTGGAGGACGCCGGCTGGGACGATGGCACCAGCATCCCGTTTCTCCGCAGGCTCGTTGAGCATTGGAGAACCCGCTTCGACTGGCGGAAGGAAGAAGCACGGCTCAACAGCTTCCGCCATTTCATCATCGAACTTGACGGGGAACGTGTCCACTTCATTCATACCAGCGGCGCGGGTGGGAACGTCACGCCCATCCTGCTGGCGAACGGCTGGCCGAGTAATTTCGTGGAGCTGCTGCCGCTCGTGCCGCTGCTAACGCGCGAGGTCGACGGGTGCTCGTTCGACGTGGTGATCCCATCGATTCCGGGCTTTGGCTTTTCCGGCAAGCCGAGGCAGCGGGGGATGAACTTCACCAGGATCGCGCATCTCTGGGCCGGGCTCATGACCGAGCTCGGTTACGATCACTTCCTGTTCTCCGGCTCGGATATGGGGGCCGGCGTAGGGCTCAGCCTGGTGCGCAACTACCCTGACCGCCTGCTGGGCGCTCATTTTGTCAACGTCTATTCGCGATATCCGCGCCCCGACGACCCCACGGCCGAGGAGCAGGATTATTTCCGGCGGGTGGATGCCTCCATGTTCACCGAGACCGCCTATGCCATGCAGCAGAGCACCAAGCCGACGACGCTTGCGGTCGGGCTCAACGACTCGCCTGCCGGCCTTGCGTCCTGGATCGTTGAGAAGTTCCACAGCTGGGGTGATACTCATGGCGATGTCGAGAGCGTCTTCCCGCTCGACATGCTCTGCTCGATCCTCTCGGTCTACTGGTTCACGGAGACGATCGCCTCGTCCGTGAGGCTCTACAAGGAGGCATTCGGTGACCGCGAGTTCATGGCACCGATGCCCAGGCACAACGTGCCGCAAGGGGTTCTCGTGCCGGCCGACAGCGACCTGCCGGCACCCCGTGCCTGGGGCGAGCGGCACCTTCAGAACCTCGTGCGCTGGAACGAAGCGAGGAAAGGCGGCCATTTCCCGGCGCTGGAGGTACCACAGTTGCTGGCCGATGACATCCGCGGCTTCGCGCAAGACATCCGCCAGTGAGCGACCCGGGATCAGCGCGCCGGCGACAAAAATACATAGACAACATGACGATTGCAATAAAACATTTGAGGAAGAAATGTGCAGCCGGAAGAGCCAAGGCCGAATGCTTATTCCTAATCGATAAGAGGAGAGAAAAAATGTCTGCGAAAATCAAACCATATAAAATCAATGTTTCCTCGACCCAGCTTGATGACCTGCACGAGCGCATCCAGAAGACAATCTGGCCGCCCGTCATTCCCGGGCAGAATTACGGCGGACCGGAGCTGGCTATGATGAAGAGCCTGGCGAAAAAAGTGTTGCGCTTCGACTGGCGCAAAAAAGAAGCAGAGCTCAACCAGCTGCCGCACTTTAAGACCGAGATCGACGGCCAGACCATTCATTTCATCCATGTCAAATCGAAAGAGGCCAACGCCATACCGCTCTTGTTGATGCATGGCTGGCCGGGCTCGATCGTAGAATTCCTGCACCACATCGAACCGCTGACCGATCCGGTCAAGCATGGCGGCAGGACTGAGGATGCCTTTGATGTGGTGATTCCTTCCCTGCCCGGCTTTGCCTTTTCGGGTCCTACCAAAGAAGCCGGGTGGAACAATACCCGTATCGGCAAGACACTTATCGAATTGATGAGCCGCCTTGGTTATGACAAATTTGGCGTGCAAGGTGGTGACGCCGGCGCGGTCATCGGCCCGGATATGGGTCGCCTGGCGCCAGAGAAGTTCATCGGCCTGCACCTCAACGCCGCCACGATGGGCTTCATCCCGATGGGTCCGGTCGACGAGGCCCATCTGGCGCAATTTACGTCCGCCGAAAAGAAACGACTGGAAGTGCTGCAGGAATTCATGCGGGTGAAATTCGGTTTCAACTTGCTGCAGTCCAACCAGCCGCAATTAGTCGGTTATGCCCTGTCCGATTCGCCGGTTGGCCTGATGGCCTGGATGACGCAATTGATGGATCCGGAAGAAGTGGGGGACGAGCGATTTCTAACCAACTTCCTGATCTACTGGCTGACCGGGACGGGCGCCTCCTGTATTCGGTGGTACTACGAGGCCGCTCACGACCCAAACGCCTGGGCGCCGAAAGCAAATTCCGGTGTACCCACGGCGGTGGCTGTCTTTCAGGATGGTGACATTGCCATCCGCAAATATGGCGAGGAGGCGAATACTATCGTGCGCTGGACCGAATACCCGCACGGTGGACACTACGCGGCTCTCACCGTGCCCGAGGTGTGGCTCAACGATGTTCGCGAATTTTTCCGCGAGCTCAGAAGTGAGCGGGTGTAGGGATTGAGTCGTCTACTTTCCATACAACCCTATATTCATATTCTGCAGAGGAGAGACCATGAATATTCAGCCGTATGAAATTTCAATTTCCCAAACAGAGCTTGACGATTTACGCGAACGGATCAGCAGCACTCGCTGGCCAAATGAGGTGCAAGACTCTGGCTGGGAGCGGGGTGTGCCGCTGGCTTACGCCAGGAAACTGGCAGACTATTGGCTGCAAACATTCGATTGGAGAAAACAGGAGGCATGGCTTAACGAGTATCCGCAATTTATGGCAGAGATCGATGGACAACCTATTCACTTTTTTCACATAAAATCGAAAGAGGAAGACGCCTTGCCATTGATGCTTCTGCATGGCTGGCCGAGTTCCAATGTGGAATTTGTGAAAATGATCGACGCCCTCGTGGACCCTGCTGCTTATGGTGGAAACACGGAACATGCTTTTCATGTAATCCTACCCACTACTCCAGGGTTTGGGTTGTCTTCGCCCATGCGTGAACATTGGGATGCGACGCGCACAGCCAAAGCCTACAGCCAATTGATAAAAGAATTGGGTTATGAAAAATGGGGAGTGCATGGCGGCAATGTAGGTTCGGATATCGCCGGTGAGATCAATCACATCGATAAAAATTTGGTTGGCGTGCATGTCAGTACCGATATGCCGGCAATTCTTTGGTACGCCAGCTTTACAGGGAATGACCCTATGAAAAATCCGAACTTCTCAGAGCCTGAGAAAGCAGCTCTAAAAGACCTCATGCAGAAACGTAGTGAGGATGGAGGCTATTTGGAAATTCAAAGAACGCGGCCTTCAACGATAGGTTATCTTCTCAACGATTCGCCCGTAGGCCAGCTCGCCTGGATCGCTGAGAAATTCAAATTTTGGACCGCGACGGGGGAAATGCTTCCTGAAGAGACGATTGATCTGGACCAGATGTTAACGAATATCAGTTTATATTGGTTTACAAGAAGTGGTGCTTCCGCGGCGGATTTCCTGTCTACCAATCTGCACGCCCAGCGCGACTGGAGCAGACCATCATTTGCCCCAATGGGTATGGCAGTGTTCAGCGCACAACCCGTAGCGCGGGCGCTGCAAGATCCGGAAGGGCAGTTGCCGCATTGGAGTGAATTCAAAGAGGGTGGTCACTTCCCGGCGATGGAAGTGCCAGAACTGCTGATCGGTGATCTGCGCGAATTTTTCCGCGAGCTGCGGAAATAGCAAAGCTGGCTTTTGACTCGTCGTCACGGAATCCTTCAAATCGCGTGGGTCATCCAAGGCCAATACCATTCTTAAAAAACGCTCCCAGCGCCGTCCTCGGCGCTGGATTTCTTGAGTAATCGCCGCCGAGACGGATATGATCCCACTCTGCTGGCGTGGTCATCCTGTCGCGTACCATTTTGTGAGCGAGCTCTCCAGCAGTGATTAAAAGAGGCACGTAGCCTCCGAGAGATAGGACCCAAAGAATTGCCGGGTGTGTCGTGGAATCGCTTGTTACTGGCTAAAGTGATCTGGCAAGCGATTCCACTGTAGAGATGTAAGGGCAGGGGGATACGGGAAAATCGACAAACGACTTTCTGTCCGTACCTGAAAATTGGTTATTGACTTTACATTTTGTTTTTGCTACACTGTCATTGACACGTGTAAGGTGATACGTGTAACTTACCAATCTCGAGCTTTTCTGCACAATAATCTTATGAACCGACCTACGCAGGTGGATGTTGCCCGACTCGCAGGCGTCTCACGTGCCACAGTCTCCTACGTCTTGAACGGCGTTAGCGAGGGGCGCGTGCCGATCTCCGATGAGACGCGCCAGCGTGTATTGGAGGCGATCGTAGAGCTGGGCTACGAGCCGGATGCCCGGGCCCAGGCGCTGCGCTCCGGCAGCACCAAGACCATCGCACTCATCATCCCCGATCTCCGAAACCCCCACTTTTGCGAATATGCAACCGGTATCGAGGAAGCCGCGCGCGCCGCAGGCTATCATCTCCTGCTATCCAGCACGACCATGAACGATGAATATGCCGTGGAGATCTTTAAGGATCTGGCCCGGCGCCGGTTCGACGGGTTGATCATCGCCAGCTCGTTCATCCTGGAAGCGGAGGAAGCGCAAGCTATTCTGAAGCAGGTACGCGAGCGTGGGCTTCCGGTTGTGGAAATGGATGAAAACTACGGTGTGGACTCGGTCTACGCGGACTACCATGAGACGACGAAAGAAGTCATGTCATATCTGTTGTCGCTCGGGCATCGCCGCATCGGTTTGATCTATGGCGTAGGGGGGCATGAGCTGGGGGAAGACCGTTTGCAACCCTACCAGGCAGCGCTCAAGGCGGCAGGCATCCCTGTCCAGAAGGAGCTGATCGTGGATTGTGGTCCGGCCATTGAAGATGGTTACCAGGCCGCGCTGAAACTCCTCAAGCTCCCTTCCCGGCCGACGGCGATCATAGCCATCAACGACTTGCTGGCTATCAGTGCCGTCCGCGCTGCCGCGGACCTGGGCTTGCGCGTGCCTGCTGATCTTTCACTGGTCGGATACGATGATATCCCCATGGCCAACTATCTCATGCCGCGCCTTACCACTGTCACGAAAGACGCATTGTTCCTGGGAAAGAAGGCCTTTGAGATGGTCCTGGCGCGGATCCAGAACCCCGATCTTCCTCGCCAGGAGTTTCATAGTCCGGCCCGTCTCATCCTTCGTGAGTCAACTGGGATGGCCCCGCGTGTTTTGAAGGCCGTTAAATAATTTCGGCTCACCCGTTGCGGGCGTGATGGAAACGTGTAGGAAGATTCATTGCCACGGATTTTCACGAATTTCTTAAGCCAATCCGTGCGAATTCGTGAAATCCGTGGCTGAGGTTTTAGGCTTTCCCGTTAAAAATGGGAGAACCATAATTTCGTAAGACGATGCATAAACGTTATGCTGGGATGATGGCCAAGAAAAGCGGCTCATACCCAGACCGACAGTCCGCCTTCCCTCGAGCTGAACCCGCTGGCCGCTGGTATTCAGACTCCATTGAGAAAGGAGAACCTGCCTATTGTCCGAATGATATGAACCGCCCTCCAATTTTACCGCCTGCCTCATAAATAGCCAAATTCTTGAATGTAATTTATTCGCCAGATTCCAAATTCAAGGTTAAGCATTTATGCGGCACCCTGTAAAGCATATTTATAAGTAAAGACTCACAAATAATCTCGGAGGAGATCATGAAACAGAACAGGTTTTTCTATCATCTGATAAGCATACTATGCTTATTAGGACTGTTAGCAGCATGTGCACCCGCCGCCACTGAAGTGCCTGGTGCAACGGATGCTCCGTCAGCGACAGATGCCCCTGCCGCAACAGAGCCTGCTGAGCAGGTGACCCTTACCTACTACATAGACGATAATCCAACCAACGTGGCTTCCGCAGAGAACCAGGTCGCCGCATTCGAAGCCGCAAACCCAGATATTAAGGTTGAGATTGAAACCCATCCTGGCGGCGCAGAGGGTGATAATCTCGTCAAGACCCGCCTTGCGACTGGAGAGATGTCCGATGTCTTTCGCTACAACGCCGGGTCATTGTTTCAGGCGTTGAACCCGCAAGAGAATATGCTTGACCTGACAGACGAACCGTTCCAGGCGGATGTGCTCGACTCATTCAAACCCACCGTGACCGCCCCCGATGGACGCATCTACGGCGCGCCCGAAGAAGCGGCGATGGGCGGCGGCGTGTTATACAACAAGAAAATCTACGAAGAACTTGGATTGTCAGTACCCAAATCCTGGGCAGAATTCATGGCCAACAATGAAAAGATCAAGGAAGCTGGTAAGGTTGCCGTGATCCAAACTTTTGGCGACACGTGGACCAGCCAGCTCTTCGTACTTGCAGATTACTACAATGTGCAGGTCGCGGTACCGGATTTTGCAGAAAAATATACTGCCAACCAGGCCAAATATGCCACGACGCCTGCAGCACTCAGAAGTTTCGAACGACAGGAAGAGATTTTCAAGGGAGGGTATCTGAACGAGGATTTTGCCTCCGCGACGTTTACTGATGGTCTCCGCATGGTGGCACTGGGTGAAGGAGCCCACTATCCCATGTTAACGTTTGCAATTGGAGGCATCGCCCAGGATCATCCCGATAACCTTACGGATGTAGGTTTCTTCGCCATGCCTGGCGATGATCCGGCCAAGAACGGACTCACAGTTTGGATGCCCGCCGCGGTCTATATCAATAAAAATACCACCCATCCCGAAGAGGCAAAACGATTTGTCGCATTCCTGGCCAGCGCTGAAGGCTGCGATGCACGGTCGGCGGCAAACGGTGCGACGGGTCCGTATGTGATCAAGAGCTGTACCTTACCTGATGATGTCCCACCTGCTGTGGCAGATCTGCTTCCGTATTTCCAGGAGGAAGGCGCCACGGCTCCCGCACTTGAGTTCCTTTCTCCTATCAAAGGACCCAACCTCGAACATCTCACGGTGGAAGTGGGCTCCGGCATTCGTTCGGCGGCCGAAGCAGCTGCACTTTATGATGAGGATGTTGAGAAACAAGCACAACAACTCGGTTTACCAGGCTGGTAGTCATTCACATTCAAAACCGGGTCCCTGTTGTGCGTGAGGGACAGGGACCCGGTTACATAGAGGCATATCTGTGGCGAAAAGAATTGAAGCAACCCGAAAAACCTCGTTCACACAATGGATGGCATCCACCTACCCCGTTTGGTTTTACCTCCCGGCGGGAATCATATTCATAGTGTTCTTTCTTTTTCCCACGATTGCATCCCTTTTTTTCAGCCTCACCCGTTGGACTCTGTTCGACGCGACGTTCATTGGACTGGATAACTATAGTCAATTCTTCAAAGAACCCTTTCTTCTTCAGGGATTAAGAAATTCCCTCATTTATGGCGTATTGACCTCCGGGATGAAGGTGGTGTTCGGTATGTTGCTGGGTGTCTTCCTCACGTCACAGATCGTGGCCCGCGACTACTTGAGGTCGGTTGTATTCTTTCCGGTATTGGTGAGCACTGTCGGCGTTGGTATCACCTTCACAGCTTTGATGCACCCTACCCAGGGCTTCATCAATGAATCGTTGGAGATATTGGGCGTCAAAGGACCCGCCTGGCTGACCGACCCGCGCTTTGCCCTCCTATCGGTCGCGTTGGTTGATGTCTGGAAAGGTCTTGGGCTGGCCACTGTGATCTATATCGCCGGGATCAATGCCATTCCCCGCGAGTATTATGAAGCTTCGGAGATCGATGGCGCTAATTCGTTCCAGCAGTTTTGGAATATCACTCTCCCCCTGGCGCGTCCAGCAACGTTTACTGTAATTATTTTGAGCTTAATCGGAGGGCTCAGGTCTTTCGACCTCATTTGGTCTATGACGCGCGGCGGACCGGGTTTCACCACCGACGTGATCTCGTCTGTCATCTATAAACAATACCAGGCGGGCTTTTACGGACTCTCCACGGCAGGTAATGTGGTATTGATCGTTTTGGTGGCAATGATCATCGTGCCGCTTTCATCTTTCCTCAACAAGCGGGAGATCGAGTTATGAGCGCGGCTCGCAGATATCTGATCAGCGGGCTTGCTATCCTGCTCTCCGCTATAGTCTTTCTAGTGCCCTTCACCTTCATTCTGTTGATGGCGTTCAAAGACCGCGGAGAAGCCTCCGTACGCACTTTCACCCTTCCGACCACCTATCATATCTGGGACAATCTTATTGAAGTCATTCAAACCCGCAACTATATGTTGTTGACCGCCTTTCTTAACAGCGTGATCCTCACTGTGGCCAGCGTCACTCTTCTGGTCATTCTAGGCGCGATGGCGGGGTTCGTTCTGCAACGGCATCCCTCCAAATGGGCTGGATTGGTCAATTTTTTTGTGCTTGCGGGTCTTATCATTCCGCCAGCAGTAGTACCCACCATTTGGTTGTTGCAGGGTATTAAGCTGTTCAAGACAATGCCTGGAATGATTTTTATAGAAGTTGCTTATGGATTATCATTCTCTGTGTTGTTGTTCCGTGCCTTTGTCGCCACGATTCCGCGCGAACTGGATGAAGCAGCGATTATCGACGGCGCGGGTCCGCTACGCCTGTTTTTCGAGGTCATCTTTCCGCTTCTGAAGCCTGTTGTCAGCACGGTGATTGTTGTGCAATCCGTTGCTATTTTCAACGATTTCACGAATCCCCTCTACTACCTGCCCGGAAACGAAAACGTGACTGTGCAACTCACCCTCTACAATTTTCAGAGTCAGTTCAGCACCTCCTACAATCTACTCTTCATGAATATTCTTTTGATCACTATTCCACCCCTGGTGATCTTTCTCTTTTTCAACCGTCAGATCGTTGCCGGAATCACAGCCGGTGCTGTAAAAGGCTAATACATTCCTCCTGAGGAGTGTGCCTAGCTCATGTTACGCCTTTTATGCTTGAGTAGGGTCTCCTCATTCGGGGATGATATTTGACCCTGCATAACGTGGCGGTCGCATCTGGTACTCTTTCGTGTGGACCGCTTTTGAGCAGAAGCGCGTAAGGTGAGTGAATAAGATGGGGGGAAGTGCTGGTTGAACATGTTTATTTGCGTGCATGCGTCAGAAAATCTTTTTAAGTGGACAAGGAAAAACTTCCATGACTAAATTGAATGTTCGTATTGAGCATCTTCGCGAGGCGTTTGGGATTGGTATAGATCGCCCGCGGCTCTCCTGGATCGTCGAAACGGAGACTCAGGGATGGCGTCAAGTTGCCTATGAGATCGAGGTCTACGATGCCGCTGGAAACCTGCGCGGGCAGACGGGGCGTGTCGAGTCGGACCAATCGGTGCTGGTGGATTGGACGTTCGAGCCGCTTTCCTCGCGTGAGCGCGTCAGCGTCCGGGCACGCGCCTGGAGCACAGAGGGAGAGGCCTCCGACTGGAGCGAATCAGCACCCATCGAGGTTGGGCTTCTCCATACACAGGATTGGACAGCCCGCTTCGTCGGCCCGGACTGGGAGGAAGACCTGGCCCGGCCTCAGCCTGGCCCGCTACTACGCCGCGAGTTCGACGTGCGCGCGACGTTGCAGTCCGCGCGGTTGTACATCACCTCTCTTGGCGTGTACGAAGCGCAGCTCAACGGAAATGTCGTCGGCGATCACGTCATGGCCCCCGGCTGGACGAGTTACCATCACCGGCTGCGGTATCAAACTTTTGACGTCACCGACATTCTAAAGGAAGGACGCAATGTACTCGGCGCGATGCTGGGCGATGGCTGGCTCCGCAGTCGATTAAGTTTTGGCGGCGGCCGGCGCAACATCTACGGCGACCGTTTGGCGCTGCTCGCTCAGCTCGAGATCACGTATGCGGATGGTACTGTAGAGCGCGTCGTTACCGATGAATCATGGCGGGCGATCAAAGGACCAATCCTCGCCAGCGACATCTACGACGGCGAAACCTACGATGCACGACTGGAGCAAGACGGCTGGTCTGAGCCCAACTTTGATGATAGTGATTGGAGTGCTGTCCGCGTCGTTGACTGGGACTTTGCAACCCTCGTCGCACCAATGGGGCCGCCTGTAAGGCGTATTGAAACGATCGCGCCGGTTTCCATCACCACATCTCCCTCCGGCTGCACCATCCTCGATTTCGGCCAGAACGTCGTCGGCAGGCTGCGGCTTAAGGCCCAGGG
>LLBY010003076.1_pt3 | contig 10578 bp, 7 predicted proteins | sample 1489401 | NCBI WGS metagenome assembly LLBY01 (sample SAMN04092656, study PRJNA295927) | soil metagenome | biome: Soil prokaryotic community; feature: Bulk soil; isolation source: soil from tomato rhizosphere | host: tomato cultivar Hawaii 7996 | place: South Korea | collected 2011-11-01
CGGCTCGACGGAACGCTCGTGCCCCCATCGACGCGAAGCGCGAGCGGGCATGAGCAAGGTCGCAGTCATCGCCCATGCCGGCAAGTCGATCGGTGGAGGGCTCGAGGAGCTCCGCCAGACGCTCTCGCGCGCCGGCGTGACCGACCCGATCTGGTCGGAGGTGCCGAAGAGCCGCTTTGCGCCCAAGCGTGTCCGTGCAGCGCTGAAGGACGGGGCCGAGCTGATCTTCGTCTGGGGCGGCGACGGGATGGTGCAGCGGTGCGTCGACGTTCTCGCCGGGAAGGGGGTCCCTCTCGCGATTGTCCCGGCCGGAACGGCGAACCTCTTCGCCTCCAGCCTCGACCTTCCGCAGGACATCCCCGAGGCGGTGCAGATCGGGCTGCACGGCTCGGAGCGCGAGCTCGACGTGGGAAAGATCAACGGCGAGCGGTTCACGGTCATGGCGGGAGCAGGGCTCGACGCGCAGATGATCCAGGATGCGGACGGCGGGTTGAAGGACCGCTTCGGCCGCGTCGCGTACATCTGGACGGCCTCGAAGCAGCTGCGCGGCGACCCCTTCAAGGCTCGGATCGAGGTGGACGGAGAGCTCTGGTACAAGGGCAAGGCGAGCTGCGTCCTCATCGGGAACGTCGGCTCGCTGTTCGGCGGGGTCGAGATCTTCGAGAACGCCCGCCCGGACGACGGTCTGCTCGAGCTCGGCGTCACGAATGCCGAGGGCATCGGCCAGTGGGCACGGACGATCGCCCAAACAGCGATCGGTACGACCAGCAGCTCGCCTTTCGTCCAGACCACGAAGGTCGAGAAGGTCGAGGTGGAGCTCAGCCGCAAGGTCAGATACGAGCTCGACGGTGGCGAGCGCACGACCGTCAAGCATCTGAAGGCAAAGGTCGAGCCGAAGGCGATCACGGTGCGTGTGCGCGAGGGCGGCTGACCGCGCGCGCACGCGAGGAGAAGGACATGACCGATACCCCGAACAGCAGTGCGTTGCACACGGCCCGGGCGGCTCGTGAAGCCGTGGTCCGATCAGATGGGTTCGAGTGGCTCTCGCGTTCGGGTTTCGTCGCGCGTGGGCTGATCTACGCCATCATCGGAGTCCTGGCACTCAAGCTCGCGCTCGGACACGGCGGCAAGCTCGCGAATCAGCAAGGCGCGCTCCACACCGTGGCCGAGCAGCCTTTCGGCAAGGTCCTGCTCACGCTCGTTGCGATCGGCCTCGGTGGCTACGCGCTCTGGAGATTCGTCCGCGCGGCGACGGGACGCGGCCCCGAGGGCTCGGACACCGGGTTCGAGCGAGTCGCGGCTCTTGCCAGCGGCCTCGTCTACCTCGGAATGTGCATCATCGCCGTCCGGATTCTCGTCGGCCTCCCCAAGGCCTCGGCAAGCCCCGACAAGACCACGGCAGGTGTCTTCGGCTGGCCTGCCGGCACCTGGATCGTGGGTGCGGCCGGGCTGGTCTTGATAGGCGTCGGCCTCTATCAGGGGTACCGCGGCCTGACAAAGGACTTCCTGGCCGATTCGAAGACCGAGGAGATGGGGCCGCTCATCAGGACGTGGATCGGGTGGATCGGGCTCGTCGGGCATCTCGCGCGGATGGTCGTCTTCACCCTCGCGGGAGCCTTCCTCGTCAAGGCCGCCGTCGAATACGACCCGCATGCGGCCGTCGGGATCGACGGCGCGCTCGCCGAGCTCCTGCAGCAGCCGTACGGCCCGCTCCTCCTGGGACTGGTCGCGGCCGGGCTCATCGCCTTCGCCGTCTACTCGTTCAGCGACGCTCGCTTCCGCCGAATCTAGGCGAGGCGTGACCGACACCGGACGGTCCCACGACGTGAACACCGGCGTACGGACAGAGAAGAGTCCGAACGAGTCGGGGAGTCAAGTAATGGAGCTCGGCGGACTCGAACCGCCGACCTCCTGGGTGCTGCGATTCACCTAAGAGTCGACATCGTCGATTTCGCGCTCTTTCGGCATAGTGCGTTTTGCAGCGCTTCCTTTGCGGCTTCCGTGTCAGATTTGTGTCACTTTTCGAGCACGCTGGCTCTGTGCTCAAGAGGGCGCGAAGCGCCGTGTACCCGTCGGCACGGTCCAATTCAGAGCGCGGTGCGCTCCGGCTTCAGTCTGCCGTATGCGCACTCCAGAGCCCGAGTGCGGGGTTGGAGATGTAGAGGAACTCGTTGCCGTCGACGTCCTGCCGGTGCCCGCCGGTCGCAGCGTCGTGGACCGAGAGACGGTCGAGCTCATCGCCGAGGGGGCGCCAAGCGTACCCCGCACCTTCGACCTCTTCCCGAGTGAGTCCGCCAGTGGCCGGATCCGTGCAATAGGTGATCGTGAAACGATCCTCGCTGCTGCCGTGGATCATGTGCGCGGCGGCGCCGAGGCTTGCGGCGAGGTCGGAATCGTCTGCGACCGCTGCGAGAGTGGCGGTCGTCCCCCGGTAACCGTGACGGCGAACCAGCGTGTCGATCATCGGGTGTTCGCCGAAGCGCGTTACCGCGGGCGCCAGCACGACGAGTTCGCCGTGGTCGGCGATCGCCATTCGAGTGCGGTAGACAGCCTTGTTCCCGAGCCACGTCGACTTGAACTCCTCGGGATCGAGCCGGCACACGATCCGGGTCTCGCGAGACGGGAGAACCGTGATGTTGCAGCGGGCGGCGAGCGACGCGGCCGATCGAAAGGCGGCGCCCCCTGAGTCGGTCGAACCGCCGCCGCCGATGAAGAGGCCGCGGTGCGCAACTCCCTCTGGCGTGTCCTCGGTCACCGTAAGGACCCAGAGCACGGGAACGAGTGGAGCGACGAATCGATCGAATGCGGCATCGATCACGTCGCGCACGGGAGTCTGGGTGCGGCCCATGATCGTCTCGAGACCGCAAACGGCTCCCAGGAAGTGGCTGCGGTGGATGGTCTGCGCGCCTCCTAGCCCGATAACGAGGTTCTTCGTGAAGTTCGCCATGCCGACGACCTCGTGCGGCACGACCTGCCCGATCGAAACGACCATGTCCCACCCACTGACGAGAGCTCCGTCGACCTCCACAGGGATCGCCTCGGTCACCCGTCCTCCGGAGAGCGCTGCAACCTCGTCCGGACGGATCTCTCCCAACGGCACGAGGCCGTCGCGCCATCGGTGCTCGAGCACGCGCTCGAAGGGCAGGTGCTCGCCGAAGAGCAGGCGCACGTCGGCAGGCGTCATCGGCGCGTGGGTGCCGAGCGCAGGCAACACCCACGGCTCGCACCCCGCCGCGGTGAGCACCTCGAAGAAGGCCTGCGTTATCTCTCCCGCACGCGAGTGGAGTCGCGTGTGATCGGGCGGGACGAGCAGCACGCGTCTCGCTCCGGTTCCGACGACCTGCGAGACGGCGATCTCGCCCACGAGAGCACGTAGGTCTTCGTCGGAGATGACCTTCGTGACGCCGCCGATCGACAGCAGCGGCGGGTCCCCCACGCCCGGTGAGGCGCGGCAGAGGAACGACTCCGCGGCGTCGGCAAGCGCGTCGACCGTCTGGTCCCCGTCGAGGGTGACCACATCGTCTTCGCCGGGCGTCGGTGGCTCGAGCGCAGCGAACTGGCTGTCGACCATCTGCGCGCGCATAAAATGGCCTGCACGCCTCTCCAGCCTTCGGTGGGCTTCCCGTCGGTCGAGCTCCAGATAGACGAAGCAGACACCCTCGGCTCGTCGCAGTGCGTCTCGATACGAGCGCTTCAGCGCGGAGCACGCGACGACGACGTTCTCGTTCTCGCGCATCGCTCGACGTACGGCCGTGAGCCAGGGCCAGCGGTCATCGTCGGACAGCGCGGAACCCGCTGCCATCTTCGCGACGTTCGCAGGAGGATGGAGCTCGTCGGCTTCCACGAACCGGGCCTCTCGCCGCGACGCCAGCTCCGCCGCGAGCGTGGACTTGCCGGCACCGGCAACCCCCATCACGACGACGCGGAGTGCGGTCACGCGTCGCCGCTGGTCGCCGCGGATTCGACCGCTTTGGCCAGCGCAGCGAGGCGGGGCGCGAGCAGCTCCTCCGACGCGCCGTACGAGCGCAGTTGGCCGAGCGCCTCGGTCAGAAGGTCCTCGCAGACGTGAGGCTGTGCTGCCGCGATGTTTCGTTGCTCGCCCGGATCCGCTTCGAGGTCGTACAGCTCGAGCTCGTCGTCGGCTCCTCCCACGATGAGCGCGAAGCCCCTTCCGGTCACGGTGATCGGCTGGTCATGCGCGACGCGCCGGGGCCACGAGTCGACCGCAACGGTGATCCGTCCCTTCTGATACTCGAGTGGCCAGCCGCTGATGACGAGCTCGCGATGCGAATCGGTGTCGCCACGGAGCACCGGGGCAAGCGAGCGCCCCGCGATGCCCTCCGGCGCCTCGGCTCCGGCGAGGTCGAGGATCGTGGCGGGCACGTCGACCAGCGTGGTGAGAGCCCGTGTCCGCCGTGCCGCCGCGCCCGGCATCCGCGCGAGGAGCGGCACCTCGACGATCGAGCGGTAGAGGGGCGACCAGCTCTGGGTGCCCAGGTCGGCGTCCCATACCGACTTGCCGAGGTAGTCGTGCTCTCCGAAGTAGTAGCCGTGATCGGAGACGAAGACGAGCAGCGTGTCGTCCGCAATCCCAAGGACGTCGAGCTTCTCCACCAGTCGGCCGACCCAGCGGTCGACCATCGTCACCTCGCCACAGTAGGTGGCGTGGCTCAGCCGGACGTCGTCTTCCGTGAGACCCGCGTCGCGCCAGTTGTCGTAGCAGGTCTCGGTCTCGCGACCGTCGTAGTCTGGTGCGTACAGCCGCGTGTAGTAGAGCGGTGCGTTCCAGGGCTCGTGCGGGTCCCACACGTCGACGAGCAGGAAGAACCTCTCCTCGTGGTGGCGCTCGAGCCACTCCTCGGCGGCGGTGACAGTCCGCGCCACCCAGCGATCCGACTCGTGTCGCCAGGTCGCCCGCGCATCCAGGCGCTCTTCCATGCGCTTCGCGTCCCCCTGTCCCCGGATCCAGAGGAAGTCCTGGAACCCCCGGTCGTACCCGAAGCCGTTCCGAACGTAGAACGGCGTGTCGACGATCCCCATCGTCAGGTAGCCGGCATCGGCAAGGAGCGCCGGCAGCGTCGGGAGATGCGCCGGGAGCGGCTCCCAGGTCATGAACGCGAGCGAGAGACGGCCCGTCAGGAGGTCAGCCCGGGCCGGCATCGTCGGGAACGACCCGGTGAGGTGGTTCTCGAAGACGACCGACTCCGCGGCGAGCCGGTCGAGTGCCGGCGTCCTGATCCAGTCGTTGCCGTAGGCGCCGAGATGGTCTCGCCGCAGCGTGTCCGAGACGACGACGACGACGTTCGGCCCGCTGCCCGAGCGCGCGGCCATCTACGCGAGGCGGAGCTTGACGCTTCCAGTGGCGGCCGTTAGCATCGCCTCAAGTATACCAAGACGCGATAGAAATATTTTCGACGGGTAGTGAATCCGAACGCCGTATAGAGACACCCAATGACCCGATCGGGCGCCGAAGGGCAACAGCGAGCCCGACGCCTGCAAAACGGATCGACCTCACGGAAAGGGAGGAGAGATGGAGAGCACCTCTTGGGGCCACCGGCGGCCCGTGCACTATCGTCGGCGGGCGGCCTGGTTGCTCGCGGGTGTCGCGGCGCTGCTCGTGAGCATCGTCTGCTCAGGCGCCGCGCTGGCGAAGTCTTCGAAGGCAGGCGCAGTAGGCGGGACGCTCACGTGGGCCCTCCAGACGAATCCCGCGAGCCTCTTCGACGCCTACTACTTCTCCGCCGAAGGTTCCACGTTCTTTTCGCTCGTGCAGGATCACATCCTGGCGCCGGGCACGTTCGGCCAGCCGACGACGGGCGAGGGTTCGGTCGTGCAGAGCTGGAAGGCGACGTCGGCGACACGGTACGTCTACACCATCAAGAAGGGCATCAAGTTCTCCGACGGATCGGCGCTGACCGCCGCCGACGTGGCGTTCTCCATGAACGTCCACCGCGACCCGAAGACCGGCTCGAAGATGGGAGACTTCTTCGGCAACGTCGCCTCGATCAGAAACCGCGGCAACCAGGTCATCGTCGTCCTGAAGAAGCCCAACTCCAACTGGCAGTTCACACCGGCCGCGAGCCCGGGCCTCGTGTACTCGCAGAAGGACTACAAGGCTAAGGGCGCAAACTTCGGCACGCCGAGCGGCATGCCGATCGGCACCGGCCCGTACAAGTTCTCGGAGTTCACGCCGAACTCGCGCGTCGTGCTCGTCCGCAATCCGTACTACAAGGGCAAGAAGTATCCGTGGGACAGGATCGTCTTCCCGGTCATCCCTGACGAGCAGGCCCGTCTACTGGCACTTCAGAGCGGCCAGATCGACGGCACGTTCGCCGTCCCGAACAACAACATCGGCACCTGGATCAAGATCCCGAACCTCAAGGTCGGCACCTACGTGTCGGGTGGCTGGCGGGGCTTCTCGATCGATGTGGAAGACGGCCCGTTCAAGGACGTGCACGTCAGGCGGGCGCTCGCCTACTCGCTCAACAAGCCCGACATCAACGAGGCGCTCGCGTCGAGCCGCGGCGTCGTGCTGGACGGGCTGCCGCCGCTCCTGTTCATCAAGGGGCTGCTTCCCGCCGCCGAGGTCAATGCGGCGCTGAAGAAGGTCAACAAGTATCCGTACAGCCTCGACGACGCCAAGGCCGAGCTCGCCAAGTCGGCCTACCCAAAGGGGTTCACGACGACGCTGAACACGCCGAACGGGTGCCCCGCCTGTCTGCTGCTGTCGCAGGTGCTCGCGCAGGGCGCCAGCAAGATCGGGATCACGATCAACCTGAATCCGATGCCCGGGCCGCAGCGTTTCCAGGTGATCCTCGACCACAAGCCGAACCTCGGGATCCAGGTGCTCGGACAGGCGCCCGACTCGCCGCACCCGATGCAGTACCTCGACCTGCTCTACACGAGCGCTCACGCCCAGCCGGGCTACGAGAACTCGGCCAACTACAAGAACGCGACGGTCGACAAGCTCATCGCACAGGGTCTGCAGTCGTCCAACCTCAAGGTCGCTGCCCGCAACGCGCTCAAGGTGATGCAGATCACCTCGGCGCAGGTGCCGTACATTCCGGTGTTCATGTTCCCGGGCGCGTGGGCCGTGAAGTCGGGCTGGGAGTTCAAGTCGTCGATCGGCCCGTTCTACTACAACCAGATCTGGTTGAAGGATCTGGTCGCGAAGTAGCACCGCTCGAGAGGTAGACCACGGTGGGAGATATCGTCGAGCACCAGGTACCGGAGCCGCTGCCCGAGGCGGCTCCGGTACCGGACGTCGTCGGGGGTCGTCGTCAGTACCTCTCGCGGTACGTGCGGCGGCGCCTGCTGATCCTCGTCCCGCTCGCGTTCGTCGTCACCGTCGCGGCGTTCGGCATGACGCATGCGGCGCCCGGCGGCCCGATCGCGGCGCTGCTCGAGGATCACCCGACCTCGCCCGACGTGATCGCGGCGATCAAGGCGAAGTACAAGCTCGACGATCCCGTCTCCGTCCAGTACTGGACGTGGATCAGCGGGGTTGCGCAGGGGGACTTCGGCCGATCGATCATGACGAACGACTCGGTTCTGAGCGAGATCACGCGGCGGCTGGACGTGACGATTCCCCTCAACCTCGCGGGCATCGCGATCGCCGTGCTGCTCGGGATTCCGCTGGGCGTGCTCGCCGCGCTCTACCGCGGCCGCCTGCTCGACCGGTTGCTCGTCACGGTGAGCGTGTTGTTCATGAGTACGCCCGCGTTCGCGCTGGCGCTGTTCGCGCTCTACTTCCTCGGATTCAAGGCGGGCTGGTTCCCCCTCTACGGCCCGGGTAGCTGGGTGTTCGGCCGGGTGCACCATCTCGCGCTTCCCGCGCTCGTGCTCGGCCTGCACGGGATGGGTCTCGAGATGCGCCTCACCCGCGCGGCGATGCTGGAGCAGTTCGAGCAGGACTACATCGCCTTTGCGCGGGCACGCGGTCTCGGCAGCGTTCACGTGACGGTGCGCTATGCCCTGCGGAACGCGCTGATCCCCGTGGTCACCGCCGCCGGCCTGCTCCTGACAGGGCTGCTGACGGGATCGGTGCTCGTCGAGACCGTCTTCTCGCTGCCGGGGCTCGGGACGTTGCTCGTCAACTCGGTGATCGACGGCGACTTCCCGATGATCCAGGGACTGCTTCTCTTCATCGCCGTCTGGATCATCCTGATCAACATCGCCGTGGACATCGTCTATGCGTTCATCGACCCGCGGGTCGGCTTCGGGAAGGCCACGAGCTAGATGTCCGCGATCGCCACGGCGTCGCCCCGCCGCTCGATCCTGCGGCGGAGCGGCTTCCATCGGATGCCGTCGTTCTTCCTCGTCACCTCCTGGTTGATCGTCGGCCTCGTGATCTTCATGGCGCTCTTCTGGCGCTGGATCATGCCCCACGACCCGAACGAGCAGGACCTCCTCAACACGAGCGCATCGCCATCCTCGGAGCACTGGCTCGGCACCGACCAGCTGGGCCGCGACATCTTCTCGCGGATCATCGCGGGCGCGCCGTCGGCGATCACCGGCCCATTCATCGTGGCGCTCACCGGCGTCGTCCTCGCAAGCTCGCTGGGGATCCTCTCGGGTTACATGGGCGGCTCGGTCGACATGCTGATCCAGCGGTTCGTGGACTTCATGTTCGCGCTCCCGGGTCTTCTGATCGCGATCGTGATCGTCGGCGTGGCGGGCGGCGGCTACTGGATGGCCGTCCTCGTGCTCAGCCTGCTGAACTTCGCGGGCAGCGTCCGCATCATCCGCGGCGCCTCACTGGAGCAGCGGGCTCTGCCGTACGTGGAGGCGGCGCGCACGCTCGGAGTGCCGCGCCATCGGATCATGTACTTCCACATCTGGCGCAACATCTCTCCGATCGTGTTCGCGAGCGCCGCGCTGGACTTCGCGCTTGCGCTCGTCGCGCTCTCGAGCCTCTCCTACCTCGGCCTGGGCACGTCACCGGGTGTGCCCGAGTGGGGACGCATGCTCGCCGAGAACCAGGCGCTCCTGTTCACGAACCCGGCCGGCGTCATGGCCCCTGGTCTCGCGATCGTGCTGTTCGCCACGGCCGTGACGGTGATCGGCGACTGGATCTACGACCGGTTCTCGTTCAGCGGCAGAACGGGCCGCTGACGTGGCCGCGAGCGAGCAGCTTCTCGCCGTCCGCGGCCTACGGGTCGCGTACGTCGCGGGAGCCGAGCCGCGGACGCTCGTGGACGGCGTGGAGCTCGACCTCGATCGTGGCGAGACCATCGCGATCGTCGGAGAGTCCGGTAGCGGCAAGACGCTGACGGCCCGCGCGATGATCCGGCTCCTGCCGACCGGCGTCGGCGTCACGGACGGCGAGGTGCGCCTGGACGGCAACGACGTGCTGAGCCTGCGGGGACGCGAGGCCGCACGGCTGCGCGGCAACCGGATCTCGATGATCTTCCAGGACCCGTTCACGATGCTGAACCCGGTGATGCGATGCTCGAAGCACATCGAGGAGGTGCTGCGGAATCGCAGCGGCCCCAAGCTCGGTCGAACGGCCGCCAAGGACGAGGCGCGTCGGCGACTCGCCGAGGTCGGGATCCACGATCCAGCGGCGGCGGATCGGTACCCGTTCCAGCTGTCAGGTGGGATGCGGCAGCGCGTCGCTCTGGCGGCGGCGCTCGCAGGAGATCCGGAGCTCCTGATCGCCGACGAGCCTTCGACCGCCCTCGACGTGACGACCCAGGCCGAGATCCTGGAGCTTCTGAAGTCGGTGCAGCACGCCCGGGGAATGGGCCTCATCATGATCACGCACGACCTCCGGGTCGCGTTCTCCGTCGCCGACCGCGTCTACGTCTTCTACGCCGGCTCGCTGGTGGAGGTGGGGGACGCCGACGCGATCGAGCGGGAGCCGCTCCACCCGTACTCGCTCGGGCTCCTTCTCTCCGAACCGGCGACCGAGTTCCGCCAGCAGGCGCTTCTCGGGGTCGAAGGCTCCGTCCCCGCTCCCGACGAGGTGGCCGGACAGTGCACATTCGCGAGCCGTTGCCGTTGGATGGAAGCCGATTGCGTCGCCGCGCGACCGTCACTCGTGGAGGTGGAGCCCGACCGGTTCTCGGCGTGTCTGCGGATCGCCGAGATCCGGGGCGAGATGGACGTGGTCCGCCATGAGGTCCGCTCGGTAGCCGAGCCTCCCGAACCCGTCGAGCACGCGGTCCTGCCGTTCGTCTCGATCTCCAACCTGCGCAAGGTCTTCCCCGACGCGCGCACTCCGGCCATCGCCGACATCTCGCTCTCGATTGCAGAGGGCGAGGCGGTCGGCATCGTCGGAGAGTCGGGCTCGGGGAAGACGACTCTGGGCCGCTGCCTCGTCGGGCTCGAGACGCCGACCGGCGGGTCGATCACGGTCGGCCGCGTGGATGCGAGCGACTACGCGAAGCTCTCCGGCGAGGATCGCGGGAAGCTCCGGCGCTCGGTGCAGATCGTCTTCCAGGATCCGTACTCGACACTCGACCCGACGCAAACGGTCGGGGCGGCGCTCAGGGAGGTACTCCGCGTCAACGGCTACCCCCGCGATCGCGCCGACGCGCGCGTGGGCGAGCTCCTCGCCGAGCTCGAGCGCGTCCG
>LLBY010001355.1_pt14 | contig 10552 bp, 7 predicted proteins | sample 1489401 | NCBI WGS metagenome assembly LLBY01 (sample SAMN04092656, study PRJNA295927) | soil metagenome | biome: Soil prokaryotic community; feature: Bulk soil; isolation source: soil from tomato rhizosphere | host: tomato cultivar Hawaii 7996 | place: South Korea | collected 2011-11-01
AGCGGCAACATCGCCGTGTTCGACCATGACGTCCGGCGCTACGTGGACTTCCTCGACCGGCTCGCGGGCGACGGTCTGCTGGAAGAGGACGCCACCCGGCAGCTGGTGGAAAGCGTCAGCGCGTTTCTCGCGCGCAAGCAGCCCGGAGAAGTCGACATCAGGGAGGTGCAGCAGATCAAGCGGATGATCCGGGAGTCGGAGGCGATAAGCGGCATCGAGACCCTGGGGCTGAGCGCGGCCGACGGCCGTTTCCTCAACCTGCCGTTCTACCAGACCGGCAAGGTGCGGAAGGACCCGGTTGGGCCCGCCGATGTGGCGATCGTCCGGAAGCTGCTGGAGGAAGTGAAGCCCGATCTCATCTTCGCCGCGGGCGACCTTTCGGATCCCCACGGCACCCACCGCATGTGCCTCGAGGCGGTGAACCGCGCTCTCGACGAGATCCATCCACCAGGGAGCGGCGGACGTCCCGATGTCTGGCTCTATCGCGGTGCTTGGCAGGAGTGGTCAGTTACCGACGCCACCTGGCTGGTGACCATGTCGCAGGAAGAACTGCGGCTCAAGATCGAGGCGATCTTCAAGCACCAGTCCCAGAAGGATTCGGCACCCTTTCCCGGGGGCTACGACGAGAGGGAGTTCTGGCAGCGGGTGGAAGCGCGCAACAAGGAGTCGGCGGCGCTGCTCGACCGGCTGGGCCTGGCCGAGTACTTCGCCATCGAGGCCTATGTGGTCAGTAGAACGACTCTCCCCGCTCGGCCATCTCCACAAGGTGGGCCGCAGGCCTGAATCGCTCGCCGTGAGCTATCTCGAGGCCGTGCAGCACCTCGACCACGCGGGCAGCGCCCAGGTCATCCAGCTGCCGTAGCGGACCGCCGCGGAAGGGCGGGAAGCCGATCCCGAACACGGCACCGATGTCGCCGTCGCGGGCACTCCGCACCACGCCCTCGCCTGCGGCCATCGCCGCCTCGTTGAGCATGGCGTACACCAGGCGCTGCTCGACCATAGTCGGAGCTGCATCTTCCAGCGGCTGGACTCCCATCGCCTTGTAGACCGTTTCGTCCACGCCCTTCTTGTCGCCATTCTCGTAGCGGTAGAAGCCGCGCCGGTTCTTCCGGCCCTGGCGCCCGTCTTCGAGCATCCGCTGCAGCACTGGCGCCGGTTCCAGCCGGGCGCCGAAGTGCTGGTGCATCACGGCGCCCGCCTTGGCCGCCACGTCGAGCCCCACCTCGTCCAGCAGCGTCACCGGCCCGACCGGGAAGCCATACCGCGTCATGACGCCGTCGATGAGGTCCACCGGCACGCCCTCGGCCAGCAGCACGCCGGCCTCGTTCATGTAGGGCAGCAGGATGCGGTTGACCCAGAAGCCGGGGCTGTCGCGCACCACGATGACAGTCTTGCCCATCCGCCGGCCAAAGCGCACCGCGCGCACCACGCTCTCGTCCGATGTGCCCGCGTGGGGAATGACCTCCAGCAGCGGCATCTTCTCCACCGGCGAGAAGAAGTGCATTCCTATCACGTGTTCCGGGCGCGAGGCAGCGGCTGCGATCTCGGCAATTGGAATGGTCGAGGTGTTGCTGGCGAAGATGGTGCGGGGTGAGGTCTCGCGCTCGACCTCCGCCAGCACCGAGCGCTTGACGTTGAGGTCCTCGAACACCGCCTCGATGATGAGGTCGGCCCGGCGGAATCCGCTCCAGTCGGCGCTGCCGGACACCAGTTGTGACAGGCGCGCGTGCTCGGGCCGGGCAAGCCGGCGGCGCTTGAGCCTGTCGTCCAGCACCTTGAGCGCGGCCTTGATTCCCCTCCCCACCCGTTCCAGCTCCGAGTCCTTGAGCCGCACCTCCACCCGGGCGTTCAACGCGGCGGTGCCGGCAATCGCGGCGCCCATGAATCCGGCGCCAATGATCCCCAGCCGGCGCACCGGTGGCAGGTCGGACGGCGCCGGTCCTTCGACTCCGTCATCCTTCTTGAGCGCGGTGGTGGCGAAGAAAATCTGGACCAGCTTGCGCGACACGTCGCCCACGGCCAGCTCGCCGAAGCGACGATGTTCCTCCCGGAGGCCCGACGGCATGCCGTGCTCCAGGCCTGCCTGCACCACTTCCAGCGCCGCGAGCGGCGCGGGGTAGTGGCCCCCGGTCTTCTTCATCACGGCCTGGCGTGCCCTGGAGTAGACCAGCCGCCGGCCGATCGGAGTGCGGTCCAGCAGCGCGCCCGCAATGCCGCCACGGGGCCGCCGCTCCGAGGCTCCCCTCTCGGCCAGTCGCTGGGCCGCGCGGATCGCGGTGGCGCGGAGGATCGACGGTGGCACGACTTCATCCACCATGCCCAGGCGAAGCGCCTTGCTGGAGCGTTCGCTCTTTCCGGCGAGGATCAGGTCCAGCGCTGCGCGCACCCCGATCAGCCGGGGCAGCCGCTGGGTTCCTCCTGCACCTGGAATGACGCCCAGCTGGATTTCGGGGAGTCCGATCTGGGTCTTGTCGTGGTCGGTGGCCACCCGCCAGTCGCAGGCGAGAGCCAGCTCGTAGCCGCCGCCCAGGCACGCGCCATGGATCGCGGCGACTATCGGCTTGAGAAGCCCCTCGACCCGGTCCATCATCGCCTGAGCCTGACGGCTCATCGCCTCGGCTTCGGCCTGGGTGGTGAGCCGGCCGAACTCCTCGATGTCAGCGCCCGCAACGAAGGAATCGCGCTTGCCCGAGATCAGCACCATGGCCCGCACGGCGGGATTGCGTTCCGCCTCGTCCAGCGCCGCCCCGAACTCGGTGGCAACGGACGTACTTATCATGTTCACCGGCGACCCGGGAAGGTCGAAGGTGATCACGGCAACGCCGCTGGAAATGTCAGTTCGGAACGCGTTCACGTCAGGGATCAGGGATTGGGGTCAGGGATCAGGGATCTCTCTCGAGGACCATTGCGTAGCCCATGCCGCCCTGGGCGCAGATCGACACCAGCCCGAACTGCACCCCGCGCCGCTGCATCTCGTTGGCCAGCGTCGTGACGATCCGCGCGCCGGTGGCTGCGAAGGGATGGCCGATCGCAATCGACCCGCCCATGACGTTGGTCCGCTCCCAGTCGACCTCGCCCACGACCCCATCCAGCCCCAGACGCTCGGCCCAGGACGGCGAGCTCCACGCCTGCACATTGGAAAGCACCTGAGCCGCGAAGGCCTCGTGGATCTCGACCAGTCCCATGTCCTGGAACGTGAGCCCCGCCCGGCGCAGCGCGAGCGGCACGGCCAGTGCCGGCCCCATCAGCAGCTGCCATCCGGGGTCCACCGCCGCAACGGCGTAGCTCCGCACGAATGCCAGCGGGGAATACCCCAGCGCATGGGCCTTCTCTTCTGCCATCAGCAGCACCGCTGATGCTCCATCGGTGAGAGGCGAGCTGTTGCCGGCGGTCACCGAGCCGTATTTCCGGTCGAACACCGGTTTCAGAGCGCTCAGCGCCTCCATCGACGTGTCGGTCCGGATGCCATTGTCCGATGTCACCGGCTCGTCCATGGCCTTGCCGCCGAACCAGGGCACGATCTCGCTGACCAACCTCCCGTCCTCGGTAGCGGCAGCGGCTCGCTGGTGGCTCTGGAGCGCGATCCGGTCCTGGTCCTCCCGGGCGATGGCGTTCTCCTTGGCCATCTTTTCGGCGCTCTGTCCCATCGACTCGCCGGTTGATGGTTCGGCGATCGCTGGGGACACCGGCACCAGGTCGCGGGGCCGGGCCTTTGAGAGCGCTGCCACCCGGGCGCCGAGGCTCTTCGCCTTGCTTGCCGCCATCAGGATCTGGCTCATGCGCCGAGTATGGAGGATCGGGATGTCGGACAACGACTCGGTGCCGCCGGCGATGATCACGTCGGCGTGGCCCACGGCAATCTGGTCGGCGGCGTTCTGGATGGCCTGGGCACCGGAGGCGCAGGCGCGGTTGAGCGAGTAGGCCGGCACCGAGGGCGGGAACTGGGGCAGAAGGCTGACTTCCCGGGCCACATTCGGCACCAGGGGGGACGGCACCACCTGGCCGAAGATCACCTCGTCCACTTCGTGGCCGTCCAGTTCGGACCGGTAGAGCAGCTCTCGCCCCACGTGGCGGGCCAGGTCCACCGCGCGCACATCACGGAAGGCGGTGCCGCTCCGCACAAACGGCGTCCGGCATCCATTCACTATCGCGACCCGGCGGGAACCGTGCATCAGTGGTATAGATTCCGCGTGTGAGACATGGAAAGCGTCCGCCTCAGGCCATGACGCCAGGACCAGCATCCGCATCCAGCAGGGAGAGAGCAAGTTAATTGAAGCCGAGCACCATCGCCCAGCTGGGTGAGGCCACGTTCGACCTGCTGGTCGTCGGGGGAGGAATCACCGGAGCCGGGATCGCGCGCGACGCCGCGATGCGCGGCCTCGCGAGTGCGCTGGTCGAGCGGGGCGACCCGGGCGAGGGCACCAGTTCCCGCTCCAGCCGCCTGGTGCACGGCGGCCTCCGCTATCTCGAGCAGGGCCAGCTGAAGCTGGTGCATGAAGCGGTGCGCGAGCGGCTGACGCTGCTGCGAATCGCGCCCCACCTCGTCCGTCCGCTTCAGTTCGTTTTTCCCGTGCACGCGGGAGACCGGGTTCCCCGCTGGAAGCTGTCACTCGGCGTGCTGGCCTACGACGCGCTGGCCAGCTTCCGCAACGTGGGCCGCGCGAGGTTCCCCGGCAAGCAGGGAATCCTCCAGCTCGAGCCGCTGCTCAGGGAAAAGGGGCTCACCGGCGGGGTGACCTACTTCGATGCCCAGTGCGACGACGCCCGGCTGGTGCTGGCCAATGTCCGGAGCGCCATGGCGCACGGCGCGCGCATCGCCACCAGGATGGAAGCAGTGGCGCCGCTGCTGGAGGATGGTCGCGTTGTGGGCATGGAGGTCGAAGACAGGGAGAGCGGCCAGCGCGGCAGGGTGCGGGCGAGGGTGGTGGTCAATGCCACCGGCGCCTGGGCGGACCAGTTGCGCAAGCTCGAGGACCCCGGCGCAGACCGGATCCTGCGACTCACCCGTGGCTCACATGTACTGGTTCCCCGCGACCGCATCGGTCACCGGCACGCGATCGCCTTCCTGAGCCCGGTGGATGGACGGGTGATGTTCGTCCTTCCATGGGGAGAGTTCAGCTACATCGGCACCACCGACACCGACCACGATGGCTCTCCCGACGACCTGTCGGTGCGCCGTGAGGACGTGGTCTACCTGCTCCGCTCCGCCAACGCGCTCTTTCCCGGCGCGCACCTCACTGATGACGACGTTCGTGCGGCGTGGTCAGGCCTCAGGCCCCTGGTGCATGATGTGCGGCGCGACAGCGCATCCTCGGTATCGCGCGAGCACGCGCTCATCATCGGCAAGGCGGGCATGCTGACCATCGTTGGCGGCAAGCTCACCACTTATCGCGCGATGGCGGCCGAGGTGGTGAGCAAGGTGGTGGGGCGACTGGAAGGCGAGTTCCGCCCCTGCACCACAGACACCGAACCGTTGCCAGGGGGTGAGTCGGCCGATCTCGAGCTGTTCCGCGCCCGCGGTGCCACCCTGGGCCTTCCAGCTGCGGTGGTGGAGCACCTGCTGCGCCTCCATGGCACCGAGTCGGCAGGCGTCTGTAACCTTGCGCTGGCCAACCGGGGACTGCTGGAGCGGCTGCACCCGGCCCATCCCGCCATCGAGGCGGAGGTGGTGCACGCCGCTCGCAAGGAGCTGGCGCGCACAGTCGAGGACGTGCTGGTGCGGCGGTTGCACCTCTACTACGAGACCCGGGATCACGGGGTGCGCGCGGCCCGGCGGGTGGCGGACCTGCTGGGTGCGGAGCTGGGGTGGGACGAAGGGCGAATGACGGAAGAGGCTGCGGCGTACCGGCGGTTCGTGGGGCGGGAGGAACACTGGCGCTAGCTGGTGTCGCCGTTCACCGCGGCCACCAGCCGCTGCTCGATCTCCCGCAGTTCCACCGGCTTGGCCAGCACCCGGTCTGCTGGCACCGGCAAGGTGTCGCCCAGCTGGCTCAGGTCGCCTGAGAGAATTATCACCCGCTCCAGCAGGTGGGGACGCTCCTCCGCCATGCGCTCGCAGAGTTCCACCCCGCCCATCCGCGGCATCCTGAGGTCCACCAGAAGAACGGCAGGTTCCAGTTCGGAAATCAGTTGCAGCGCCTCGCGCCCGTCGGCTGCCTCCCGCACCAGGGCACCTCGCCTCCCCAGGAATCGCGCGATCGGCTGGCGCACCGCGGGTTCGTCGTCCACCACCAGCACCTGGACCCCGCGGAGGGTAGGCGCCGGCCTGCTGGAACGCACTCGCGCTGGGCTTCCAGTCGCGTCACCCGCCACGTCCGAGGGCGCCGCGATCAGCTCCAACACGAACCGGGCACCGCGGGTCGACGGTTCGTACCGCAACTCCCCACCCGCTTCGCGCAGGATCTGCCGCGAGATGTAGAGGCCCAGTCCCGTGCCGTCCGCTCCCTTGGTGGTAGCGAAGGGCATGAACAGGCGGCGCTCCATCATCGGGACAATGCCCTCGCCCGAATCGGTGACAGCGGCGAAGACCTTGCCATCGCCGGTCCACGTATCCACCGTGAGCCGGCGCGGGCGGGCGGTGCCCCGCAGCGCATCGAGACCATTGGAGAGCAGATTGACCATGACCTGCTCGATTCGCCCGGCCGACCCCAGCGCCAGCGGCAGCGACGGGTCGAGCCTGAGCTCGAGCGTGATCTCGTCCACCCCGAACCGGTAGGACACCAGGTCCACCGCGCTCTGTATTACATCATTGAGAGCCAGCGAGGTGCCCAGTGGTTCTCCCGCTCGTACGAATCGCAGGAGGCCGGAGAGCAGCTTTCCCGCCCGCCGCGCCTGACGCCGCATCTGCTGCAGGTCGTCGCGCATGTCGTCTGCAAGGCCTGCATCCTCCAGTCGCGAATCGGTAAGCGCGGCGATCGCCATCAGAGGATTGTTCACCTCGTGCGCCACGCCGGCGATCAGCTGCCCGGCCGCCGCGAAACGGCCCTGCTCCTCGGCACGGCAGCGCAGCACTCCTGTCATCTCATTGAAATGCGCAGCCAGCTCGCCGATCTCGTCCTCGCGCCTCACCTCCACCCGGGAGTTGAGGTCGCCCTCGGCCACTGCGTCCAGCCCGCGGCGGAGGTCGGCCAGCGGGCGCTCGACCCGCCGCCGCATGATGGACACCGCTATCAGCAGCAGCGCAAAGCCCAGTGCGCCCCATGCCAGCATGACCGCCACCGCGCGCTCAACTTCGTGGCCCAGCCGCGTCTCGAGGTGCGCCAGTTCGGCGAAGCCGCCCCTCTCGGCCTGAAACACGACCTGGGTCACCTCTGCGTGCAGCGAGTCGAGTGTTCGCAGCCGCCGGAGTGCGGTCGCCGATTGATCGGTCTCGATGAGCGCCACCAGCTCGGCCAGGCCCGCTTCGATGTCGGCCGACAGCCGCTCGGCCTGCGCCAGCGGAGCCCTGAGGTCGCGGGGAACGTCCGAGAGGAGGGGGGTGGGGGAGGACCCGATGGCGGCGACAAAGCCGCGGAGCGAATCGAGGGCGGACTCGCTCCGATCAACAACTGCTCGACTCGCGGTGGCGGTTACGTCATTGAGCGCAACGGTGCGCTCGGAAAGTGCGTCGAAAAGCACCATCAGCGGCGCTGCTTCGCCGCGCAGAACCTGGGCCTGGGGCGCCACCCGGATCGCGAGGTACAGGGCGAACGCGACAAAGTAGAGGACGATCAGGCTGATCGACCAGATCACCACCCGCCGCAGGCTCTGCGGCCGAGCCCGCACTTCACTCAAGGCACGGCCACCGGCAGGCCATCCACGATGCGCGTCATCACCATCCGCGATTGCCGCGCGGCGCCGAACTCGAGGTTGCCGGTCACGCCCTGGTAGGCTGGGCGGGTGTCACCCAGCGAGGCGAGCCACTCGGCCACCGCATCGGGATCGCGGCCTGCGTCGCGGATGGCCCTCCCAAGCAGCATCATTGCGTCGTAAGTCAGGGCGTCGAAGGGCCCTGGTCGCCTGCCTGTTCTCGTCTCGAATTCCGAGACGAATCGTCTCGATGCGGTGTCTCTCGGGTCCGGCTGCCAGAGAGATGTCACGTAGATGTTCGCGATGGCAGGGCCAGCGGAGTCGGCAAGTGCTGGAAGCACCAGCGCCGCATCCCCACTCACCACCGGCACTCCGGGCAGGTGCTCCGCGGCGGCGATCGCGTATGTGGCGACCGCCAGTTGTCGTCCCGCCACGACCACGACGTCCGGGTCGCCCCGGCCCGCCGCGGCCGCAAGCAGGGTGGCGTGGTCGCTGGCCTGACTGAATGGCACCCGGTCCACCACCCGCACCGCCTGCCGGCCCAGTTCGGCCTGGACGCCCGAGCAGAGGCCCCGGCCATACTCATCGTTCTCGCAGAACAGGGCCACCCGCTGTGCCTTGAGCCTGCGAGCGACGAAGCCGCCAATGAAGGCTCCCTCCACGGAGTCGTTGGGAGCGAGCGCGAACGTGTAGGGACCGGCCAGCCGAAGCCGGCGGCTGGTGGCGATGGCTGTGACCTGCGGAATGCCTGCCGAGTCGTACACCGGCGCGGCCGCCAGCGCCCCCCTGCTGCTGGTGTGGCCCAGCACGGCCACCACATTGGCAGTCCTCACCAGCGATTCCGCTCGCTGGACCTCGGTCTCGGCCGCGTCCCCAACCAGCGTGCTGTCCACCACATGAACGATCTCAAGCTCCCCGGGCTTCCGCGACGCAGCCAGGTCCGCTATTGCGAGCTCGACCGCGGGCAGAGTTGCGTTCTCGGCCTGATATGCCACACCCACCACCGCCGGACCCTCGTCCGTCCGGCAGCCGATCAGCAGCAGGGAAGCAGCCAGCAGGGCTGCACGGGCCTTGAGGGGGCTCGACATGGGGGCAAATGCAGGGAAAGGGATGCTCAATGATGGGCCCGCAGGCAGGCCGCAGCAAGTGACGTTATTTTTGTACCTGAACCCCTGGCATCGGGAGCGGGCGTGGAACCCAATGTGTTCGAAACGGCCAATGCGGGCTTTGCGCAGGCCATGTACGAGGAATTCCTGAAGAACCCCGAATCGGTCGGCGACGACTGGCGGGCTCTGTTCGAAAGCGGTGTAGTGGGTGAGCGCCCTGCGGCTGGCAATGGCCGGCCGGCCGTGGCCGTACCAGCGACCCCGGAACCAGCCGAGCCGCCGAGCCGCCGAGCCGCCAAGCCGTCGGCCACCCCCCTCAAGGGCCCCGCGCTCCGGCTCGCGCTCAACATGAACGAAAGCCTGGGCGTCCCGACAGCCACCAGCTTCCGGGAACTGCCGGTTTCAGTGCTCGAGGCCGAGCGGAAGTCGCTCAATGCCGCCCTCAAGGCCGCGGGCCGCAGCGAAAAGGTGTCGTTCACCCACCTGATCGCGTGGGCCATCGTTGAGGCGACCCGGTCCCATCCTGACATGGGCAACTCGGTGCTGGTCCAGGACGACGTGATCCACCGCGTGACCGCGGACGGCATCAACCTCGGCCTGGCGGTCGATGTAACCCGGAAGGATGGGACTCGCGGCCTCGTGGTGCCGGTCATCAGGCACGCCGAGGAGATGGACTTCGCCGCCTTCCTGGCACGCTACGAGCAGCTGGTGGAGAAGGCCCGCACCAACAGGCTGATGCCTGACGATTTCGCCGGCGCCACCATGTCGCTCACCAATCCCGGCGGCCTCGGCACGGTGGCTTCGGTGCCGCGCCTCATGGCCGGCCAGGGCACCATCCTCGCGGTGGGAGCCATCGGCTACCCGCCAGAGTTCAAATCGGTCCCGGCGGAGCGCGTTCGTGAGCTGGGCATCAGCAAGGTCATGACCATCACCAGCACCTACGATCACCGCGTGATCCAGGGTGCCGAGTCGGGCCAGTTCCTGGGAGTGATCGACTCGCTGCTGCAAGGCGAGAACGAGTTCTATTCCAAGGCTCGCCAGAGTCTCGGGCTCGCGCCCGACCCCTCGTCCACCGCTTCTATCTCTTCTACCTCTTCTACCGTTTCCCCCGGGGTTCTCGCGGAAGCAAGGCATGTCGCTGCCGCCATGGCGCTGGTCAAGGCGTATCGCACGCACGGGCATCTCGCGGCCCATCTCGACCCGCTCGGTTCCGAGCCGGTTGGGGATCCTGCGCTCGATGCGGCGTCGTTGGGTCTGACTCCGGAGATCATGGCCCGCATTCCGGCGTCAGTGCTGCGAGTCAAGGTGCCGGGCGACACCCTGCTGGAGATCCTTCCCCACCTGCAGGCAGCGTATTGCGGGACGATCGCCTACCAGATCGAGCACATCGCCAGCCACGAGCAGCGGGTCTGGCTCAGGGAGCAGATCGAGTCGGGCGCGTTCCAGCAGCCGCTCGAGCCGGGGGAGAAGCTGGCGCTGCTGGACCGGCTCATCGAAGTCGAGGCGTTCGAACGCTTCCTGCACAAGGCCTACCTGGGCCAGAAGCGATTCTCCATCGAGGGGCTCGACACCCTGGTGCCGATGCTCGACCTCGCAATCAATGATGCGGCCAGCCATGGCGCCGCCGAGGTTGTGATCGGCATGGCCCACCGCGGGCG
>LLBY010001760.1_pt1 | contig 10543 bp, 7 predicted proteins | sample 1489401 | NCBI WGS metagenome assembly LLBY01 (sample SAMN04092656, study PRJNA295927) | soil metagenome | biome: Soil prokaryotic community; feature: Bulk soil; isolation source: soil from tomato rhizosphere | host: tomato cultivar Hawaii 7996 | place: South Korea | collected 2011-11-01
AAAATCAGCAGTTTGTTATCAGGAAGTGTGGTTTACAATCAGGCAACGGGTAAAAACGATACTTTGGCTGGTTTTAGAACTACAGCTAACCCAATAGAATTTGTAAATGCGAATTCGGATATTCCTTATGATTCTACTTATGTAGCTAAGAAAGATTTGCCTGCTGTTGATGCTGATCAGTTATTTAACTTAGCTCCAGGACAGGTTTACGGACCTTATGTTTTTGGTAACTACTACTGTATTTCAAGATCTTTGGGTAAAAAATTAGGGGTGAATGCTAAAGCAAGTCATATCTTAATTAGTTATGAAGGAGCTCAGGTTCCTAACCAAAGAGAGAAAAGAACGAAAGAAGAAGCAAAAGCAAAAGCCGAAGAAGTATTAGCTCAGGTAATGGCTAATCCGGATAGTTTTATGATGTTGGCTTTCCAATATTCTGATGATTCATCTGCACAACAAGGTGGTGATTTAGGTTATTTCGGACCTGGTCAAATGGTGAAAAACTTCAATGATTTTGTTTTTAATAACGGAATTGGAAAAATTGGGATGGTAGAAACTCCTTTTGGATTCCATATTATTAAAATTACCGATAAACAAGATGGTATTCGTTTGGCAACTGTGGCTCAAAAATTAGAAGCTTCAGAAGCTACTTCTGATAAAGTGTTTACTCAGGCAACTAAATTTGAAATGGAAGCTGCTGATAATGATTTCAAAAAAGTAGCTAAAGAAATGAAGTTAACAGTTGCTCCGGCTGTAACTGTAGGGGCTTTGGATGAAAATTTTGGTCCGTTAGGAAATCAAAGAGCTATTGTAAGATGGGCTTTTGATGGCGATACTAAAGTAGGTTCAGTAAAACGTTTTGAAGTAGCTAATTTAGGTCATGTAATTGCTACCGTGAAAAACATTGACGATTCAGGTTTAGCTCCGATAGAACAGGTAAGACCGTTTATTGAGTCAAAATTGAAAAAAGCGAAAAAAGCTGAAATGTTGAAAGCTAAAATGACGGCTTCTTCTTTAGAAGCAATCGCTAAAGCAACTGGAAGTAAAGTAGAACAAGCTGCAAATGTTACTTTAGATAATCCTGTGTTAAACGGAGGAGTAGGTCAGGAGCCAAGAGTAGTTGGAAATGCATTTGCTTTGGCAGCTAACAAAATGTCGGCGCCTATCGAAGGAAATACAGGTGTTTATGTAGTGAAAACAATTAGTATTGTGAAAGCTCCTGCTGTTAAAGATGTTGCTCCTTATGTGGCAAAAGTAAAAGCGCAATCTGCGGCTGATGTAAACAGAGTTTTACCGGCACTTAAAGATATTGCTGATATTAAAGATAACAGAAAGCAATTTAACTTCTAGAATTTTTATAGTATAGATTAATTTTAATTTCATAAAAAAAATGTCCCGATAACAATCGGGACATTTTTTTATATGCTTAGTTTTAAATTATTCTAAAATCATTTCTTTGTAGGGAATGACAGTTTGGTATCCCTTGGAAATAAAATAGGTTTTTGGATTAATTTCGGATAGTACCATTACAAAATCGCCGCCCCAGGCACCAAGGCTTTTTATTTCACCAATAAAATCAGAAAACAAATCTTCTTTAGCTGTATTGGTTTCTAAAATGGTGCTCATAATAGCTTCGTGTTTGGCGATGGAAGCTGCCATAGCATGAGTTGTTTTTGCGTGAATGATTTCCTGAGTCAGTTTGTCAATTTTAGCAATGTTTTTTTCATTATCTGAGGTTTTGTTTCTTTGATAATTGGCAATGGCTGTTTTGCTGCTTTGCTTTTTATTCAAATACACAAAATAAATACTATCCGTAAAATTAGGGTGGAAATGTATGGTTTCTACTTTTGGTTTTCCTGATTTTCGTTGATAGATAATCGGGCTGTTATTCTGCGCACAGGCAATATCGTATCCGCTGCCGCCAAAACTGTTTTCTAATAAAGTAAAAGCGTCAATTTGAAGCCATTGGGCAATATTGTTGATAAGCGTTGACGAAGTTCCTAATCCCCATTTTTTTGGAAAAGTCAATTCGGTGGTGATTTGGTAACCTGTGTTTTCTTTTATAAAATCCGGATTTAAAAGAAAAGCTTCGTGCAAAATTTTGATTAAAGTTTTTCTAACCGATTCCTCATCGGTCGTGCTGGGGTTTTCTATTTCAGTAAAGCTAATATTGTCTTCAAACCAAATACTGCCATCAGCATCGTAGCTTTTCCAACTGATTTGTGCAGTGTTATTTTTTTCTACAATTAAATTTTGACCAAATTTTGTAGGCAAAGCCAATGCTTTTGCACCGTCTAAAACCAGGTATTCGGCAGTAATTAATAATTTTCCGTTGCTGTAAAAAGTTTGTTTTGTATCCATTTACGAATTGGGTTATTCTTTGGTGGAACTTATTTTTTCCTTAAATCATTCACAAAATTTACCACGCCACTGTGTGAAACTACATGATTTTTAAAGTGTTTTTGTACCAAATGACGTTCTTCGTTGGTGGCTTCTAATTGGTTTAAAATGTTGTTCAGGTGCATTTTCATGTGTCCGTCCTGAATGCCTGTAGTGGTCAACGAACGCAAAGCGGCAAAGTTTTGTGCCAGTCCTGCTACGGCTACAATTTCCATGAGTTCTTTGGCTGAAGGGTTTTCTAACATTTCTAATGATAATTTCACCAAAGGATGCAACGTTGTCAATCCGCCTACGGTTCCTAAGGCTAAAGGAACTTCGAGCCAAAAGCTAAAAATGCCGTTCTCTATTTTAGCATGTGACAAACTGCTGTATTGTCCCTTTTTAGCGGCATAAGCATGAACACCGGCTTCTACAGCTCTGAAATCATTTCCGGTAGCCAGGATAACGGCGTCAATACCGTTCATGATTCCTTTGTTGTGAGTTACAGCGCGAAAAGGTTCTACTTCGGCAATTTGAACCGCCTGAACAAAACGTTCGGCAAAAGCCTGCGGATCCGGGATATGTTTTTCGGCTAAGTCTTCAATTGGACAGGAAACTTCAGCTCTGACAATGCAGTTTGGAACATAATTCGAAAGAATACTCATCACTACTTCGATGTTTTTTTCTTCTTCCGAAAAAAGTTCGTAAGCCTGTGCTTCGATTTTTAAAATTGTTGCAAATTGTTCCAAACAGGAGTTGATAAAATTAGCTCCCATGCTGTCTTTGGTTTCAAAAGTAGCATGCAGTTGGAAATAATTTGGCAACAATTGGGTTTTGTCTTCCAGAGTGATGTCCAGAATTCCGCCGCCACGCTGTTGCATGTTTTTGGTCAGACTTTCGGTTTCTGAGAAAAACTTGGACTTGGTTTGAGCAAAGAATAGCTCTAATTTCGAAATGTCTCCTTTGTAAATAAAATGAACCTGACCGATTTTTTCGGTGTTCAGAACAGTTGCTTTAAAGCCTCCTCTTGTTGCCCAAAATTTAGCCGATTTGGAAGCGGCAGCTACTACCGAACTTTCCTCAATAGCCATTGGAATGGTATAATTTTTTTCGTTAATGACGAAATTTGGAGCTACTCCCAGCGGAATATAGAAGTTACTGATGGTGTTTTCTATGAATTCATCGTGTAGTTTTTGAAGTTTTTCGTCACTGTTCCAGTATTTTTTTAATAATTGAATAGTGTTTCCGGGATTAGAAAAATAGGTAGAGGCAATCCAGCTTATTTTTTCTTCTTTTGATAGTTTTGAGAATCCTGTTACGGCTTTGTTCATTTTCAATGAATTATAAAGTAATGTGCGGCAAATATACGTTTTACAGCCTTTATTTGCCATTAATTTAGTGTCAATAATGAGATTGTAGTAATTTACCAAATGTATTTTTAGGTGTTAAATGAAGTGTTATTGTTATTTTTTTATTAAAATTGAATAGATTTTAATTAGAGTATAAGTTTATGAAGTATAAATTGTATCCATTTGTTTTCTTTTTGATGAGTTTGGTTGTTGCAGCACAACAAAATATCACCGTCGAATCCATTTACAGAGGACGATTTAGAACTCAGGATATGGATGAATTGCAGGCGCTGAAGAAAAGCAATCAATATACCGTTTTGAATTACAATGGCTCGGCTCTGACCACGCAGATTAACTTGTATGATTTTGCTACTTTGCAAAAAAAAGCCACGATTATCGATACTAAAGATCATATAGGTATGCCGATGATTGATAGTTATGTTTTTGATTCGAATGAAAAGATGTTGTTGTTGGCTTGTAATTCCAGTCAGGTGTATCGTCACTCTTTTACTGCCGATTACTATTTGTATGATCTTTCAAATAAGCAAATAACCAAATTATTTGATTTTCAAATTCAGGAACCTACTTTTTCTCCTGACGGCAAAAAGATAGCTTTTGCTCGTGATAATAATTTATTTGTATATGATATTGCCTCTAAAAATACGATTCAAATTACCAAAGACGGAGTTAAAAATGCTGTAATCAACGGGATTTGTGATTGGGTTTACGAAGAGGAGTTTGCATTTGTCAGAGCTTTTGACTGGTCCAAAGACAGCAAGAAAATTGCGTACATCCGATTTGATGAGTCTCAGGTTCCGGAAGTTTCTATGCCGGTTTATGGAGAAAGTTTGTATCCACAGATGGTAACTTTTAAGTATCCAAAAGCCGGAGAAAAAAACTCCGAAGTTTCGCTTCATATTTGTGATATTAATTCCCAGCAAACGCAAAAAGTCAATCTGAGTAATTACTCCGATTTTTATATTGCCAGACTGCAATGGACTAATGATGCCAATGTTTTATCGGCTCAGGTTTTAAACCGCCATCAGGATAATTTGGATTTACTTTTTATTGACGGGACAACAGCCGGTGCAAAAGTTGTTTTGAACGAAAAAGACAAAGCTTATATTGATGTAACCGATAATTTAACCTTTTTAAAAGACAATAGCTTTATTTGGACCAGCGAAAAAGACGGTTTTAATCATATTTATTATTATGATAAAAACGGCAAATTGAAAAATCAAGTAACCAAAGGAAACTGGGAAATAACTTCTTTTTACGGATTGGATGAAAAAACCAATACGCTTTTTTATCAGTCAACCGAAAATGGTTCGATAAACAGAGCCATCTATAAAATAGGATTAAAAGGAAATAATAAAGTAGCTTTGTCAAATGGAACAGGAACGTATGAAGCTACTTTTAGTGCTGATTTTAGTTATTTTATTCAGACCTTTTCAAGTGCCAGTCAGCCTACAACTTATACTTTAAATGAAACTAAATCCGGGAAAGAATTAAAAGTTATTGAGAATAATACGGCACTTAGTTCCAGTTTAAAAAGCTTTAATTTGCCTCAAAAAGAATTCTTTGTGTTAAAAACGGAGAAAGGAAACGAATTAAACGCCTGGATTTTAAAACCTAAAGATTTTGATGCCAACAAAAAATATTCGGTTTTCATGACGCAGTATTCGGGACCTGGTTCGCAACAGGTGGCTAATACATGGAACACAATCGATGATTATTGGTACATGATGTTGGCGCAGCAGGGTTATATTGTCGTTTGTGTGGATGGACGCGGAACCGGTTTTAAGGGGGCTGCTTTTAAAAAAGTAACACAGTTACAATTAGGTAAATACGAAGTGGAAGATCAGATTGATGCTGCTAAAACAATAGGGAATTATACTTATGTGGACAAAAACAGAATTGGAATTTTCGGATGGTCTTATGGCGGTTTTATGGCTTCTAATTGTATTTTGAAAGGAAATGATATTTTTAAAATGGCTATTGCGGTGGCTCCGGTGACTAATTGGCGTTTTTATGATTCGGTTTATACCGAAAGATACATGCACACACCCCAGGAAAATGCGGGAGGTTATGACGATAATTCGCCGATTAATTTTGCCAAACAATTAAAGGGAAAATATCTTTTAATTCATGGTAGCGCCGATGATAATGTGCATTTGCAAAATACAATGCAAATGATGTCGGCTTTAATTCAGGCTAATAAACAATTTGAATCTCAAATTTATCCGGATTGTAATCATGGGATTTACGGGGGAATGACGCGCATTCAGTTGTTTAATAAGATAACCAATTTTATTCATGAAAATTTATAGCTAGCTAAAAACGTTTAGTTTTAAAATATTTGCGATAAAAATAGAAAGAAGGAGAAAATTTAATATTGAAGTTTATGAATCAAGACAATCAAAATGATTTTTTTAAAAAATCTGTTCTGGGACATCCTGCAGGTTTATTTGTGCTTTTCTTTACCGAAATGTGGGAGCGTTTTTCTTATTACGGAATGCGTGCCTTGTTGGTTTTATTCTTAACAACTTCAATCGCAGATGGAGGTTGGGCATGGAATGTAGAAAACGCTATGGCTTTGTACGGAACCTACACCATGGTGGTTTATTTTACACCAATTATTGGAGGTTATCTAGCCGATCGCTTTTTGGGGTACCGTCGTGCTGTAGTTATTGGAGCTTTGATTATGACCTTAGGACATGCTTCGATGGCAATTGAAACCCCTACGTTTTTATATATTGGTATCGTTTGTTTGATGATAGGAAATGGTTTTTTTAAGCCTAATATGACTTCTATTATTTCAAATGCTTATGCTAAACATCCGGAGAAAAAAGATGGAGCTTATTCGTTGTTTTATATGGGAGTAAATGCCGGAGCCTTTTTAGGAATTATGCTTTGCGGATACATTGGCGAAAAAGTGTCCTGGAGTTTAGGTTTTGGTTTAGCCGGAATCTTTATGTTTTTTGGGATGTTACAATTTTATTTTACACAAAATATTTTTGGAAATATTGGATTACCACCAACAGCCGAAACCAAAAAGGCGATTAAAGATAAGGAAGCAGAAGAAAATGATGCGCCACATATTATTCGTGATCGAATTATTGCAGTGGTTATTTTTTCGGTTTTCTCGGTTTTCTTCTGGGCTTCTTTTGAACAGGCCGGAGGTTCGATGACTATTTTTGCAGAAAAATTTACTCAAAGAGAATTGTTTGGGAATGCTGCCTGGACTTTCAAGATTGTGGATGCTTTATTAACTATTATGCCGTTATTGGTTATTAGTTATGTTTTAGTGAAATTGTTCTCCAAAACCGTAAAAGAATACGCATTAGGAAACAGTATTCTGGCATTGAGTTTTATTATTATCTGGGGAATTGTAATTTGGAAAATCAACAGGGATTTCTCAGCAACAGAAGCCGAAGTGCCGGCTTCCTGGTTTGGAATTTTAAACTCTTTATTCATTATTTGTTTTGCTCCTTTTTTCTCAAAATGGTGGGAAAGCAAGTATAATATTTCCGGACCAATGAAATTTGGACTTGGTTTAACTTTGTTAGGGCTAGGTTTCGGATTTTTGGCTTACGGAAGTATGGGTATTACTACCGATTCTGTGGTGCGTGTAAGTATGGTTTGGCTTATTGCTGCTTATTTATTCCATACTTTGGGAGAATTGTGTATTTCTCCGGTGAGTTTGTCATATATAAGTAAATTAATTCCGGCCAGCTGGATTGGCATTATGTTTGGAGTGTATTATCTGTTTTTAGGAATGGGTAATAAGTTAGCCGGTTCTATGGGAGGTTTAATAGAAACGATTAGTCAGGAGTACAGCTTGTCAACATTCTTTTTGATTTTTACTATTATTCCAATAGGATTAGGAGTTATCATGTTGTTGTTAACACCTGTGATGAAAAAGTTAATGCATGGTGTGAATTGATTTTATTTTACTAATATTGTACTTGTTATTTAAAAGAATAATTATGAAAAAAATATATTTAATTGCTGTTTTCTTTTTAGGTCTGGTAGTAACTCAGGCTCAGGAACTCAAATGGCATACTGATGTTAAGGAAGCAATTGCTATTGGGAACAAAGAGCACAAACCTTTATTGTTGTTTTTTACAGGAAGTGACTGGTGTGGTTGGTGTATTCGTTTGCAAAAAGAAGTTTTGTTAACACCGGAGTTTACTAAATGGGCAAAAGAAAAAGTTGTTTTGGTTGAATTGGATTATCCAAGAAGTGTACCTCAAACCCAAGAGGTTAAAAGACAAAATTACGAATTGCAAAATGCCTTTGGTGTGCAGGGTTACCCAACCGTTTATTTTGCTACAGCTTCCACTCGTGAAGATGGTAAAATAAATTTTCAGGGACTTGGAAAAACGGGTTATGTTCCCGGAGGTCCGGTAGCCTGGCTGGAAGTGGCTAATGGAATTTTAAATCAGAAATAAAAAAGTAAATTTACTTTAATTGGAAATATCCCTTTTCGGCAGTAGCATGAAAAGGGATTTTTTGTTTTCGGCAACTGCTTTCCCAATGCTTTAAAACAGATTTGTAATTAGAACCATCGGCAATAAGCAATTTAGGTTTTAAGGTGCGTAACATTCGGTCAATATTGATTTTTGGAGTTTGTGTAAGCAGGATAATGTCAGGTTTGCAATTTTTTGGAAAAAGTCCAAGGCTGTCCAAAATCAAAATTTTAGTACCTTTAAAATAAGCGGTATGTTGGAGTTTTTGTTGTTTTACCAAATGGCTAAAGTTCCCCGTTAAATAGTTTTTCAGAAGTTTGTGGTTTTTGATCAAACTGTCATTGGAATACAGAAAGACTTCCTGTCCATGTCGTTCTACAAGGATTGTTTTTCTTTTTGCATTCAAAACAATCCATTCGTTCTGATTTTGAATCTGCCAATGATTGAATAATAGCATGAGCTGGAAAAAGAGTATTGAAGATAAAAGCATCAAAAATCTTTTAAAATGAGGTTTTGTGAGCCAAATGATAATCGCACAAATAAGCAGATAACTACTAATAACCAGGTAAAAGTTGAAAGGAATGTCCTTGATGATAAAATTTTCTAAAGAAGCAATTCCGTTAATAATTTTATTCAGGGAAAGAATACTCCATTCAAAAGCTTTTAGAAGCCAAAAAGGAGTGAGTCCTAATGCTGCCAGAAACATTACCATAATTCCAACAAACATAATCAGGCTGAGTAAAGGGATAACAATCAAATTGGTAACAAAAAACAATCCCGGGAATTGATGGAAATAATACAAACTCAGAGGAAGTGTGCCCAGTTGAGCGGCAATTGAAACACTCAGGATATCCCAAAAATATTTGGTGATTTTGTTTTCAGGTTTCCAAAAAGAAGCCAAAACCGGCTGAAACCAAACAATAAAAAATACGGCAAGATAACTCAGTTGGAATCCAACATCGAATAAAAAGTAAGGTTCGAAAAGCAATATTATCAGCATTGAAACTAATAAAGTGTGAAAAATATTGACGCCTCTCCTTAGGTATAAACCGACTGCCATAAAGGAAAACATTGTGACTGAACGAACGATTGAAGGGGATAATCCGGCAAGCAACGCAAATAAAAATAAACTTGTCAGAACTATTGTCAGTTTGATGGTGGCACCTTTTCGATGATTTGGAATGGGTTTGAGTATAAAATTAAGGAACAGGAAAATAAATCCCACATGTAAACCTGAAACCGATAAAATATGAATAGCTCCGGCATATTGGTAATCCTGAATAATTTCAGAAGAAAGTTCCTGTCGTTGTCCTAAAATGAGTGCTGATGCAACCGCAAGAGCATTTGCATTAAAAGCGCTCTGCTCTAAGTTGGAAATTATTCCGGTTCTGATTTGAGCAATGTAAAACCAAATGTCTTTTTGAAGATGGATTCCAATTTTAAGATGTTCCGGAGTGCTGTATAGTTGGGCGTAAATTTGTTTCTTGTTCAGGTAGTTGCCATAATCAAACTGCATAGGATTGTCCGGTTTTCGGTTTTTTTGCAAATGACCCTCAATTTCCATAATTGTTCCCACCCGGAATGGATTTGGTATCGTTTCTTTAGGAAGATTCAGTAAAATGCGACCGCTGTATTTTTTGCGATCGATGGCTTGAATTACAGCAATATACCGCTGATGGTACGGAGAACTTTTTAGTTTTTCTCTGATAACCAGATTTATTTTGGATTCTTTTTCAAAAACCGATTTTAAATTGCTGTAATTGTCTTTCCGGAAAGCCTCAGTTTGAATAATCAAGCTGCTCATTCCTGTTAAAAAAGAAATCGCGTAGGTGAGGAGCGAAAAAAAGAATTTGCTTTTTTTGATGTTTCGTGTTCCAAAAAATAAAATAGATGCTACCATTAATAGCAACAATAATGTGCCAAAAATCAAATAAATATCCGCTTGCCAATAAAAAGCAATCAGGATTCCTGATAAGAAACCCATTGTAATTTTTGCCAAAGGATATTGTAGTACTTTCATAATTCTAAAGTACGAATTTTCGGCAATAGAAAGTTTTTTTAAGGCAGAATTCTGTTTAGTTGAGCAAAAGCTTTTTCGTAATAAGCTTCTTTGGTTGAGGAAATGATAACGCCTCTGGAAGTTGAAGCATGGATAAATTGCAGTTCGTCATCTTTGGTGTCAACAATAATTCCTACGTGATTAATCCGATTTCGGTTATTGGTTTTGAAAAAAATCAAATCACCTTTTTGTGCTTTTGAAACATTTTTTCCTAAGTCGGTGCCAATTTTTGCCTGTTCATATGAACTTCTGGGAAGTTTAATGTCGAATTGATTAAAGGTTGTAAA
>LLBY010016886.1_pt1 | contig 10538 bp, 7 predicted proteins | sample 1489401 | NCBI WGS metagenome assembly LLBY01 (sample SAMN04092656, study PRJNA295927) | soil metagenome | biome: Soil prokaryotic community; feature: Bulk soil; isolation source: soil from tomato rhizosphere | host: tomato cultivar Hawaii 7996 | place: South Korea | collected 2011-11-01
CTAAGCGCCATTCACCCCTGACCCCTTTGGTTCGTCCGAACTCTGGGCGTTTGTCATCGAGCCTCCAACTCCGTTGGCCTGATGAACTCCTCAAACGTCATTATGATTTCAGATAGGTCAGAGATTCCTTTCCTCAACTCCGTTATCATGAACTCGGTCTCGTCAGTGGGCGCACGTCTAGATAGCTTCGTATGAAAAGCGATAGCCGTCGCCTTAAGCGCGGGAAGTTGTCTTACGCAGGCTAACACATACTCCATACTTCTTCTGCATTTCGCCGCGAAAACCGACGGAATTCTCGACAGCTCAGACTCCATGCCGAGGGGGGGAGCCTCGTAAAAAGAAATCAGAGTCTCTATTGCCGCATTCGAGGGAGTAACCACCGCAGAGGCAGTTACCAATGCCATGCGGCGAACTTCTTCATCATACCTGTAGTTGGCCGGAATCTCTGCGATCCGTGCCGCAGTGGATGTGCTAACATCTGCTGCCGTTCGCCGCAGCGCGTTTAAGAGTGCGCGTGTCTTTTCGACATTCGCGTCGTTTCTCTTTACGCTCATAGCCAAGAGTTCGGAGCATTGTTCTTCGAAGGCTTCTTGAATGCGGGGAAGCTGAATCCGAACCTGTGCCAAACTCATGATGTAAGCCGTATACTCGTCGGCCTGCATGTCGTCTGGCTTCAAGGAAAGCAACGACTCGACACACGCTGACTCGTTTCCAAAAATGCCCAGCAGCCTTATCGCTGAGGTTCGGATATTCACGGTGCCTTCAGCACTTAAAACCGCCAGAAGCTTTAAGTCGGACGCCTTACATAGATGCAATGCATCCACACTTTGCTGCAAAGAGTGCAGAGCAGTCCCCATTTCTGCCGCATCCGCATTGGTCCGCAGAATGGAAAATATAGTTTCGTATACGAACGATGATTGATTATTCAAATAAGGCAAAAGCTGTATCCCCAGAATCTTATCTTGTTGCTTCGAGGACGATAAAAGTAATGAAACCGTGTCTTTTTTAAGAGAGCCCCGCCCGTTTATCACTCCGGAAGAAGCATTACTAAAGTCAAAGTTCCTGAGCGCCTTCACTAGTATGTCTCTCTTCGATCCGATGATAGAAATAAGATCGCCATTAAGTCCAGCGTTGATGGCCGCCAAACTAGCGAAACGGCTAACCGTCCTATTATTGTCCTCAATTCCACTTAGTATATCAGGCCAGTGCTTTGAAGCTAGATCGGGTATACTTGCAAGTGCCTCAAGCGCTTTTTGCCTGCGTCTCTTGGACTTCTGGATGCTCCGAGAAATTAGCTGGAGCGACGAGTCGGTTCTTAATGACTCAGCCCTACCGGCGGCTGCACAAATTGCACAAAGAACACCATCCTCAGTGCGTGTAGTCGCCCGATTGAAAGCTGAAATAATTCGTTCTGAATCATATCCAGATGCAAAAGCGTAGCTCATCAACTCTACTGTTGCTGATGCAGCCTGCTCGTCACCTTGAAGAATTAGCTCTATAATAAGATCATCAAGCTCCTTGCCTCCACATGCCGAAAATAACTGAGCCACTCGTTGCCCAATTTCAGACCTGACCCATGGATCAAGTCTCGCAGCCCCAGACAAAAGACAGCGTTTAATTGCCCTAGCTATGAGCCGCTGTGCGGCTTCAGACGGAACTTCGCATTCCAAGGCGCAGTCCATTGCAAAAGTTAGTAGTTTAGCATCTATGTCGTGAGCCACAGCGTCATCCGCCAGAATGCGACTTAGAGTCGGGGCAATATCCTCATGTTCGCCTATGATTCCAGCGAGAAGCGTCAGAACCTCATGCCAGCGTGGTTCATTTACGAGACTCAGGATATTTAAGTCTGTCAGCTCCCGGCTGAGTCCTAGCGCCGCGAAATATTCCAAGAAGCTATGGTGCATGAATGTCACAATTGCTTCCTCGTCACTCTCGTGCGCCTTGCTCTCCACCGCTATTAAACCCGTCGACTCAGCAACGCGCTGGATAAAGGAATCTGCATCCTGATTACTAACTGCGTCGCGATGCTGCCGCCCCATTACGGATTGTATTGTCAGGCGAACCTCAGCCCTTGTGGGTAGCAAGCCCGACTCCTTGCGATAAACCGTTAACGCTACCGCTCCTAGCCGCTCACGTAGATCTTGAATCGATATCGGCAGGTGCCCAGCATCGCGCCCTCTCACGGTTGAAAGGGTCTGAACCGCTTCTGCATATATTCTATGGCGCTTCGCCGAGGGAGCCCCGGAATTAGCATAAACCATTATTAGCAACGTCAAAAGTAGAGGATTGCTAGCGAGTCGCGCGATGCCGGGATTATCACGACAGTCGACAACGAGCTTTTCGATCAGAAACCGATTGGAGCCCGAATCATCCGAGTCCTCCACCATAATTGAGTCAGCGGTCGACGTAATCTTAACGCGCAGTATCCGAGCAGCAAGAATCCTAATCTCATCTTCTGTAAGGCCCTTTAAATCGAGGCGCTTCAAAGCCGGAAGAAGATTCACTACATGAACTGCGGCTGGCCGGGAAGTGACCACAAAACGATTTCCGATTGGCAATGTATCCGTAATCAGATTATTGATTAACTGGACGGCTGACGCCCTCCGCTCAACCGATACGATCTCATCCACGCCATCAAAAAACCACGCGATTCTCCCCTCTTTTGAGTAGGCCGCCATAAGCCGTGTTGGAAATGATAGTCCCCGTCGCCCAAGCAACCTGCTCGCCAATTCAAAAATATCTCCACCTTCAAAATCCTTCTCCGCAACAATCTCGGAAAGCTGAATAAACACCGGTATATGTAGAGAATACCAGTTTACCTCAGAATGCTCCCCCTCAAGCAGATTCCGCGGCCTGCAGTAGGCAAGAATCTCATTCTTGACGAAGCATGTTTTCCCCGACCCCGGATCCCCCGTCACAAGGATAGCACCATATTTTTGATAAAACTCTCGACCGCGAGCCACCTCCTGCCTCGGCGATTCGGTCAGTTGCGCACTCAAGTGCTTGTGAAGATGCTCCTTAAGCGAATCCGAGATAGCATAGTGAGCAAGGTGGTCATCAATTATATTTCCGATACGTGAGCCCGCCCCCGACTCGTTTGACGTTGCTGAAGCATCTACATAAAGCTCATCAAGCGGAAGATCTGCAGTCCTAATTCCCAGATTCGCCAGCCCCGCATATTTCACTATGTTATGTTCCACATAAGACAACTGCTTGTATAGCCGCGAATCGAAGCATTCAGCTTCATCTGCACCCAATGGTAAATCGCCGTCATCATACGCGAGGGTGCTTAGCTCGGAACTTATTTCTCGCAGAGTGACGACTATTGGATGTGTCGGAGGCAGTTTTCCACCGTCCGCCGTGATGATGCGAAAGCTTTTCCCCTCTTCCTTAATGGTCAGGATTAGAAGCAAGATGCCGTCAGGCGTCAGTAGAGTTGTGGCGGTAGCTCGGCTCGCTTCATGGCTCGCCAACGCGCCCTGCTGGGCTGCGCTTAATACCTGAGCAACATTCGCCGATAGTTCCTCGTTAGTTAAAATCTCTATGCGCTTTTTCTTAAGCCTCAAATACGTCCTCTTCGCATCGTCCGATATCTGCCCCAATGATATGACGGTAATGCTCCTGTAATCCTCAGTGTCGAGTTTGGTATTTAGCGACTCGACCTCCTTTAACGAAAAAATATGACTGACTGCCGGGATACAGGTCAGGAGATGCCTTTCACCCTTCGATTCGAAGAGGTAGTGAACCCTACCGTCCTCTTCGTTAGTTACAGGCTTCGTTTCGCTATGGCGAATAATGAAATTAAGCGTCTCACTAAGCGGGAAGAGCTTTGGCCAGCAATCTTTCGACGGAATGCCTACCGGGATAACTTTCGAGGGGGAAGTGCTTGCCCTTGGAATAAGCGAAAGGGCCGCCGGGTCCTCTCCGAGCAGCTTTACAGAGGCGACCTGCGGGAACTTGAATATCGCCGGGCCCTCTGGGGGTTTACCTTGTGTATAAGATGCTAAAAAATCTTGGGTTGTCGTCTCTATCCACGCCCCCGCTTCGGGGCGCCAAGTATGAGAACGTAAGCTAAGCGTTTCGCCCGCGCTAGCGTGAGCGAAGGTGTTTAAAAATGGCGCGATTCCTTGAGCCTCAAGAGGGGCTAGATACGTTGCACCAAATCCTAATGAAGTAACGCCTCCCCCACTGTCGAACGTGCATCGCGGCTTGTGGACATGACCATGCAAAAGAACACAACGTTCAGAGAGCAGTAAATTTTCAAACTGCTGCTCATGCTCGGGAATTATACACTGAAGAGGGTGATGACACAGGACCAACTTGGGCTTAATTCGCGACAGTTTAGAAAGATGATGCCGTATGGCCGACAGTGGCGCAGGTGTTATCGGTTGGCTGGAATCTTCTGATTTATCCGAGAAAAAAGCACTATTAATAGCAATTATATCGAATGGCAGATTCGCGGCGGAGTAAGTGCTTCCCACCTCCTTCAGCGGGTTAGGGCCTAGTATTCCGTTTCGCTCTAGGAAATTTGCATACTCCCGGAACGCCTCTGCACGTTGTTTGCGAACCCTGATGCCATCGTCATCCTCTAGGAAAAATGCGTCCTGTCGTCGTTTAATTGTTTCCCACGTTATAGGGAGAGTCTCATCGCAGTCGATGTCATGATTTCCGGGGACCGAAATAATTACTGAGTTCTTAACGCCAAGGATCGCCTTAAGTGGTGTTAGAAAATGTTGCTCGAACAGCTGGTATTCCGACGCCTTCCCCCCGTGTGCAATATCACCGCCAAGCAATATTAGGTCTATTGTTGCTTTTGAGGATTCAAGATCCCTCTCAAGCTTTCTTATGAGTTCCTGGAAATAAATAACCTTAGGGCCCTTTAGCCCTCCGACATGGAAATCCGAGAAATGTAGCCAGTTTATTTGCATGTAAAAAAGGGGGCAGCCTGCGGGCCGGGATAATCCAATGGGGCCCGAGGTATGATCCGGGGACAGCGAGCTGATGGGGTCGGCCGTGGTTTGTTGATTTTAGTTTAGCGGCTTTGGGGCCGGAGTCTCGGCATGGGCCGCAGACTCGGTCAAAGGTGGTGAGGTGGGGCCGGCATCCTTTTTCTCCGCTCGCAACTGTTTATTGGCGGAGCGAGTGATTTGTTTCACGGCCTCGGTGAATTTTTCGCCGTCGAGCACCTCGCGTTTGATGACTTCTTGGCGGAGGACTTCGGCGATTTGGTCGGTGTCGATCCTCACGTCGGGCGAGAGTCGTTTTAATTCCCGGCGCATGACGGCGAGCACGGGTTCGGTCAGCACGATGGCACCGACGAAGAAGCGGCTGAGGGCTTGTTTTTGCTGATGGAAATCACCGACGGCGGACTTGGCCCAGCCTTCCTTGGTGAGAAGATAAAGGAGTTGCAGGTGCTCCTCGTTTTTCGGGCTCAGGGTCAGAAAATCGAACTCACAGACGAGTTCCTGGCCGATAGGTTTGGCGAAAATGACTTTGTAGATGCGCCATTGAAGCCCGTTGGTGAGCACCACCCAATCGACGCCTTGGTTGGCGGCGTAGTCGATGGCCTGTTTGACCTGCGGGTCCTTGAGCTCGATCCCGGGGGCCTTGGCCTCGATGAGAACCTGAATCTTGTTTTCGAGTTTGATCGCCAGATCGCAGAAGGTGCCACGGATGGCGAACTCGCTGGTGATCTCGAAGTATTTGTCGTAGCCGAAGACCTCGGCGCAGATGTCGTTTAGTATGACGACGAGGTCGGATTCGTTGACGTCGCGGGACTTGGCGGCGGTCAGGACGGTTTGGAATTTTTTAAGACCGGCGATGAGCCGTTCTTCCACGCGCTTCGGAATAGTAGCCATAACGTAGAACGTAATAGGGTTGTTAAGCCGGGACGCGTGAGCAGGCCCGCGACGGCGGGTTCTGGCAACGCCGAAGTTGTGCGAAACCGGGTTTAAGCCGCGTGACGGGGCGGGGTTATGACCACGGATCATGCAGCCAGTCGGAGTTGGGCCCACAAAACACACGAAAGAGCACGGAAGAAGGGCGGCGATCCCACCGGCTGGGCCGTATCTGGTAAATAGAGCGGCCAGTCGTCTCCGCCTGCCCAAGTTATTTCCCAGGCACGGCTTAATTGGGATTTCGTGTGTTTCCGTCGGTTCCGGGAAGCGCCATTTCAGGCGAGACGGCAGGTCGCGGTCGAGCTGGCGGACGACCGTGCGTCCGTCTTGCCGTGCCGGGTCAGGCGAGGCGTTCCAGGCGGCTAAAATCCGCCGCGCGAATCACGTGGGCCGCACATTGCGGAAACTTCGCGATCAGATCCGCCGCCTCGCCCGATCCCAGCACCGCCAGCGCGGTGGACAAGCCGTCCGCCTGCAAGGCGGTCGGGGCCAGCACCGAGACACTGGCAAAGCCGTCCACCCGATTGGCTCTGGTGCGCGCATCCAGCAGGTGATGCCGGCCGCCGCCGTAGGGCGTGCCGTAGCCGCCCGAGGTGGCCAGCGCGCCGCCGGTCAGCTCCAGCACCCCGGCCGGCCGGCCACGCGCCGCCGGCGACTCGACGCCGAGGCGCCACGGGCGGCCGGCGGCATGCGGGCCGAGGGCGCGTTTCTCGCCGAGATCGACCAGGGTGTGCACGCATCCGCCCGCCCGCAGCAGCTCGGCGACGCGATCGGTGATGTAGCCCTGCGCGAGCCCGTTGAGGGTGATGCTCATGCCGGCGCGGGTCAGCGCGATGGAGGCGTCCGAAACCTCGATGCGCCGGTGATCGACCAGCCCGCGCGCCGCCGCGAGCGCCCGGGGCTCGGGCGGGTGGTCGCCGACGGCGGCGAGCAGGGCGCAGACCGGCTGCACGCTCACGTCGAAGGCGCCGCCGGTGGCCAGGGCCAGCGCCTGCGCGTGACGCAGCACCGCGACCAATTCCGGCGGCGGCGCGTCGAGCCGGCCCGTCCGGTTGAGCCGGGCCAGCGCCGAGTGCCCGTCGTAGAGGCTGAAAATGGACTCCAGGCGCACCAACTCGCGGCGGCACGCGACCAGCAGCGTCTCGGCGCGGTCCCTGGCGAGCCCCTGGATCTGGATCGAGGCGTCGGCGCCCAGCGCGATGCCCTGCCAGGTGACGTTTTCGGGCGCCGCCGCGGCGGCCCGGCCGCGGGTGCCGCCCAGCAGGGTGGCGGCGGCCCCGAGGGCGGCGATGCGGAGGAAGCGGCGACGGTTGAGCATGGCGGGCAAAAGGGGGTCAACCGGTGCGACGGCGGCGCCAGACATACCAGGCACCGGTCAGGGTGAGGAACACCATGGCCAGCGCCGAGAGGTCAACCACGCCCACGCCGAGCGGCCCGAAGAAGCGGCCCGAGTGCATGTCGAGCACGATGCGATAAACCGTGAGGCCGTCGCCGCGGTAGGCCCGCACGATGCGGTCGCGCAATTCCGGCGGCACCGGCACGGGCGCGACGGTTTGCGCGGCGACGGAGGCCGGCAGGGCGGACCAGCCGACCAGGTCGCGATCAAAGGCGTAGCGGCCGGAGCTCATCAGCAGGGCGAGCCGGGGGGGCTCGCCGTCGTCCGCGACCAGCGCGAGCGAGCGCAGCTCGCCGGGCGGCAGGGCGGCGGAGTCGAGCCGCTCGATGGTTTCGCCGGCGGGGGTGAGCAGCAGCAGTTCGCGCGAACCGGCGGCGACCCCGACCTCGCCGAGCCGGACCGCGCCGCGCAGGTCGTCGAGGCCGGCAAGCGCGCGGCCGTCCAGGTAGAGCGATCCCGCGAGACCGACCGCGAGCTGATCCTCGCCGAGGGCGAAGCCCACCGGTTCGCCGGCCGGCTGCATGCCATACCAGCGGTAGAGCCAGTCGGCCTCGACGGCGCGGCGCTGGAGGCCGAGCCCGATGCTGTGGTTGAGCCCCACGCCGGTGGCGGCCACCAGCACGAAGACGAGGCCGAAAACGAGGCCGATGCGGCGGTGCCAGGCCAGCCGCACGCGACGCCGGGCGCGGCGTTCGGTGTCGGCGACGTAGTCTATCGGGGCCTCGCCGTTCATGGCGTGGTCGCGGGCGTGCTCGCGGGCGGGGTGGCGGCGCGCACCTGCGAATCGAGGTATAGCGCGAGCCGGCCGAGCTTGGTCAGGGCGTTCACCGACAGCGTGGCGCCGGAGATGCCGTCGATGGGTTGGGAGAGCTTGTGATTTTCGTCGAGGGCGGCCCCGCGGAACTGGTCGGTGAAGAAGGGGTGCTTGACCTCCCAGCCGTGGCTTTCGCGGTAAACGAGGACCTTGACGCGTTCGAGTTTGCCGGCGTTGACCACGAGGCCGGTGGTGATGGGTTTCACCTTGCCGATCTCCTCCAGTATCCAGGCGGTGCGTTCGCCCTCGCGCCAGTAGCGCAGGCGCAGGGCGGGGTAGTCGTGGCCCAGGATCTCGCGCACGACGGGGCGCATGTCCTTGCCGATCCAGAGCAGCCGCGGGGCGGGCTCGGCCGAGGCCCCGGCGAAGGTCTCGGCGAGGAAGTCCGCGGGGGCTTGATACGTGTCGTCATCGGCCCGCAAGCCGGAGGCGAGCAGACCGATGACGAGCAGGAGGGTTGGACGAGGCGGCACCATCAGCGCCGAGACGATCAGAACTGAAAGCCGACGCCAAGGTTGAGGGTCTCGTTGTTGGCGGTCGGCAGTTCGGCGAACTGCACGTCGGCCTTGAGCACGACCTGGGGGTGCGGCCAGTAGTTGACGCCGACGTCGGTGTAGTGGTTCTCGGAGTCGGCGTTGTCGCCCGCGACGTTGTCAACCACGCTGTAGCGGGCGAAGAAGCCGAGCTCCTGTTTGCCGTCGCCGAGGGCGAAGCGGTAGGAGGGCTCGATGTAGTAGCCGAACTGCTCGTCGCGGCCCAGGCCGGCGGCGGTGGCGCCGTTGATGTCCCAGCGGGCGTAGAGCGCGCGCAGGCCGAAGCCGCCCTTGCGCCAGTCGGCGTGGACCGTGGTCATGATGGCGTCGGCCTTTTCGCCGGGCAGGGTGCTCTGGGCGATGTCCTCCTGATACTGGGCGGAGGCGGCCAGGGTGAGGCCGGGGATGCCGGTGTATTTGACGCGGGCGGTGGCGGCGGAATCCTGGGCGTCGGCGTTGGCGACCTTTTGGCGGCCGCCGCGGATGTTGGCGGCGGTGGTCTTCAGGCCGGAGTGCAGGGCGAGGTCGAGGCTGATGCCGCGGTCGTAGTTGTGGGTGAAGGCGGCGCCGCCCTCCCACCAGGTGGACGGGAGGATGGCGGATTCGACCTGGTTGCGTTCCACGCCGTAGAACGTGGCGGGTTCGTGGGTCTCGTTGAGGATGCCCACCGGCAGCAGGAACAGGCCGGCCTTGGCCTTGGAGCGTTCGCCGAGATCAAACTCGATGAAGGCCTGTTCGAGCTCGACCTCGCCGGGCTTGCCGTCGCCGGCGAGCGCGTGCTCGACCTCCAGCTCGGAGAAGAGGCGGATTTTCTCGGAGAACTCGTGGTTCACGAACAGCACGAAGCGGTGCAGGTCGATCCGGTCGGTCGCGCCGTTGTTGTAGTGAAGTTCGCCGTAGCCGCCGATGGAGGTCTTGTTGAACCAGGAGTCGCCGGACCCGGCGCCGTCGGCGGCGAGGGTTTCGACATGGGAGGCGGTGGCATCGACCTTTTGCTCGACGGCCTGGCTTTGTTGGGCGACCTGCTCGGTGCGGGTGGAGGTGGCCTCCAGACGACGGGTCAGCTCCTCGATTTGCTTTTGTTGCTGCTGAATCATGCGCCACATCTCCTCGGAGGAAGGCATGGACTCGGCGGCCGGCAGGCTGAGGGCGCTGGCAAGCACCATCGCGGCGCTGGTGATGAAGTAACGTGTTTTGTTGGTCATGGACGGAAGAGGAACCATGACCTAAGATTGAGACCCATCCTCATTACAATCTCTTTTTTGCGACTGAAACCCAGTTTCAGTGACATGCTTGATTCCGGGCCCGAACTGATGTCGGCGCAGCCGTCTCAGGCATGGGCGGAGGGACCGGCTCGACGTCGATAACCGGCGAGAGCGCGGGTGTTTAGTGAATGATCAAGGGTTGCTCGCTGTTTCCAGTGGGTAAGGAAGTATGAACCACTAATACAGCGACTCAATGAGCGCTGTCTGAACCTAGGGTTTCGCTGCGCGAAACAAGAGGTGTCGATGCTTCGGCCAATGGCCTCGGTGGTTTCTGACGTGCCAGAGGCACCTACTGTTCATGAGCTTGAATTGAGGCCATTGGCCGTGACATCGATCTCCCCGGCGGGCTCAGCCCGCTCCTGACTTCCAGGTGGCGGCCATTGGCTCGCCACATGAGTGGTTAATTCCCCCTTCTCATCATCCACTGAAAACAGCGAAGAACCTGATCAAGCGGGGCGTTTGAAGAGCGCCGCGTCGATGATCGACCACAGGTGGATGACCCAGCCGAGGAGGAACCACCACAGCACCGCCGCGAGCACGAACATCAGCAGCGCCTTGACGAGCCGACCTTGGAGCAGCTGGCCGAGGCCCGGGATAAAAAAGCTGGCGAGCGCGGCGATGACGTTGCCGGTG
>LLBY010001217.1_pt5 | contig 10527 bp, 8 predicted proteins | sample 1489401 | NCBI WGS metagenome assembly LLBY01 (sample SAMN04092656, study PRJNA295927) | soil metagenome | biome: Soil prokaryotic community; feature: Bulk soil; isolation source: soil from tomato rhizosphere | host: tomato cultivar Hawaii 7996 | place: South Korea | collected 2011-11-01
TTATATCTTATGAAATCGAATGATTTAAAAATCCTAAACGAACTCAAACTTGGAAGCCCTGAGGCCTTTAAGGAATTATTCGACCTGTATTATATTCCATTAAGTACGTATGCCTTTAAATACTGTGATTCATTTACTGTAGCAGAAGACATTGTTCAAGATTTATTTATAAAGATTTGGGATGAAAAACTATATCTGAACTTCAACGAAACCATAGGCCCTTATCTTTTTAAAGCAGTAAAAAACAACACGCTACAAGCAACAAAACAAAAGTCTAAGTATCATTTTGTAGAAATCGAAGAACACGTCAATAAATTAATGATTGACGAAAACATTGATATTAAATTAATAGAAGACGACAAGAAAAAACTTTTCACGGAAATTGAAGCATTACCTACAAAATGCAAAGAAGTTTTTAAGGCCATTGTATTGGACAATCTTAAATACAAAGAGGTTGCCTTGCAACTTGGCATTTCGGTAAATACTGTTAAAACCCACTATTCAAGAGCTTTAAAACAACTTAGGAGTGTTTTAGAAATAATAATATTATTATTTCTAATTTAGAGACTGTTTAAAATAGTTTCTTTTTTTGTCACCCATTTTTGGTTTTTTGTTATTCTAGTTAATATAGCACATATTAAAGTTAAAATAACATAGTTACAAAAATCAATAATGGACCATACCAATCCCCATATCTTAAACCTTATTTCAAATTATATCTCTAAAGAAATTAGCGAAGAGGAATTCAATGAGTTAAAGCAATGGCTACTTGAGGATTCTAAAAACGAACAATTTTTTATTGATTATTTAAGAATTTACAAGAAATCCAGAAGAATACAATTTGTTAAAATATTGGACAAGGATGTTGCATGGAAAAATATTATTTCAAAACTAGAAACCCCTTTGCTTCAAGAGCAACCCCTAAAAAAAGCCACTTCAACATCCAAATACATAAAATTAATACCAAGCATTTCAAAATATGCAGCCATTGCCTTTGTATTTTTAACTATTGGATATTTTTACAAAAGTGGCAACTTCCCTAACTCCAAAAACACAGTTATACCCCCGGAAAGTATCACGCTTCGATTAGAAAATGGTAAAATCCAGATTATTAATGAAGATGGTTCCTCACAATTAGTTGACGAAGAAGGCAAAATAATAGGAAGCCAAAACGGAAGCCAACTCGTTTACACCAACGAAACCAAAAAAGAAACTTTAACTTATAACACGCTCACCATTCCGTACGGAAAACGATTTGAAATTCAATTGTCCGACGGCACCAGAGTACACTTAAACGCAGGCTCATCTTTAAAATACCCTGTTAAGTTTATAAACGGTATAAAGCGTGAAGTATTCTTAAATGGGGAAGCATTTTTTTCTGTAACCAAAGATGCCAAACACCCTTTTATAGTGAATGCGACAGACTTAAATGTAGAGGTTTTTGGAACAGAATTTAATGTATCGGCATATCCCGAGGATATAGATACAGATGTTGTTTTAGTTGAAGGTTCAGTGGGAATGTATAAAAATAATGAAACCATAAAAGAGGGCACCATGTTGGTACCGGGTACAAAAGGCTCGCTTAACAAAGAAAACTTAAGCATATCAACTGAAAAAGTAAATACACTTATTTACACTTCATGGAGGCAAGGCGGTTTGTTTTTCAGAAATATGTCGTTTAAAAATATTGCTAAAAAACTGGAACGCCAGTATAATATGAAAGTTATAATTACAAATAAGTTATTAGAAAACGAAACCTTCAACGCTAACTTTAACGAAGAGCCCATAGAGAACATATTAAGCTATTTTAACGATAGTTACAACATAAAATACACTATAAAAAACAACATGATATATATAAACTAACTAACCTAAAAACCTTTTAATCTATGAGATAGACGCTAAAAAAATCCAACAAAAATATCACTTTAAATTATCTGAGGATAAGAACAAAAAAACCGGAAAATGCGCCAACATTTCCCGGGAATTATAAAGTGAGAACTAAAATTTAGTCATTCACCAATTTAACACTTTAAAAATATGAAAAAAATTCATGATAGAAAAGGTAGAAAACTGCCTTGTCTGAAATTTGATTTAAAAATGAAATTAACCACTCTTTTTTCACTTATATCATTCTTTAGCATGTTAGCAAACACAGGCTACACACAAACAATCACTTTGAACGTTGTAGACACACCTGTATCTCAAATAATAGATAAAATTGAAGCTACATCCGAATATAGATTTGTTTACAACACAAAATTTGTTGATTTAAGACGCAGAGTTTCAATAAAAGTAGAAGATGTTAGTATTGAAAATGTTCTAAGCAATTTGTTTAACAACACAAGCACTTCTTATAAAATAAGAAACACTCAAATTGTTTTAAAAGACAAAAAAGAAGTTCTAAACCAAACTAACATCCAACCATCTATTGATGTAAGAATACAAAAACATGTTGTTACCGGAACTGTTAGTGATGCTAATGGACAACCATTAGCTGGTTCTAATATTATTGAAAAGGGAACCAGCAATGGTGCACAATCAGACTTTGATGGTAATTTTTCCATTGCTGTTTCAAGTCCAAATGCAATACTAGTTGTTTCGTATGTCGGGTTTGTTACACAGGAAATTAATGTTAACAATCAAAACTCAATTACCATAACACTTTTAGAAAGTACCGATGAATTGGGTGAAATTGTGATAGTAGGTTATGGTTCCACTAAAAAGAGCGATGTTACTGGCGCCGTTGTTTCAATCGGCAATACCGAACTTAACAAAGTGGGTGCTACCAGCCCAATGCAAGCATTACAGGCTCATTCTGCTGGTGTAAATATTTCACAAAGAACAGGTTCTGTTGGTGCTGGTTTTGACATTACAATTCGTGGAACCAACTCTTTTGCAGGACAACAACCCCTATATGTTGTAGATGGCATCATGACTGAAAGTATTGATTTTTTGAATCCGCAAGATATTCAAAGGATAGACATACTTAAAGATGCATCATCAACAGCTATTTACGGATCTCGTGGTTCTAATGGTGTTGTAATTGTGACTACAAAAAGTGGAGAAGGGTTTCAAAACAGAAAACCATCAATTTCCTATTCTGGGTATGTTGGTATTCGTGACGTCGCGAATATGCCTGATTTTTTAAACAGTTATGATGAAAGTGTTACATGGAATAGGAACAGACAAGTATCGCGTGATCTTGTACAAGGAAATCCTATCGTAAACTCCCCAACTTATGGATTTCCAAATGTTACAGTAAATGGAACTAACTATTGGGAAGAGAATCTTGCTAATAGAAATGGCAATGATTGGTTGGATGACTTTCTTAAGTCAAGTACACAACAAAATCATTTTATATCAGCTAATGGTGGATCTGAAAATGTGAGTTATGTTATTGGCTTTGGTTATCAAGGCGACGATGGTAATGCTGTAGGGCAATATTTTAAGAAATATAATTTTAAGGCAAGTTTAGACGCAAAGGTTAACGATAAGTTTTCTATAGGAGCCAATATAAATCTTGCATTTTCTGAACAAGAGTTAGTATCCAGACAAGGTTATACACAACAATTATTTAGAATGCCTACTTATGCACCATCGCACAATATTGACGGTAGTATTATCCAATCACCAATGATAGGTATTTCAAGTAATGTTAGCCCCTATACTTTTGCTGATGGTAATTCTGCTTGGAATGTTGAACAGTTTAATATAGTTTCTAACTTTTATTTAAAATTCAATGCCACTAAAGAACTTAGTTTCAAATCTACATTTTCACCAAATGCCAGAATTCAAAGAGACGGAGAGTATAAAGATAGGTTTGCAACCAGATCGATTTCTATTGCCAGATTTTGGACCAACAACAGACTTTCCTATGTATGGGATAATCAAATGAACTTTTCAAAGGAATTTGGAGAACACAACATATCCTACGACTTTATACAATCGGCTACGTTCGACCGTTCAGAAAGATCGTTTTCTTTTGGTAGAGATGTGCCTTTTCAATCATCATTCTATAATGTACAAAGCGCCCCCCAGCGTGATGCAGAAACAGGATATAGTAAGAGTACCATATTATCATTTACAAATCGTATAAATTATTCATTTAAAGATAAATATTTACTTACTGCTACCATGAGATGGGATGGTGCTTCCAGACTTGCAGAAGGCAGTAAATGGGCTTCTTTCCCATCCGCTGCTGTAGCATGGAAAATGAAAGAAGAATCATTTTTAAAAGATGTTTCAGAAATTGATAATTTAAAAGTGCGCTTAAGCTATGGCTATTCTGGTGGTTATGGACCTATTGGTCCGTATGCTACGCAATCTACAGTAAATAGACAAAAATATTATGATTGGGATGGAACAACAGCAAATGGGTTTGTACCTAGCGATTTAGCAAATAAAGAACTGACTTGGGAGCGTACTAGAGAATGGAATTTTGGTGCAGATTTTGGCTTATTTAATAATAGAATTTCTGGTGAAATTAATCTATATGATAGACTTTCTAGAGGCACGATACTCAGTCGTAAATTAGCCATGCCTACAGGATGGCCTTCTATGTTTGATAATATTGCTTCCATTAGCAATAAAGGGATAGAAATTCAACTTAAAACTTTAAACATTAATAATGGCGATTTTAAATGGGAAACCAGTTTTATCTTCTCTAAAAACAACAATAAAATAGTTGATTTGTATGGAGCAAGATTAGACGATGTACCTAATAGATGGTTTATTGGGCAACCTGTCGATGTAATCTATGCCATGGTTTTTGATGGTGTTTGGCAAAAAGACGAATTAGCACCTGCCGACCAACAAGCTATGGAAGGTACAGCAAAAGTTAAAGATCTAAATGGTGACGGCAGTATTGATATTGATAACGACATGAAGGTATTAGGGTCTCCTGCGCCCGATTGGATAGGAACATTTTCAACCACTTTCACATATAAAAACTGGGATCTTTCAGCAACAATATTTACAAAACAAGGGGTATTGGTGTACAGTCCGTTTCATAGGGAATTTACTGATTTTAATAGTAGAGTAATATTGGATGTTCCCCACTATGTAAGAGAAAACCCCGTTACAGAATCTAGATTTTCAAATACATACCCCCAAGCTTCTTATCAGGGTCAGTACTGGGGTGAAGACGCAGAAGATTATGGCTATCCAGGATTCAACAAGGATGCCTCATTTGTACGTATACAGAACATATCTTTAGGCTATAATTTTGATTCTGATTTGTTATCCAAAGTAGGTATAACGGGTTTGCATTTATATGTTAATGCTCTAAATCCATTTACGTTCACAAAGTATGAAGGATTCGACCCTGAATGGGCAGGTGCTGGAATGTCTGGCGTCGACGCTAACAATACAGGATATTCTATTTATCAGTTAGGTGTTAATGTTAAATTTTAAGATTATGAAGAATATAAAAATAAAAATATATGCAATCTTTTTAGGATTGTCAATTATAAGTTGTTCGGGTTATTTGGAAGAAGAAAATTTGGGAAATACAACAGCAGAAAATTTCTATGGAACAAAAGCAGGCTATGAAGGGCTGGTAAATGCATCTTATGCAACCTTGCGCGATGTTTATGCTCCAACGCCCTACATCTTTTTTGCGGGAACCGATTTGTTTTTTGCAGCACACCAAGAAGTGCCTCTTGGTCTAGCTTCTTATCAAACATTAACACCGAGTAATGGTAATGTTGAAGCACTATTCAGTAGTCTTTACCAAAGCATACAAATTACTAATTTAGCTTTATATTATTCAGATAAAACCGAGAACTTTCCAGAATTACAAAGTAGAATTGCTGAACTTAAAAGCATTAGAGCCTATTATTATTTTATGTTAGTTCAGAAATTTGGAGATGTATCGCTTGTTACAGATTTAGTAAGTGAACCCATCACACATTTTGAAAGAGACCCTGCTAGTGAGGTTTACCAATTTATTATTGATGAACTAACAGCTGCCATTGCTATTTTACCACCAACACAAGCAAATTTTGGACGTGTCACAAAACGTGCTGCACAGCATATGCTGGCTAAGGTATATTTAACACGTGGATATGAAACCTATGGAGCTGGAATTACCGACTTTACAGAAGCCGCCACACTTGCCGATGCAGCAATAGGAGGACAAACACTTAATATTCCATTTGGAGATTTATTTAAATATAAAAATGATAATAATGCGGAAATCTTGTGGTCTATACAATACAACGGGTCTGTACCAGGTGAAGTATTACACACATGGGATTACCCATGGGGTCCACTAGTGCAAGGCAGTAATGATGGGGTAAATAAGAAAAATACATTACACCCTACCGAATACTTGTTTACATTGTTTGATGATAATGATACCAGGTTTGAAGGCACATTCTTAAATATTAAAACAGCACCTTATTCTGGTTGGGTATTAGACCCTGAGAATACTCCAATAGAATATTATTATCCAAGAACTGCTGCACAGATAGCCGATGTTCCTAATTGGAGAGCAGCAGATCCCGCTAATAGAACAAATACAATCATTTCGCCAATAGATCCGCATTGGTGGGATGGTTTAAATCAAACCGATTATCCTGCTTTAAGAAAATTTGACAGAGTGCAAACCGCAACACCATCTGTTCAATATACGCACGATATTTACTTAGCAAGATTAGGTGAAACTTATTTAATTGCTGCGGAAGCATATTTACAGTCTAACAATCCTGGAAATGCTTTGGCTCGTGTTAATAGCGTTAGAGCTAGAGCAGGTGCCGATGCAGTTGGAAGCGTAGATTTAGATTTTATCTTAGAAGAAAGAGCACGTGAATTAGCAGGGGAAGGTTTCCGTTGGCTTGATTTAAAACGTACAGGAAAACTTATGGAGTATACCAAAGTTAGGAATCCTGATATTAAAACACTCTTTGATAGTGGAACAGATCCGTTTTTAGGAACTGGAGGTCATTATAAAATTTTACGACCAATTCCTTTATCTGCAATTTCCTTGGACTCGGGAGATTACCCACAGAACCCAGGATATTAAAAAAATTGGTTTAGTTTAGTTTGTTTAGTTAATTAGATTAGAAACTCCATTCTGTCTAATGCAAATCGGGAATACTTTAATTTAATTTGAAGTGTTCCCTTTTTTATTTAACTTGTTACATCTAAACTAAATAACCATTAAATCTTAAGAAATGAAAAGTTCAAGACGCCATTTTCTAGCATCTATCGGTATGCTAGCCGCTTACAGTGCATTTCCAATTAGCGCATTTAATTTTGGAACATCAAAAAAACTTAGAATAGTTTTAGTAGGAACAGGTATTCGAGGTACCAGTTTTTGGGGAAAACGATTGGTTGATGAATATTCCGATATTTTAGAATTTGTTGGACTAAGTGACATAAATCCCGGCAGACTGGAATACGCAAAAAAATATATTGGTGTTGATTGCCCTACTTTTATTGATTTTGATGCCATGCTGAAAGAGGTAAAACCTGATTTAGTTATAGTTACAACCGTAGATGCTAACCACCATGAATTTATTATTAAAGGATTGGAATCAGGTTTTGATGTACTTACCGAAAAACCATTAACGACCGATGAAACTAAAGCACAAGCTATATTAAATGCCGAAAGAAAATCGGGTAAAAACCTCATCGTTGGTTTTAATTACAGATGGAGCCCCTATAGTACAAAGATTAAAGAATTATTAGCCAACAATACCATTGGAAAAATTACTTCAGTCGATTTTCATTGGTATTTAAATACCTACCATGGTGCATCATACTTTAGAAGATGGCATGGTGAAAAAGCACATAGTAACTCCCTTTGGGTACATAAAGCAACTCATCATTTCGATCTATTAAATTGGTGGATTGACTCAGACCCAGAAGAAGTTTTTGCTTATGGCAGTTTAGAACATTATGGTGCTAACGGACCTTTTAGAGGCGCCAATTGCAGAACTTGCGACCACAAATCCAATTGCGATTATTTTTTTGATATTACAAAAGACAAACGCATGATGGAACTATACGTTGCGAACGAAAAGCACGATGGCTATATAAGGGACAATTGCTTGTTTAGAGAAAACATAGATATTTACGATAAAATGTCTGCGCAAATAAAATATGCAAATAACGTAACAGTAAATTATTCCTTAACAACCTACTCGCCATTTGAAGGCTGGAGATTAGCATTTAATGGCACCGAAGGCAGAATTGAAGCATCATTGGACATTCCATACAACAAAAAAACAGAAATTAGTCAGGCAGAAATGCATGCTAAAGAAATGGAACAAAATGCTTTAGAAAAAGCCAATTCAGAATCAATCATTGTTCACAAATTATGGAAAGATTTTGATACCGTATTAGTACCATTTGAAAGAGGCGGTCATGGTGGTGGCGATAAGCGTTTGCACGATAAAATATTTAAAACACCAAACGATAAAGACCCGTACGAAAGAGCTGCTGGCAGTAGAGACGGTGTTATGTCGGCAATAATAGGCATCGCGGCCAGAAAAAGTATAGAATCTGGCAATCCTATTAAAATAGCAAGTTTAACCGACATAAAACCTTCTACCAATAGAACTTAAAATTATTCGTAATTTTATCCGAACTTAAAAAAAAATTATGCAACCAATTAACACAGCTTTATGTTCGTATGGCATGAGCGGTCATGTATTTCATGCACCTTTTATTTCGGTAAACCCACAATTTAATTTATACGGTGTTTTTGAACGAACAAAAAACGAGGCTCAAAAACACTACCCATCCATTAAAACGTTTCGTTCTTTAGATGACATGTTAGCCGATGAAAACATTGAGCTTGTTATTGTTAACACTCCCAATGTTACACATTTTGATTTTTCAAAAAGAGTTATAAATGCAGGCAAACATCTGGTTATAGAAAAACCATTTACTACAACAGTTGCTGAAGCCGAAACATTAATTCAATTAGCAAAAGACAAAAATGTTGTTATATCGGTTTACCACAACAGACGCTACGACAGTGATTTTAAAACAGTTCAAAAAGTTTTAAATGAAGGCTTATTAGGAGATATCGTTGAAGCTGAGTTTCATTACGACCGTTTCGACCCCGTTTTAAGCTATAAAGCACATAAAGAAACACCAACAGAAGGCGTCGGAAGCCTATACGATTTAGGTTCGCATTTAATCGATCAGGCACTTGTTCTTTTCGGCTTACCTAAGGCCATTTATGCAGATTTAGATTCATATAGACCAAATTCGAAAGTGGGCGATTATTTCGACGTGAAATTATTTTATCCTTCACATCGCGTCATCCTTAAATCCAGCTATTATGTTCGCGAACCCTTACCAGGAAATATTCTACACGGTACTAAAGGTTCGTTTATAAAAACAAAAGCCGATATTCAAGAAAAAGAATTGCAAGCAGGGAAAAAACCAAATACAGAAAGCTGGGGCACAGAACCAGACACAGAGAAAGGCTTGCTGCACACCGAAAAAAACGGAAAAATAGTCAAAGAGCATATTCCTAGCTTGCAAGGAAATTATATGACGTATTATGAGGGTATTTATGAAACCATACGAAATAAAAAACCGGTGCCAGTATCTGCCGAAGCTGGCATGTTGGTAATTAAAGTTATTGAAGCCTCTATAAAAAGTAATAAAGAAAGAAAAGTGATAAACTTATAAAACCCTCCTTTTTTACAATAAGAACTCATCTTGACTTTTTTGATTGAAGCGAAAAAGTCAAGATCAGTTCTAAAACAATTCTTTTTTATTACAATCGAACAACCAATTAAAATAATTTAATTTTTACTACTTTGCGGTTAGATAAGTAATAAGCCACCTTGGATAATAATGAAACAAATAATCCTGAATCTCATCTTTCTCTTTTAAAACAGGGAGATAAAAATGCTTTTAAAATTATTTTCGATACTTACTACAAAAGACTTTATGCCTTTTCCCTACATTATGTAGAAGACCAATATATCGCCGAAGAGATTGTTGAAGACACCTTAGTTAAACTTTGGCAAAAGCGTAATAAATTAGACAAAGTAGAAAATTTAAAGTCCTATTTATATGGTATGGTTAGAAATGCTTCTATAGACCATCTTAAAAAGGACAAAAAATTTGTGCGCCTAGATGTAAAAAAACATGGTGCCATGCCTTTAAAAGAACAGTACATTATAGAAGAAGAAACACATGCTATTTTATTTCAAGCTTTAGAAACTTTACCAAAAAAGTGCAAAAAAGTATTTGAATTGTCTTGTTTGGATGGCGTAAAGTATAAAGACATTGCTGAAGATCTTCAAATAAGCATAAATACAGTAAAATCGCAACGAGCCAGAGCCATAGAACTTCTTAAATCGTACCTCAAAGATTATCCGTTCTACTTGATATTCTTAGCCTCTTTATAAAATTTTTATTTTTTTTTAATTTTTTTTCCACCCAAAAAATTGTTTTTACAGTCATATTAGTAATTCTTTAACATTCATATTGCTTTTTTAATAAAAAAACATATGGATTTTTTAGCAATTAACAATGAACTCATCTTGACTTTTT
>LLBY010001296.1_pt13 | contig 10527 bp, 8 predicted proteins | sample 1489401 | NCBI WGS metagenome assembly LLBY01 (sample SAMN04092656, study PRJNA295927) | soil metagenome | biome: Soil prokaryotic community; feature: Bulk soil; isolation source: soil from tomato rhizosphere | host: tomato cultivar Hawaii 7996 | place: South Korea | collected 2011-11-01
GGATCGGTGGCGACGTAGGCGCGGTAGCCGGAGTGGCGCACGTATTGGTTGGTCGTGGTGGAGAGGCGCAGGCGGCGGACGGTGGAGGCGGCGGTGAAGGTCCACTGCTGGTTCTGGCCTCCGGTGTATTGCCACTGGATCACGTTCGCGCCGTCGGCGACGGAGGCCGCGTTGACGTCGATGGCCTTGCCGCTGTGCACGGGGGCGAGGCGAAAGAAGCCGGAGTCGGTCGCGGCGAAGGTGAACTTCTGGTTGTTGCCGCCCCAGTAGTCCCAAAGGTTGATGTTGGCGCCGTTGGCGGTGGAGACGCCGTAAACATCCGCGGCGCGTCCGCCGAAGGAGCCGATGACGCTGTATTGGCCGGAGCCGAGGGGAGTGACGTTCCAGTTCTGGCTGTCGGCGATGTTGGCGTCGGCGATGGCGCGTTGCTCCACGTTGGTTCCGTTGGCGGTTCCGTTGTTATAAACGGTCATGGCCTTGCCGCTGTGGCGGGCGGTGATCTGGTAAACGCCGGCGGGCAGGCTGGTGGCGATGGGGTCGCGATAACTGGTGAGCGTGGTGAAGCCGAGGTGGTCGAAGGCGCTGCCGTGGTTGCCATACTGCGGTCCGCCGTCGGGGCGGGTGGCGGCGGCTTTTTCCTCCGTCTCCGGAATATGGATACCGAGGCGGTGGGAATAGTGGCCGACGATGACATCCCAGACCGGGCGGGTGGCGCCCTGGCCTGCGTTGGAGACGACGCTGTTCGTCTGGGCGGCGCCGCCCTGGCCGTTGCGCCACGAGTAGTAGGCGAAGGGGACGGGCTTCAGGTTGTTGTAGCGGGCGACGTATTCGGAGCCGGCGAGGAAGCGGTGGTTGTTGTACGAGTAGAGGTCGATGCCCTGGTTCCAGGCCATCTCGCAGATGGCGGCCATGAGGCCGACGCCCATGATGGTGTGCTCCTGGTCGCGGCCGGATTCCTGCCACTGGCCGAGGGTGGGCGAGTGGAGGATGGGGACGGCGTTGTTGATGGCGCCGTTGCCGCCGCCGGTTTTGAAGTAGTTCACCGCCTGGTCGATCTTGGGCTGGTCGTCGCAGAGGATGCCGATGGCGAGGACGGAGGCCATGTTGCAGAGATCCCAGTTGGCCCAGTAATTCTGGATGTGCGCGTCGTTGTGGTAGAGCAGGAACTGGTTGTTGAGCGGGTAGAACACGGCGACCATCATGTTCTTGAACTGGTTGAAATCGGCGGCGGCCCAGCCGGGGTAGCCGCGCATGATCTCGGCGGCGTTGGCCATCTGGTAACCGTAGAGGCCGGCGGCGAGGAAACGGTCGGCGTTGCCGGTGATGGCGGTGAGGGTGGAGCCCCAGGCGTTGAGGATCTGGACGGCTTTGTCGGCGTGGGCGGTGTCGCCGGTGACCTTCCAGCGGAGGGCGTTTTGGTAGGCGGCGGCGGCGTCGTTGTAGAGCAGGGCGCAGTTGTCGGGCGAGGTGCCGCGATTGATGACGGAGACGGGGCGCGGGCCCCAGGTGCTTTGCGAGTTGGTGCTGGCGACGAGTTTGTCCCAGCTGCCTTTCCAAGGCTGGGCGTTGGCGGCGACCTTCTGGGCCATGCGGGTGAAGTCCGCGTTGGTGTGAAGCATGCCGGGGTGGACGGCGGCGAGCAGGTCGGAGCCGAGGGCGCCGAGGAACAGACACAGGGAAAGGCCGAGCGAGCGCGCGCGGCCGCGGGGGCGGGGCAGGGTGTGGTTCATGGGGTGGGAAGAAGCAAATCAGGGGTTGGGGTGGAACGGGCCGCGCCGGCGAGGGGAGCGCCGGCGTGGCCCGGAGAGGGGGGACGCCGCACTGCGGCGCGGATCAGCCGCGACGGCGGCGGAGGGCGACCGCGCCGAGGGCGAAGGCGCCGAGCAGGGCGGCGGCGCCGGCGGGCTCGGGGATGGCGCCGAGGGTAAGCACGCCGGTCTCCTCGGAGAAGGCCCAGAGATCGTCGTCGCTGGTCCAGACGGAACCGTTCTTGGTGAAGGCGAGCAGACCGCCGTTGTCCTGTACCGCGAAGGAGCTGCCGAAGGACGAGGTGGCCAGCGCGTCGGCGTCGATGAGCAGCCAGGAGCCGCTGCCGACGGTGACGCCGCCGAGGTCGAGCTTCATCGTGCCGTCGAAGGTGAAGGAACTCGTGCCGAGGACGAGGACCTGCGTGCTGTCGGCGTCGGTGACGGCGAAGAGCATGGAGCCGGTGGAGCCGATGGTGAGGCCGCCGGCGTTGACGGTGGAGTCGCCGACGTAGGTGTTGGCGCCGGAGAGGGTGAGGGTGCCGAGGCCGTTTTTGGCGAGGCCGCCGGCGCCGTCGCCGGCGAGCAGGGCTTGGGGGACGGTCACGTCGAAGCCGTTGGAGTCGATGACGGCGCCGCCGGCCTTGACGACGGCGGTCTGGCCGGCGCCGCCGAGGTCGATGAAATTGGCGCCGGTGTTGGAGGCCTTGAGGGTGCCGCCGTTGAAGTTGAAGGTGGCGGTGCCGGTGTCGTTGGTCGTCATGACCTGGGAGATGGTCAGGGTGCCGCCGTCCAGGTTGAACGTGTTGTTGACCGAGGCGCCGGCCCGGTTGAGGTCCACGACGGCGGTGGTGGTGGCGCCGGTGCCGTTGCCGCTGTAGGAGGTGATGGCGCCGCCGCTCAGGGTGACGACGCTCGCGCCGGTGCCGCCGCTCGTGCCCACCGAGCCGTTGCCCGTGCTGAAGCGGATGTCGGTGTTGGCGTTCAGATTCAGGGTGCCGCCGCTGATGTTCAGGGCGCCCTGGGTGCTGTCCCACTGGTTCACGATCAGCCAGCGTTTGGTGGTCGTGGCGACGTTCACGGAGCCGCCGGCGCCGATGTTCATCGCGCCCTGGGAATCGGCGTTGCCCGCGTAGGCGAGGACCAGATCGCCCTCGATGTTCACGGTGCCGGCGCCGGAAACGTTCCAGGTGCCGTCGCCGGCCTGGGTGTTGTTGTTGTTGCGGGCGAGCAGGAGGTTGCTGCCCACGTTGACGGTGCCGCCGGTCTGGTTGACGACGCCGGCGCCGAGGCTGCCGACCCAGAACTGGCCGGCGGAATTCACGGTGCCGTTTTCCAGGTTGAGCGTGCCCGAGCCGGTGGCGCCGCGGCCGACGACGATGGAGGCGTTCTGGTTGGCCGAGCCGTCGGTGAAGCTCTGGGTGGATTGCGCGGAGAGGGTGCCGGACGTGTTGATGTTGACCGTGCCGGCGCCGTTGGCGGCGAAGTAGGCGCCGCCCACGAAAAACTTGCCCACGGTGAGGCTGCCGGTGCCCTGGCCGAAGGTCGTGAGGCCGGACTGGCCGGTCAGGCTCGTGTCGGCCAGGTTGTAGGCGCCGGCGCCGCCGCTTTGGCCGACTTTGAACCAGTTGCCGTTCGCGCCGACGACGGCGAGGCTGACGGCGCCGGCGGTGTGGTCGAAGCGGCCTGATTGCCCGGTGGCGCTGCCGATGAGCACGTCGGTCGGGGTGAACGCGGAGTTCGCGCTTAGCACCGGGTAGTTGCCGGTGGCGGTGTTGATGGTGAAGTTGCCGCTCGGGTTGGATGGATCGCTGCTCCAGTTGGCGGCGGTGTTCCAGTCGTTGTCGGTGTCGCCGACCCAGGTGGCCTGGGCAAAAGCGGAGGAAGCGCCGAGCGAGGCGATGGCGGTCGCGAGGCCGAGAACCAAGGCGGGCGAAACGCGGCGGGGCGATGCGGGGGGGATGCGAGTTGCGTGTGTGTTCATGATGGCTGGGGGGAAATTCCGGGGAGGAGGGCGCGCGGGCGAGGCGAGGCCTGAATGTCGGCGAAAACCAGTCGGGGCGGGATGGGGCGAAACGCGGGGTGGGGCGGAGACCGGGGGGGCGGTGTATCCGCCTTTCGCATACGCGCGGCCGTGGCCGCTTCGCCAGTGCCGGCGTGCGTTAACTATAAATCCTCCGCGCGTGGCGCGGAGAGGTTCGCGTGCGGAGGTGTCCGCGTGCCGCCCTCAGCCGCGCATGGGCAGGCTGCTGCCGTCCACCCAGCGGCCCTCGATCAAGATCTTGCGATTGATCGCCGGGATGCCGCGGTCGCGGTCGTTGATCAACGACGCGAGCACGAGCACGCCGACGCGGCCGATCTCCTCGGGGTTTTGGTAGATGCCCGCGTCGATGGGGCAATCGAGCACGGTCAAGGTGGCGAGGCCTAGGTCGCGGGGGGCGCGCACGCCGAGCTTCTCGAGCATGGCCGGCAGATCGGGCGCGTCGGTGAGGATCGCGTCGGGCCGGTGTTTTGCATTCCACCGTTCGAGGGCGCGCAGGTTCTCCACGGGCTTGCCGTCGTTGATCAAGCACACAGGCAGGCGGTTGCGGACGGGCTCCCAGAGTTGTCGCCACAGCACGCCCGCGCCGAAGGTCCGCGGCTGCCAGGCCGTGGACACCAAGCCGATCCTGCGGTAGCCGCGCTCCCGCATCTTGTCGAAGGCCAGCATGGCGTTTTGCACCTGATCGGGCGTCACCACGTGGAATGGCAGGCGTGGGTCGGGGCGGGTGAGGCTGACGACGGCAAAGCGATCCCAGGGGAAGCGCTCGAACCACGGTTCGCCCATCAGGCCCGGAGCCATGAGGATGCCCTGGACGTTGCGCGCGGCGAGGATCTGGGCGAGCCGTTCGGGCGAGAGATCGCCGCCGGTGCGGAACTCCTCGAGGTGGAAACCCATTTTCTCGGCCGAGCGCGTCGCGCCCTGCCAGTAGAGATCGAATTCGCGAAACTTCCGCAGCTGGCGCGGATCGGGCCAATGGTTCAGCCACGCGATGGCGGATCGCACCGTCGTCGTCTGGGCGCGGCTCTTGCGGTAGTGCACCAGGGCGGACAAGACCGGGTCCGGCTGGTAGCCGAGCTCGTCGGCCTTGGCGATGATCGCCAGACGGGTGGCCTCCGCGATGCGGGGCTGGTTGCGCAAGGCGCGCGAGACGGTCATCGAGGTGACGCCCACCGCGCGCGCAATGTCGAGCAGGGTGACGCGACGGGCGCCGGATGTAACCGGGGGCGGCGTGGACGGATCGGGTCTCGGCGGCATGAGGGGTGAGGCAGACCAAAGCGCGGCGACGCCGACACGCAATCGTGTCGTGGCGCGCGTCCCGACAAATACGAACGACCGCATGGGCGGGGCTCCGAAGGGACTCCTTTACAGCGGGCGTCGCGACGGGACATAAAACCCGGCCAAGAACCCATACCCCCTCATTCACGTGTCCGCCCCGTCCCTCGTCCTTCTCGCCCTCGCCCTGCTGCTTTTGTTTTTTCCGCGCAACTGGTTGCGGCTCGGCAAGCGCGTGAGCGCCAAGGCGCCGCGAAAATACAACCAGGCCAAGGTCGAGCGCGATCCGCACGACCAGGCGGTGAAGCCCCTGGTGGAGGCGGCGAAGCCGCGCAACTGGCTGGATTTTTTTCGCGCGTTGATCGGCGCGGCGGTGGTGTTTCGCGTCGCCGAGGAGCACGGCGGCGCGGTCACGGCCTCGTCGTCGGCCCTGCCGTGGATCACGGCCGCGCTCGTGCTCGCGGTCGTCGCGCAGATGATCCGGCTCGAGGGCCGGCTGAGCCTGTTCGCGCCGATTTTTTTCCTTCAAGGCCTGGCCTTCGGCATCGCAGGCGGAGTGATCGGCGTGATCACGATGCTCGGCGCGTGGGCGCTCACGCCCGTGCTGCCCACGGCCGGGGCCCTGCTTTTCGTGCAAGGCGCGGTGGCGCTTTGCCTGAGTCTGCTGCTCAACCCCCAGGAGCTCGCGCCGGGCATCGTGCTTGCGGGCGTCACGTGGCTGCCCGTGCTGGTCAGCGTGCTGCTGCGCAAGCGGCTGGCGGCGGCCTTTGACAAGAAGCTGAAGATCATCCCCCGCGATGCCCGGGCCGACTGAATGCCCAGTCGTGGTCGCCGACGACGCGCGCCCCCCGGCGGCGCGCGTCTGGCTGGAGGCCACGCGTCCGCGCACCCTGCCGGCGGCGGTGGCGCCGGTCCTGGTGGGCACGGCGCTGGCCTGGCGCGAGGGCGCGATGCGTCCGTCCGCGGCGACGGCCTGCCTGGGTTTCGCGCTGCTGGTGCAGATCGGCACGAACTTCGCGAACGACTACTACGACGCGAAAAAGGGCGCGGACACGGCCGAGCGCGTGGGCCCGCGACGCGCGGTGGCGAGCGGGCTGGTGACGCCCGGCGCGATGCGCGCGGCGATGATCGCGGTCTTCGCGGCGGCCTTTCTCTGCGGGCTCACCCTGCTCGCCCATGGCGGCTGGCCCCTGCTGGTGGTCGGCGTGCTCAGCATCGCGTGCGGCGTGGCCTACACCGGCGGTCCGTATCCGCTGGCCTACCACGGGCTCGGCGACGTGTTCGTGTTTGTTTTCTTCGGTCTGGTCGCGGTGGTGGCGACGACCTACGTGCAGACCGGCGAGCTCACCCTGGCGGCCTTCGCGGCCGGCGCGGGCGTGGGGGCGCTGGCGACAAATATCCTGGTGGCGAACAATTATCGCGACGTGGAGACGGACGCGAAGGCGGGCAAGCGCACGCTGCTCGTGAAGTGGGGCCGCGGATACGGCCGCGCGCAGTTCGCGGCGGCGCACGCGGCGGCGGTGGGCGCGCCGCTGATGCTCGTGATGATCGGCTCGATCCACGGCCTGGGCGCGGGCGTGCTCGTCTTCGCCGCGGCGGCGGTGGGCATCGCGCAGGGCGGACGGCTGGCGGCGGCCAAGACCCCGGCCGACTGCGTCGGGTTGCTCGGCGCGACCGGCAGGTGGCTGGCGCTCTACGGCGTGCTGCTGGCGGGCGCGATCGCCTGGCGCTGAGCGGGGCCGCGTTCAGCGTCGCGAGCGGGGCTTGGGCGGGATGACGAAGGGGATTTGCAGGCCCTTGTCGGCGATGGTCTCGTTGGCGTCGCAGGTGAGCGACGTGGCGTCGCCGAACTTGGTGGCGAAGGCGGACGGCGAGCAGCCGGCGCGTTTTTTGAAGAGCCGGCTGAAATGGTAGAGGCTGCTGAAGCCGCACTCGGCCGCGACCTGGCCGACGGAGAGGGTGGTGGAGCAGAGCAGCCACTGGGCGTGTTTGATGCGCGCGTTGATGAGGTCCTCGACCGGCGAGCCGCCGAAGAACTCGCGATACAGGCCCATGAAGCGCGAGCGGCTGAGGTGGACCGCCTTGGCCATCTCCTCGACCGTCCAGGTGTGGTCGAGGGTGCCGAGCACGCGGGCCTGAAGCTCGCCGAGCTGCGCGGCGAGCTCGGCCTTGCGTCCGGTGAAGCGGCGGCGGCCGACGAGCTCGTTGTGGCGCTGGAGCAGGATGAAGAGCTGGCGCAGGAGCAGATCGACGACCTCCTCGTAATGCGGCTCCTTGCGGTGGATCTCGGTCCGCATGTCGTTGATCAGAAGCGGCACGAAACCGGCCTGCGCGAGGTGGAAGGGACGGTTGAGCGGCAGGTGGTGGCGGAGCGCGAGCGTCTCGGCGGAGTCGCCCAGAAAGTGGATCCAGTTGTCGGACAGGCCGCAGCCGTCGCCCTGGTATTTCTGGTGGTGGTCCGGCGTGTAGATGACACAGGTGTTGGCCGGGCAGGGGACGACCTCGTCCTCCAGCGTGACGATGGCGGGGCGGGTGAAGTGGATGAAAAGAAAGTCGCCGGTGCCGGGACGATCGATGACGAAGCTTTCCTCGTGTTCCCAGCCGACGCCGAGACGGGCGACGCTGAGCAGGGAGGGGTCGGACGGGGGCATAGGGTGAAGGTGGGGTGGGCGGAAGCTGCGCAAAGCACGGTCCGAGGTCTAGGAGGAATAGTCGCCGGCGAAAATAAGTCAGGGAAGGTCGCCCAGAGCGGGAGGGCGCCTTCGGGGATTTCCCGCCCGCGATAAAAGCGGACGATAGACCAAGAAAAATGAACCTTGCCCGGGATTTGCCCGGACCCAAGGTCCGTCGGGACCTTGGCCCAGATCCCGGCCGGCAACCCCTTCCCCCACCATGATGCGTTTTATTGGTTTTGTCCTGATCGGTTTTTGCTCCTTCGGCGCGGCGGTCGCGAGCGAGCGCCTGTCGAGTCCCGACGGGCGCGTGAGCGTCGAGTTCGCGCTCGGCGCGGAGGGCGCGCCGCGCTACCGCCTGCTGCTGGCGGACGGCGAGGTGCTGGCCGAATCGCGCCTCGGCGTGGTGCTGGACGACGCGGATTTTTCGACCGGGCTGCGCCTCGTCGAGGCCTCCGGGATCGAGCCGGTGAGCGACCGCTACGAGCTGGCCTCTGCGAAGCGGCGCGTGAACACCTACGCGGCAAATCGCCGGGTGTATCGTCTGGCGACCGAGGCGGGCCGGCGCATGGACGTGGAGTTTCAGGTCTCCGACGACGGCGCGGCGTTTCGCTATGTGTTTCCGGAAAAATCCGACGGGCCGCGCGACGTGGTGAGCGAGGCGACGACCTTCCGTTTCGCGCCCGAGTCGCGCGCGTGGTTGCAGCCCATGTCGGTGGCCAAGACCGGCTGGGCTCGCACCAATCCCTCCTACGAGGAGTATTATCAACAGGAGATCGCGGTCGGCGCGCCCTCGACGCTCGGCGCCGGCTGGGTTTTTCCGGCGCTCTTTCGCACCGGCGACACCTGGGTGCTGGTTTCGGAAGCGGGCCTCTCGCGCGGCGACGCGGCGGCGCGGCTGCGGCACGAGGCGCCGGGCGGCGAGTATGGCGTCGGCTATGCCGATTCGCGCGAGACCATGGGCGGCGCGACGGTGAACCCGCGCTTCACCACGCCCCACGCCATGCCGTGGCGGCTGATCGTCGCGGGCGGCTTGAAGACCGTCGTCGAGTCCACCCTCGGCACCGACCTCGCCGCGCCCGCCGCCGCTTCAGCCGCCAAGGCCAAACCCGGCGCCGCGTCCTGGAGCTGGCCGCGCCTCGGCGACGGCAAGACGGTGTTTGCGGTGCAGAAACGCTTCATCGACTACGCGGCCGACATGGGCTGGCGCTACTGCCTCATCGACGCGCAGTGGGACAAGCAGATCAGCGAGTCCGAGCTCGACGAACTCCTGCGCCACGCGCGCGCGAAAAACGTGGAGCTGTTGCTGTGGTATAACACCAACGGCGACTGGAACGACGCGCACCAGACGCCGAAGCACCGTCTGCTCACCCGCGAGAGCCGCGCGGCGGAGTTCGCCCGTCTGCAAAAGCTCGGCGTGGCCGGCATCAAGGTGGATTTCTTCGGCGGCGACGGCCGACCGGTCATCGACCTCTATCTCGACCTGCTGGAAGAGTCGGCCCCTTACGGCCTGCAGCTCAATTTCCACGGCGCCACCCTGCCGCGCGGCTGGCAGCGCACCTACCCGCACCTGATGACGGTGGAGGCGGTGCGGGGCTACGAGTTCATCACCTTCGAGCAGGCCAACGCGGACCGCGCTCCGGCGCACATGGCGATGCTGCCCTTCGCGCGAAACGTTTTCGATCCGATGGATTTCACCCCGCTCTGTCTCGACAAGATGTCGCGTGTCCGCCGTCGCACCACGGTGGCGGCCGAGCTGGCCACGGCGGTGTTGTTCACCTCGGGCATCCAGCATTACGTGGAGATTCCCGAGGGCATGGCGAAGCAGCCCGACTACGTGCGGGAGCACATCAAGCGGATCCCGACGGGCTGGGAGGAGTCGCGCTTCCTCGCCGGTTATCCCGGCAAGCTCGCGATCATGGCGCGACGCGGCGCGGACGGTCGCTGGTGGATCGCGGGGCTGAACGGCGAGGCGACGGCGAAGACGGTCGAGGTGGATCTCGCCGGGCTGGGCGCGACGGGCGTCGCCACCCTCGACGTCATCACCGACGCGGCGGAAGGCGGCTTCGCGAAACACGCGCTGCCGGTGGAGCGCGGCATGCTGCGCGTGGAGCTGGCCCCGAACGGCGGGTTCAGCGCGGTGTTGAACGGTCCCTAATTTGTTCGCGACGCGTTCTTGCCGGGGCGGGGCGCGTCGCCTAACCCCTTCTGCGCGTGCGCCGAGCCCCGGCGCGCCGGACTCGAACCAACCCTCACACCCTTTGTTCATGCCCTCGTTTTTGCGCAGCCTGTTTCGGTTTCAGGAGAGCGGTCTCCTGCTCGTCATCCTCGCGCTCGGCGTGCTGTTGACCGTGTTTAGCGGCACGGTGCGCACGCCGAAGTTTGAGCGCACGGAGGACGGCGGCCGCCAACGCGTGTTCGTCGTGGACGAGAACGGCGAGCGCACGCCGGCCTTCGAGGTGAAGAACAAGTTCCTCAACGTGCAAAACCTCGCGCAGCTCGCGAAGGACACGAGCTTCATCGCGATCATGGCGGTGGGCATGGCCTTCGTGATCATCGCGGGCGGCATCGACCTCTCGGTCGGCTCGATCTACGCGCTCGCCTCGGTGGTGGGCGCGATCGTCTTCAACCACTTCGGCCCCGAGGGCGCGGCGCAGGCGCCGCCCGCGCTCGCGCTCCTGCTCGGCGGCGGCGCCTGCGTGGGCACGGCGGCGCTCTGCGGACTCTTCAACGGCGGCCTCATCGTGGCGCTGCGGGTGCATCCCTTCATCATCACGCTCGGCGCGATGGCGAT
>LLBY010043395.1_pt11 | contig 10517 bp, 13 predicted proteins | sample 1489401 | NCBI WGS metagenome assembly LLBY01 (sample SAMN04092656, study PRJNA295927) | soil metagenome | biome: Soil prokaryotic community; feature: Bulk soil; isolation source: soil from tomato rhizosphere | host: tomato cultivar Hawaii 7996 | place: South Korea | collected 2011-11-01
CCGGGGGGCGGATGCGATCAGCCGGGCAGCGGGAACCGAGTCAGGGCCCCGACCCCGTATTGGTCGAGTGGGGAGGCCACGATCAACTGGTGGACCCTGCCTCCTGCGGAGATGACCGCTTCCATCGCCGCCGCAACCACATCCTCCACTTCGAAGGTGGTCGACCCGCAGACCGGGCACGAATCGCCACCGCGGGCGAGGTAGCCGCACTGGTTGCAGAGGACGCCGGGGAGGGTGAAGTCGCCCGCCACCACCAGGGTGTCGACCGCTTGGGCATTGCAGGCGTCGAGGATCGGGCTCAGCCCGAGCAGGGCGAGACCATCGCTCCATGCAGTGTCACACACCCTGCCCGCGACGGCCGCATGACGCTCACGACGCATGTGATCGGCCTGATGCGCCAACTCGCGGCGGAGGAAGGGGATGGAGAGCGTGGCAGGATTGGCGACGAAGGACGCTCGGTACAACCGGTCGAGATAGGGGTGAAGCGTCCGCCCGATCTCCTCGATCATCTCGTCATGACCTCCGATGGCGACGAAGTCGAGCGGCTGCTCCTGGTGTCTCTCCAGCAACACCTGCCCCGCATCGCGCCACACCCGGTTGGAGGTCTTTTCGGCGTGACCCCGCACCACATGCTCGTCGTAGCCGGAGAACCCCCCGTAGTTGGCCTTGCCGATATCGGCGGTGAGATCGGCGATCTCTTCCACGAGATCGCCGGTGCCGAGGAAGACACGTGCCTGGGTGCGATCGGCGACCATGACTCCGGCCCTCCAGGGGCGCGCGGCGGCGCGCATGGGCCTCAGATAGGGACGGGGGCCGAGGGTGGCGACGTCGGGGACGGAGTGGGTGAGGGACTCGACCACGAAGACGTCGTCCTCCTCGGAGGCGAACACGGCGTGGGCCGGTGCTCCGTCCAGCTCGAACTGCTCGGCGAGATCGTGGATCCGGTCGGCGGTCGACCGGACGCTCTTCTGCACCGCCCGGTCCTTGGTCTCAGCCAGCTCCCGAATCGGCTTCAGCAAGTCACTGAGCAATGCTGCGGTCCCACCGGGGCTCGGTCGATCCACGTATACCGAGATGAGCGACCCCGAGGGGCTCCTCATCCCGGCGATCGGATCGACTGGCAACGGTCACCTCCTCGCCGTAAGGCACACGATGAGCTCGCACCGCAAGCTACACAACCACCCGCCCGGGTGACAGTCGCCGCCCTCACAGGGACTTGGTGAGCTCGGCAGTCAGCTCCTCCAACACCCAACCCAGGTAGTCGAGGATCTCGCGACGCTCCTCGGGAAGCCGATCGTGGTCCTCCTCGATGTCGAGCCCGAACCTGGCGCCGAGGGCGAGACGCCCCTCGTTGAGCACCCGGAGGAAGGCGTCGGCCTCGGCGTCGGTCAGAGTCGTGGTACCCCGCTCCAACATGACCCGCTCGAAGACGTGGCGGTCCGCCCTGCGAGCAGCGGTCAACTCCTCGCCCATCAGCCGCCACCACTCCTGGTTCGAGTCCGGATCGTCCAGATACACAGGGACGTGGAGCCGTCTCGTCGCCGGGTCGTCACCGTCCGACGGCAGCGTCGCCAGGACCTCGAGCAGACCGGCGAGGAAGACCTTCTCCTCGGGGTCGAGTGCCACCTCGATCCCGCGTCTGCGGGCGGTGAACCTCCGCTTCATCCCTGTTCCATCGTGGCCCAGAGCCCATGGTTGTGGAGGCGGAAGCAGTCGACCTCCGCCTTCTCCCGCGGACCGTCCGAGACGATCGCCCTGCCTTCGTGGTGGACCTGCAGCATCAACTCGGTCGCCTTCGTCTCGTCGTAGCCGAACAGCTTCCTGAATACGTAGACCACGTAGGACATGGTGTTGACCGGGTCGTTCCAGACCACGACCTGCCAGGGTCGATCGAGGTCCTGATCCTCTCCCGTGTCGGGGTGGATGACTGGGGTGGGATTGAGGGTCACCAAGAGCCGATCGTAGGCCCGATCAGGAGCCTTCGGCCTCCCCGCTCAGCGCCTCGAGCAGACTCGCCCGGCATGCGGTCACCGCCGGGGCGAACTCGGGGTCGGAGTAGGGGATCTGGGCGGTGGGGAACGGCGAGCCGACTCCGAGGTAGCCGGGAACCGGCTCGGGGAATCCTTCCACTCCCCTGTCGACCATGCACCGGCTGAATTCGGCGAGCCTCTCGACCACCACTTCCTTGAGGACCTGATCGGCACTGAGGTCCAGGGCGCCCGCCTCCAGGTGCTCGGAGCAGAGGGAAACCGCCTCGGAGACCGCGGGCTCGCTGAGATCGAGTGTGATCATCACCAGATCGAGCCGGGGGCGACCGGTGGCGTCGAATGGGATCTCCCCGATGTCGATGCCTCTCTCCGACATGCAGAGCCCGAACGCGGCGACCGCCTCTGTGGACGTGGGGGAAGTCGTGGTGGTCGCGATGGTGGTGGTGGTCGAAGGGGGAGCGACGGTCGCCGAGGGCGAATCGGCGCCCGTTGTGCAGCCTGCCAGCACGACGGCCAGCCCGAGGAGCAGTGGTCGAGGGCCGATCAGGCGCCCCCAGGCCCCTCACCGACGGCGGTGCCGCCCCGGTCGAGGCCGTCGGCCAGGATCATCGCCAGGTCGCGGACCTCGACGTCATCCCGGCCCAGCTCCTTGACGCCGTCGTCGAGCATGACGTAGCAGAACGGGCAGGCGATCGCGATCTCGTCGGCGCCGGTCGCCAATGCCTCCTCGGTTCGCTCGAGGTTGATCTTCTTCCCCGTCTTCTCCTCCATCCAGAACCGGGCCCCTCCCGCTCCACAGCAGAAGGCACGTGTCCCGTGTCTCGGCATCTCCACCAGCTCCCCGGCGCCGGAGGCGGCGAGCACCGACCGGGGAGCGAGGTAGACGTCGTTGTGTCGACCCAGGTAGCAGGGATCGTGATAAGCGATCTTCTTCGGTGTTCCGTCCGCCCTGGTCGGGGAGGGAAGACGCTGGGAGGTCAGGAGCTCGGCAAGGAGCTGGCTGTGATGGACCACCTGGTAGTCGCCCCCGAACTGGGGATACTCGTTGGCGATGGTGTTGAAGCAGTGGGCGCACTGGGTGATCACCCTGGTGACCCCGATCTCGTCGAAGGTGGATATGTTCTGCAGTGCCAGTTGCTGGAAGACGAACTCGTTGCCGGCGCGTCGGGCGGGATCCCCGGAGCACAGCTCGCGATTGCCCAAGATGGCGAAGTCGATGCCCGCTCGATGGAGGAGACGCGCCAATGCCACCGAGACCGCGGTGTTCCGATCGTCGAAGGAGCCGGCACAGCCGACGAACCACAGGTAGTCGGCGGTGGTCTTGCCGTTCTGGCCGAAGACGGGCACCTCGAAGTCGAGCTCACTGGTCCAGTCGGCCCGGTTCTGCTGACTCATCCCCCACGGATTGGACTGGTTCTCCATGGCCACGAACGCCTTCCCCAACTCGGCGGGGAACTCGGACTCCATGAGCGTGAGATGACGACGCATGTCGAGGATCTTGTCGACGATCTCGATGTCGACCGGGCAGATCTCGTCACAGGCCCGGCAGGTCACGCAAGCGAACACCTCCTCGGGCCTCACCCGCTCGAACAGGCCGCCCTCGCCCCCGAGCACGGCCAGCGTGCCCACGGGCGGCGATACTCCCGCCACCGCCGCCGCCGCCTCACCGGTCTTGAGGACGATCTCGCGCGGGTCGAGGGGCTTTCCGGTGATGTTCGCCGGGCACACCGACGTGCATCGCCCGCAGATGGTGCAGGCATCGGTGTCGAAGATCTGCTTCCAGGTCAGGTCGCCGACCACCGAGGCGCCGACGGTCTCGAGCTCCTCCATCTCCAGCAGGTTCGGCATCTCCCTCATCGCACCCTTCGGTCTCGGATGGTCGGAGAGGAAGAGGTTGGCCGGTGAGCTGAACATGTGCCGCAGCTTGGTCAGCGGCACCACCACCAGGAACGCCGCGAACGACGCGACGTGCACGATCCAGGAGGCGAGATGCACGTCACCCGCCGCCGACTCGGGGATGAGAGCCGAGATCGGGTACCCGATGAACGACCACACCTCGAACTCGGGCCGACCCACCAACGAGATTCGGGCCGCCTCGGTGAGCAGGCCGGTGAGACCGATCGCGATCAGCAGCCCGAGGATCACGGCATCCTCCGGCTTGGTCTTGGTCCTCAACCTGAGAGGGGGGGCGAGGTAGCGGTTGACGACGAACAGGGCCAGCCCCCCCAGGTAGACCAGCGACGCCAAGTCGAGCACGGCCGAGTACCCGAGGTAGACGTCGCCGTGCAAGAACTTGAGACTCGCCGGGAGCAGGTGGTCGATCTCCAGGGTCACGGTCCCGAGGAAGAGGACGATGAAGCCGTAATAGACCGCGGCGTGCATGATGCCGGTCCTGGGGTCGCGCATGAGGGTCTTCATCCGCAGCCCGGCGTCGAGACGTCTCAGTCTCCGCCCCCAGGCCCCGGCCCGGTCCTCACCCCTCCCTAACGCCCAGCTGCGGGAGCGGATCGCAAACAGGTGGAAGATCAGCCAGACGAATGCGGCGATCAGCACGTAGAACACGACCTGCACCCCGGTTGGGATGTTGCCGAAGACCTCGCGCCCCACATCGTGCTCGGGGTGGTCGGGGAAGGTACCGGCGACTCCGAGGGCGACGGTGCCCAGTGCCGAGACGATGCCGAGAGTCTCCAGCACCCTGCCCGCGGGAGGAAGGCCAGGTTCAGTCTCCAGGTGGTGCTCCCGCTCTTCGGTCAGGGCCATGACGTCACTTTAAGCAGCCGGCAACGGGGGACCCGACACCGACGTCGTTCGATGGATGTCGAATCGCGACCTTGACTTATCACGATGATCTGCCATACTCGTCATTCGAGATATGTCGAATTGCTGAGACGAGAGTCACAATGGTCGAGTTGATCACCCCACAATCGAAAGTCCGCGACCTCGCCAGCGCGGCGCGACACATACCGATCGAGGTCGACGGGGTCGGGACTTACGAGATCCTGCTCACCATGTGGAGTGTCTTCGACAACGAGGAGAGTCACGCGGCATTCGACCTGGGACCGGAGTGGGTGACCCGGATCCGCGACGCCACCCCGGATGAGCTTCGGGAGGAGATGAAAGCCATCGGAGGGCCCGGGATCTGGCTCAGCCTCATCGGGCTGGTGGCTTCCGCCCCCCATCCCCACGATCCGGAGCGAGTCCTCGCCTGGTTGGCCCAGGTCAACCCGCAGCGGCTCCGCCGCTGGATGCTCTTCTACATCGCGCTCCAGGCCGATCCCGGTCTGATCGAGGAAGCGGCGGACGGGGACCTCGAGGCGGTGCGCAGGGTGGTGGAGGGGCACGACGACCCGGCGTTCATCGATCAGGTGGTATCCGTGTTCGAGATCCCCGGCGACGAGCTTCGTGACCGTCTGATCGCTGCGATCAGACGGTTCCGGGCCGAGGTGTACGCCGAGCACGAGCCGGTGTTCTCCGCGGCCATCGGTCGTGCCGCTGCCGCCCAGCGCGCCACGTCCAACAGGGAGAGCGCCAAGGCGGTCATCGAGGAGGTGACCAACGGGCTCGACTACGAGATCCCTCTCGGTGTCTCCCGGGTCGTCCTCGTCCCCAGCGTCGTCCTCAGACCGCTGTCGCTCATCGACCAGCATCGCGACACCTTGGTCGTCTTCTACGGGATGGCCGACGAGTTCCTCGACTCGGACCCGGAGGCGCCGCCATCGTGGCTGGTGAAGACCTACAAGGCCCTCAGCGACGAGCGCCGACTTCGCATCCTGCGCCGGCTCTCCGAGGAGGAGGCCACGCTCGACGACCTGGTCGAGCTCCTCGGTCTCTCCAAGTCGACGGTGCATCATCACATGAGCGTGCTCCGCGCCGCCGGGCTGGTCAGGGTCCACATCCGGGGTGGCGACAAGCACGAGGCCAAGGAGGCCAAGACCTACGCGGTTCGGTCCCAGACACTCTCCAGCGCCGGCGCCTTCCTCGACAGCTACATCCGGACCGGTCACACATCCGCCTCCAACGAATGAAAGAGATCCCGAGATGACCCCGATGGTGAACGAAGCCGTAGTGCAGGATCGAATAGAGCGGGCGGTGGAGCGGGCCCAACGCCGACGTCTTGCCCGCGTGGCACGGGCGGGTCTCTCGCGAAGGTCCGGTGTCCAGTCCCTCAAGTCCGCGGTCGGTCACGGGCTCATTGCGATAGGTGAACGTCTCGTCGATCGAATGGGCGCCGAGGACGATCTCCGCAGGGCCGCCTGAGCCCGGACCGCCCGCCCCGAGTCAGGACCCGAACACCGAGCGGATGAAGAACCAGGCATTGGATGGCCGCTCCGCCATCCGCCTGGTGAGGTAGGGGTACCACTGCGATCCGTAGGGCAGGTAGACCCGAAGCGGGTATCCCTGGTCGACGAGCTCCTGCTGGAGGGCGGTCCGAACCCCGTAGAGCATCTGGAACTCGAACGGCTCGATCCGCTCCCGCGCCAGCTCTCGGGTCAGGTCGATCAGGTCGGCGTCGTGGGTCGCCACCGCCGGGCGGACGATGGGGCTGGACATCAGCACCCGCAGTTGCTCGGAGAAGGCACGGTCCACCTCCCCTCTCGATGTCAGGGCGACGTCGGCCTCCTCGACATAGGCTCCCTTGCAGAGACGGATGTGCCCACCGAGGGGGGCCAGCAGACCGAGGTCTTGGGGGGTGCGATGCAGATAGGCCTGCAGCGCCACTCCGAGGTTCCCGTGACGACGCTGAGCTGCGGCATAGAGGTCCACGGTGTCGGCTGTGAACCGGGAGTCCTCCATGTCGATCGTGACCGTGGTCCCGCACTCCAGCGCTCGCACTGCCAGGCTGTCGAGCAGCTCCTCTGTGACCGACTTGTCGATGGCGAGGCCCAATTGGGTGAGCTTGATCGAGATGTTGGCATCGAGACCGAGCCCGGCTATCTCCTCCAGGCCCTCCAGGTACTCGTCTCGCGCCGCTGTCGCCGTCGACTTGTCGTGACATTCCTCGCCGAGGAGGTCCAGCGAGACCAGGAAGCCGGCACGATTCAGTTGGGCGGCGGCGGTCACCGCCTCCTGCAACGTGTCTCCTGCGACGTATCTGCGCGCCAGGGCCTTTCCGGACCGGGTGCCGGTGATCATCCTCTCCACCGGTCGGGCTTGGGTCAGCGCCACGACTATCCGGGAGAATGCGCTCAAGTCGAGGTGCCGAGCTCGGCGGCCCGCTTGGCCGCCGCCCGGACCGCGTCTTCGACCAGGGCGCGGAATCCTCTCTCCTCCAGGACATGCACCGCAGCCGCAGTAGTGCCTCCCGGTGAGGTCACCTGCGACCTGAGCTCGGCCGGTGTGGTCTGGGTATCCGTGAGCAGGTGTCCCGCCCCCCGGATGGTCTGGTGTACGAACTCCTCGGCCACGTCCCGGGGAAGCCCCTCACGCACCGCCGCCTCGGTGAGGGCCTCGGCCATCAGGAAGACGTAGGCGGGACCTGTTCCCGAGACTGCAGTCACGGCGTCGAGGAGACTCTCGTCGAGGAGGCGAACCGGACCGACCGCCCCCAGGATCTCGATCGCGGTCTCGACCTGGTCGTCGGTGGCATACGAGCCGCGGGCGACTCCGGTGACCCCTTCCCCGACCAGCGCCGGCGTGTTGGGCATGGCACGGACCACGGCGACCGCGCCCAATTGGGTCTCGTAGGTCCCGGTGGTGACGCCGGCGGCCAACGACAGGACCATCTGTCGTTTCCCGATCCGCATCTTGAGCTGATTGAGGACCTCTGGGACGTCACGGGGCTTGACCGCGATCACGACCACGTCCCGGTCCTCGATCGCCTCGATCGGGTCGAGCGTGATCAGGGATCGAGACCTCTTCCCCAGCTCCGCCGCCCGCGCCTCACGTCGGACACAGAGCGCCAGGTCGGCGGCAGCCCAACCGGCGCGCTTGAGACCGCTGAACAATGCCTCGCCCATGGCGCCCACGCCGACGATCGCAACTGAGGGATGCTCGGCCATGCCCGGAGTATATGGACGACCGGGCGGGCCCAGCCAGGGCGGAGCGGTGGCCGTGCTCGACCGGCCGGGCTCGGGCCGAGCCCAGCGACGCTACTTCTCGCCGACCCGGCTGCGCAGACGGCGAATCTCGTCGTAGACACCATCGGTCAGGGTCGTGGAGGCAGGTGCCGCCACGCCCTTGAGGTCGGAGGGGATCCGGGTCTTGGTGACCACCGCGACCGGCTCGGGCTCGGGCTCGGGCTCCACCGCCGGCTCGACGACGATCTCGTCCTGTGCCTCGTCGGCCGCCGTCTCGTCCTCCCAGACCTCGTCGGAGGGCTTGGACACCACGGCGTCCGCCAGGCGGTCCAGCCACTCGGACTCGGGCTCAGCGCTGGTGGCGGCCTCGGCGAGACCGAGACGATGCAGGGTGTGGAAGATCCGGACCGCGGTGCCACGACCGTAGGTCTGCTCCAGGAACGAGAAGGTGAAGGCGGGCACGACGTTCACGAACACCCGCCAGTCCTCGGGCTCGATCGTCACCGGCTCCTCGATGTCGGGCACGAGACTGACACCACCGGCCTCGAAGAGACCGGCGTCGACGACTTCTCCTTCGAGGGACTGCAGGGCTTCGACGTCGAGCAGGACCTCTTCCACCGTCCAACCCTTGATGTCCGGGCCGTCCGCGGCGCCGACGGCAAACGTCCCCTCGGCGACTGTCGAGAGCACGTAGAGGATGTCGGCCACGCCACCCCGGTCGGATCCCGCGTAGACGCCCTTGGCCCCGGTCAGCTCGGCGCCGGTGACCATGCCGTCCCTGAAGTGGACGCGCCCGCGTCGTTGGCCTTCGATGTCCAGCGAACCGGTCTTGCCGGTGACCTGCATGATCTGCAGGAGGTCGTTGATGCTCCAGTCTGAGAGCTGGCCCGAGAGATGCATCGGTTCCTTCCGTGTCCCTTGCCCTGCCATATCGGCAACCAGGACGTTCCAGTTGAGACTTTCAGCCCTTCTTTGCCGCTTTCATCGCTTTCTTCTTCTCCCTGAGGACGAGGACGTCGGCGTAGTCGGCGACATCGGCGATGGAGGGCCAATCGGCGGCCTTCTCCTCCCAGCCACGGGGCCGCACCCCGAGCCGCTTCCCGAGCAATCCCACGAAGATCCTCGACTTCTCGGCTCCGAAGCCCGGCAATGCACGAAGCCGGCGCAACAGCTCGGAACCATCCTCCGCTTCGGCCCACAGCGATTCGGCGTCACCGCCGTAGTCGTCGATGACGACGTGTGCCAGGTCCTGGGCCCGCTTCGCCATCGAAGCCGGGTACCGATGGATGGCCGGGGGACCCCGGAAGACGGCCTCGAGATCCTCGAGATCGGTGTCGGCGACGAGTCCCGGCGTCAGCTGCCCGCCGAGCCGCTCCTTGAGCAGCTGCGGGCCGTAGAACGCCCGCTCCATGGGGAACTGCTGATCGAAGAGCATGCCGAGGAGGAGGGCGAAACCGTCTGTGGCCAACAAGCGATTGGCGTCGTCCGACTCGGTGAAGGGGAGAGATTCGGGACGGGTCATCTTCGGAACCGTAGTTCCCGTCCCAAGGCTCAGAACACGATGCGAATCAGTGCGTAGAGGACCAGGAGGCCGGCGGGGGCGTATGCGGCGATGGCGGTGATGTCTCTGGGATGGTCGTTCATCTCTATCGTTCCTTGGACGTCACGCTATGGGCAATTGGTTTCAGGAAAAATGGGGGTTCTCCCCTATGCACCCAGGACTTCTGGCGAGAATCGAGAGCTGACCGAGAATGAGCGGAGAGATCTTCATCGTCGACGCACGTCGGACTCCGATGGGCAAGCTCGGGGGGCAGCTGGCCCATGTCCGACCCGACGACCTCGCGGCACATGCCATCAGGAGCCTCCTGTCCTCTCACCCGGACCTGGATCCGATGGCCATCGAGGACGTCTACTGGGGCGCCGCCAACCAGGCAGGCGAGGACAATCGAAATGTGGCCAGGATGGCGAGTCTCCTCGCCGGTCTCCCCGTCGAGGTCTCCGGGGCCACCGTCAACCGCCTCTGCGGGTCCGGGATGCAGGCGGTGATCTCCGGCGCCCACGCCCTTGCCGCCGGTTGGGGAGAGGTGGCGATCGCCGGCGGCTCGGAGTCGATGACCAGGTCGCCGTACGTGATGATGAAAGGTGACCGGGCATTCGCCACCGGCTTCCCCGAAGCCGCCGACACCGTGCTCGGATGGCGGCTGGTCAATCCGAGGATGAGGGAGCTCTACCCGCCGATCACCCTGGGAATGACCGCCGAGGTCGTTGCCGCCAAGTACGACATCGGGCGCGACGCTCAGGACGAGTTCGCCCTCCGCAGCCATCAGAAGGCCCTCTCCGCAGTCTCCAGCGGGCGATTCGACGAGGAGATCGAGCCCATCGAGGCGCCGGCCGATGCCCGGGGCCGGGTGACCACGCTGGTCGCGAACGACGAGGGCCCTCGCCCCGACACCTCGCTCGAGGTTCTCGCCCGACTGCCTTCGGTGTTCAAGGAGGACGGGACCGTCACCGC
>LLBY010005178.1_pt3 | contig 10509 bp, 9 predicted proteins | sample 1489401 | NCBI WGS metagenome assembly LLBY01 (sample SAMN04092656, study PRJNA295927) | soil metagenome | biome: Soil prokaryotic community; feature: Bulk soil; isolation source: soil from tomato rhizosphere | host: tomato cultivar Hawaii 7996 | place: South Korea | collected 2011-11-01
ACCAAAATTATTGCAACGTTACCCAATGTGATGCAGCAATACGATCAGGGAAAAATAAACATGGAAACGACTTTAGATACGATGTTGCCTGTTTTTAAAAATTCGAATAAAAAAGATATTACGTTTAAAGAATTATTGTCTCATTATGCACGTTTGCAACCCTGGTATCCATTCTATAAAAATACCGTTGATAAAAAAGGAAATCCTTTGCCTCAATATTACAGAAACGTAGCAAGCGAAGATTTTGCTTTAAAAATTGCCGAAAATCTCTATTTAAGAAGTGATTATGAGGATACGATTTTGAAAATTATTGTAAACAGTAAATTATTGCCAAAGCGGGAATATAAATACAGCGATTTTACTTTTATGATTTTAAAGGCCTATTTGGAAAATGCAACCGGAAAGAAATTAGATGTTTTAAGTACCGAAAACTTTTTCCACCCCTTGGGTTTGGATAATTCGATGTATAATCCCATAGGAAAAATAGATAAAAACCGAATTGTTCCAACAGAAGTAGATACTTATTTCAGGAATCAGACCGTTCAGGGATATGTGCATGATATAAGTGCAGCAATGCAGGGCGGAGTAGGCGGTCATGCCGGATTGTTTTCGAATAGTTTGGATGTGGCTAAAATAATGCAGTTGTATCTGCAAAAAGGGAGTTATGGAGGAAAACGTTATTTCTCGGAAAAAACATTCAATGACTTTAACAGTTGTTACTATTGTCCGCAAGGGAACAGGAGAGGTATTGGTTTTGACAAACCGCAACTGGGTGATTCAGGTCCCACTTGTGGTTGTGTTTCGATGACTAGTTTTGGGCATACGGGTTTTACCGGAACAATGGCCTGGGCTGATCCAGCTGAAGAAATTGTTTATGTTTTTCTGTCTAACAGAACTTATCCGAACGAATCGATGAATAAACTTTCCAGAGAAAATATTCGCGAAGATATTCAATCGGTTATTTATCAGGCTATTGAAAAGTAGTTAGAAAGTAAAGGAATTGGCTAGGCCAGTTTTAGCCTTCTTTTATGAAATAAAAGGCTTATTTTTATTAATTTAGGCGTATTAAAAATTACAGATGAAAATAGCAATAGTTTGTTATCCAACCTTTGGAGGAAGTGGTGTTGTCGCTACCGAATTAGGGTTGGAATTAGCACGTTTAGGTCATGAAGTTCATTTTATAACCTACAGCCAGCCGGTTCGATTAGCCTTGTTGAGTCCTAATGTGCATTATCATGAAGTAAATGTGCCGGAATATCCTTTGTTTCATTATCAGCCTTATGAATTAGCCCTTTCGAGTAAATTGGTCGATATGGTGAAACTTTATAAAATCGATGTGTTGCATGTACATTATGCCATTCCTCACGCTTATGCCGGTTATATGGCTAAGCAAATGTTGAAAAATGAAGGAATCGAAATTCCGATGATTACTACTTTGCACGGAACCGATATTACTCTGGTGGGGAATCATCCGCACTATAAACCGGCGGTAAGTTTCAGTATCAATAAATCGGATGTGGTGACTTCTGTTTCTCAAAGTCTAAAAGACGACACGTATAATTTGTTCAAAATTAAAAGGGATATTCATGTGATTCCTAATTTTATTGAATTGGACAAAAACAATAACGAATACAATGTTCCCTGCCGACGTTCTTTGATTGCAAAGCCCGAAGAACGCATTATTACGCATATTTCCAATTTCAGAAAAGTAAAACGCATTCCGGATATTATTCGAATATTTTATAAAATTCAACAGGAGATTCCAGCGAAATTGTTAATGGTTGGTGATGGTCCGGAAAAAGAAAAAGCTGAATTATTATGTCAGGAATTAGGCATTTTAGAGAAAGTAATCTTTTTTGGAAACAGTAATGAAATAGATAAAATATTAAGTAATTCGGATTTGTTTTTGTTGCCTTCAGAAACCGAAAGTTTCGGATTGGCAGCTCTGGAAGCAATGGCCTGGGGTGTTCCGGTAATTTCGAGTAATTCGGGTGGTTTGCCGGAGGTAAATTTCGAGGGAGTTTCTGGTTATTTGAGTGATGTGGGTGACGTTGACGAAATGGCCGAAAATGCTTTGAAAATTTTGAAAGAGGATTCGGTTTTAGCTCAGTTTAAGGAAAATGCTTTGTCGGTGGCTAAGAAATTTGACATCAAATTAATTTTGCCTTTGTATATTGATATTTACGAGAAAGCCATCAAAAAATATTCTAAAAAATGCAAGCAATAATCTAAACCGGATAATGATTAAAAGATTAGAAATGAAAAAAAGTATTCTGGTATTAGTTTTAATGATAACCTTATTTTCCTGTAAAACGACTGTAAAAGTTCCCGAAAAGAAAGCTTTATATGAAGTTTTGCTACAGCAAAATGATGGCGGAGGAAATATTAATTTCTATGAAATTTTAACCGAACCCAAAGAAATTAAAATGCTGTTAAGCGACGAAAAGCTGAAAGGAAAAATTAGCGCCAATGATGTGCAGGAATCTAATTTTATTATCCTGAATATGGGCGAAAAACCTACCGGAGGTTATTCTATTACGGTTGATAAAGTTACGGAAACTGATACAAATATTGTGATTAAAGTTAAAGAACTGCATCCGGAACCCGGAGCAATGCTCACACAAAGTATAACTTATCCTTATACGGTAGTGAAAATAAATTCGAAAAAACCGATAGTAGTCCAATAAAAAATGCCACCTTAAACGGGTGGCATTTTTATGTGTATTTTTTTAGGATTAGAATTGGTATCTGATACCTAAAGCGATGTCCGGACCAAAGTTATTGTCTCTAAAATAATCATTATTGTTAAAATATAACTCAGGTCTGATGTCCAAAGAAAGTTGGATTGGCACTTCGTCAAAACCATACTCAATACCAAGGTCACCTGCTACAAAAACAAAAGTTCCGTTATCTTTAACGTCGTTATATTTATAGTTCCAGTTTCCTAAACCTCCACCAACACCGGCGTACCAGTTAAAACCACCATCAATGTTCCAAACCCATTGGTAAATACCTGTTAATTTGAAGGCATCCACATTGTTGTTGTTTCTCCATCCTAAGTCTAACTCTAAACGGTTATTGTCAGACAAACCTCTTTGGTAGGATATCTCACCACCAAAACCATCGTTGTCTCCTAAACGTAAACCCAGAGCGTTTTTTGAAATTTCCTGTGCTTGTGTGCTGAATGCTAATCCCATTAGCATAAAAGCTGATAAAATGATTTTTTTCATAATTTAAGTTTTGATATTACAAATCTACAATTATTCTTAAACGTGACATTTATTATATAATTATAATCTTTTACAGAATTCCCATTTTTTTTTAATCGGAATCTATATACAAAACTTTATTTAGGAAGAATAATAGAGGCAATAAGTTGTTCCTCAGTAAGTTCCTCTTTTTCTAAACTGATTTCTGTTTCGGCGTATTTGGATTCCTCGTAGCGAAATAATTTCCATTTTTTTCGGTTGTATTCTAAAGCAGTCAGATTTTCAACCCAATCTCCGGAGTTTAAATACATCGTTGAGCCATTTTTATTATTTTTTTTCAAAATTTTTGGTTCGTGAATATGACCGCAAATTACATAGTCATAATGGTTTTCAATGGCTAATTCGGTTGCGGTTTCTTCAAAATCCGAAATATGTTTGACTGCTTTTTTAACGCTGGCTTTGATTTTTTTCGAAAAAGAATAAGGTTCCTGACCTATTTTTTTGAGACACCAATTGATAAAACGATTCATCAGAATCAGATAATCATATCCTAAACCGCCTAATTTAGCAATCCATTTGGCATGATTTACCGAAGCGTCAAAAACATCACCGTGAAAAATCCAGGCCTTTTTATCATTTAGTTCTAAAACAAGTTTATCCGCCAGAATAAAATTTCCCATATTCATTTCGGTAAATTTCCGAAGCATTTCGTCGTGGTTACCAGTAATGTAATATACTTTAGTTCCTTTGGAGGCAAAGCTTATTATTTTTTGGATGACTTTTAAATGGGACTTAGGGAAATAGGATTTTCTAAATTGCCAGATATCAATAATATCGCCGTTTAATACCAAAATTTCAGGTTTTATTGACGACAGGTAGTTGTTTAATTCTTTAGCATGACTTCCGTAAGTTCCCAAGTGAACATCGGAGATTACAACTACTTCAACTTTTCTTTTTTTCAATTGATTTATTCATTTGTTGTTATGCAAATTAACATTGTCAATATGAATTCAATTTAAAGTTAAGGTTAATAAAAAAGTTTCTTATTGTAAATGAAGACTTTATTTTAGGTCTAAGTTTTGAAATCTTTAAATCTTTAATTTTTAAAGCTAAAACTAAAATATTACATTTGTTCAAAATTTTTTATAATGGCAGGAAATAGCTACGGAACCCTATTTAGAATCACAACTTTTGGAGAATCACACGGAGAAGCTTTAGGAGGAATTATTGATGGATGTCCATCAGGAATTGCATTAGACTTTGATGCAATTGAATTAGAAATGTCAAGAAGAAAACCGGGACAGTCAGCGATAGTTACCCAACGTAAAGAACCGGATGCCGTACAATTTTTATCCGGAATTTTCGAAGGAAAAACAACCGGAACACCTATTGGGTTTATCATTCCCAATACCAATCAAAAATCAGACGATTATTCGCATATAAAAGATAATTACCGTCCCAGTCATGCCGATTATGTGTATGATCAAAAATACGGTTTCAGAGATTATCGCGGAGGAGGAAGAAGCTCTGCCCGTGAAACAGCCAGTAGAGTAGTAGCCGGTGCTGTTGCTAAACAAATGTTGTCTGATATTAAAATTCAGGCTTATGTTTCAGCTGTTGGTCCGTTATCTTTGGATAAAGCCTATCAGGAATTAGATTTTTCTAAAATTGAGAGCAATCCGGTGCGTTGTCCGGATGAAGCAATGGCGGCTACAATGGAAGATTATATCAAACAAATTCGTAAAGAAGGAGATACAGTAGGTGGTGTGGTGACCTGTGTAATCCAAAATGTACCTGTAGGTTTAGGAGAACCGGTTTTTGATAAATTGCACGCCGAATTAGGAAAAGCCATGCTTTCTATCAATGCTGTAAAAGGTTTTGAATTTGGCAGCGGATTTGAAGGTTCTAAAATGAAAGGAAGTGCACATAATGATTTGTACAATGCTGACGGAACTACTAAAACGAATCTTTCAGGTGGAATTCAGGGAGGAATAAGTAACGGAATGGATATTTATTTCAAAGTGGCTTTTAAACCTGTAGCAACGATTATGCAAAAACAGGATTCTTTAAATAATAAAGGTGAAATTACCGAGATGACCGGAAAAGGGCGTCACGATCCTTGTGTGGTGCCACGTGCAGTGCCAATTGTGGAAGCCATGGCAGCTATTGTTTTGGCAGATTTTTATTTGATAAATAAAACTTACGCAAAATAGCAAGCTAAGGATTTTTTTCTATTTTTGCCTATAAGAGGTGATTTGTTGAGATATTCTTTTGGTTTCTAGATAAAATATTATAATCTTTCATTGAAACTGTTAAAAACTCCTCTGTTCTCAGAGGAGTTTTTTTATTGCTAAAATTTAACTAACATAAAAAAGGATGAAGAAGAAAGGCTTGGCTTTGCATTGGAAAATAGTTTTAGGAATTGTTCTGGGGTTGTTGTTTGGATTCCTAATGAAAAATTTTGAGTTGAAAGATTTTGTGGTGGATTGGGTAAAACCATTTGGAACTGTTTTTATTAATTTATTAAAAATGATTGCCGTTCCCTTAATTATTGTGTCTTTAATTGTGGGTTTAGCCGATTTGAAAGATATTTCCAAGCTGTCAAGATTAGGAGGGAGAACGGTATTATTTTATTTAGGAACTACTTTTTTTGCAGTTTCTTTAGGATTAGTTTTGGCCAATATTGTAAAACCGGGAAGTTATATTAATCAGGAAGCAAGGGAGAGTTTGTTGTCAAATTTTGCCGGTGATGCTTCGCAAAAAATTGAGTTGGCACAGAAAGCTAAAGAAAGTGGTCCTCTACAGCCATTGGTAGATATTGTGCCGGATAATATTTTTACGGCTATGGGAGATAATTCCAGTATGTTGCAGGTTATTTTATTTGTGGTTCTTATTGGTATAGGTTTGATTTTAATTGAAGAAGAAAAAGCAAAACCGGTTGTTGATTTTTTTAAAGGCATGAATGATGTCATTTTGAAAATAATAGACATTATTATGTTGTTTTCACCTTATGGAGTTTTTGCCTTAATGGCAGCTTTAATGGTTGAAATTCCGGGATTTTCAACTTTAGGAGCACTGGCTATTTATGGTTTGACTGTTTTATTAGGTCTAGTGATAATGGCTTTTTTGTTTTATCCTACCTTGCTAGTGTTATTTGCTAAAGTAAGTCCTAAACGTTTTTTTAAGGCGATGGCTCCGGCTCAATTATTGGCTTTTTCAACCAGTTCCAGTGCCGCTACACTTCCGGTAACAATGGAATGTGTAACAGATAATCTGGGTGTTGATGAAGAGGTTTCCAGTTTTGTTTTGCCTTTGGGAGCTACAGTAAATATGGATGGAACAAGTTTGTATCAGGCTGTCGCTGCTATTTTTATTGCTCAGGCGATGCTTCCTTATTCATTGGATTTCTCTACACAGGCCATGATTGTAATTACAGCTACTTTAGCATCAATTGGTTCGGCAGCTGTACCAAGTGCCGGAATGGTCATGCTGGTAATTGTTTTAGGACAGGCCGGAATTCCTGAGGCCGGATTGGCTTTAATTTTTGCTATCGACCGGCCTTTGGATATGTGCAGAACAGTGGTGAATATTACCAGCGATGCTGCTGTGGCGACGATTGTTGCTAAATCGGTGGGCAAACTAAACAGTAAAGAATTTTAATTTATAGAAAACAAAAAACGTTGGTTAGTACCAACGTTTTTTGTTTTTCTTAGAAGCATCTGATTTTCTGGATTTAGTCGATTTTCCGCTTCGGTTGTTGTTTTTGGGTTTGCTTTCCGTTTGTTCAGGACTTCCGGAATGCCATTGATACGGATGATCTGTGATGGTTTTTACATCAACTTTTATGAGTCGTTGGATATCTTTCCAATAGCCATGTTCGTCTTTTCCGCAAAAAGAAATCGCAATTCCGCCATTTCCGGCACGTCCGGTTCTTCCTATTCGATGGACATAAGTCTCGGGAATATTCGGTAAATCAAAGTTAATTACATAAGGTAACTGATCGATGTCAATTCCTCGTGCAGCAATATCTGTTGCAATAAGAACACCAATTTCTTTATTTTTAAAAGCATCAAGAACGCGTTGTCTGGCACTTTGTGATTTATCACCGTGAATGGCATCGGCGGCTACATTTTTTTTGCGCAGCGCTTTTACAATATTATCGGCGCCGTGTTTGGTTCGGGCAAATACTAAAACATCCGTCAGATTTTCATTGTGCAGCAAACTGTGAAGCAGGTTTCTTTTTTCGCCTTTTTCAACAAAATAAATACGTTGTTCTACTTTTTCGGCTGTGGATGAAACCGGAGAAACTGTAACTGTTTCCGGATCGGTTAAGAACATTTCGGCTAATTCCCTGATGGCAATTGGCATTGTGGCCGAAAAGAATAAGGTTTGACGGTTTTTAGGAGTCAGTTTTACGATTTTTTTTACATCGTTTACAAATCCCATGTCGAGCATTTGATCGGCTTCATCTAAAACTAAGGTGTGTAAATGATCTAAGTTTACAAAGCCTTGTTTGTGTAAATCCAACAATCGTCCGGGAGTTGCAATCAGAATGTCGATTCCTTTTTTTAATTCATCTACCTGTGGATTTTGGGAAACTCCTCCAAAAATCGTCAGCTGTGTAAGGTTTGTATATTTGGCATAAGTATCAAAACTTTGACCAATTTGCACCGCTAATTCCCGAGTAGGAGTGATGACCAATGCACGGATTTGTTTTGGTTTTTTGGAAGAACCAACTATTCGGTGCAATTGATGAATGATAGGAATAGCAAAAGCCGCCGTTTTTCCGGTTCCGGTTTGGGCGCAACCAATCAAATCATTTCCTGCTAATATAAGGGGAATCGCTTGTTCCTGAATAGGGGTAGGTTCGGTGTAACCTTCTTCAAAAACCGCTCTTTGAATACTTTTTGAAAGGGATAAATCTTCGAATAACATAAATTTGGTGTTAATTATCCTGTAAGCGTTACAGTGATAAGTGCTGCAAAGATAGTATTATTATTCCGGATGCTTATTGCGTAATGCGGTTTCCAAGTTTTAAATTAAGGATTCTAAAAGCCATTTGTTTTAAAGAACGTTTTTGCTTGTTCTGGATTTGATAAAATCAGTAACCAGATAACCGATTAATTTTCCAACGAGATGGTTGTTTTTATCGACATCCAAATCAGGAGCGCCTTCGCAAATGTGTAAATAAGACGCATTTTTGTTTTTAGCAAAAAAAGTAACAAATTGGCGCAATTCTTCAACCGAAAAACCGCTTAAAGTCATAGCATTACTGGCAATATTAGGAATGGCACCCAAATCGACTTCAATACCAAAAGAATCATTTTTGATAAATTCTAAGGCATCATTCATTTCCTGAGTGAAGTTTTTTTCTTTTCGGATATTGATGCTGTCGTAGGTGTTAAAGCGAATTCGGTCTTCGGTTTTTTTGATAAAGTCCAGAACACTTTTAGAAGTATAATTTTCGTGCAGTCCAAAAACAAAATATTTTTTTAAAAAACCTTCTTCGTAAGCATAGGAAAAACCATTTCCGCTATGGCGACCTTCCAAAATTCTAAAGTCGGAATGCGAATCAAAATTGACGGCATTAACGGGTTTTCCTTTTGCTAAAGCAGTTCCTTTAATGTTTCCGTAGGCATTATTGTGTCCGCCGCCAATAATAATGGGAATTTTGCCTAATTTGACAATGCTAAAAATAATATGGGAAACATCTTTGTCAATTTTTTTGACTAACTGACTCAGTTTTACGCGGTCGTCAATAGTATTAAAATCTAAATTTTCTACTTCGGCCATTTCTTCCGAAACATTAATTTGTCCTAAAACCAGTATTTGATTGCCTTTACAAAAGCGATTGTGCTGAATATTAGCGATGCTTTTAATGGCTTCATTCCAGGCTGAAGCCGCTCCGGGTCTTCCAAAATTAGCTCTGATACCAATGTCTTCCGGAATTCCTAGTAAAATATATTTTGCTTCGGTATTTTTGATGTAAGAAATTGGATTTTCACCCATGGGAACCGTAAGCATTTTTTCTCCAAATTTGATTTCGCCACTTCTATGGTTCGTTACTTTAGCAAGATCATTGATTGTAAACGGCAGAAATTTATCCATAAAAAGAAAATTTTTTCTCAAAAATAATATAATTTCTCTACTTACGTTATAGGTTAAAAATTATATTGTTAAATTTGATATTATTAAAATTGAAAAAAAGTTAAAAAAATGGAAAACAAGCAAAGTAGTACAAGTCTTAAAGCAGTTATTGCTGTATTGGCGGTTTTATTAGTTGGGAGTTTAGTTTATATCTTTAAATTATCTTCTGACACCGAAAAAGTACAAACAGTATTAACCACGACTGTTAGCGAAAAAGAATCGGTATTGAAAGATTTAGAAGAATTAAAAGCGACTTATGATGCTGCAATTGCTGAAAATACTTCAATGTCTGATGAGTTAATACAGGAAAGAGACAAAGTGGTAAGTTTAATGGCTGAAGTAAAAAAATCCAAAGGAGATCTTTCGGCATTTAAAACTAAAATGAATCTTTTGCAAAATAAGTTAAAAGCTTTGATGGCCGAAAATGAAGGTTTAAAAAATGAAAACACAGTAGTAAAAGCACAACGCGATAGTACCGCTGTGGTTTTGAACGAATCTAAAAAATTCAATGAAGCCTTAGTTGGTCAAAATGACGAATTGGCAAAAGTTGTTGAAAAAGGTTCTAAATTGACGGTTTTAAACATCAAAAGTTCGGCTTATAAAGTAAGAAGCTCAGGAAAAGAAATCGAAACGGAAAAAGCAAGAAGAACTAATATGCTTAAAATTAGTTTTACAATTGCCGGAAATGAAATTGCACAATCAGGTGATAAAACCTATTATGTACAGGTAATTGACAGCAAGAATAATGTTTTAGGTGAAAAGAAAAACGTTAGTTTTGACGGAAAAGATTTGACTTATAGTTTTACCAGTACTGTAAAATATGAAAATAAAACAGTTCAGGTTTCTGAAAACTTACCAGGAAAAGATTTCCAAAAAGGAACTTATTATGTAAATGTTTTTGATAAAGGAGATTTAGTTTCTAAGTCAAGTTTCGAATTGAAATAATTTAATAATAATCGAATATAAAAAAGAGGAGTTTAAAGCTCCTCTTTTTTTGTGTCTAAATTTTCGTAAATTCAAAATAAAAAAAACCTTGTAAATGAGGTGTTTACAGGGTTTTTTGTGGAGTCGCCGGGAATCGAACCCGGGTCCAAACAAGCAACTAAAGAGCTTTCTACACGCTTATTTCCTGATTGAATTTTCGATAGGATGC
>LLBY010020193.1_pt6 | contig 10495 bp, 9 predicted proteins | sample 1489401 | NCBI WGS metagenome assembly LLBY01 (sample SAMN04092656, study PRJNA295927) | soil metagenome | biome: Soil prokaryotic community; feature: Bulk soil; isolation source: soil from tomato rhizosphere | host: tomato cultivar Hawaii 7996 | place: South Korea | collected 2011-11-01
TCCCTGTGATTTCCAGGTTTTTGTGCAAAGCCCCTCGCCTACCATTAACAAACATTTAAGGCGCAATTCACAGGGCCTTAACCGGTCGGGGATAAGGTTTCCCTTTGAATCAACTGCCAACCCTACAACTAGATCCACAGGAGAATTGTATGTACTCAAAAGGTATTCCCCGACTACTCCAACTCTTGCTCATAGTCGCGATTGCCTGTTTGCCGATCCAGGGCCAACAAGATCAGGGCCGCATCGGAGGAGTTATCACTGACTCTCACGGGGCGATCGTTCCTGGAGCATCAGTGGTCGTAAAAAATGAACGAACCGGCGAAGAGCGCACCGCCACATCGACCGACTCCGGTTCTTACATCGTTTCCGGACTTCGACCATCGCTCTACGCAATCAGCGTAACCGCGCAAAGTCTCACGGTCCGCGCGACCGGCGTGCAGCTACTCGCGGGCCAGGAGTTGAATCTTAATCTCACACTTCAGGCAACCGGCGTCGAAGCGAAGGTCGACATCGTCGCCGCCGCTGATACGGGGATCGACACCGGTTCAGCAGCGATGGGCGTGAACGTCAACCCGCGCGAAGTTGAAGCGCTGCCACTCAATGGTCGACAACTCTCGCAACTCTACTTGCAGGCGCCAGGATCTGTTAACAGTGGATCGGGAACGTTCGGTGACATTCGTTTCAGCGGACGCGCCGTGCAGCAGAATGTTATTCGCTACGACGGCATCGAGGGTTCGGCAATCATCGACGCCTCGCCCGGCAATCTCAACGGTGAAGTACCGTCACCTTTCCGGCTTCAATCCAGTCTCGAAAACGTGCAGGAGTTTCGGGTTGACTCAAACAACTTCCCGGCGGAATTCGGTACGGGTACCGGCGGTCAGGTCAGCGTAGTCACGAAATCAGGCGGCAACGCATTTCACGGTTCGGTCTTCGAGTACATCCGTAACAACGCTCTCGACGCAGCCAACTTCTTCGACAACATCATCGGACAAAAAGCGCCGCTGCGGCTCAATCAATTCGGCGGTTCGATTGGTGGTCCAATCGTAAGAGACAAGGCCTTCTTCTTTTTCAGCTACGAAGGTTATCGACTCCGCGCGGGCGTGAATTCAATCGAAGCCGTGCCGGGATCTGCGAGTCGTTTGTGTGCCGGACTCGGGACGGGGACGATTAATTGTAATCCCGTCAGCGTCTCCTTGTTGCCGGCGTTCCGCTCACCCGCCGCGGCCATAATCTCCACCGGCTCAGGAACAAACCTATTCGACGTGGCCCAGTTGCAGGCGAATTCAAGTGTTAACGAAAACTCCGCCGCGCTGCGCCTCGACTACAAACTCAATAACAAACACTCGGCATACTTTCGTTTCTTCCGCGATCAGGGCAGCAACGATCAGCCTGAAGGCGTCACCGGCAGGCGCGTGTTGATCAAAGCCGTCCCGCAAAACGGAGTCGTCGCGGTGCAGTCGTTAGTGAGTCCAACGCTGCTGAACGAATTCAAGTTTGGCTACAACAGCGCCTACACACGCATCAACGGACAGGCGCCGACAATCGCCGGTTTCGACCTCTCTTCAGCGGTGATCAATATCTCCGGCAACACCGCGAACTTCGCGCTGCCGGGACAGGGAACTTCCGCCGGTACGGCGGTGCCTGGCGGATTGGTGCGCGCCAACAGCGCGACGAATGGTCGCGGTCAACCTTACACACCTTACTCGCTGTCGTTAGTCGACAGTGTGAATTGGACCAACGGTAACCATAACGCGAAATTTGGCGGCGAGATCAGGTTCATTCGTCTTTACACGGATCGGCTTGGAGGCACCACATACACCTTCTCTAGTTTGACTAACTTTCTGACCAACACGCCGCAGTCGATCCAGTTTCTGGGCGACGTCAGTGCTCCGAGTCCTTTCAACAACGGAGCTACCGGACAGCGTTTCGCTAAACAGGAGTATTACATCGCGTACGCAGAAGATGAGTGGAAGTTAAGACCAAATATCACACTCAACTACGGGCTGCGTTATGAGTACTTCACTCCGTTGCGCGAAGATCGAAATCTTCAGGTGTTGTTCGATATCAGAAACGGCGTCCTGCGTTCACCAACTGAAGAGGCGTTTCGGTCTTCAAAGACTAACTTTGGACCACGCATCTCGATGACCTGGTCGCCCATGCCGAACGGCGGTGGCTTTTTCGGCGGCGGCCGCACGCTGCTGCGTGGCGGTTTCGGGATCTTCTATGGACCAGGGCAGACTGAGGATCAAATTCAACCGATCGAAAGCGATCGCATCAGCTCGACATTTACTGGTCCAATCGTTGCCGGAGGCCCGCCACTGGCATTTCCACTGGACACGGCGGCTGCGGTTGCGTTTTTCACAAATCCTGCAAATGTGAACAGGCGTTCATATCAACCGCGAGCCTACGCTCCCGAGTACAAAATTCCTGAGAAGGTTTATCAATACACCGTCTCGCTTCAGCAGGAACTCTTTTCAGGCACGGTGTTGACCGCGGCATACGTCGGCAGTCAGGGAAGAAATCTCTTCCTGCGCAGTATTGCAAACAAGATCCTGCCCGGACAGACGACCGTCCCGAACACGGTGAGTGTGCTTCCTTCAGGATTCGGAGTGGTGAATCTTGCTAATGCGAGCGGACAGATCACTTCCGTCGTTCAACCTATTCGCGAGTTTTCGATCATCAACGGCACAGGGGTGCTGAATCCGTTTGCCGAAGTTGATTACAAGACGAGCGGCGGAAGCGACAGCTATAACGCGTTACAGATGACACTCGCGCGACGTATCACGACGGGTCTGACGCTTAACTCGCAATACACGTTCTCGCGTAGCTTTGGCAACACCGCGGGTTCGAACGAAGCAAGAACGTCCGCAATTCCGGACGTGTTCGAGGCTGACCGTGGCTACAACAACTTTGACGTGCGCCACACGTTCAACTTCAGTGCCTTGTACAAGCTGCCGTTTGGTAAAGGCACCAGTCACGAGTTGGGTAGCGTCGGCAACGCGCTGCTTGGCGACTGGGAGATTGGCGGCATCATCAACGCGCGTAGCGGCCTGCCGATTGAAGTCGGAATTACAAGACCGGATGTCGTCATGCAATGTGCGGCAGCTACTTGCCCGGTGAGCATCAATGGCGTTGCTACGACTGTGCCGCAGGGATTCGTGGCCCAACTTACGAGTGGTACGCTTCCAGTTGGATTCATCGGCGTAGTCAACACGCCCGGTGGAGGTGCATCACGAAACGTTCGCCGGCCGAACCTGATTCCGGGTGTTAGTCCATACCTGAACAACGATCGCAGCCTGATCAATCCCGCAGCTTTCTCGATACCGCTGCCGGGAACGTTCGGCGACTTGCCTCGCAACGCGCTGCGTGGTCCAAACTTCAAGCAGTTTGATCTGGTTCTGAACAAGCGTTTTCCGATCACGGAATCGACGAATCTCGAGTTCCGCACGGAGATCTTCAACATCTTCAACTTCACGAACTTCGCCGTGCCAGCGACAACCTTGAACAACGCGCTGCCGACGATTACCGCGGCGGGCGTTGTTTCACCGGGAGGTTTGCAGCCAGGCAGTGGCTTCAGTCAATCGCAGGCAGGCGGCACGTTCGGTCTCTTGCGACAGACAGTCGAACGCACGGTTGGCCTGGGAACAAACCGCCAGATCCAGTTTGCATTACGACTCAATTTCTGAGGTTTCACTATGTCATCAGTACAAGAAATGACACGAGTCGAGCAGGATAATCTGATTCACCCAGCCGAAGACATCTACGACGATGGTTTTCTGCGAGTGGAGCATAACAACTACTACGTCGCGTGCGGAGGCAGTCCACTAAAGCTGCCTCGCACCGAGTTTTTGATCTTCTCGCGACTGACCCGGACGCCCAACCGGATCGTCGCGTCCGACGAGCTGTGGAGCTCAGTATGGGGAGCGAACAAGCCGCTGAACACCGAGAGCCTTCACGTTTACATCTATCGCCTGCGCGCAAAGCTCACCGAGTTTGGGCTTCAGATCGAAACGATGGTCAATGTCGGTTACCGGTTGATTACCTCAAAAAGCGCCTAGAAACGGCTCTGTCTCCCGGTCTGTTAACTCAGAGTTCAGAGGGTGTTCAGTTAGATGTAACACCGGCAAATTACATTGGTTGGCTTAATTCGCTCTGAAATATCACCCCCCAACAGCATTGGAGATCCTAAATGTCCGTCTCGACGAGAAGCCTAAAGCTTGTGGCAGGTCTTATCGCATTGGTCTTTTTGGTGGGTTCGATCGCTTGCAACAACTCCGGCGATGGTCCAGTGACTTTGCAAGGAGCAGGCGCCAGTTTTCCCGCCCCGCTGTATCAGAAATGGGTGAGCGAATACGGAAAACTCCACCCCAACAGCCGGATTGATTACCAGTCGATTGGCTCGGGCGGTGGTATCAAGCAACTCAAAGAACAGACAGTTGATTTTGGTGCGTCCGATGCGCCGATGAAGGACGACGATATGAAGTCCGCTCCAGGCGAGGTGCTTCATATTCCAACTGTGCTTGGCGCCGTGGTCCTAATTTACAACCTTGAAGGCGTGACGCAGTCGTTACGCTTCACTCCGGAACTTATTGCCGACATCTATTTAGGCAAGATCAAGACGTGGAACGATCCGAAGATCACGGCAGAGAATTCAGGAGTAACGTTACCGGCAAAAGAGATCACGGTGGTCTATCGTTCAGATGGCAGCGGAACATCAGCAGTGTTCACTGATTATCTGTCGAAGGTTAGCGCCGAGTGGAAAGAGAAAGTCGGCACCGGCACTTCGCCAAAATGGCCCATCGGTCTGGGGGCCAAGGGTAATGAAGGATTGACGGGCCAGGTTAAGAACACGCCAAACACAATTGGGTACACCGAACTCGCATATGCAGTGCAGAACAAACTGCCGGTGGCTCAGATCAAGAACGCTGCCGGCAATTATGTTACGCCGACGATAGACGCAGTGACCGCCGCGGCAGCAGCTTCAGCAGCCACAACGCCTGACGACCTCCGCGTTTCGATCACAAATGCCGCGGGAGCAGATGTTTATCCCATCTCGAGTTACACATACATCCTCGTTTACAAAGATCAAAAAGACGCAAGAAAAGGCAAAGTGCTCGTCGACTTCCTCTGGTGGGGAATTCATGACGGCCAGGCTCATGGGAAAGGTTTGGAGTACGCGCCCTTGCCTCCTGACATAGTGAAGCGCGCTGAAGGAAAATTGAATTCAATCACTTCAGGAGGCGCAGCACTCAAAAGTTAGGATTCGAGATGAGCGCAGCTACGGGCGACGTTAACTCTGTCAGAAATGGTTCAACTTGGCGACGTGTACTTTCGCCAACAGGAAACACGGGTGATGCCGTGTTTCGCATTTTAATGTTGCTCGTTGCGCTCCTGATGGTCGGGGTTGTAATCGCGATGGTGGTGGCCCTGGCTTTTGACTCAATGGCCTCGATTCGCGCGTTTGGTTTTAATTTTTTGAAGAGCCAGGACTGGGATCCGATCAAAGGTGAATTTGGCGCGTTGCCATTCGTTTACGGAACGGTCGCATCGTCGTTGATTGCTCTTCTGATCAGTGTTCCGTTCTCGTTGGGTATCGCGATCTTCCTCGTTGAGCAGGCGCCGTATTACGTCGCGCGACCGGTTGGTTTTCTAGTCGAACTGCTAGCCGCGATTCCATCTGTGGTTTATGGCTTGTGGGGCATCTTCGTGTTGGACCCATTCCTGCGAGAGTATGTCCAACCACCGTTGGCCCGGGTGTTCGGATGGACTCCATTGTTCCGTGGACAAGTTACGGGTTTCGGATTGCTCACGGGAGGAATCATCCTCGCGATCATGGTGACGCCCATCATCTCGGCGGTGGTCCGCGATGTACTTACCGCTGTACCAGGTACACAAAGAGAAGCAGCTCTTGCTCTGGGCGCGACGAAGTGGGAAATGATTCGCGTTGTGCTGGTGAATGGCGCCCCGGGTATCGCCGGCGCGGTGATCCTCGGACTCGGCCGCGCCCTTGGCGAGACGATGGCCGTAACGATGGTGATCGGCAACAGACCGGAAATTAGCGCTTCACTCTTCGATCCGTCGTACACGATAGCTTCTGCAATCGCGAACGAATTCACCGAAGCAACCGGTGATCTCTATATCAGTGCGCTCGTCGAGCTGGGACTCATTCTGTTTCTGGTGACGTTCATCGTGAATGGACTCGCGCGAATTTTGGTTTGGAACGTAACGCGAAAAACTGGTGGAGTTGGCAGGGCAGCTTAATGGCTAAGCACAGCACTTCAGATCGAATTCGTCGCGCAACGAGCGCGTTGATGACGACTCTGACTGGATTATGCACGCTGCTCGCAGTCGGCGCACTGCTGGTCATTCTGTTCTATATCGCGTGGCAGGGAATCGATTCACTTAACATTCGATTTCTGACCGACACGCCTCGCCCTGTTGGTGAAGGTGGCGGAATCGGAAACGCGATTGTGGGTTCGTTGGTACTGCTTTTGATCTCTTCCGCTATCGGATTGCCGTTGGGAATTTGCGTCGGAGTTTATTTGTCGGAAGTTGGCCGAGGACGATTCGCCGGCGGTGTGCGTTTCATCGTGGACACGCTCACAGGCATTCCTTCAATCGTCACTGGCGTATTTGTTTACGCGATTCTCGTTGTGCCGATGAAGCATTTTTCGGCGATGGCAGGCGGCGTGGCCCTCGCGCTGATCATGATTCCGATCGTGGCGCGAACTACAGAAGAGATGTTGAAGCTTGTGCCACATAGTTTGCGCGAAGGCGCACTCGCGCTTGGTGCGCCGCAATGGCGCGTGACGCTTGGAGTCGTAATTCCAGCGGCGGCTTCCGGAATCGCGACTGGCGCGATGCTCGCGATTGCACGTGTCTCCGGCGAAACCGCGCCGTTGTTGTTCACTGCGTTTGGAAGTCGATTCTTCCCGCATTCTCTGGATGAACCGATCGCGTCGTTGACGGTCCAAATCTACAACTATGCGATTTCGCCGTACGAAGAATGGCACGCGCAGGCGTGGGCGGCGACATTGGTTTTGATGACGTTAGTGTTGGGAATCAACATCATCGTGCGCTTCTTAACGAGGAAAAAATTTTAGACAGGATTTCAGGATTTCGAAAAGCTAAACAAGATTCGTTATGCCTGTTCAAATGGTAGCTCCGAAAATTGAGGTTAAGTCATCGTCGCCTATGCAACCGCAGGTTGGTCAGGCGAAGGTGTCGGTGCGGAACATGGATTTTTTCTACGGCCGTTTCCAGGCGCTGCACAACATCTCAATCGATATTCCTGAACGCATCGTGATGGCGTTTATTGGTCCATCAGGGTGTGGCAAGTCGACGTTTCTGCGGACGCTGAATCGCATGAACGACGTTATTCCGGCGACGCGCATCACGGGCGAGGTCCTGCTCGATGGTCACGATGTTTACTCACCCGGCACGGACGTCGTTGAACTGCGACGCCGCGTCGGAATGGTGTTTCAGAAATCAAATCCGTTTCCGAAGTCGATCTTCGAAAACGTTGCGTATGGTTTGAGAATCAATCGAATGACCGAGAGTAGTTCGGAGCTCGCGGGACGCGTCGAACAAGCGTTGAAGGATGCTGCGCTCTGGAACGAAGTCAAAGATCGACTGAAGACATCAGCGTTGAGTTTGTCAGGAGGACAGCAACAGCGCTTGTGTATCGCGCGAGCACTCGCAATTCGGCCTGAAGTAATATTGATGGACGAACCAGCATCGGCGCTCGACCCAATTGCAACCTCGAAGATCGAAGAGTTGATTTTTGATTTAAAGAAGGATTACACGATCGTAATCGTCACTCATAACATGCAGCAGGCAGCGCGCGTGTCTGACACGACGGCCTTCTTCCTGCTCGGGAAGTTGATCGAGGTTAATTCGACTGAGAGAATGTTCACCGCCCCCACGGAAAAGGTAACTGAGGACTACATCACCGGAAGGTTTGGATAATTCGCAATACTATGGAAATGCACCGTCATCTCGACGACGAATTAAGTTCACTGCGCGATCGTGTGCTCTTGCTCGGGGGTGAGGCGGAGCAGGCGCTCGAGCGTGCGATGTACTCACTCAGCGAGCGCGACACTGATGTCGCCAAGCAGGTCCTTCAACACGACGATGACATCGATCATCTCGAAGTGGAAATCGACCGCCAGTGCATCGACATAATCGCACTGCGCCAGCCCGCTGCTCGCGATCTGCGTTTTGTAATTTCAGTCGCCAAGATGGCGCCCGTTCTGGAGCGCATTGCAGACCACGCGTGCAATATCGCGCGCGCAGCGATCGATTTGAACAACGAACCGGAGCTCAAGTCACTGCTCGATTTAAACCGCATGGCCGAGCACGCGCTAAAGATGCTGCGCAACTCGCTTGACGCCTTTACCACCGGTGATGCGCTTATGGCTCGAGAGATCATCAAGAGCGACAGCGAGATCAACGATCTCTATAACCACACTTTCCATCGCCTGATCGAATTGATGGTTACCGAACCGGCGACAGCAACCCGCGATGCGCGGCTACTGTTCGTGGCAAAACATCTCGAACGCATCGGCGATTACGTCACTGATATTTGTGAACTAACGGTTTATATGGCCGAGGCTGCATTCATCAAGCACATTAACTTATGACTCGCCCAATCCTGATCATCGAGGATGACGCCGACATTTCTGAGAGTTTGAAGTACAACTTTGAGCGCGAAGGATTAGCGGCTGTAACCGCTCCCACGGGAGAAGCCGGACTTTCAGCAGCTCTGAGTGAGCGCGATCCACCGCGACTGATCATTCTCGATCTCATGTTGCCGGGAATGAGTGGGATCGAGTTGTGCAGGCGGCTGCGTCGTGAACCGGCGACGAGACGCACGCCCATCATCATGCTCACTGCAAAAGCGTCCGAAACGGATCGCGTAACGGGCCTGGACCTCGGCGCCGACGACTACATAACGAAACCGTTTTCAGTGCGAGAACTGTTGGCTCGCGTGCGTGCGGTGATGCGTCGTGCAGACGAAACGATGGGCAAGACGTATGAAGACGACCATCTGCTGATCGACTTCGACGACATTCGCGTGGCATGCGACGGTGTGAAGATCAAACTCACGAACAAGGAATTCACGCTTCTGTCTGTGCTGGCGAGAAGCGCGGATCGCGTTGTCACACGACAGCAATTGCTGGATAGTGTTTGGGGTTACAGTTACTATGGCGATGCGCGCACGCTTGACGTCCACATTCGTCGCCTGCGCCAGAAGCTCGATAAATGCGGCGATTGTATCGAAACGGTAGTGGGCGTTGGTTATCGTTTTGTGGGTTGCACCAGCCAGGCGGCAGCGAGCAGTAATAGTAATTGAGGTTTAATTACTCGTGCCCAAGCGACAGTCTCTCCTGATAGCGTCGTGCATTGTTCTCACCGCACTCTCCCTGATCGTTCCTTCTTTTAGTGCACGTTTAGTTTTCGGCGGCTTGCTGTTGCTGACTGCGATCGCCTGGCTTGTTACAACACTCAAGAGTCGCGAATCCGGAAACAGCGGGGCCATCGAGCGGCTCGATCAAAGTCAGACACCGGAAAAATTCGAGGTTAGTTCGCTGCTGCAGGCAACGCTGAGCGGCATGCGCGAAGGTTTGTTGGTCGTCAACAAAGACATGCGTGTGGTTGCGTCGAACTCTGCTGCGCACAAGTTGTTCAATCCTTCAGTGCCGGCGCTGAAATCACAACGATTGACTGAGTTGACTCGCAATCCCGCGATCTACAGTGCGTTCCTTGATGGATTGAAAGGGATCGAGCGCAGCGGCGTGAAAGTCGAAACACATGGACCAGAGCGCCAGGTGTTCGATCTCCGTGTCGTGCCGATCGGCAATGCAAATGGAAATGGAGCCGAAGGAGCGCTCGGAGTTTTCTTCGATATCACTCGAACCGAGCGACTCGAGATTGTGCGGCAGGAATTTCTTTCCAACGTTTCGCATGAGCTGCGCACGCCGCTGACAGCCATCATCGCGTTTGTAGAAACTCTCGAAACGGGCGCGATGGAAGATCCGGAAAGCAGTCAGCGTTTTCTTTCGATCATTCGGAAGAATGCCTCGCGCATGCACGGGTTGATTGACGATATTCTGGAGCTAACTGCGATCGAAGGTGGGAACGTACAACTCAAACTATCGACTGTTGAGTTGTATATGCTGGTCGAGGATGTGTGCGCTTCGTTGGAAGCGAAAGCTTCTGCACAGAATGTTGTCTTAAAGAATAATGTATCGCCTGATGTTGTGGTTTATGCAGACGAGCGCCGGCTCGAACAGATGCTCACGAACCTCATCGACAACGGGATCAAGTTCAGCCGCGAGGGCGGCACAGTTACCGTCAGGCACGAGCGCGGGGAACGGGACAAAATCGTCGTGGAAGACAACGGCGACGGCATTCCCGCACAGCATCTGGAACGGCTGTTCGAGCGCTTCTACCGGGTCGATCGCGCGCGCTCGCGCGAGACCGGCGGCACCGG
>LLBY010003831.1_pt9 | contig 10493 bp, 7 predicted proteins | sample 1489401 | NCBI WGS metagenome assembly LLBY01 (sample SAMN04092656, study PRJNA295927) | soil metagenome | biome: Soil prokaryotic community; feature: Bulk soil; isolation source: soil from tomato rhizosphere | host: tomato cultivar Hawaii 7996 | place: South Korea | collected 2011-11-01
GCCGTCGCCGACCATCGCGACGAAGCGGTGTTGCTCGCGCAGTTGCGTGACGGCCGCGACTTTGTCGTCGGGGAGCAGGTCGCCGCGCGCCTCGTCGATGCCGACGGCACGCGCGATATGATCCACGGTGCGCTGATTGTCGCCGCTCAACATGATGACTTGGGCAACGCCCACCGCGTGGAGCGCGGCGATGGCGTCTTTGGCCTTGGGGCGAACTTTGTCGCCCACCGCCATGACGCCCACGACGACGCCGCTTTCGCCCGCGTGCGGGCGGTGTCCCACGATGACGACGGATTGGCCGCTTTGCTCGATTTCGGCCAGACGTCTTTCCAACTCGGGAGTGCAGACGCCCAGCTCGTGGGCGAACCGGTGATTGCCGACGAAGCAGGGCCGCCCGTCGATCGTGGCGTCGGCGCCCCGGCCGAGTTGCGACTGGTAGTTGTCGGCTTTGGCCGGGCGGATCTTTTTCTCCTCGGCGTAGGCGACGACGGCCTGTGCCAAGGGATGGGAGGAATTTTCGTCGATGGCGGCGGCGATGCGCACGACTTCGTCGGCGGTGGCGGGCGCGAACGCCGTGACATCGGTGACGCGAGGTTTTCCCTCGGTGATGGTGCCGGTTTTGTCCACGGCGAGCGCGCGGAGTTTCGCGAGCGTTTCGAGGTGGGCACCGCCCTTGACGAGCACGCCGCGCCGGGTGAGCGCGGTGAGTCCGGCGACGATGCTCACGGGAGTCGAGATGACCAGCGCGCAGGGACAGGCGATGATGAGCAGGACGCAGGCGCGGTAGAGCCATACGTTCCATTCGCCGCCGAGAAAAAGAGGCGGCACCAAAAAGATGAGCAGGGCCGCAAGGGTGACGACGGGCGTGTAGTAGCGGGCAAACGTATCGACGAAGCGCTGGGTCGGGGCCTTCTGCGCCTGGGCCTGTTCGACCAAGCGGATGATCTTGGCGAGTGTGGTGTCGCCGGCGGCCTTGGTGACCTCGATTTCGAGGGAGCCCTGGCCGTTGATGGTGCCGGCAAAGACGGTCGCGCCGGGGGCTTTTTCCACCGGCACGGATTCACCGGTAATGGGGGCTTGGTTCACGGCGGATTCGCCGCGTGTGACGACGCCATCCAATGGGATGCGCTGACCGGATTGCACGGAGACAGTCGCGCCGAGGGCGACCTCGCCGACGGGGCGTTCGGAAAAGCGGCCGTCTTCTTGGCGAACTCGCGCAGTGTCGGGCGCAAGTTCGAGGAGGGCGCGCGTGGCGCGGTCGGCGCGTCGGTCGGCCCAGCCCTCCAACCATTCGGCGATGCCGAAGAGAAAAACCACCGTGGCGGCTTCGGCCCACTCGCCGATGAGGGCGGCGCCAATGACGGCGATGACCATCAAGAGCGCGATGTTGGGCCGGAGTTTTCGCAATGCGCGCCATGCGCCGGGAAGCAGAAACCAGCCTCCCGCCACGATGGCGACGGCGAACAAGGCGGTTTGAACCGGGGCGGGAGCCATGTCCGTCCAACGCAGCAGCAAGCCTGCGCCGACCAGGACACCGGACAACGCGAGACAACGGCTTTCCCAACCGCTGCCGTCGCCATGATCGCAACCGCACGAACCGTGATCGTGCGGCGCGGCGGCCTCTTGATCGCAGGTGTGTTCGTGCGGGGCGCTCATGGTTTCGGTAGTCTAAGGCAGACTATCCGTTTAGTGCGAATCGCAGACGCAGGCGTATTCCGCCTTCTGGCACTCGCCGCAGGTGGCGAGGTTCAGATCGACGCGGAAGTTCTTCGGCTTGGCGTCCGCGCTGGCGCGGGCCTGCACGACGACGCGATACGGCTCGCCCGCCGGCAGGGCGGTCTTGGAGATGAAGCCGGTGGCGGTCTTCTCCATTTCGAGCTTTGTTTTACCGCCGGTCGGTTCGGCGATCACGGCAATCGTCTGCGCACCGGGATCGGTGGGCTTGAGGGCGGCGTCGTAGAACGTGACCTCGACCTTGCGTTCCGGCGTGACGAAGAACTCGGCCTTGAGGGGTTCGGCTTCAAGAAGCCGTCCGCCTTTGGGACCGGCGACGATGGTTTCGGCATGGAGGGAGACGGCGGCGCAAAGCGCGGCCACTGCTAGGATGATTTTTTTGATTTTCATAGGTTGGATTTTGGTGGGTTGAACTAACGGGAAGTGTTTTCACGCCGACGCTCCATCCAGTCGTAAAGCACGGGTAGAAGAATCAGCGTGAGAAAGGTCGAGGTGATGACGCCGCCGATGACGACGGTCGCCAGCGGGCGCTGCACCTCGGCACCGGCTCCGGTGGAAATCGCCATGGGCACGAAGCCGAGCGACGCCACCAACGCGGTCATGAGCTTCGGACGCAGACGCGTGAGCGTGCCTTCGATGACGGCTCGGCGCACGTCGCGGCCTTGGCCTCGAAGCTGGTTGATGAAGCTTATCAACATGATGCCGTTGAGCACGGCGATACCGGACAAGGCGATGAATCCAACGGCGGCGGAAATGGTGAAGGGCATGTCGCGTATCCAGAGTGCCACGACACCGCCGGTGGCGGCCAACGGCACGCAGAGGAAGATAAGCGTCGCTTGGCGCGCGCTGCCGAAACTCGCGTAGATGAGGCCGAAGATCAACAGGAGCGCGGCGGGGACGACGATCATGAGGCGGGCGCGCGCGGCCTGGAGATTCTCGAATTGACCGCCGAACTCGTAGAAGTAGCCCGGCGGAAACTTCACGCGTTCGTTGAGCTTCGCCTGCGCCTCCTGCACGAAACTTTCGGTATCGCGACCGCGCACGTTGATGAGGATCGCGACGCGGCGTTGCGTATCCTCGCGGTTGATCGTGCCGACCCGGTCGGCGACGGCGATGTCGGCGACGCGCTCAAGCGGCACGTGCGCACCTTCGCCGCCGATGACTGGGAGTTGTCGCAAACCCGCGAGGTTGAGGCGCTCCGCCTCCGGCAGACGCACCACGACATCGTAGCGTTTGCTGCCGTCGATCAACGCGCCGGCTTCTTCGCCGCCAAGGGCGGTGCCGACCACGGCGTTGATTTCGTCGGCGTGCAGGTTGAGCCGTTGCAGGGCTTCGCGCTTCGGGGTGATTTCGAGCATCGGCACGCGGCCGAGTGCCTCAAACTCCACGTCGCCTCCGCCCGGCACGCTGCGCAGCAAGTCGCGGGCTTCCGTCGCGAGGCGCTCCAACTCGGCGTAATCGTCGCCGTAGATTTTCAACGACAGGTCGGCGCGTGCGCCGGCCATAATTTCGTTGAACCGCATCTGGATCGGCTGGGTGAAGAGATACGTCTGGCCCGGTGCGGAGGCCACGAGTTCCTGGCGCATGAGCTCGATCAGCTCGGGCTTGGTGATTTTGCGGCCGTCCACCTCGCGCCATTTATCCAACGGCGTGAAGAAGAGGTAGGTGTCGGAAACATTTGGCCCCATCGGGTCGGTCGCGATTTCCGCCGTGCCGATACGGGAGAAGATATGGCTGACCTCGGGAAACTTCTCCATGAGGAGCTTTTCGGACGCTCGCTGTAGCTCGACCGAATCACCGAGGGCGACGCTGTTGCCGCGGATCATCTGGATGGACATCGAACCTTCGTCGAGCTGCGGGATGAATTCGGCACCGAGTTTGGTGAAGATCCAGCCCGAGACGGCAAAGAGCGCGAGGGCGGCGGCCACGACCACCCACCGCATACGCAGCGCCCACGCGAGCAAGGGAGTGTAGAGCGCCTTGGCGCCGCGCACGATCCAGTTGTCTTTTTCGCTGATGTTGCCGCGCAGAAACCACGAGCAGAGGGCGGGCATGAGCGTGAGTGCGAGCACGAGAGCACCGACGAGAGCGAACATCACCGCGACGGCCATGGGCCGGAACATTTTCCCTTCGATGCCGGTGAGCGCGAGAATCGGCACGTAGACAAGCGTGATGATGAGCACGCCGAAGAACATGGGCCGGGCCACTTCGCGTGCGGAGAGACGCACCTCGGTCAACCGCTCGGCGGGCGTGAGCTTCCGCCCCAGCGCGTGCTGTTTCTCCGCGATGTGGCGGAGGATGTTTTCCACCATCACAATCGCTCCGTCCACGATGAGGCCGAAGTCGATGGCTCCGAGGCTCATCAAATTGGCGGTGATTTTCGCCTCCACCATGCCGGTGAGCATGAAGAGAAACGACAGCGGAATCGCCAGCGACACGATCAAGGCCGCGCGCCAGTTGCCGAGGAAGCCGAAGAGGATGACGGCCACCAGCACCGCACCCTCGAAAAGGTTTTTTTCCACGGTGTGGATGGTGGCGTTGACCAGATCGGAGCGGTCATAGACGACCCGAATCTCGATGCCTTGGGGGAGCTTTTCCTGGATGTGCTTAAGCTTTTCGACGACCGCTTGCGCGACCAGTCGGGCGTTCTCGCCCGCCAGCATGATCGCGGCTCCGGTGACGGTCTCCTCGCCGTCTTCGGTCGATGCGCCGGTGCGCACCGCCGAGCCGATGGTGACCTCCGCCAGATCCCGGATGAGCAGCGGGCGGGCCGCTCCGGCGAACTTGACCGGCAGGCCGCCCAGGTCTTCCGCTGTTTTCGCGCGCGTATCGGCGCGCACCACGACGGCTTCTCCGCCCATTTCGAGGACGCCGCCGCCGGCGTTGTCCGTGCTGTTGCGCACGACCTCGACGAGTTGGTCAAAGCTCACGCCGGCCTGCGCCAGCTTGGCGGGATCGGGCGCGATGACGATTTGCTTCTCGTAGCCGCCGATGGCGTTCACCTCGGCCAGTCCGGGTGTGGAGCGCAGGAGCGGCTTGAGCGTGTAGTCGTGAAGCAGGCGAAGCTGGCGGAGTTGCTCCGCGCGGTCGGCGGGCGCGCCTGGTGCGCCGGGCTTGTAGCGCAGCGTGTAGTAAACGATTTCGCCGAGGCCGGTGCTGATGGGGGCCAGCGCGGGCGTCACGTCGGGCGGTAGCCTATCACGGGCGCGGTTCAATCGCTCGGTGACGAGTTGGCGGAGACGGTAGATGTCCACGTCGTCCTTGAACGTCATCGTGATCTGCGAGAGGCCGAACTTCGACAGGGACCGGAGTTCGGTCATGTCGGGGAGGCCGGCCATTTCCATTTCCACCGGCACCGTCACCAAGGTCTCGATTTCCTCGGGGGCGAGCGCGGCCACCTCGGTGTTGATCTGGATCTGCGGGTTCGTGATGTCCGGGACGGCATCGACGCCCAGGCGCGTGGCCGACCACAGGCCCACGGCCAAGAGGATCAGCGCGCTGCAAACGATCAGCCCGCGTTTGCGGAGAGAAAAATCAATGAGCCATTCAAGCATCAGTGTCCGTCGGCGCAGCCGACGCCTCCATTTAGTGCCTGAATTTCAGCGAGGGAGAGTCCGCGCACGCCTTTGACGACGATGGTGTCGCCTTCATAGAGGCCGTCCTTGATTTCGATGTGGGTGGAGTCCGCTCCGCCGACGGTCACGGGGGTGCGCAGGAACCACTCGCCGTTCGCAACATAGACGAAGTCGCCTTTGACGGTGCGGAGGAGAGCTTCGGCGGGAATCGCCGGCGCCTCGGCTGCGCCCGCGAAAGCGTGCGAACCAACTTCACCGGTTTGCAGGCCGACGAATTTGCGGCCGGTCTCGGTGAGCTGCACGCCGTGGCCGGCCTTGTAGGTCGAGGCGGGCGTCGGCTCGACGTGCGGTGCGGAGGCGGCTTGAGAGTCGCCGCAGCCGCTGAGAACAAAGGAGAGGGAGGAGATGACGAGAAGGGTGAGGAAGGTTTTCATGGTTGGGAAATTTGCACGGGGTTGATGTCGAGGCCGGTGAGCTGTTGGAGCTTCAGGCCGGCGGAGAGTGCTTCGCTCTGGGTGTCGAGCAGGGCTTCGAGCGCATCAAGATAGCTGTTTTGCAACTCGACGTAGGTGGCGATGGGCACCGCGCCGAGGCGGTAGTGGCGGTCGGCGAGTTCGGCGGCTTCGCGGAATTTGTTCGCCGCGTCGGGCGACCAACGGCGGGACTCGGCGAGTTTGGTTTTGAAGGCGAGCGCGGCGGTCAGGATTTCGCGATCCAGCTCACGCTGGGCGATGAAGACGGCGGTTTCGGCCTGGCGGCGACGGGCCTCCGCCACGTCAACCGCGCCGCGTGTGCTGCCGGTGATGGGAATCGGCAGGCTAAAGCCGACGCCGACGGTGGTTTCGCGGTCGCCGGCTTTTTCCTGCGATACGAACGGGCTGACGCTGATGGCCGGGTAACGGTCGTTGCGCGCGAGACGCACGGCGTAGCCTTGCTGTTCCAGTTCCACGCGGCGCAGGCGGAACTCGAAGTTGTTTTCGCGGGCGGCGGCGACCAGAGCGGCGTTGTCCGGCACCTCGTTGAAGGTAAACGCGGGAGCGGCCACTTTTAGCGCGGCGTCAGGCGCGGCTCCGCGCAACTGGTTCAGCTCGATCAGGGCTTCCTGGACGGCGAGTTCCGCCTCGGTGGCGCGTCGTTGCAGCGCCAGCTCGGCGGCCTCGATCACGCGAGTCTCCAGCAAGGGAGTGATGCCGGCGGGCTCGCGGGCGAGGAAGGTTTCCTTGAGCGCGGTGAAGCGTTCGGCGACTTCGCGCACGGCTGCGGCCTTCGCGTTGCTCGCGTGCAGGCCATAGGCGAGCGAGCGGGCGCGGGCGGCGAGAGCGTTTTCAAACCGGGCGAGTCCGAGTTCGGCCAACTCGACATCTCGGTTGGCGATGGCCTTGCGCAGGGCGAGGCGGCCCGGCCACTCGAAGGTTTGGGTGACGGAAACCGACCATGCGTTGCCTTCGCCGACGAGGCTACCGGAGGCGTCTTTGACGCGCTTGCGACCGAGATCGAAGGACAGTTCCGGATCGGACCACGTGGCGGAGTAGCGCTGCCCGGCTTTGGCGACGGCGATCTCGTCTTGGTAGAACTGGCGTTCCGGATTCTTGGCGGTGATTTCACTCACCAAGGCCGGAAGCGAAATGGCGGGCGCGGGTTCCGTTGGTGGGGTGGTTTGGGCCGAAAGCACGGCGGCTCCGGCGAAGAAAAGCATGCCAACCGGCGGTCGGATGAAATGACGGAGAGAGGACAAGGGATGCATGAAAAGTGAAACGGATGGAAGGAGACTGGACTAAACAGTGGGGAGTCCCGGTGCGGGCACGCGCAGGTGCGCCGATGGGAAACGAACCGGGGGCGATCAGTCCGCGCAGGGACTGATTAAACCGAGATGGCCGGCGCGCGGGGAAGCGGCGCGGCGCGGCGAGCAAAATGCCAAGTGGGCACCCAGCTTATGGGCTGGTCGGTGGCGACCACCGAAACAACCGGCTCTGTGCTCAGCTCGCGATCAACAAATGGGACGCAAATAAAACCTACGCAGGCGACGAAATCGGGGGCCTGAACCTGCAACGAATCGTTGGCGGTTTTGGGCGTGAATTGCTCGATCACATGGCAGCTATCGTAGGCACAGACAGTCGCGGTGGGCGCACAACAGGCGATGGGCTCGTCCGCAGAGTCGGCGGTGATAAGTCCGGCAGCCTCCAGTCCGCAGTGCTGCGTCGCTGGTAGCCATAGGGCCAGCAGCACGAAGGTTACGAAGGAGTATAGAAGGCGACTCACGGATAGCGAGCGTGCGTCAATCGGTTTTTGTGTCAACGCGTGGCTAGTTTGAACACGCGGTGTGCGGCGGGGGTGTCTTCAAAAAAGGAAGCCAGCATGATTGCTCATGCTGGCTTCCGGATGGGCTATCCGCTTAGTGCGCGCAGGTGCAGGCGTATTCGGGGCGCGAGCACTCGCCGCAGTTGGCGAGGTTGATCTGGAAGCGGATCGTCACGGCTTTCGCACCGGCCTCGGGCGTGGCGCGAAGAATGGCGGGGAGGTTTTGACCTTCGGGCAGCGCGGCGGTGCTGAGCAGCGTGGCGCCCGCGCCTTCGCCTTCGGCGGCGAATTGGAGCGTGGTCGGTTTCGCGCGGTCGCCCGTCACGAGGGTGGCGGTGAAGCCGGCGGGGATGGCCACGGGCTTGCCCGCATCATCGACGAAGGTCAGCCGCACCTTGCGCTCGGCGGTGACGAAAAACTCGGCGTGGGGTTCCAGTTCGGTCAGGACGCGACCCTTGTTGGGGCCGGTGATTTTCGCGGCGTGGGAGTGGCCGGCGTGGTCGTGGCCGTCGGCGGCAAAGACGGGCGCGGCACAGGCGAGGACGAGGGCGAGGATACGAGTAGCGATAGGTAGTTTCATGATGTGGATGTTTTTTGTTTTTGGGTTACGGACAAAGGAAAGGTGCTCACTCGAAGACTTCGCCATGCACTGCGAGCGCGCGCTCGGCGGAGCGGCGGCCAAAGGCGAAGAAGACGGCGGGCGTGACGACGAAGGTCAGGAGGGTGCAGGAGGCGAGGCCTCCGACGATGGCGACCGCCACCGGGTGCAGGATCTCCTTGCCCGGTTGATCGGCCGCGAGGACGAGCGGAATCAGCGCGATACCGGCGGCGAGCGCGGTCATGAGCACGGGGACGACGCGTTCGAGCGTGCCGCGCACCACCATCTCGCGGGTGAAGCTCTCGCCCTCGTGCTGCATGAGGTGCAGGTAGTGCGACAGCAGCATGATATTGTTTCGCGCCGCCACGCCGCCCACCGCGATGAAGCCGACGAGGGTGGCGATGCTGATGTTGTCGAGCTTCCACCAGGTGAAGGCGAGCGCACCGGCCAGCGCCAGCGGGATGCTGAGCATGACTTGGAGCGCGAGGCCGAGGCTGCGGAAGTAGGCATGGAGGAGAACAATGATCACCACCACGATCATCGCGCCGAGGATGGCGATGCGCCGGGTGGCGTCGCGCTGGGCCTCGAACTCGCCTTCGTAGGTCACGAAATAGCCCTCCGGTAGGGCGACTTTCTCGGCGACGGCGGCGCGGAGCAGCTCGACGCTGGCCCCGACATCGCGGCCGGTGGGCTGGATGGCGAGGGTGATGCGGCGTTGGCTGTTTTCGCGGAAGATGACGTTGGGGCCGCGAGCGTCGCGCACGTCGGCGACGGCGCTCAGCGGGATGCGAGGCCCGAGCGGAGTCTCGATGAGCAGCTCGCGCAGGCGGTCCGGGCTTGCGCGCCATGTTTCTGGCAGGCGCAGGACGAGCGGCACGGTGCGCTGTCCTTCGCGCAGCTCGGCGACTTCCTGCCCGCCGACGAGCGTGGAGAGGAGGTCGTTGAGCGCTCCGGGAGTGAGGCCGTAGGCGGCGGCGCGTTCGCGGTCCGCCTCGATGCGGAGCTGGGGAATATCCGCCTGCGCGTCGAGACGGGCTTTTTCAAATCCGGGGATGGCGCGGGCGATGGCCTGCACCTGCTCGCCGACGCGGCGCAGCTCCGCGAGGTCGGGGCCGAAGATTTTCACCGCCACGGGGGCGGCGACTCCGCTGAGCATGTGGCCGATGCGGTCGGCCAGCGGGCCGCTGACGACGGCGAAGGCTCCGGGGATGCGGCGCAGACGGGTGTTGATCTCCGCGATGATTTCGGCGCGAGGGCGTTTGCCGTCCGGGATGAAATCCACGTCGAACTCGGCGGTTGAGACGGGCACGACGTGGTCGCCGCGCTCGGCGCGGCCGAGACGCCGGCCGACCTTGGAGACGCCTTCGATGGCGAGCAGTTCGCGTTCGATGATGTCGCCGATGCGGTTCATCTCGGCGAGCGAGGTGCCGGGCGCGGCGGTGGCGGCGACGAGCGCGGTCTCTTCGCGGAACTTGGGGAGGAAGTCCTTGCCCATGCGCGGATACAACGCGAACGCGGCGACGAGCACCGCCGTGACGAGGGCGAGCACCGGAATCGGGTAACGCAGCGCGGGCGCGATGGCGGTGGCGTGGACGGCACGTTTGATACCGCGCACAAAAACACCGTCGGCGTGTTCGGAACCCGCCTTCGGGTGAAGCAGCATGGCGCAGAGCACCGGGATGACGGTGAGCGAGACGAGGAAGGAGGCCGCCATGCTGAGGATGGTGGCGATGGCGATGGGCGCGAAGAGCTTGCCCTCGACACCGCTCAGGCCGAGGAGCGGGAGAAACACCAGCACGATGAGAATCGTGGCGTAGAGGATAGAGTTTCGCACCTCGCCGGAAGCCTCGGCGATGACGGGCAGGCGCGGGCGCGGGGTGGCGCGGGCGGCGTTTTCGCGCAGGCGGCGGAAGACGTTTTCCACATCCACGATGGCGTCGTCCACCACCATGCCCATCGCGACGGCGAGGCCGCCGAGGGTCATGGAGTTCACCGAGAGGCCGAACCAGGTGAAGGTGAGCAACGTGATCGCGAAGCTCAGCGGGATGGCGGTCAACGTGATGACGGTGGTGCGGATGTTGAGCAGGAAGAGGAACAGGATGATCGACACCATGATGCCGGCGTCGCGGATCGCCTCCTTCAGGTTGCCGATGGCGTGGTCGATGAACTGGCGCTGTTGGAAAAGCGGCACGACCTCGATGCCGGGTGGCAAGGCGGGCTTCAGCTCGGCGAGCGCGGCTTCGATTTTCTCGGTGAGGGCGCGAGTGTCGAAGCCGGGGGCCTTGGTG
>LLBY010013828.1_pt5 | contig 10481 bp, 5 predicted proteins | sample 1489401 | NCBI WGS metagenome assembly LLBY01 (sample SAMN04092656, study PRJNA295927) | soil metagenome | biome: Soil prokaryotic community; feature: Bulk soil; isolation source: soil from tomato rhizosphere | host: tomato cultivar Hawaii 7996 | place: South Korea | collected 2011-11-01
GCAGCTACTGCTGGTACAGTATATTTTGATAATATTTATTTTACTTCAGCCGCTTTACATACTGAAAATTTTAATTTATCGAATATTAAGATGTATCCAAATCCTTCTTCAAATATTTTAAATTTTCAATCCAATGAAGTAATTGATAAGGTTTTAGTTTATAATAAATTAGGACAAATTCTTTTTGATAAATCTGTTCAAAATGAGCTTTTTTCTTTAGATATTTCAGAATTACAATCTGGACAATATTTTGTGAATTTAGTAGCAGGAGAAGCAATTACAACAAAAATATTCATCAAAAACTAATCCTTATATTATTTAAAATTAAAAAAGGTATGCAGTGCATGCCTTTTTTTTTACTTTTATGAAGTAATAATTTATTAAATAATTTTAATCCGTTTAAACTATAATTATTTTGAGACTTAAATTTTTTTTACTTTTTCTATTAGGTGTTTTATATTCTTATGCACAAGAATTGCCTCCTATTGTAAAGTACCCTCAAAGTGTATATTTAGCAGGTAATCAAAACTGGATGATTACTCAAGATAAAAAGCACTCAGTTTTTTTTGCAAATAACGAAGGTTTGTTAGAATTTAACGGAGCAAATTGGATATTGTATCCCTCTCCAAATGAAACTATTTTACGTTCTGTTTATGCGATAGATGATAAAATTTATACAGGTGCATATATGGAATTTGGTTATTGGTCTAGGAAAACTAATAATGAATTGGAATATAAATCATTAAGCTCTAAAATAAAAGATAAATTAATTGATGATGAACAATTTTGGAATATATTAAATTATGAACAATGGATTATTTTTCAATCTTTTGATAGAATTTATATTTATGATACAAAAACAGAAGTATTTAATATTATTTCAGAAAGCCCTACAATAATAAAATCTTTTGTAGTAAATAATGCTATTTATTTTCATGTAATTAATAAAGGATTATATGAAATTGAGAAAGGAAAAAGCAAATTAATTTCTGATGATCCTGTGTTTTTAAACAATAAAATTATTAATTTATTTTTCATCAATGAAGAGTTAATAGTTCAAACTGAATTTATTGGTTTTTATAAATTTAACAATGGTAAATTAACTAAGTTTTCTACAGAAGCTGATTCTGAAATTGCTTCTAGTAATGTGTACAGTAGTTTATTATTATCGGATGGTAATTTTGCAGTTGGAACAATTTCAAATGGTGTGTTTATTTTAACTAATAAAGGTGAAATTAAATATCATCTTACTCAGAACAAAGGGTTAAGTAATAATACAGCCTTATCTTTATTTGAAGATGCAGATAAAAATTTGTGGATTGGTTTAGATAATGGAATTAATTGTATTAATCTACAATCTCCTATTAAAAGTTTTTCTGATGATACAGGTATACTTGGTACTGTGTATGCTTCGATTATTTTTAAGGACAATTTATATGTAGGAACTAATCAAGGTTTGTTTGTAAAACAGATAAAAAATGATTCTTCTTTTCAATTTGTAAAAGGAACTAAAGGTCAGGTTTGGTCATTATTTAAAAATGAGAATTATTTGTTTTGTGGTCATAATTTAGGTACTTTTTTAATAGATAATGAAGAAGCAACACCCATTTTTACAAATTCTGGAACATGGAAAATTGAAAAAATTCCTAATAGAGATGATTTGTTACTACAAGGAAACTACAGCGGACTTTCCGTCTTAAAAAGAAATAATAATCAGTGGGAGTTTAGTCATAAAATTAAAGGTTTTGATTATTCTTCAAAACATTTTGAAATAACAAATTTGCTTGAAGTTTATGTAAGTCATGAATATAAAGGGGTTTTTAGACTTGAATTAAATGAAAATTTGACTGAGGCCAAATCATTTTATACCTACGAGTCTCCTACAAAGGGTAAAAACTCAAGTTTAATTAATTTTAATAACACTATTTACTATGCATACAAAGAAGGTGTGTTTAAGCTAAATCAAAAGACTAAGAAGTTTGAAAAAGATAAAGTATTGAGTGCTGTTTTTGAAAAAGATGAATACACTTCTGGAAAACTAATAGTTGATAATTCAAACCGATTATGGTTGTTTTCTAAAAATTACATTCATTATTTTTCATTGAGTAAATTAAGTAATCAACTGAAAGAAAATGTTATTCCAATTCCTGCTTCTTTAACGAATTCCATGTTAGGATATGAGAATATAACACAATTATATAATTCGACCTATCTAATTGGTACTACAGATGGATATTATACGATAAACTTAAATGATTTAACATTTAAGAATTATAAATTATCAATCACAAATATTGCAATTAATAAATTGAATGAGAAATTAATCAGTTGTCCAATTAGTGATAATGGAACTTTTAAACACAATGAAAACAATATTATTTTTAGTTATTCAGTGCCTGAGTATAATAAATATATTAATGCAGAATATCAATTTTTATTAGAAGGTTTTCAAAATGACTGGAGTGAATGGTCAGCAAAGACAAGTTCTAATTTTAAAAATTTATCGCCTGGTGAATACACTTTTAAGGTGAGAGCTAAAATAGCAAATTCTAAGCCAGATGATATAGTGACGTATAAATTTGTCATTTTAAAACCTTGGTATACCACCAATATGGCTCTTTTGATTTATTCCTGTTTATTTCTGGTTTTGGCTTATTATATACATAAAACATATAAAAGTTATTACAGACAAAAAGAACAAAAGCTTATTGAAGAGAATAATTTATTATTAGAAATAAAAGAATTGGAAAATGCACAACAGCTTATGAAAATCAAAAATGAGCAGTTAACACAAGATGTGGATAGTAAAAATAGAGAATTGGCAGTTTCGACAATGAGTTTAATTAAAAAAGACGAGTTGTTAGCTTTAATAAAAGAGGATTTAAAGAATGCACCAGAACTTACTAATAAAAGTGTAAAATCTGTTATTAGTACAATAACAAAAAACATAAATAAAGAAGATTCTTGGAGTATTTTTAAAGAAGCATTTGACAATGCAGATAATGATTTTCTTAAGAAAGTGAAACAAGATCACCCTTCTTTAACTCCTAATGATTTAAGACTTTGTGCTTATCTTAGATTGAATTTATCATCTAAAGAGATTGCTCCGTTATTGAATATTTCGGTAAGAAGTGTAGAGATAAAAAGATATAGATTGCGTAAAAAGATGAATTTAGATCACGAACAAGGTTTGGTAGAATATATCTTGTCTTTCTAGCACCTATACAATACTGTTTAAACCTATACATTACCACAACATCAACGTTTTCGTTTACCATTTCTTGTAATTTTACGGATTATATAATGCTTAAAAACAGGCTATTTTTTTATTAAAAATTCAATTAATTTATGTTTTTTTTATGATGTATATTTTTTGTTGAGGTTATTTTTAACTTAATATTAAAACAATCCTCTACTTTTAACATTATAAACCAAAACAAATTATGAGATCAAATTTTTTACTAATTACACTTCTTTTATTTACATCAATTGGTTTTTCTCAAACCGTAGATGTATCTGGTAGTGTTTTTGATTCTGGTACAGGTGAACCTATACCTAGTGTTAATATCTTTGCTAAAGATTATAAGATTGGAACATCTACAGATTTTGATGGAAATTTTACTCTTTCAAAAGTTCCTGTTGGAGTTACTTTAGTTTTTAGTTATGTGGGCTATCTTAATTATGAATACAAAATAACACAAACTGAAGTCATAAAAATTAATATGATTCAAGATTTAAAAGCTTTAGAAGAAGTAGTCGTTATTGGTTATGGAACAAAAGCTAAAAAAGATGTTACTGGATCTGTAGCTGTTGTAGATAGTAAAACTATAGAAGATTTGAGACCTATTAAAGCAGAACAAGCACTACAAGGTACAGTTGCTGGAGTGTATGTTTCAGCAAGTTCAGGTGCTCCAGGTGCAGGAATCAATATAAGAATTAGAGGGATATCTTCTAATAATGAAAATGGACCATTAGTACTCATTGATGGTTATGAGGGAAATATGGAGTTATTAAATCCTTCTGATATTGAATCTTACACAGTATTAAAAGATGCACAAGCATCTATTTATGGTGCAAAAGGTGCTAATGGAGTTATTTTAATTACAACTAAACTAGGTAAGAAAAATACTAAGACAAAAGTTTCATTCAATTCTTATACTGGTTTTCAAGAATCAACAAGGAAATTAAATTTGTTAAATGCTACAGAATATGCTCTATTACTTAATGAAAGTTATGCAAATGCAGGTTTGTCCTTACCTTATCCAAATGTTGAAGGTTTAGGAGTTGGTACTAACTGGCAAGATGAAGTATTTGAAAAAGCTCCAATAATGAATAATGATATTTCAATTTCTGGAGGTTCTGAGACAATAACTTATGCTTTTAGTGCTTCAAAAATTAATCAAGAAGGTATTGTTGGTTTAGAAAAATCAGGTTTCGATAGAGGTACAGCAAGATTGGCAGTTGGTGTTGATTTATTTGATAACCTAAAAATCAAAACTAACTTTATTTATACAGATTTTAATAGACAAGGTTTAAATGAAAATGGTTTAGGTTCAGTTTTATTTAATGCTATTAATGTCCCTTCCGTATTTTCTGTATATGATGTAAATGGAGATTATACTCTAGTTCCTGATACACCAGGATATGGTTTAGAGGTTATTAATCCATTGGCACAGATTAAAAATACCTATAATAGTTATAATCAAGAGCGTTTAAATGGATCAATAAGTTTAGAATATGAGGTAATTAATGATTTAAAATTGACAACTAGATATGGTTTTCAAAGAGCAAATAGTGTAGGTAAAACTTTCAATATGTTAATATATTATGGTCAAGGTAAAGTTTTCAATAATGAAGACCAAAGTATAGTAAATCAAAATACGGAAAAATTTAGTAATTATACTTTTGATTTATTTGCTGAATATCAAAAAACACTTTTTAATGATCATAAGTTTAAAGTAACAATAGGAGGAACATTGCATGAAGCTAATGGAGAGGGATTATTTGCAACTGGTTATGATGTTCCTAACAATTCATGGGAATATGCAGATATAGCTTTAGCAAATGGATTGCCTACTAATCCTATAAAAACAAATCGTTCTTATAAGTCTACTCCCTATAAAAGACCCTCTTTATTTGGTACGCTAGATTATAATTTTAGAGAGAAATATTTATTATCATTCATTTTCAGAAGAGATCAATCTTCAAATTTTGGTCCTGAATTTAGTGTTGCTTATTTCAGATCCGTATTAGGTGGATGGATTATTTCAGAAGAAGATTTCTTTAATAATGATGGGAAAATTAATTTTTTAAAGTTAAGAGCTAGTTATGGTACTCTTGGAAATGATGCTATTCCTGGTGATGCTTATCGATCTTTCTTAACTGGAGAATCAGAATATATTTATAATGGTACGCTAACTACTGGTACAGCTGTTGGAGTTTTAACCAATCCAAGTGTTAAATGGGAAACAGATACAAAAATTGACGTTGGATTAGATGCTAAAATGTTTAATAATAAATTAGAAATAACAGCGGATTATTATAATAATACTAGAAAAGATTTATTAATAAGAAGCACTCCTGTTTCTGGGACAGCAGGGGGAAGTGCACCAGGTTCTGGTAACCCTACAGTTAATGCTGGTACAGTGGAAAACAAAGGATTTGAATTGGCTTTAAATTATAAAGATAACATTAAGGATTTTAATTATGGAATAGGCTTTAATATAACTTCAATTAACAATAAAGTAACTCAAGTAAATAATGGTTCTGGTTTTATTGAAAGTGGTGCCTTTGGAATTGGACAACCCTCTCCAACAAGAATGCAAGAGGGACAAACTATAGGAGCATTTTACGGTTATCAAACTGATGGTATCTTCCAAAATCAAGCTGAAGTTAACGAACATCCTTCACAAATTGCATTAGGAGCTGAAGCGTCACCTGGTGATATTAGGTATAAAGATATTAATGGTGATGGTGTTATAAACTTGAATGATAGGGCTTTTATCGGTAAACCTATAGCAGATTATACATTAGGATTTAATTTAAACTTAAGTTATAAAAACTTTGATTTTGTTGGTTATTCATATGCATCAATTGGAAACGATATGATTCGTAATTATGAAAGAACTGAAAACAGATTAAATAAATTAAATTATGTTCTAGGTAGATGGACAGGCGAAGGAACGTCTAATGAAGTACCAAGAGTTACTGCTGGAGCTTCTGCAAATAATGTGTTTTCTGATTATTTTGTAGAAGATGCTTCTTTTTTAAGAATTCAAAATATTCAATTGGGATATTCATTGCCTTCAAGTTTGATTGAAAAAATTAAACTTACAAAAGTTAGATTATATGCTTCAGTTAATAATGTATACACTTTTACTAAGTATAGAGGATTTGATCCTGCAGCAAATAGCGGTGATCCTATTTCTGGTGGAATTGATTATGGTTTTTACCCAACACCAAGAACGTACATGTTAGGTTTAAATGTTAATTTCTAAAAAAACAACTATGAAAAAATATACAATAAAAATAGGATTAGTACTAATAGTAGTACTCTCAGCAATTTCAGCTTGTTCTGATGAGTTTGTTAATGAAGATCCTCCTTATGCAATAGATTCTGAAAATTATTTTAATGCAAAAGAAGATTATGAAAATGCATTAATAGGAGCTTATGATTTATTGCAATCTTCTTATGTGAATGTTTTGCTTGGCGAAATTGCATCAGATAATACGCTTTCTGGTGGAGAAAGTGCAACAGATGTTGTAGGATTCCAACAAGTTGATGATATGATACATACACCAGTAAATTCAAATTTAAAAGATATTTGGAATTGGATGTTTGCAGGAGTTTATAGAGCAAGTTACATTTTAGAATTCAAAGATAAAACTGACTTTGAAGGGAAAAATCAAATTATAGCCGAAGCGCGTTTTTTGAAAGCGTATTATAATTTTGAGTTAGTGAAATGGTTTGGACCAATACCTATTAAAGTGGATCAAAGATTTGGTGTAAAAGATGTAGAGACTATTCCTCGTTCTCCAGTATCTGAAGTATATGCCAATATTGAAAGTGATTTATTGTTCGCAATTGATAATTTAAGTCCAACAGCACCACAAATAGGTAGAGCTACTAAAGGCGCTGCACAAGCATTATTAGGTAAAGTGTATTTATATCAAGACAAATTTGTTAATGCAGCTAATGTTTTAGAGGATGTTATTTTAGATGGTAATTATTCTTTGGTCTCCGATTATTCTACTTTATTTGAAAATAATGCTGAAAATGGATCAGAGTCAGTTTTTGAGGTTCAATATTCAGATGCTCAAGGAGCTGGTTTTGGATGTCTTCAATGTAGTGAAGGTAATGTAGCTGTTGGTTTTAATGGTATTAGAAATTATAATGGTCCTATGTTTGATTCTGGTTATAGCTTTAATGTGCCTACACAACAAGTATATGATGCTTTTGAGGTTGGAGATAATAGAAGAGATGTTGCCATTTTAAATATTGTTGATTGGGCTGCATCAACTGGAGCAACTTATGGAGAAGGTTATAAGCATACAGGTTTTTTTAATAGAAAATATTTACCACGTCAAGGAGATTCAAATGTTGGTGATCAAAACTTAACCAATCCAAATAATTATAGAGCAATTCGTTATGCAGATGTTTTATTAATGGCAGCTGAAGCTTTTAATAGAGGTGGTATTGATGATGGAAAAGCTAGAACTTATCTTAATTTAGTAAGAAGAAGAGCTTTTGGAGATACTAATCACGATATTTCAGCTTCTGGTGCTGCTTTGACAGATTTTATTTTAGATGAAAGAAGATTAGAGTTAGTAGGTGAAGGGCATCGTTTCTTTGATTTAGTAAGGACTAATAGAGCAGTTGGTGCTATTCCAGGTTTTACAGCAGGAAAAAATGAAATTTTCCCAGTTCCTTTTGAAGAGATTCAATTTTCAAATGGTAATTGGCAACAAAATCCTAATTATTAAAAAAATAGCTATATGAATAAAATAAAAATAGTAATCAGTTTTTTTGTTTTTACGCTTTTTATAGGGTGTGCAAATGATGACGATAATGTAAACTTAGAAAGTATTAATGCCCCAAAAAATATTTCAGCATTAATGACTATCAAGCAAGATAATTCAGGTAAAGTTACTATTTTACCAAGAGGAGAAGGAGTTACTCAATATGAAATTTATTTTGGAGACGGAACTGTTGAACCAGCTTTTGTTAATCCTGGTTCATCTGTTGAACATATTTATGCAGAAGGAACTTATCAAGTGAAAATTGTAGGTACAACTCTTGACGGAAAGAAAACAGAAGCTATACAAGAGTTAACAGTATCTTTCTTGGCTCCAACAAATTTGGATGTAACAATTACACCAGGAGCAAGTTTATCTGTTACTGTATCAGCGACTGCAGATTTAGAAGCATATTTTCAAGTATATTACGGGGAAGATCTAAATCAAACTCCAGTAGATTTTATGGAAGGTGAAACTGTTTCTTATACTTATGCGCTTCCTGGAACTTACCAAATTAGAGTGGTAGCATTGAGTGGTGGTTCGGCAACAATTGAATATACTGAGGATGTAACTATAACTAATTTAGATGCAGCTCCAACTCCAATAGTACCAGCAGGAAATGTAATATCTATGTTTAGTGATGCTTATACGAATGTTACTGTTGATACTTGGCAAACATCTTGGTCTCAAGCAGTTTTAGAAGATATCTCAATCAATGGAAATGCTACAAAAAAATATAATTCTTTGAATTTTGTAGGTATAGAGACAACGTCCTCACCAATTAATGCAACTGCTATGACGTATTTTCATACTGATATTTGGTCTTCAAATTTTACTGAATTTAAAGTTAAACTAGTTGATTTTGGCGCAGATGGTTCATATGGAGGAGGAGATGATGTGGAGCATGAAATTACAATTCCAACTCCAGCTCAAGAGCAATGGGTTAGTTTAGATATACCATTAAGTGATTTTACAAATTTGACTACAAGAGCTCATATTGCTCAACTTATTTATGTTGCTGCTCCATCAGGAAGTGCAACTGTTTATGTTGATAATGTGTTTTTTTATAATCAAGCAGCAACACCTATAATCGCTGCGCCTACACCAACTGTTCCTGCAGGAAATGTAATATCTATGTTTAGTGATGCCTATACTAATGTAGCTGTTGATACATGGCGAACTAGTTGGTCAAGTGCAAATTTAGATGATGTATTAGTTGCTGGTAATTCTACAAAGAGATATAGCTCATTAGATTTTGTGGGAGTTGAAGCGACAACCACACCTATAAATGCTACAGCAATGACACATTTTCATACAGATATTTGGTCAGCAGATTTTACAAATTTTAAAATTAAATTGGTTGATTTTGGAGCAAATGGAGCATTTGGAGGAGGTGATGATGTAGAACATGAAATTACATTTACGGCTCCTGCTCAAGGGCAATGGGTTAGTTTAGATATTCCATTGAGTGATTTTACCGGTTTAACAACAAGAGAACATATTGCACAACTTATATATGTAGGTACTCCATCTGGAAGTCCAACAGTGTATGTTGATAACGTATATTTTCACAATTAAAATTAGATTAGAATGAAAAAGATAAATCAATATTTTGTACTTATTACCACAATTTTGATGCTAATAGGTTGTCAGGAAGAAGATAATTCATTTGGAGATTTAACAGCTCCTACAAATTTAGTAATAGAGGCTGATATTCAAGGAGTAGATAATGCAAATCCTTATGGAGACGGTTCAGGACTTGTTATTTTTGAAGCACATGCTGATAATGCCATTTCCTATAAGTATGTTTTTAGTGATGGAACTTCTCAGAATTCTCCTTCTGGTGTTTATCAAAAAAGATTTACACAAACAGGAATTAATCAGTATACAGTTACAGTTATAGCTTCTGGTAAAGGTGGTGTTGAAACAAATACTTCTATGACTGTTGAAGTTAGAAGCGACTTTACTGATGAAGAAGCTATTACATTTTTAACAGGAGGAACTAGTAAAAATTGGTATTGGTCAGCCTCAGAGCCAGGACATTTAGGTGTAGGGCCAAATAATAGCGATGAAAGTCAGAATTATTATGGCTTTTATTATCAAGCGGCACCTTGGGAGAAAGCAGCAAGTTCAGATTCGGATTGTTTATATGAAAATGTATTAACTTTTACCAAAGATGGAGAAATCTTAAAATATGAGTTAGATAATGGAGGAAGTACTTTTTTTAATTCAGCTTTTAAAAGTGTAGGAGGAGGAAGTAATGGAGGAGACGACTTATGTTTAGGTTTTGATACTTCTGGTGTTAAAATTGTATCATTGAGCCCATCTGAATCTGTAGTTACTATGAATGCAAATGCGGCAACACAAACCAGAGGTACATTAATGAATTTTTCAGATAATGGTTTTATGGGCTATTATATTGGACAAAGTACATATGAGATTTTATCTATTACTGCAAATAGAAT
>LLBY010030344.1_pt1 | contig 10480 bp, 12 predicted proteins | sample 1489401 | NCBI WGS metagenome assembly LLBY01 (sample SAMN04092656, study PRJNA295927) | soil metagenome | biome: Soil prokaryotic community; feature: Bulk soil; isolation source: soil from tomato rhizosphere | host: tomato cultivar Hawaii 7996 | place: South Korea | collected 2011-11-01
GAGAGCATTGAGATTTCCTCGATTGAAATGCGTGAAGCACTGGCGAGCTCGGTCCAGGTTATCGTGGATACGATCCGTGACGCGCTGGACGAAATCCCGCCGGAGATCGTAGCCGACCTGATGGACATCGGGATCTGCCTCGCGGGCGGCGGTGGACTCCTGCATGGACTAGCCGAACGCCTGACGGATGAGCTCAGGTTGCGTGTCTGGGTTGCGGAGGATCCGCTCACCTGCGTCGCCCGTGGCGCGGGCATGGTCTATGAAAACTTCGATACATTGAGTCGATATTTAGTTGGTTTGGAGCGCGGTAGCACTCGTCACCGGGTGTAGGGTCTTGAATGGGCCTTTGTCGGCCGTGATGGTTGCACACTTAGAATGAGAAATTTGTTTCCTCGTACGCTGCAGACGACGATCATCTTTTTGGTCGTGGGGGGGATAATGGCGCTGGCTCTGGGGGGCTACTTTAGCAGCGCCTCCAATGTATTCACCGGTTCGCTGGTCAATGTCCAAGCCTGGCTCTCTTCCCGCTATGTGGCTGTGCAGGATTTTTTCACCTCGCCGCGTGATATGGCTTCCCTGCGCCAGCGCAATGCCGAGCTCGAGGCTGAAGTGGCGGAGCTGCAGGCGCAGATCATCCAGCTCCAGCAGGATGTCGGTGAGACGCAGGTCCTGGCGGCGCTGGTAGATTTTGTGCGAGTTCGGCCCGAGAATGACTATGAAGCCGCCGCCGTGATCGGACGCGACCCGAGCCCTTTCCTGCACTATGTGATCATCAACCGCGGCTCCAATGAGGGGATTCTACGTGGGATGCCGGTCGTTACACATCAGGGATTGATCGGCCGTATAGATGCTGTCATTGCGGATGCGTCGCGTGTGCAGTTGATCACGGACCCTGCTTCGAGCGTTAACGTCCGCCTGCAGAACGCCGAGACCGAGGCCTCGCTGGTCGGCTCGGTGACCGGCGATCTGACGCTGGAGCTGATCCCGCAGGATATCAACGTTCAGCCTGGCGACCTGGTCTTGACGTCGGGGCTGGGTGGAGGGTATCCTCCAGACCTGATCATCGGACAGGTGATCAATGTCAGGTCACGCGACTTCGATCTGTTCCAGCAGGCCACCGTCCAGCCTGTTGTGGATTTCAACCGGCTGGAAATCGTCCTGGTCATCGTCAATTTCAAACCTGTGGATATCTCTCCCCTGATCCCCGTCCCGACGCCCTGAAGAATGCGTAACCTGGTTGCGGTCCCCGTGATCCTCCTCACCGTGATCCTACAGACAGCAGTTATCAGCCGTGTGTATCTGCTTTCCGGGGTTGCTGACCTGCCCCTAGTGATGCTGGCTGCGTGGGCACTGCAGGAGGGAGTGGATTCGGCCTGGCATTGGGCGATTGCTACCGGGTTGCTGATTGGTTTCATATCGGGTATTTCCTGGGTTGTACCGGTTGTAACCTATATGGCTGTCGTCCTGTTGGCTTATCTTTTTCAACGACGTGTCTGGCAGGCGCCCCTGCTCGCCATGTTTAGTATTACCTTTATAGGAACGATTCTCGTGGGTATGTTGTCGGTTGGTGTTTTACGTTTTTCGGAAGTAGATTTGCCCATCAGCGACGTGCTGGGTCTGGTAATGCTGCCCAGTGTTTTGCTAAACATGCTTCTGGCGATCCCGGTATACGCGGTGATGCGCGATCTGGCGAGATGGGTGTATCCGGCTCCGGAGGTTGAATGAGCTCGCAAACAATGAAGAAATACGAAGTGCCGCTCTGGCGTGTACTTCTTGTGTATGCTGTGATTATTAGTGTTGTGGGTGGGATCGTATATCGTCTGTTGACTCTACAAGTGCTCGGGCAACAGGGCTTTCTGGGCCAGGCAGTGGACAATTACGAAGATACGATCAGCGATCCCGCGCCCCGCGGTATTATTTATGACCGGAATGGCTTTGTCCTGGCCCGCAATGTTGCCTCGTACAACGTCGTGATCACGCCGGCGGGCCTGCCCGATGATGAAGCGGACATCCAGAGAATCTACCGCGAAGTTTCGGAATTGACCGGTGTGCCAGCCGGGGGTCCTGTTACAGATGCGAGCCTGGAGAATGCAAAGCTCTTCTCTGCGTGTGTGCCGGGCCCGAGCATCGCCGATATGGTGGCGTTGGGCGATTCGCTGGCGCCGTATACAGCTGTCAAGATCAGCTGCAATATCAGCGAAGAGCTTGCGCGTGTCATTCGTGAAAAATCGGTGGATTGGCCGGGGGTCGAGGTGGAGATCGAACCGATCCGTGAATACCCGACCGGTTCCCTGACGGCCAACATTGTGGGTTTTCTTGGCCCGATCCCCGCGGCGCGCGAAGAGGACTACCGCTCACGCGGCTTTATTCCCAACCGAGACAAAATCGGCTACTCGGGTGTAGAGACATCGCTGGACGATATCCTGCTTGGGAAGAACGGGCAGCGGGTTGTGCAGGTCGACGTGGCAGGCCAGGTGCTGCGTAATCTGGAGGCCCCGATCGAGTCTGTGCCCGGGAATAATGTCGTCCTCACTATCGATACACGCTTGCAGAAAGCGGCCGAAGCTGTCCTGATCGACGAGATCAATTACTGGAATACTTTCTTCAGCACCACGCGGATTTCAAGCGGAATCGTGATCGCCATGAACCCAAAGACGGGGGAAATCCTGGCGATGGTTTCATATCCGACCTTTGAAAACAACCGGATGTCACGCTTCATCCCCGGTTATTATTACGAGCAATTAATCGAAGATCCGCGAAAGCCTTTGGTGAACAACGCCATTTCGGCGATGTATCCTCCAGGCTCCACCTTTAAGCTCGTGACAGCCACCGGTGCTTACAACGAAGGTGTGATCGGGCCCGAGAAGATCGTGGAAACGCCGGGCAGGCTCGTGCTCTGTGAGCGATTCACGCCAACGACTCCCTGTACCGATCGGAATTCCCGCCCCTTCGTGGACTGGATCTACGATCGTGGTGGTGAGATTAATGAAACAGGTTTTGGCGCGCTGGATTTCTTCCATTGTATTGCCTATTCGAGCAATGTTTGTTTCTACAAGCTTGGCGGTGGGTATGAGGACGAAATTCCAGATGGCGGGCTTAATATCTACCGGTTACAGCAGTATGCACGTGCTCTGGGTTATGACGCGCTTTCTGGGATACAACTCCCGGGCGAGGAAGATGGGTTGATCCCAGACCCGAGATGGAAGCGAATCAACCAGGGTGAAAACTGGTCCACCGGGGATACGTATATCGCCAGCGTAGGACAGGGATTGGTCGACGCGACGCCGCTGCAGGTGTTGATCTCCGGTGCGACCATTGCGAACCGCGGCAAGATGATGCAGCCCACCATCGTCCGTGAAGTGCGGGACAGTGAAGATCGCGTCGTCCGCATGTGGTTCAACCCGGAGGATTTTGCCGTCTATGAGGAGCGAGAAGTGACGGACGCGCGGGGCCGTCCCAGAACGGTTTGGGTGAATCCCTCCAGACCGGATGTGCTTCTTCCCGAACCTCCGGAAGGAAGTTATCAAATCTCGCCATTTACGCCGAACCTTAAATGGGACATCACAAACACAAAGGATCCCAAAATCGAAATCTTCGACTGTGACGAGGGTTACTGTCAGAACACCGAAGAGTTCAAGGCAGTCAGCCCCGAAGCCGTGGAAGCTGTGCGTACCGGAACGCGCCTCGCGGTGGCCGAAGAACCACTGGGCACCTTGAATGAAGTGTTTATGGAAGATTACCCGCTCCCGATTGCAGTCGCAGGCAAAACGGGTACGGCAGAATATTGCGATGACGTGGCGCGTGAGCTGCAGCAATGCCAGTTTGGCTCCTGGCCGACGCATGCCTGGACCCTGGCCTATGCTCCTTATGACGATCCCGAAATCATCATTCTGGCGTTCGCATACCACGGCGGGGAAGGTGGCTCGGTGGCAGCTCCGATCGTCGCCCGCGTCATGCAGGCATACTTTGAGCTCAAATCGATCGACCTTGGGACCCAGGAGGGTGGTGGCTAAAGAGCCTGTGGTACTCCATGCTATAATTTAGTCATTAACGACCATGCGATCCATGCAATGACCGAGACCCACTCCCTCATCCAGATCAAAGGCTTACGCGACGGACTGCTTGTCTCGTTAGATGATGCTCCGTGGGAGGAACAACGTGTGGCACTGCTGGCGCAGGTGGATGGGCAGCCGGCCTTTTTTCAGGGGGCACGTTTGGCCCTGGATGTAGCCAGCCAGGTCTTGCATGTCAATGAGCTTGTAGATTTACGCGATCAGCTTTCGGAGCGCGGCATTTTTCTCTGGGCAGTGATCAGCGAATCTCCCACAACCGAAAAGACTGCGCAATTGCTGGGGTTAGCCACGCGTATCTCCAAGCCTCGCCCCGAGGAGGGCCGGAAATTTGCAGTGGAAGACCTCGGTGAAGAGACAGCGATGTTCCTTCAGCGCACGCTGCGCTCGGGCACGCGGATTGAGTTCGCGGGTCATGTTGTGGTGTTGGGCGATGTGAACCCGGGGGCTGAGATCATAGCGGAGGGCAATGTGATGGTATGGGGACGCTTGCGTGGCATGGTTCATGCGGGATCGAAAGGGAATCTAAAGGCTGTGATCTGTGCCCTCGACCTTTCCCCGACACAGCTGCGAATTGCAGATCAGGTGTCAGCCGCTCTCAACCCACAGGCACATCCGAAGCCCGAAGTGGTGCGCATTAACAATGATGGAAAGTTACAGGCAGAAGTCTGGTCGCCTGGATAACTTATGTTTGTTTGTGAGTTCTTATTTCTTGTCATAGGATAACTACATGCCCGCACAAGTAATCACCATCACGTCCGGAAAAGGCGGCGTCGGCAAAACGACTGCGGTCGCGAATATTGCCGTAGCTCTGGCTTCCGAGGGGGCCAAGGTCGTCTGCATCGACGGCGACATCGGCCTGCGCAACCTGGACGTGATCCTAGGTTTGGAAAATCGGATCGTGTATGACATCGTGGACGTGATCGAAGGCCGCTGCCGTTTGAAGCAGGCAATGATCCGTGACAAGAAGTTACCGGAGCTATACCTGATCCCGGCGGCACAGACCCGCGATAAGAATGCAGTCTCGCCGAGTGATATGAATCGCCTGATCAAAGACCTGCGCAATGATTTTGATTTTGTGCTGATCGATTCGCCAGCCGGCATCGAGCGCGGCTTCAAGAACGCGATTGCCGCGGCAGACCGCGTTCTGGTAGTGACCAATCCCGAGGTTTCTGCCGTACGCGACGCGGACCGGGTGATCGGTATCCTGGAATCAGAGGAGAAAGGCCCGGGTTCATTGATCATCAACCGATTGAATCCGGCCCTGGTGAAAAATCACGATATGCTCTCCGCCGACGATGTGCTCGATCTGCTGGCCGTGGAGCTGATCGGAATCGTCCCTGAGGATGAAAATGTGATTATCGGTTCGAACCGCGGTGCGCCGGTGGCCTTCGATCCCAGGAGCCGGGCCGGACAGGCATTCCGCAACATCGCCAAACGTCTGCGCGGGGAGAAGGTTCCGTTCATCGATCTGGACAACACCGGTGGATTCTGGCAGCGTCTTCAGCGACTGGCGGGAAGGAAGTAGCCATGGATTTCTTCGACCGTTTGTTCGGAAGGAAAAATAGCGCCGACAGCGCTAAGGAACGCTTGCAGCTGGTCCTGATCCATGATCGCACCGACCTGACGCCCGCCCAGCTCGATTCCCTGCGAGATGATTTGATCGCCACGATTTCGCGCCATGTAGAGATCGACGCGCAGGCCGTGCAGCTCGGCATGGAGCACGATGGACGTTCGCAGCGGCTGGTGGCCGATATCCCTTTGAAGGCAGCCGCGCGTCGCAAAGCGAAACGATCCAAGTAAGTCCCCTGTATGCTTCGTAACATTCCATGGCGTTATTTTGATTTCTGGCTGTTGGGCGCGGTTGTGCTGGCCACTGCATTTGGCACGACCATGATCCGTTCTGCCGTCGCGGGGAATGAAGTTCTTATGCCGCTCATCAACCGCCAGATCTATTTTGCGCTGGTGGGGCTGGCTCTCATTTTTCTTGTGGCCGCCATCGATTACCGCTACTGGATCGCTCTATACCGCCCACTTGTGGTCGTGATGAGCATCCTGTTGTTTGCGTTATTCCTCAGCGCGCAAGCCGTATTCGGCGCAGCGCGTTGGTTTTCGGTAGGTGTGTTGTTCCTTCAGCCCACCGAATTTGCCAAAATCGTAGCGATCTTGCTGCTGGCCCGCTACTTCGAGAAGACGCAGAATCAGCCGCGCGATCTGCGCTGGATCATAGGTGCCTTCCTGTGGGTCATGGCGCTTGCCATCTGGATCCTACTCCAACCGAATCTGAGCAATGTGGTTGTGCTCATGGTGCTCCTTGCCGTTTTGCTCTGGTTCAATGGTATTCAGCTAAAACACATACTTTTATTCGGTACGATCGGATTCTTGGTTGTTTCCACAGTCGTAACGCTTTCCGTGCTGAGGATACCTATTCCTTTCATGCAGGCTTACCAACAACAGCGTATCACCAATTTTGTCATACCCGATGAAAATGCTACATTCGGTGAAAAATATAATGTAGATCAGGCGCTGATTGCCATTGGCTCGGGTGGGATCTTTGGAAAGGGCTACGGTCATGGAACGCAAACGCAACTGCGCTTCTTGAAGGTGCGCCATACCGACTTTATTTTTTCTGCGATCTCAGAAGAGTTTGGGCTGGCAGGCTCACTATTAGTGATCGTGAGTATCATGCTGGTCATTTGGAGGTGCCTGCGCATCGCGCAAAAGGCGCGTGACGTAGCCGGAATGAACATTGCCTATGGGGTTGCCACGTTGATTTTCTTCCAGGGCATGGTCAATGTCAGCATGAATCTGAATATCGTGCCTGTCTCGGGACTGCCTCTGCCGTTCATCAGTTACGGCGGCAGCGGTCTCACAGCTTTGATGCTTGGTATTGGCTTGGTGGAAAGCGTCGCCATGCGCTACAAGCAGCTCGAATTTTAGATGATCTCAGTTATACGGGCAGTTGAACTGCCCGTATAACTGAGATAGATGAGAGAATTATTTGGATCAAAAACCTGCTCGCACCCGTATCGCGCCATCGCCCACCGGCCGATTCCATGTTGCCAATGCGCGAAACGCGTTGTTTGCTTATATGGTCGCGCGCCAAACAGGTGGACAATTCATTTTGCGCTTTGAGGATACCGATCAGCGACGATTTGTGCCTGGCTCGGAAGAAGAGATCATCCGCAGCCTGGAGTGGCTGGGTCTCACTCCGGATGAAAGCCCTGTGCATGGGGGACAGTATGGTCCCTACCGCCAGACCGAGCGGCGGGAAACGTACCAGCATTATGCGAGGGTTCTGATCGAGGGGGGACATGCCTATCCATGCTTCTGCACCCCCGAGCGCCTGGACCAAATGCGTAAGGAGCAGGAGGCACATAAGGTAGATCGCGTCCGCTACGATGGGCTTTGCCGCCGGTTGGATCCGGAGGAAGCGGCGCGCCGTATCGCAGCGGGAGAAAAATATGTGGTCCGGTTCAAAATGCCTTACGAAGGGACTACCATCGCCCACGACCATGTGCGCGGCGACATCGTCACGGAAAACAAATACCTGGACGACTATGTCTTGTTGAAATCGGACGGGCTCCCGACATATCATCTTGGCGCGATCGTTGATGATCATGAGATGAAAATCACGCATGTGATTCGAAGTGCGGAGTGGCTTCCTACATTTCCGTTGCACGTACAGATTATTCGTGCATTGGAATGGAATGAGCCGGTTTGGGCTCATCCATCCATCTTTTTGAAGCCTAGCGGAAAAGGAAAAATGAGCAAGCGAGATAAAGCCGAGGCGATGAAAGATGGTCATTCCATCTTTGTAGGCGATTTCCAGGAGCTGGGCTACATCCCTGAGGGTGTGTTGAATTGGATCGCGCTGATGGGGTGGGGCGTCGCCGAAGACGACGTCATGACACTGGACGAGATGATCAAGAGATTTAGCATCGACAACTTAACCCCCTCACCGGCCGCGATCAATTTCCAGAAACTGGATCACTTCAACGGGACGCACATCCGCCTCCTTAGTATTGAAGACCTGGCGCGGCGCATCAAGCCCTATCTTGTGGATGCCGGACTGGAAGTGGACAATGACACCCTGCTCCAGATAACGCCTCTCATCCGCGAGCGGCTCGTCACTCTCGACGATAGCATTCCCTTTGCAGCATTCTTCTTCAAAGAGACCGTCGAGCCCGCGCCTGGGGATCTCATCGCAAAGGGATTGGACGCCAGGCAATCCGCGGATGTCGCGCGCAAAGCGTACGAGATCCTTAGCTCGTTACCCGACGTTTCCCACCCGACGGCGGAACCACCGATGCGCGAGTTCGTGGAGAAATCGGGGCTGAGTGCGAGTCAGGTCTTTGGGATCTTGCGCGTCGCGGTGACGGGGCAAAAGGTCAGCCCGCCCCTGTTCGAGAGCATGGAAGTGATTGGGAAGGAAAAAGTTCTGGAAAGACTCCAGAACGCGATCGCGTTACTGGAGAGCCTCTAGCCGCCCGCCTACGGCAGGCTGCGGACTTCAAAGTATTCAAAGGTCGCAGGGAGGTCCTCACCTCGCAGGCGCTGCCCCGTGACCAGCCCGACCTGTAGCGGCTGCATGTCGCTCACGTGGCTGCCGACGATGAACCATACCTTCCGATCGGTGCTGGCTTCAAAAATATAGGTGTCCTCTTTTCGGCTGAGACGAAGTAAGAGAGGATCAATATCCCCAAATCGCTGCCCGAAATCCGGTTTGACGATCACCCCACTTTGGTAATGATCCATATATAAACCTGCACCAACGCAGTCTACAGAGCTGCAATAGGCGCGGCCGGCCTGGATGAAGTTCGAATCATTTTCGTAAATGATCAGCCCGGCAAACTGAAAATTGCGGGTGGGCCGATAGGTAATCTGAGTCTCGATTTGAAAGTTCCCCTGCGGGGCCGGGCGCAGAAGCAGGTTGGAATTATTATGCGCGGCTACGTACCCGCTGGTTACGTTGATCTGCAGCGAGCCGGGTAATGTAATCAGGCTCCAGTTCTGGGGATCTTCTCGTACCCATATCCATTCAGAATCCAGCGCTTCGTCAAAGTCCTCACGAAAGTGTTGAGGATCCGGCGTGAGCGTGGCGGAAACAGTGGGTGTCGCGGGTGTGGGAGTAAGGGAGGGGGTCGATGTAAGGGTCGCGGAAGGTAACGGACGCAATTGTATGGAAGGTATAGTGGGAGGCGCGGGAATCAAGCTACATGCCGAAATAAAAATAAGTACGAATAAAATACCTGGGTTTCGCATTTGAAGCGCTCTCCTGACTCTAGTCGTGTCAGGTTTTATTGTACTCGCAGAGTATGAGAGACGTGGAATAAATTATTCTGGCTTCATAGCGGATGGTGGGAGAGGCTTTCCAGGAAATAACATCATTTCAGCCAACTCGTTAAAAAAGAGGAGGACAGAGTGTCGTCGCAGTTGGGGTGTAGCACAGCGTGGAAAACAAGATCAGAGAAAGCCTTAATTGCCATGGGAAAGGAAGTCGTATGAGCCGGAAAATGATTTACTTTTGCAGTCTGGTCGGCTTTTTTTTGATGTGGGGGTTATTTGGTTTTGCGGCCGCTGGCCCACGCGGGGAGCCTGATTTGCGGGTGACCGTCCCTCCCGCCGAGAGCACGCCTCTGGCACCGGTCGCGACCGATATCGTCGGCATCCCTGTCACGGCAGAATCGAAACCCGTCTGGATTGAAATCCTGGGTTTTTATGGGCTGATTGGGCTAGCCGCCCTTTTCCTCATCCTGGCCCTGTTAAGTTTTGCCAATAAGTCAACCGCAATCTATCCCAAAAGGAATGGCCCCTCCTCTGAGGAATCGCATAAGCACTAACTTTATATGATAGTCTACCACGCCGAAGGAGCATTCTCATGCTTGAGACATTGATTGTCGTCATATTGATTTTGTGGCTGGTCGGTTTTGGCTGGGGAAGACGCTATCGCGGGCGCCGCGCCGCCAGGTGGGCCGGGGGCAATCTGATTCATTTGCTGTTGGTGATCGTCCTGATACTCCTGGTGGTCCGTTTGCTCCAATAGGCGCAACGGCAAGATCGATCTAACTCGAGGGTGTCGCCTCGTTCCGGTATTCGATCAGATAGGCGGGAATAGTGATGCCGGAGATGGACACATTCATTTCGCGAGCCTTGATCCCTGACGTGGCGGGAATCATTTCCATAGCTTCTCTTGTGACAAGGATCTTTCCGGCCACCGCGAGGTCTTCTCCCATTTTCGATGCACGATTGACGGGATCGCCGAAGCAATCTTCATGTCCAACCACGAGAATCTTTCCATAGTCTATACCACAGGAAATGTGAATATCCTGATCCTCGGATGTAAGCAGGTTCTCAGCCCTGAAAGCATGCTGCATCGCGATCGCCGCGCGGACGGCCGAAAGCGGCTG
>LLBY010101762.1_pt2 | contig 10468 bp, 7 predicted proteins | sample 1489401 | NCBI WGS metagenome assembly LLBY01 (sample SAMN04092656, study PRJNA295927) | soil metagenome | biome: Soil prokaryotic community; feature: Bulk soil; isolation source: soil from tomato rhizosphere | host: tomato cultivar Hawaii 7996 | place: South Korea | collected 2011-11-01
ATTTGGTGATTATTTAAATTCCATTCCCAAGTACCAAAATTTGAAAGAATTTCTGCTTGTGAGTTTAAAAAAAACGATTTGCTTAAACTATTATTTATTTCTTTTAATTTTTCTAAATCTTTATCAGTTTTGTAATAGGAATAGACAATTAATATGATAGTAATTAATAAAATACTAAGTGTTAAAATAGGAGTAAAACTGACTTGTTGGTTATAAATTGAATTATGTTTTTTTAAGTATGAACTCTGTAAGTCAGCCATTTCATTAATCTTATATCTTATATCAACTAAAAGTTTACTACTTTCACTAAAGTTTTTTTTAAATTTTTTAGAAGCATTTTTACGTTTGTTTACATCTGGGTCAGAATATTCGCCATTATAATCCAAACGTTTTTTTATTATCTCATATAATTCATTAAGATTTTGCTGTTGTTTTTTATTATTTGCAGTTAATTTTTTTAATATACCAAATGATCTATTAATATTGCTATTTGCAGTATAATAAGGATTTAAATAGATACTTTCATTAGTTATTAAGAAACCTCTCATACTATTTTCAGAATCTTTTATATATGAGAATAATTGCTCTAATTCTAAATTAACTTCATAAGTGTGCATTATAAGTTTAGAAGAGGTAGAAACACCTTCAATGTGTTTATATGTAATTGCTCCAATAAAAAGAACAATAAATAAACTAATAGTGAAAATTATTTTATGAAATTTTGATGATTTAAACTTATTTTCACCCATAAATTACTGGTTATAATCGTAATAAAAAATTATCTTTATTTAATCCACTGGTATGATATTGCCAATTTATTGTTACTACTTCAGATAAAACTTTTTTTAATGTATTAAAATCGCTTGGTTTTTTAATATAAATATTAGCACCTAGTACAAAAGTATTTTCTACATCTTGATCTGAAGATGAGGTTGAATAAATAGCTATGGCAATGTTATTGAATTTATCACTCTTTTTAATTTCTTTTAAACAATCTACACCATTTAAAATGGGCATATTTAAGTCTAAGAAAATAATGTTTGGTAAAATAGATTCTGGATGATGTAAAAAATCTAATAATTCTTTACCATTTTTAAAAGTGTTTACAACGGTATTAATCTTTAATTCATCAAATGCATCTGTAAAGAATAAACGATCGTCTTCATCATCATCTGCTAAAGTAATAAGGATATAATCTTTCTGCATATTTAATTTAATTTATATTTTTTGTAGCAATTTCTCTTCTTTTTGTAATAATTCTTTGAAAGGCAGAAGGAGTTATACCTGTAGTATTTTTAAATTGCGTACTTAAATGAGCAACACTTGAATAATTTAATTTAAAAGCAATTTCGGTTAAACTTAGATTTTCATTAATGATAAGATGTTTTGTTAATTCAATTTTTTGAATAATGATAAAATTTTCAATAGAAGTGTAGGTAACTTCTGAGAAAATATTTGACAAATACCCATAACTATGATCTAGTTTTTCTGCTAAATAAACAGAACTTTTCACATTGGGCGCATCTTCGCTAAGAACCATTTCAATTATGGCATCTTTAATTTTTTGTACTAATATGTTTTTTTGATTTTCAATTATTTCAAATCCATATTCTTCTAATAAAATAGTAATTTGTTGATAAATTTCTGTTGGTATGTTTTCTAAAAATAAAATCTCTGAGGAATTTATTATTTCATACTTTATATTGAAATTTTTTAATTTTTCATTCAAGATTTTTTTAGCTAAAATATTAGAATCAAGCTTTAAAAATAGTTTCACAGTTGTTGTTTTTGATTTTTAGTAAAAGTAATAAAAAAAAACGTTTATTAGGTTACTTGTCTTAATCAAATAGAAATTAGTTGCTATTTTTTAGTTGATTTTTCTTCGGCTTCTTCTTGAGTTTTTTCTAAAGCTTTCTTTTTTTCTCTTTCTTTTTTTCTAAAATAACCTCTTAATAAGAAATTATGTTTTGCAGCTTCCATATTTTCTTCTAATCCTTTAGAACTTTTTCTTAAGTTTTCCATAGTTTTTTCAAGATCTTTAGCCATTTCTTCGTCATTCATTAATTTTCCTAATGTTCCTTCACCTTCATTGACATCAGTAAGTAACATAGCTAATTCACTTGTAATTACTTCAGCATTTTCCGCAGTAACTTTTACAGAAGCTAAAATATCATCTATCTCTATGGGTTCGAAAGATTTAATAACATCTCCATCTTCAACTGATTTTGATTTTGGATTTCCTTGTGATATAACTAATAATTTATCACCAATAACTCCTTCTGAACCTATTGAAGCTTTACTATCTTTTTTAATAAATTCTTTGATTTCATCTTTTATAGACAGATTTACTTCAACTGAGCTGTCATTTATAATTTCTACATTATTTACCATTCCTATTGCTATACCAGAAAACCTTACAATACTTCCCACTTGTAGTCCACTGGCATTCTTGAATTTTGTGGTTAATTTAATTTCTTTACTAAAAAGATTTTGTTGACTACCTATTATGAAAATTATTGAAATTAGAAAAAGTATTCCTAATGTTACAAAAATTCCTAGCTTTATTTTATAAGATTTGTTTTGAGTTTCCATGTTTTTTTATTTAAAAAATGATTTTATATAACTATCAGTATCATTTTCAAATTCAGATAGTGTTCCTGTTTTGTATACGATTCCATCTTTTAACATAACGATTCTATCGGCTACAGTTTTTACACATTTTATGTCATGTGTTATTATAATGGAGGAAGTATTGAACTTATTTTTGGTTTCATTTATAAGGTTACTAATTTCATTTGAAGTTATTGGGTCTAAACCAGTCGTTGGTTCGTCGTATAATAATATTTTAGGATTTATAATTAAGGTGCGAGCTAGACCAATTCTTTTTTTCATTCCACCTGAAAGTTCAGAAGGCATTTTATCAATAGATTCGGGTAAACTTACTTCTTCTAAAATTTTTTCAATTTTTTGAGTAATTTCTTCATTTGTAAATTCTTCAGTTAATCGAGTTAAGGGGAAAGTTAAATTTTCTCTTACTGTCATGGAATCATATAATGCTGCTCCTTGAAATAAAAACCCAATTTGTTTTCTAACTTCAATTAAATCATCTTCATTTATTTCTGAAATTTCACGTTCACCAACTTTTATACTTCCTGAATCTAATTTTAATAAATTAACGATACATTTAATTAAAACCGATTTTCCTGATCCAGATTTTCCCAAAACTACTAGATTCTCGTTTTCAAATAATTGCAAAGTAATACCTTTTAGGACATCTTGTTCCCCAAAACTTTTTTTGATGTCTTTAATATCAATTAATACATTTTTCATAACAAATCTGTTATTTGTACAGCAATTAAATCAACAATTATTAATAAAAGAGATGAGGTAACTACAGCTGAATTTGCTGCTATACCAACACTTTCTGTTCCTCTTCCTGCATTAAATCCTTTATAGCAACCGACCATACCAATTACGGCTCCAAAAAAGAAGGATTTAATTAACGCTGGAATTAAATCGATAAATTCAACGTTTTTAAATGCCTGATGAATAAAAAGTGTTAGACTAACATCGTCTTTGATGTTTACACCTAACCAACTACCAAAAATACCTATTACATCTGCATATAAGGTTAAAATGGGTATCATTATAGTTGCTGCTAAAACCTTTGGAACAACTAGAAAATTTATTGGGTTTGTGTTAGAAACTTCCATAGCATCTATTTGTTCTGTTACTCGCATTGAGCCTAATTCTGCTCCCATGCTTGAGCCTATTTTACCAGCACAAATTAAGGCTGTAATAACTGGCCCCATTTCTCTAATTATCGAAATTGCAACCATGCCTGGTAATATACCCACGGCTCCAAATTTAACTAATGGTGGTCGTGACTGAATAGTTAATACTAAACCAATTATAATACCTGTAATTGAGATTAAACCAACAGATTTATTACCTATTTGATAACATTGTTTTAAAAACTCATTGAATTCAAATGTATTTGTAAAAATGTTTTTAAATACACTTTTTTGATAATTTATAACATTAGCAACATCAATAAAAAAAGCAATAAATTTTTCTTTTATGCTTATAATTATTTGATTTTTACTTAGTAAATTATTTTGTTTTTGATAATGCATTTTTGATTTTCTTATAGTTATTCAAAGCTATAAATAAAACCATTTTCAAAGCTTATAAGATTCCTTAGAATTCTTACATAATAATTATGTGAAAGAGGATTGTTTTTATTTGAATTTATATGTTTTTCTATATGAAAAGCTTTACTTTATATTAAAAAGGGTAACCAATTGCTAAATTGAATATTAGATTTTCTTTTCTCCAATTTCTACTGCCAAAGTCAATTTCATCAATTACCCATTCACTTCCTTTCGGTAAATAGGGTTTTCTTAATGGAAAAGCAAAATCAGTCCTTAGGATTAAGAAAGAGAAGTCAAATCGAAGTCCAACACCAGCTCCTATTGCTAATTGATTCATGAAATCTTTTGAAAATGTAGCACCAGGTTTATTAATATCTTCATTTAATAGCCAAATATTACCACCATCAACAAATACAGCACCTTTGACTAAATCATAAATTTTAGTTCTTAATTCTGTATTAAATTCAAATTTTATATCACCAGATTGATCAGGTAAGAAAGTACTATTTGTTGTACTACCATTAAAGGTTCCTGGACCAATAGAACGTGCTCGAAAAGCTCTAATACTACTTGTTCCTCCTATGAAGAATTGTTTTATAAAAGGAAGCTCATTAGAATTACCATAAGGAATACCAACTCCCATAATTACTCTACTGGCTAGTTTTGTTTCTTTCCCAAAGTTTAGATAATGTCTAAAATCTATTTCAAATTTTGAAAATTGACTAAAAGGAACTCCAAGAATAGTTTTAGGATTGTTGGCATCATTAGCACCTAATATAAGTCCGGTTGCATTAGCAGATAAATCTAAAGCACCTTTAAAATAGAATGTGTTCTTTTTATTGGCCAGCATTGTATTGGTATAAGTATAAGAATAAGTTGGACCAAAAATAAGTTGCTTTTGAATTATTTTTTCTAGTGATGGATTAGCATCAATTTGTTGCTGATATAAGTCGGTAACACCGTTTGATGTGGTATAAGTAATATCTAAAACATTAAAATTGTGTTCTTTTCTCTCATTTTCTTTCCATAAATACCCAAATGAACTTTTGAAGGTTTGTAAGGAATATAGTTTTGCTCTAAACTGGTATTCATAACTTAATGTAGTTTTTGTTCGAGGTACATAACCACTAGCAATATGAGTTTTAAAAGGAATGATAAACCTTGGCCATGTTAAGCTAGATTCTCCACCAAATCGATATACATTAAAACCATTGTTTTGACCAGAAACTTGGACTTCTAATCCTCCAAAAATGGATAATGTAAGTAGTTCAGCACCTCTAAAAGTATTTCTATTGCTCCAGTTTATGTTTAGTTCTGTTCCAGAATAGTTTGCTGAATTACTTTTCGCTAATGCTTCTAATCGAATGGATTTTTTTGGTAATGGAGTTAAATAATAATAGGCATCTAGATAATTACCAGTGGTATCACTTTCTTTAAATTGATTTTTTACAAATTTAAATGTACCTAAAGTAATGATTCTATTTAAGGATAAATTATGGTTGGTTCGATTGTATAAATCTCCTTTTTTAAAATATAATGTATTTTCAAAAACAATAGGTTTAAAAAGCTTTTCATCATCAATAATAGTGAAATTTTCATATTTTGTAGATGTATTAGAACTTTTGCTTAATGTGTCATTATCAATTTTAAAGGTTGGGTAAACATATACCGAATTAATTTTGAAAGCTTGTTTTGCTTTTTCTGGAGTGGTGTTTTTAATATCTATAAATAAGTCAACTTCATGATTTCCTACTGTGCTATCTATTTTTGTAAGTATAAAATTCTCATTAAAATAATAGTAGCCTAATTCTTTTAATTTAGTATCAATTCTACTTCTTTCGTTTTTAATTTTATCTAAATCATAAGCTTCACCAACCCTTAAAAAGCTATTCTCTTTTAAATCGGTAATTTGTTTAGTTATAACTGTTGAATCATTTGGATAAATAATTTGTTTTATTTTGTATTGATGATTTAATTTTACACTATATTTTGCAATTGCTTTTTTGCCTCTTTTAGTAGAATCTGAAACAGTTTGTACATTAAAGAAACCTTTATTCTCAGCATGATTTTGGATAATTTTCTTATTGTATGCTAAATCAACTTCGCTAAATAATACTGGTTTTTCTCCTAATTTGTATTTAATCCAATGTCTAAAACCTTTTTCTTTCTTTACATTTCCAGCAAGGTTATAAAAGAAAATTCCAGGTCTCATTCCTAAAATAGAGCGATTAGGTTTTGGTCTAATTAAATTATCTAAGTTATTTTCAATTTGTTTTCTTTCTGCTCTTTTTGTTTTTTCTCCATTCACATCTAATTTGTGACCAATGTATAGCAAATCACCTTCAGGAATATTCTTGACACCACTACAAGAAAATAGGAGTAAGGTAGTTGCAATTATATATAGGAGATGTAACTTTTTCATAAAAAATATTATTGTTTTTTTGCTTTACTTTTTTGAAATAACTCTTTAAACTTATCATAATTCATGGTAATTATAAAAGCAACACCAGTTTCAATTACTTGGCCTTGTAATGCTACTTGATAATTATTTTTTCTATAGGCTTTTAACCTATACCTTCCATCTTTAGTAAGCAAATACTCGGCAGTTAAATCACCAGCAATATTATTTGCTTGTTCGTTTTCATTTTGTGAGCCTTCCACTCCAAAACTACTTCCTACTGTTACTTTCAAACGATCATCTAATAATTCTTTTGAAATGCCTACATTTAAATCAGTCTTATCTTTTTTTTGACCAGAAGAATAATCTTCAGTTGCCTCTAAGTCGAAGTCAATTTCAAAGCCTTGAATTAAATCTCCAGCTAATTGATTTAATTGTTCAGATAAAATTCTACTAGCACTTTGCCTAGCTAAATAAGTTGCACTTATGCCACCACTTTCACTTTGAAAAGGGTTTTCACCAATAAATCTATTTAATAATAAGATGGCAAAGACTTGCTTGTTTAAAACATCTTCTTGTTGTCTAATTTGTACTAATTTGGCTTGAGTAGTATTAATTACTTCAGTTGAAACATCATTATTCCCTTCTGGTAAAACGATATCAAATTTAATTTCTGGATGTAATAATTCACCCGACATTTTTAATTGGGTTTCAAATGGTATTTTTTGTTTATATGTATTTCTAACTTCTGTAGAAACTGTTCCTAATTGGTCGTTTACCAAATCAATAGGAGCAATGTTTGATTTGTAAATAGCAGTTACATTAACATTTGCTAGAGTAGGTTCGCCTGTCCATAAAATATAACTACCTGGTTTTATATCGAATTTTCTTTTAATTAAGTTAAAATTCATTTCATAAGAACCATCTGTAAATTCATATTTACCTGTTAAAGTGGTTTTCCCAGAAGCATCAATACCACCACTAAGCTTTGCTTCGCCTTTTAATCTTAAAAAATCACCGTTTGCTTTGTCAATGATAATAGATATTTCTGCTTCCTTATCAATCTCAATATTTACAGATGCATTTATTCCTTTTACTTTTGTCTCTGTAATTTTTTTCATTGGATCTTCAATCGTGATTAAAACAGGTTGATCTTGATCTATAAACTCTACAATGCCTTCTCTATCTGCAATTGAAGGGTCTTCTTGCGGCAAAACAAAGGTAAACTTAGTGTCTTTGTTAATTTTAACGCTACCATTTACAATTGGATTATTAAAATCACCTTTTATATTTAAATTATTGTCTAAATATAATTCGCCATAAAATAATTCATTATCATTTGCTTTAGAATTTAGCGCTTTAAAATTATCAGCAATGACATTTAAATCAAAACCTAAATTTGAATAATCTGTACTTTTAATTGTACCATTTATTTTTAAATCATTATCATTTTCGTCTTTCAATTTAAAATTATTAAAAACAATTATATCTTTTTGAAAGAGGATAGCATCATTAATGAGCTTAAATTTTGAATTTAAAGGAACAACATTAAAACCAACTTCATTAAATTTTATACGGCCTTCAACATTTGGATTTGAAGCTTTTCCTGTAACAAGAACTTTACCATTTAAATAACCTTCACCATCTTTTAAATTTCCTAAAGTGAAAGCTTGTAATGAACTCATGTTTAATTTTTGTAAATCGATATTGAAATTCAAAATTTGTGAATCGGTTTTATAATCACCATTTATTTTTACCACATTGTCATTTCCAGTTAATGTTAGATTAGCATTATAAGTGTTGGCTATTTTATTATCAATTTTTAAAGCGATATTTCCTACTGTATCTTTTTTTAAGGTGAAATTTTCTATGTTTATATCAGCAATGAAAAGAGGAGATTTATTTATGTTTTTTATGGTAGCATTTCCATTTACTGTACCTCCAAATTCATAATTAGAACTCACAATATTAGTAATTGATTGTATTTCAAAATTGTTCAAATTAACTTCAATTGGTGCGGAAAAAGACTCATTTTGTGATTGTATGACTATTGCATTTTGATTTTTTGAAAGATTGAAATTTTTAATATTAACTCCATCATTATTTATTGCAATTATATTGTCTGATTCAATAGTCCAATTTTCATAATTTAAAACTAATTTTTCTGAATTTAATTTAATTTCTGATAGCCCATTTTTTAACAAATAATTTCCAGAAACAGCATATTTTTCTACTTCTTTGGAATCAATAACACTTAATTGATAATCTATTTGATTGTTTTCAACTTTACCAGAAATTTTTGTTTTTGGAACGATGAAATCATTATTTTGAATTTTACCAATGTTTAAATCATAAACTAAGGCTTCATTCTCAGTATTAATCGAAAAATTTCCTCCTGTAATTTCGTTACCTGCATAATTTAGATTTGGAATAGAACCATTAATTACAATTGTATCGTTCACTGAGTTGTATTTTCCAGTTATTGAAATAGCGGATAATTCTTTTAAATCTGGAACAATTTTTTTAAGAATTTCTTCTTCTTTAATATTAATTTCAAAGGATAAATGTTGTGGTTTTGAAGGAATTTTATTTCTTGATTTGGAATTAGTATCTAAATATTTTGATAAGCTATTCGAAAGTGTATTACCAATCGTAGTTAAATCATAATTGCCATTTACAGTTGCATTAACAAACTGAGATTTTAAAATAATAGAATCTTTTTCAACTGAAGAAACTGCTCTTAAAGTTATGGTATCTATCGGAAATTGCTCATGTTCTAAAGCAACTAAGAAATTCGTAGCACTTAAATTCCCGTTGAGGTTGTCTATATCAAGAGCATCAAAATCGGCATTAATGTCTCCTTTTAATTTTAAGGCACTAGCATATAAGTTTAATTTGTTTAAATCTATTAATTCGATATTTAAATTTAGTTTTGCTTTTGGGGTTTTATCATTAAAATTTCCAGAAGTGTTTAGATTGAATGTTAAATTAGGATCAGTTGCTTGTGAAAATAGGGTGAAATTACCATTTTTTAGAGTTCCATTTAAATTAATATTATTGTAATTATATTGATTATAATTTGCCGAAAGAATTTTCATTTCCACTTTTGCATCGGCTTTTTTTGGATCCAAAGAGATTCCTTTTATGCTTGTATTTAATGAAACAGCTCCTAAATCTTTATTTTGAATTAGTTTACCAATGTTAAATTGGTCTAGTGAAGCTAATACATTATATTTTTCATTATTTGGACTTGATTGATCAAATAAAGCATCAACAATCGCATTTCCAAAGGAGCTGTCTATGTTGAACTTAGTTTCAAAATTATTGATATAACCTTTGAAATTTCCATTAGCAACAAAATGTTCGGGTAACGTTATTGAATTTGGTATTGTTCCTTTGGGTAATAAAATATTTATGTCTTTTGACGTACTTTCGATAGTTGAAATGGTTAAATCGAAATAAGTTTCGTCTATATTTGGTAAACCTAAAATAGAACCATTTAATTCTATTTTTGTAGTACCAATTCCAGAAGCTTTTACTGTTTTTATTTGAAGATCATTTAATTTACCAATTGCATTTATAGTAAAATTGGCAATACTATTTTGATACTGATTAAATGGAGAAGTAGTTGCTAAATTTGGCACTAATAAAAGAATGTCTTTAAAACCTAATTTACTATTGCTAAAATTAGCTTGTAATTGAATTGTTTCTGGATTATTTGTCAATGAAGTTATAGAAGGATACTTCAGTACTATATTTTCGTTTTTTAGATTAGTTTGTGGTGTACTAACTTCTAAATTTTTAAGGAATGCATTTTGTTCAGTATACTCAAATTGAGTGCTTAAATTATTTAGGATGAATCCACTTTTTTCTGAAAAATTAAAACTATCAATTATGCCAGAAAATTTTGATGCTC